>UMCM01009311.1_pt1 | contig 22846 bp, 26 predicted proteins | sample 1964231 | NCBI WGS metagenome assembly UMCM01 (sample SAMEA4835968, study PRJEB28245) | human gut metagenome | biome: gut microbiome; material: fecal sample | place: Denmark | collected 2008
CGCCTTGCCCTGAGCCGCCGAAAGCGGCAGATTGGGATTGTCCGTCACGCAGTTGTTAACGATAGCCCCCAGCATACACACGCCTGTCATCCAGTCTTTAAAATTTGAAATAAACTTTTTGGTTTTACCTAAAAAAGTCTTTGAAGTATCACCTGCTTCCGGTACCGGATAATCTTCTTCTCCGGCATCACCTTCTGTTTTAATGACCGTATCCGATACATCCCCACCGTCAGCAGCCACTTTGGATTTTTCAAGATACAGCGTATTCTCGAACGCCTGCTTAGGTGCCCTGTTGATGTTATCAGCATGGCTCGTATCGGTAGTCTCCGTGATCTGCAATGTATCTGTAAACTGCGGATTTTCCACTTTATAATCTTTCATCTTGCTACCTCCTAAAACGTATCATCAATGTTAAACGTCATTTCCAGATCATCATCTTTGCCCTTAGCGGAAAAATTCTTAATCGCTATCAGATCCCCTTCCTCATCATACAGAGCAATTTCACTGATGCTTTTTCCTGCCAGTTCATTTGCTTCCAGAGTACAAGAATAGCGGCACACGGTATCGCTCAAATACTCATGTCCGCTAACTTCTTTTCGCAAAAGCTCATTGTTTAAAGCTGTCTGTTCAATAGAGGGCGTGATAATGCCTCCACTTTCCTCTATACCTCCATCGCCAAATGCCATACCTACAATTTTAGGCAATGCCTGATCTCCGGCCCTTGCTTTCAGCATTTTGTTTCTTGCTTTTTTTGTTACAACAGCATCCATTCTACAATACCTCCTTTGTAATCGATGCATTTATCAGCCTGGAGCCATCCAACATTTCTGCGCCATCCAGGTACCAAAGGTTCTTTTTTAATATCACTTCTCCGGACACGGAGTTTTCTATTTTTGCAGCTGAGGCACCATAAGATACATCAACAGTCATTGGCACAACATTGCCATTCAGCTTATACTTGCCGTCCAGCAGCCAGGTACCGTCCAGATATAGGCCGTTCCAGAACCGAAAACCTGTAGTCATTTTCAAATTTGGAAAGCGTACCTGCTCCAATGTATCTTGATCTACCTGATCCTTGTACTGAACAGTATAATATACAGCGACTCCGGCCGGTTTTACAGACAGTATCCTATCAACTGCCGGATCAGCATCATCTAAGGTAGCTGCTGGCAATTTGAGCAACACCGTTGCCGGTCTGGATCGGTCCTCTGTGTACGTCACACTGTCTACATTCCAGATCAGCTTAATGCCATTTACGATATCATAGTAAGTGGCTGATGATCCATGCATTGCGATCATATATCTCAGTACACTCCGGTACAGCTTATCCGTCATCTCAAAGGCTTCATCTTTTTTTAGGATCTTTTGCGCATCTTCCCGGCTGAGGCACACAATATCGCCTATATTGTCCAGATTTACCCATTCCTGCGTATCTATGTCCATAAGGGTACGCAATTGCTGTTGAATCTCATAAACCTCCTGTAGTTCCTCACAAATGGCCCTCATGATACCTTCGATGTTCTTTTTACCCCAGAACTGCGATAATGTAAGCTGCCGCCACTCTTTGTACATATTAATCACTGGACAGCACCACCTTTATACGGTTCTCAGCAACGATGATCTTCTCACGTCTCTTGGCTGAAATGTTGGAGTCCTCATACTGACTATCCTCCGGTACCGTTGCATCAGTAGTGTGATACTGCAAAACAGATACCCTTGTAAGTCCTGGGATTTTTTTGTAAATATCAGATATCAGCGTCTGATTATACAACGTCTGGCCTGATGTAAGATCTCCATAAGCATCCAGCAGCATATCTGTTACAATACGCTTGTAGTTGCTTGGAACTGCGCTTTCATCTCCACTCAGCTTTACATACAGCCATGCAAAAATAGTACCGGGCCGGTTAAAGCGGATATTGATACTCTCACCGTTTTCACCTTCACAGTCTACGGATACATCACCATTTGTCTGGATACCTCCAGGTCTACATGCTAAAATACCGTATGCAACATCTTCATCCGTTCCACCGTCTGCAATGACTTCTATAGAGTGTGGCAGCCTTCCTTCCGCATCAACCGTATCGCCTGTATTCTCATAAACATTAACTGTCTTGATGTTCTCAACATTTGCCAACAGATAAGACCTGATAGATCCAACCATATTGCTGGAGTGGCTGTTGATCTGCGCTATGTAGTCCTGCCGCAGCTCGTAGTCCTCTTCTGCCAGTCTGCCAGCAACCGGAGCAATACGATTGTCGCACCAGTTGAAACCTGTGGACTTGTTGCTGATGATCTTGGTGATAGTATTATCTGGCATGATTATGGATCCATACTCACCAGTAGAAAACTTCACCAAACCAGTTATTGACTCCGTGGTAAGCGTCTCAGACAATTCAAGCTTATGTGTTGCGTCAGGCTCCGTACATTTCAGGACCAGGTTATTCTCATTAACGGATGCCGTCACACCAGCAATCTGGATCAGCTCTGCTATCCCCGTTAAAATGGTTTCCTGATCGCCTGACTCTGAAATATACGTGAATGAGTCATCATCGACCGTAATCTTATACGTTGTTCCTACTGCGGAAGTAACCAGTTTAATATAGGCCTCATTCCATGCATCACGGCTGATTACCGTGTCGGTATCACAATATAGGTCATGCCGTGGGTTAGTGTCTGCCGCTATAATCGTGTCCGCAAGAAGTGTGTTCCCATCCGTCATATTGCAAGAAATCTGGTATACGGTCTTTTTAGCTGCTTTACGCCGGACATTTGCGTACTGGCAGGCATCATCAAGAGCAACACCTTCTGCTGTACTCGGATGCAGACTATTGTACACATCCAGGCATTCTTCATGCAGTCTGGCTATCAGATCTGCTACCGGAAAAAAAATAGCCAGATTTAATACTGAGTCTGGATTTTTCTCAATATCAATTCCGGCATAGTCCTTAACCTTATCAGCGATACTGCTATATACAGTATCAAATCGTTTCAAAATAAAGCCATTTTTTGTGACACCATATTCGCCCACAATACCACCTCACTTTTCAATGTCTCTTCATTCGACTTCGCTACCCATGAAATGGTAGCGGATCGTGTCCTGTTATCCACATCAATATCAACACTTTCCACAGATGTAATGCCGTCCACAGCGGCTATCTCTGACCTGATTGATCTGGCTATAACATCCTCATCCGGTTCTTTGACAAACACATCACCAAACCAGTCAAAACCTCTACTCGTATCAAACGGCCACTCTCCGGCAAACCACTTAAGGCGTACATTAACTGCTTGTATAACGGACTCCGCAAGAGTGGCATCGTCATACTCATTAAACCGAATATCGCCGTTTTCATCCAGCAAAATATCATAATACGCCATACCTGAACCTCCTACTTAATATTCGGTGCATTGCAGCTTCCTACGCTGGTTATGCTACCGGATACATACAGATTACCTTCTATGGCTACACAGTTGTTCGCATTGGCGTATGCTTGCAGCTTCCCTGGAGTTTTTCTTAATCCTGGGATGCAGATAGCGTTCTGCAAGCTATGAGGTATAGACTGGACCGCAGTCTTACCAGATAACCAGCCTGCTATATCCGCATCGCATACCACCAGTAAGCAGGTGCCTCCAGGTTTCACCGGAACCGCAATAGCTGTTGGTGTACAGATCGGAACGCCTGCAATAACCGGATACTCCATTAACTGTCCATCCGGCTTAATCATAGTACCGATAGGTTTCACCTGGCACAAGCCAGTTCCGGCATCATATCCGGTAATCGTTGCCGGAAGTGCCACATGCATTCCACTTATCCTTGTATTCATCGCAGCATTTAATGCTTCTACCATTTCGCTTGTCATCCTGCTTCCGCCTCCACAATTGTTGCTGTGCATGTCCAGTCGCCCTCCAAGTTATCTCCGGATATCTTAATGTTTTTAACTCTAAAAAATCCAGAGGCTTTATTTGACTGCAACTGTACCAAATCATTTACGTTGATCGCCCCATTCAGAAAATATTCAACCTGATATCCATACTTGGTCTTTTTATCACTACCACTGGTATTATTTTCAGCTGACAATGCTATCCTTTTCGGAACACCAATAAGTCCCGTGTCCTCACTCAAAATATAAGCCTGCATAGATATTGGTTCGGCTGCAAGCAGTACCTGGCAAACGCCATTCTGGATGCACCATTTCAAGCCATAGGCACTGCATAACTGATCCAGGCAACCTGCTGCTGCTCCAATATAAGCAAAGCCTAATGGCATCTTGGTTGCAGCAAGCAACGTGATCGCTCCTGGGCTGTATATACAGGTTATCCCCATTTGAGTAATGCAATCTGTAAATACTGTCTGTAAGAGTGTTTCCCTAACATAGGATAGTGATATATAGCTATCACGGACTGCAACACGGCCATCGATCACATCAATATCTGTTTTTCTATCTGCATTTTCTAATGCTGTTTCCGGCTCTGTGACATTTCCAGAAAATATCAATGGCATGGTACTGCCATATCCCGCGTAAAGCGCGATCATACAGTCTTTTTGCTCCAAAACACCAACATGTTCATCATTCAAATTCCAAATCGATATTGTACCCGTATTGTTTGACGACACATCCGTTTTTTCCAAATCAAACTTGATATGCAAAGCTCGTCCAGTATCCGCAGCCTGTCCGATTTCAAATCCAGGCTGACCAGCTACTCCGGCTACAAGCCTATATGCTCTTTTCCAGTTTCTCACGGTTCCCATCCCTCCAAGTCTGCATTTGGGATGTACGCAATCGATGCATCCCCATTTTTAAAAGCATTTCTTCCTACATGAGCTAAATTCGTTATGCAGCCAAACTTTCCATCTGGAAGATCTACATTTGTGTAGTACTCCGTAAGCGGAAAGAGTGGGAGGATCTTAACCATGCCAAGAAGTAACTCATTATCTGCGGAATACAGGCTAAGATACCAGTTATCATGAACTGATGCATACGTGAACCGGATAATAAATTCTTTACCAGAAAGCGTTATACGGCTTTTGCTGTCATTCATATCCGGTACATCAATGTATATGGTCATTTCTCCACCCCTCCTACTACTTAATCAGTCCCAGTCCTTTTCCTGCTTTATACAAAATAGAGGAATTTTTCTGAGACTCTTCTTTTTGTGCTGTTTTGCTACTAGCAGATGCTGAAGATGTCGATGATGTAGAAGTAGATGCTGTACCGGCACTGGCTCCACTCTTTCCACCACGGGCATAAGAAGCCGGAACCGTTCCTGTCTTAGTCTCTGTGATATCAACCCTTTTTAGCTCAATGGGGATCTTTCTTGCGTACCCATCTTCCTCTGTCTTAGAAATCGTCAATGACGTGATACACATGTTATCCCAGCTCTTATCAGCGGTTCTATAAGTGACCGGCTCCATCGTCCAAAACACTTCTCTTAATCGCTCTTCTACGTCCTGAACTCTGGTTCTACTTTTGCCTATCTTCTTTTTCCACGTTACCGGCGTATTTGATAAATACAAAGTGGTTTTGATCGTAAGGGCATCTGGGAGGACCGAATCCTGAACCTGATAACCGCTTTCCACCGGATAATCTGGTATCTGCGCAGAATATTGCTCATCTTGAGATATCAGGGCATCAAACAAAATCCCGTCTAATGATACTGGACGGGTTACTTTTCGTTTTCTTCTCATTATGGCCTCCCGTAATTAAGTCCCTTAGTTATTTGCTTCGTAATGTCATTACCACTCTTATTCATCTGCTTTGAGGCTTCTTTACCTGCTTTCGCATCTGTAGTCTTCACAGTGTTATTAACCTCGATATTCTGGGTGATAACAGTTCCGTTTCTACTAGCCCCAGCAACATTAGCTCTTGTCTGTAGGTTTGGTCTAATATCCAATGCCTGAGATACATCCAAAGCCGTTCTAAGCAGCTTTCCTTTGTTACCCTTCAATGTCCTTGAAAGGCCATTCACAAAGTCAGGCATCCACGTTTCGTAGTCTGCCAGTGGTCCTGTATCCGGTCGTGAGAAATGCAGGAATGACTTAATGTTATCCGCAATACCCTTTACAGAGTCCGTCACCTTACCAGCAGCACTCTTTATGCCTCTAGCTATGCCGTCTATAAAATCAGCGCCCCACTGCACAGCTTGCGCAGGTAAACCTTTGATCCAACTAATTGCAGCGTTAAATCCATTAACAACCGTAGTCGTTATTTCTGCAACCTTACTTGATACTCCAGCTTTCATCTGCTCAAAGGCGGATACAATAGATGCTTTCAGATTAGCTGCATACTCTTTGATCGTATCCCAGTTCTTGTACAGCAAAACCCCTATAGCAATAAGAGCTGCTATAGCTGCTATTACAAGTCCAATCGGGCTTGTAAGGAACGAAATAGCGGCACTCAACACTGGAATAACAGCCAGTGCAGTTTTTATAAGGGCAATACCTGCAATTACCTGCCCAATCACAATCAGGATAAATTTACCCAATGCAGCAAGTTGGTCTTTATGATCAGATATGTACTTTCCAACCTTAGATATAACATCTCCTATTACCTGCTTAACCTTGTTAAAGCACCCTATAATTGTTTCTCTGACTTTCTGAGAATCGATACCAAGCTTATCAAAAATCGTACCAAGAACAGAGTCATTGCCCTTCAAGAAGTTGATAAAATCTTCTACTACCAATGCGATCAGCACGATAGCCGCTACAATAGCCGCTGTCTTAAAGTTTTTAGGACTAAACAAGCCTTTTATAGCCTTACCAATGCCAACAAAACCATTGACGATCTTCTCGAAATTAAATGCAAGCCAAATGGCACCAGCTACAATAAGCAACAGCTTTATGGCATTTTCAACACCACCAATATGATTAACCAGTCTGCCAAGGAATGATCCCACCTTTGAAATCCAATCTGCGATTTTCGTCAGCCAGTTCATAGCTGATGTAAGCGCCCTGGTAATCATAGGCTGCGCCTTACGCATAACCGACATAAAATCGTTAAAGGCACGAACCATTAGCTTTCCTACGTGCTGTGATACTCCTGCACCATTCCAAATCTGAGCAACGTATAGCCCCCACTGATTTCTGATGTTTTTCAAAGCATCATTGATACTAACTCCTGACTCCAGGAACCGCTTTTCAATCTCATCAGATGAATCCGTGAACGCTTCCTTAAGATCCTTAAGGCTAACTTTTCCATCTGATACAAGCTTTTCAAACTTATCTTTGGTAGTACCAAGCTTTTGTTCAAGCAATGCAACTGCTTCTGGTGATCGCTCCAACAGCTGACTTACAGTTTCAGAGTCAACCGCACCTTTAGCGAACGATTTATTGATGGACTCCATGAGTTCTGCTATCTCATCGTCCGTTTTTCCGGCAGTCTTAAATAACATGGTAGCTGCATTGTTAAATTTCACAGCCTCATCAACATTACCGAAAAGATCTGTATTCTCCTGGACTAATGCAGATACAGTCTTTGCTGTGTCTGCGTAGGAAGACTTGGTAAGATTAGCCGCTTCAAGAATTTTGTTCTGGATATCGGCCTGATCACCAAGATCTCTTGTAGCGTTCTTAATGATCTTATTCACAGCTCCAAACTCATTTGCAAGTGCATTGACCTTTGCTATGGATACACCTACTGCTATGGTCCCTAACGCCTTCATTGCAAATGATTTTATGGAATCAACACTTTTCTTTGCCTCATCCTCATTTACTTCTACTCCCAGGGCAATTCCGATCCGTCTAAGTATTCCACCTGCCGCCAACCTTAATCGCCTCCTTCCTGCATTTCATCCGCCTGTATACGTTCAATATCCCGATCCATTGCGTACAGAGCATAAAGCTTCAGGAACTCATCAAGCGTATACGTTCCGTCACTTAGCTCTGTCTTTGTGCAAAGTCCCGACTTGATCAGAGTGTAGCAGCGGAGCTCAAGGTCTCCGAACTGGCTGGTGTCGAAGGTTCCGTATCGGCTGACCATTTCCTCAGCATCTCCCGAATCTTTGCACTGCCAGATGGGCCTTTGAATTTCTCGAAAAAACCCGAATAGTTCTCCTTGATCACATTGTACGCTAATACATACATGTTCTGGGTTGAGCCAGCAAACAAAGCGTTCACCGCATCTTCTGTCAGGATCTCACCATTCGGGTACTCATCATTCTTAAAGGCAATGTTCCGGGAATTTACCAACAGTTCCCGAAGCAGAGTCTCAAAGTCGCTGGGGCTAAGGCTCTGTAAGGCTGCGCTAAAAGCTGGGATTGCTGCAGCCACATCATCTGCTGTAGTATCCTTACCTTCGGTATCGTCTGCACCTAAAAGAGCAATCACTCCACCAAGAACTGGGGCCAAGGTTTTACTCAGCATCGCTGTGATCCTGGCAGCTACAAACACTGGAAACGGAGAAATAAAAAAAGAAGTGCGGTCAATCTGCACTTCCTTCTGTCTCAACATAGCATTGTACATTCTGCTTTCCTCCTATTAATCTTCAAAATCGCCAACCGCACAAATTTCCCACTCCATATTACCAACAGCTTTTCCACGGGAAAATGACGGCTTCTTAACTATCCAGGCTTCATCAGCAGAGAACTTGTCTCCAGATGTAAGATCCTTGATGAGCAGCGGGAATGTACCGCTTCCATCAGACTTGTCCATTTTATACTTTCGCATAAAGAAGGAATTTGACGGACTGTTCTGGAGCAGGGAGATCTTAACTGTATGACGCGGATCCGGTGACACGCTTCGTGCAACTTCTCCGTCAGCTCCTGCTACGGAAGTTACACCGTCACCTGTTTCCTCGATCGTAACGAAAGAGTCTTCTGCATAGCCGGTTACCGTATGATATCCAGCCGCAATCTTTACTTTCTTTGAAAAGTACGTTCTCATAACTCAACCTCCTTAATAACCAAGTTTTCCAGACAGGCTGACAACATGGATCGCTCCTGCAAGGTATGCGCTCCAGGTTAAGCCGGTCAGCTTCCTTGATTTTTTCTCTGCTGCTGTAAAGCTGGTTGCCAGCGGTGCCGTAATGGTGTATCCTGGCGTTTTATTACCGGACTCATCGTAAAAATCGGTAGCAATTCCACCGGCGGCCTGTCCTGCCTTAAGGGATGCTTCAAGAGCATTTTCAATCAGCGCAATTCCCGCATCAGTGAACGGAACCTTCTTATTCGCCAGATACACATTGTAGATCTCTGACTGAATCTTACTCTTTAACCAGTCACGGAACCGGATGATGTCGATCCACTCATCACCTAAGACTTTTCCGCCCTGTGTGATATTCTTCTTTGCGATCTCAACGTAGTAATTCTCATTCGCTGCGTCCATCTTAGTCACATCATTGCTACTGAAGATACCCGCAGTAATTAAGGACAACTGCTTAAAAGCCCATGTTTCCGATCCGGGATCATAACTGCTTGTCTTTGCACAAATAGCAACATGCAGATACGGATCGTAATCTGTGTTCTGATTTGCTGCAAGCCTCCATACATGGGTTCTCATGAGTCCGCTCTGTGTGATTACAGACTCTTCATCTGCTGCAAGTGTAACTCCAAGCAGCTTCTCCAAAGTCTCAACGTAAACAGCAAGGGCATTGTACTTAGAATGGTCAATACCGGCCGGAAGGATATGATACCAACCGTCAGTACTCAATGCACGCTGTACTGCATCGGTCGGTTCTTCATCCGTTAATACCGGTGCAATATAGACTCCCTCTGGTGCAGGGTCCTGCGCAAATGCTGTCTGTGCTGCGATGTAAGCGGCTGATGTGGTCTTATAACCAGCACCCGTGATCCCGGTTAAGTCCGTAAAATATTTTACTTCACCTGTTTTATCGCTATCCACTGCAGGGGTCACGATAAGAAGGCCAGACATGGACTCTTCTGACATGGCCGGACTTTCAATACTAATGTCGCACTTAACAATACCGTCAATCGTATTTGCCACTTCTATTCCTCCTTCACTTCATTCTCATCTATCATAATTTCACTTCTAGTTACTAAATCATAGGTTCCACCGCCTGCTGACGTTGGTTGCCAGTTTTCTTCGTCAGGAGCCTTTGCAGCAGCCCAAATACCGTCATTGTATTCTTTCTCTTCAACTGGTCTTACAAGCCCATATGCACCTGATGTGGCCTGTGTAAAGCTTATCGTAAGTTCTACCATAGCCCGGTACTCTGTCTTTGCTTCTCCCAGCATGGAAGGAACCGACTGGACCGGATTTAAGATATCTACAGCAAGATCATTGGCAAACAGCTCATCTGTGATCTCTGGACTGTCCAGATACAACAAAAACTCATTCATATCGGCCAGCGTATCATCCGAATACCCACCACCTGGCATCTTGCCGCCCTTAGAGAAAATGTCTACTTCCAGGGTAACTGTACTGCTGTAGTACCGTACTGGACCGTCATCTTCCATTTCCTCTGACGGAAAAGACTGTCGCGTTGGATTTCTTAGGGTCAATAAGATCACAGGAAGCTCAGGCTTCGTTCCAACCTCGTTAGACCAATAAATGGTAGCCTTAGAAAAATAACGGGCTACAAGATCGTATACGTACTCTTTCAGGTCATACAGTCTCATTCTGATACCTCCGGTTCTGAAAGATATTCAGAAGCCTCATTTTCCGGCACACGAACAAATTCACTTACATAATGCGCAAGGAATGTGTTTCCGGCATATCTGCACTGCATACATTTCCACCAGTGCCCATCATACCAGATCCAGTCCGCATGTGTGCCGGATAACTGATCCTCAGGCTGTAACTTCCCATTGGTCCAGGCTTTTATTCGTGGTTCTCTCCGCCCGCCCTCTGTTCCTTTGTAGGACTGATCTGACGGGTTCTGTACATCTGCATAGATCTTGCTGTCTTTAAAAGTAAGGGCCTCACGTCCCCTTAGAATTGATACCGTGAACTTTCTCACAAAATACGTCTTTCCAAATATGACCATTAGGATCCCCCCTTCTCTTTAATCTGATATTGAACACTGCTTCTCATTCTTCCTGTATCAATAAGCGGTTTGTCAGACTTTTTCTTCCGTATCGTTGCCGGTGCATTCGGAACATACTCTCCGTTTGTGATTTCTTCCTGCATTTGCCCTTTCAGGTATACGCCCATTTCACGCAGGACCTGTTCCGCTGTCTTTCCCTTCAAAATCTGTACTACCATCTTATCCAGCATCTTATCAATATCAGTCTGATGCAGATCTACCGTATTACGAATAAACGGCCTGGAAGGTATCCCCCGGCTTGTGCCGAGTTCATTCCACGCCGCTATATCACATAAATCTGTACCGTCTTTCTCTGAACCATTTCCACGCTGGAAACCAATAAAACATTCCAGCTTATCCAGTTCTCTTAAGGCTTTTTTTAGCTTTTTGCCTTCTGCTGTATACTCGTCTCTTGTAATTTTTACCCTTGCCATGATCGCACTCCATTTCCGTCTATCGCAATGGTCATAACAAGGCTGCGGCGCAATGACACAAACTGCACACCATACACTGTCTTTGCGTACTCAGCGTCAGCAGATCCAGCAGCCAGGATCGTATTAGCTGATGTATCGAATGACACATTGGTTTCACCTTCGGAAACACTTGCCACTCCATTGGACGATAATGCCGCTAACGTATCAGACAATTCCTCAGGTCCAACCGTTCCGTATCCAGACAGCTTAAGCTTATGCGCCACAAGAAGTGCAACTGCATACTCATACTGATGCTTGAACTTCACCTTGCTGACCATAGGCCGCATGAGGCTGATCCACTTTTCTAACTTATTATCTGCAACATCCGAAAACTCCGGCATTGTAAGCCGGATGATTTCGGTTGCGTTCATTCCATTCGATGGAGTGGGCATGTTGTATCCTCCTGATCCCTTATTTTGTGGCAGCAGCCTTCTTAGCGGTAGTTTTCTTTGCTTCCTGGACTTCTGCTGTAGCTTCGGTCTCTGGAGTAGCTTCTACCTCTGGCACACTCTCAGCCTTTGGTTCCGCAACCTCTTCCAGGTTGCCATAACCGATGTACATCTTTACCCATTCCTCAGTTCCGGTAACTTCCATAACTTCGCCTGGAAGTAAGTGGAAGTCCTTGTTACCGATGATCTTTTTTCCAACGTTCTTGATCTTCATAGTCTTTTTCCTCCCTTAAATGCCTTTAGCAAGAACCATGCTCATAGGGTAGTAGATCATAAGACCTGCTGTCCTGGACTCACATGGAATAACAGTCTCTAAGTTCTTAACCTGGATCGGATACTGCTTGAACGGCATCGGGATCTCCAGGGAGAACTTGTCTGGATCCTTGGTGTACAGGAACATACAGTTCTTTCCAGTTGGATTGAACAGCTTTGCCCCCTTGCCTAACTCATTCCAAGACTCAAAATTCTTGATATATGGGCTGTGGTCCTTGATAAAGCTCAGGACAGTTGTCTCTGTATCCGGGATACGGCGGGTTGCCAGATCCATGTAAATGTGGGACGGCAGAGCCAGGGTATCCGGGCGCTCAATAGACTGGGTAAGGTTGTCTACATAAGCCTGTAAGCCGTTGATGTCTGCTAAGATCTCATCAGCGGTCTTATATGCAAACTCAGTGTGCTTGCTTCCTGTTTCTCCAACCTCAGAAAGCGCATACTCAGGAATACCGGAATCAGCAGAGAAAATACCGATCAGCTTGTGCTTTGCAGAGCCAACGAATGCGATCTGGTTGATCTTCATGTCATGAGCTCTTCTGGCAGCAGTAGCCTTTCTGGCATCCAGGGACTTTCCGGTATATACACTCGCACGCATTTCCTGGGCGTTGTAGCCATAAGAAATACCAGCAGAGCAAATATCTACAGTGGTAGGCTCACCCTTTACATCCGCTCTTGGAAGGTCATCAGCGTAGTTGTTGATGATGTCAGCAAGACCGGTAAGCTCATATCCGTACCAGGTAGCGGTCTCAGCGCCTTCATTGATGTCGGATGTAATCGGCATAAAGTTAAGAGCTGAAAGCTCTGGGTACTGCTTGTCATAAGCTTTAGACTTTACCTGATCAAGTTCACGGGCAAAAAATACGCTGGCATCCTCTACGCCGTCAAAACGGTGTACCGCAGGAACTCTTGATCTGGAAAGCTCAATAACAACCTCACTTTCCCGCAGACGGCGGGCATCGATAGAATCATATCTTTTCATCGTTTTTCCTCCTATTTCATCTCAATAACGGCAATTCCGTTTTCTGCATCTGTTCTCTCTGATCCCAGGAAAACAACATTAGTAAGAGCAACCTTGGAAGTCTCATCAGCATCATCCGCATCAGTAAACTTTCCGGCATTGTCTCCGGTCAGGATCAGCGCAACACCTTTTCCGTAAGTGGTTGTGGCAGTAGAGGCAATCAGCGCCCAGATCTTACCTTTGTTCATAACACCTACTACGCTTCCTTCTCCTGTAGATACGGTCCCGTTCATCTGATATTCAACCTGTTTGGAACCATGGACATATACGCCCTCAAAGGTTGCAGCTGTAGCTCCTGTAGCAGGAAGCTTTACAGTCTCACCCGCAGTTGCTCCAACTACCAGGCCCATACCTGCCTTAACATCGCAGTTAGGATCTACAGTTCTGGTAACAATGGATTTACTGGATAAATCAAAAATACCGCCTGGAAGTCCAAGCGGCTGGTTGTAGCCATAATCGGTCTGTCTCATAATCTCTTACTCTCCCTTCTTGGTCATCTTGTTAATCATTTTCTGTCTTGCGCTGTAAGCTCCGCTCACATCATTAGAAGAATCCATACGGCCGCCGTCCTTCTTGCCAAGAACCTTGCGCATGTTGGCAGCAACAGTTTTTCTGTTCATGGCCTGCTGTACTGCAACCTGGTAAGCACCATTGACATACTCTCTGGATTTTCCGTCTAACTTCATCTTCGGATTTACAGCATTAATGATCTGCTTCTTACCGTCCATTACACTTCTTGGAACAAAGCCTGCGCCAAATCCCAGCTGATTAGCCATCTGGCAAATAGAATACATTTCGGACCAGTTACGCTCTACAGAGTCCATCTTAAGGCTGGTATCTTCTGCCTGTGCCTCAGTGTCGTCACCGTCCTCTTTCTGATTCTCAGGATCAACGTCATCATCATCCTGGTTCTGCTTCTCTGGATTTTCCGGATCATCGTCTTCATCCGTTTTCTGATCATCTGGCTTGTCTGGTGTATCATCTTCATCGGCTGTCATATCGTTGGCACCGTTAAGTCTGTCTACTTCAGACAAAAGGGTTTTGATGTCTTCCTGCATAGCTGGAATCTCTGACGGATCAACAGAGCTGATATCCTCATCTCTGCGGTCCGCATTCTTACGAATCTGCTCAACCGGATCTGGATTGTCATCCTCATCTTCGTTGGCTTCCTGTGCTGCTAAATACATAGCAACCGCAGCATCCAGCTGTTCGGGTGTCAGATCAGCAGCGTCAAATCTGGTTTTCTTACTTCTCATTTCTTTTTTTCCTCCTTTTGATTTTCCATCTAAATTCAATCTGGCTTTGTGACCGGCTCTTGCCTGCTCTACAATAGCCAGATGATTGATGCGGATATTATGCTGAATAGCATCATATGGCTGACCCTGCCATACTCCGGGTGTTTCATCACAGTCGCAGTCATAACCAAGTGACAGCTCTCTCAGCCCTGCTTTCAGGACCTTTGAGTCATGGATGATGATCTCAGCCCGGACATTGGTTCCATCCTGGATACCTTCTGAAAGAACTGTACCGATGATCTCTCGTGATACATTGTCTTTCGTGATGTCTCCAGCCTCATGCGTAAAGATGATCGGCTTCCCTTTGTAGGTCTTAAGGCTTTCCGGGTCGAACACGTCTTCCGGCAGCCTTAATTCTCTTCTGATCGAACCGTCATCGTTCTGATACTCAAAAATGCCGCAGGTGGTAACAATCGGTTTATCCCGTAAGTACCCCTCCGGCGTAAAATAAGTCGCTGTCAGTGGCATACTGTCCAAGCGACTCACTCTCTTCAATTTCATCGGCCTTTTACCTCGTTTTTTGTGATATCTACTGGTACATCCAACGTATCAAAATCAAATACAGGGATTGCAACACACCGGCACTGGTAATCGTCTCCAGGATGTCCACGCCTCCCGGTCCTTGTGTCAATAACCGGAGGATCATTCCAACTAAATATCTTTCCATTCAACCGCTTATGATCCTTGCGCACTCTGGAGTCCCCTGAGTCAGACCATTTATACCGGTTCACTCCGCAAGACTTCTGCTGGTGCTGCGTAATCTTGCTGTTGAGCTTTCCCATTTGATCTCTTGCGATCAATCGTGCATGTGATTTTGTCATGCTGTAATTGCGCTGGATTTCCTTTGTGATCGCTGTTATCGGTTTACCGTCCAAATAAGACTGAATAACGATCTTTTCCATTTCATCCAGGGCATCATGTGGGATCGTAACGATCAGGTCAACGTTCTCTTTTACCCACTTTTCCAGAATGTCGGTATAAAAAGGGCCATCGAAATAGTCCTCCAGGATGTTTACTCCCAAGGTCTTTCCAATGGCCTTTTTCCATTCTTTTACTGTCAGCTTTCTGGTAGCGCTGGCTATACTATTTAATTTTCTGCCCGTCTGATACAGCCCGATTGCTGCATTTAACTTCTGACGAATCGTGTTAATAACACGCCTCAACCGGATGACCGTGTTATCGACATCCCGCCAGCGCTGCAATGATCGTTTCTTTTCATTCTCTTTGGCTCTGGACCCCTTGGCATCCATCCTTTGTACCGTAGCTGCATCTATATCTTTTAGAACCCGCAGCAATTCCGGCATGGACTCTTTCAATACAGCCCCATAAATATCAGTCAAGAATGCATTAGCAAACCTCTGATAGTCCCGCTCTGTCGATTGCGGAAACTTCGGTGCATACTTGCTGGTAACATACGGAGCATGATATTTCTTCTTTAACTGCTGACTTAATGCCTCATTTTTATCCATGGCCGTTATCCTCTGAAATGGCCTTCATAAGAAGATCTATCCCCGCAGCAAACGGAGGGAACAACTTTTCTTTTTTCAGATCACTTAATGGCAACCATTGTGCTTCTGTCATTTCTTCATCATCAGCAGCAACATTACCGGTGTAGCTGGTTGTTAGATACACGTTTGAAGGCAAATACAGGGGCAGGGAGCCTTTGTAATCTCCAATGTGGTATAAGTTATGGGGTGTGATACTAAACTCTTCCTGTGCCTCTCTTATAGCTGCCTGTTCTGGCTGTTCACCGTCTTCAACATGGCCTCCTGGGCCACATATCGTGCCATCGTCTTTTCTTCTGCCACATAAAATCTTTCCTCCATCAATTACGATAACAGCAGCACCTTGCCGCTCATTTCCTTCAACTTCATCTGTTGTTTCTTCCTGGCTTTCTTCTGGGCTAATCTCCTGGTTCTGGGGTTCATCCGGAAGCTGCTGTTCAACGCCAGTAGGAAGATTTGCCGCCATATCATCCAGCCCTAAATCATCCTCGGACAGAACCTCATCAATCTGATACTCATCAGACTCAGCAAGGCTCCTGCGTACTTCCTGAGGATCCAGTACCTGCATATCAACATAAGTCTGTGTTGCCTGGGCCTTTGTAAGTGCAGCCTGGGCTTTGGCACTATCAAGCTCTGCCTTTTCTTTCTCAGACATACTCCACAATGGGTTAGGAACCGGGTCAAAATCAGGTATGCTGTCAATCCTTCCACAGTTACGTTCCACAGCGAGAATTAAATCTACCAGGTACCGCAGGTTGTCCGTGATATTCAACCCCTGCAACTGTCCCACATAATCATAATAGTTGGTCAGATCCCCTTCACCGGTTGCATTTTCACCAGCAGGAGAACGTCCAAAAAGAACCGTCTGGGGAATGTTTGTAACTGCTGATAACAGGTTACAGCTCTCATCCACAATATCCTTAACACCACTAAGTTGGAATGTCTGGAAAGCCCAGTCTTCACCGTCAGCATCGATTACCATTGTGTTAAGCAGACTGCGGGCCATATCAATGAGCTGCATACGTTTAATGACATCATCCTCACCATCTTCCGTACTGAGAAGAGCTGAAAGGTTCTTCATCTTGTAAACAGCCTGTACACAGCGTTCCAGGAGCCTGTACCCGTTTCCATGGGTTGTAATCGTATCTCTCAGTTCTCTTCTAATACGATTGTACTCTGGCGGTCCAAAGAATGTATAGTCATTGCTTGCCGATCCAGTTCTCGGCATGATGCCATTACGGAAGATCAGCAACCTGGACTCATGTACTCTAACCTGGCTTCCACCATATACCGGCGAAATGTTGTAATACTCCGGCAAACCAAAATGCTCCATGGAGTCATACTCTAAATCCCGCATGAATACGGACGTATAATCAGGTGTGATCTCCGGCCGTTCCAGTACAACCAGGCTTGTAATATTGATTACATTATCCCGGTTAACCGGTTCGTCCCAGTCTCCACCATCATCAACACCAAGTAATATGGCAGCTCCACCAAAAAGTCTGGACCACTTCATTGCTTCTACAGCTTTGGAGTCCCATTTTAACTTCGCCAGCTTCTCTTTGACGCTTTTCTCAATGTCAGCATCTGCGATCTTTAAATCATATCCATTCTTCAAGGCAAGCTCGGACGGCTTGTTGATAATGTTCCCAAACAGACCATTGGTTGCATAGATCTGAGCCAGATCTACATCCGGCGTTGGATTCTCGTAAGCATATGTATAATTTTCAAGCGGGTCTTTGCTAGTCCCGACTTTGTTCAACATATTAACGTATCCGTCAAATCTGGATTCCTTCACTCTATCACCTCCATTCTTTAACTTGTCAGTCCTTTAAGGTTAAAGTCCATGCCTACTGTAATCTCATTAAATGCAGAGCTTCCGGCATCGACCATATCTTTCCACTTTGACTCTGGGAAGGATTCTAACTGGTTAAGATATTCCTCATTCCAGGCCCCGGACATAATATCAAAATTTCCAAACTGCCATTGTGCAGCCATAGGTGTTGCTCTTGTTACCTTATCACCGGACTCTGGCAGTATACGAACATCATAGCCTGCTAGCAACTTTGCAAAGTTTTCTTTTTGATCCTTTCCTGCTTGTCCAGGATCCTGCGGAAGTCTCTGGCGTACCAGGCCAAATCTCCGGTACTTCTCTGCATCAACCTTTGCTGTCATACTGATGAGTTTTCTAACCGCTCCGGCCTGCAACTGCTGATTTATAACATCAATGACAAGGAACCTACCGCATTTTCTCTTTCCGATGAGTACACCGGCTGTAAATGCAGCGTCACCATTCTCATCTTTATCTGTAGCTGCAAGGTCCCAACCACGGCAAACAGCCATAATATCTTCTGGCAACTGGTCTAAAACATCGCCAAGCTGTGTCCTCTTAAAATACAGACCAGCGGCTGCTTTTATCTTCCAGTTTCCATATAGCAAGCGCTCTCTCTGCACAAGGGCCATAGCCTGTAAGTTAGCCAAATAGCCAGGGTCATTGTCCATCAGGATCTTGTTGTCCTGCAATGTACTGGCTATAAATGTTACACTCTTAGGCATCGTTTCAGCCTGCTTAGGTTCTATTCCGTTTTCGATAGCTCCCTGCACCGCTTCTTCTCTGGTATCAAACCATGTAACGATCTCATTCAAACGTACCATCCAACGGATCACACCAGAGCGTTCTGGTATCGGATAGCCGGTTTCCGGATCTATCCACCAGGAAATAAACCCGGCAACCCATGAGTCAGCATCTGGGTTACATGTCGCACGAATGTACGGGGATACACCGGAATCCGTACGGTTTCTGGACATCATATAAAAGAACTGATACTCAGTAAAATGAGTCAACTCATCAAAACCTATCATCGTGAGCTGTGATCCTTGCCAGTCATCGCAATCCTCATCTCTGCTCAGGTGAGTAAAATTGACTGTCGCACCTGATTTAAAGGTCCAATGTAGCTTAGGTGTCTTTAATGGCTGGGCACTCTTTATAAGGCCATAGATCTTTCGTGAACTGTCCCACAAACCGCCAGGTGAGGTTACCTGAGTGTAATTCCGTCTAAAGATTGTTGCGTTGTATGCCCCATTGCTCATATGCCGAAGTGGCTCCAATAACAAACCGAACGTTTTGCCTCCGCCTGCTGCTCCACCATAAATGCAGATATCAGCAAAGGTTGACAAAAACTGTTCCTGAGGTCCTTTCTGCGGTCCCAATACGACTTTGTTTCTATTCATCGCTTATCTCTCCCATTGTCTGGAATATAGATCGTTACCTCAGTATCGTCACTATCCTGGTCTATATGATCTTGTGGTCTATCCTGCCAACGATCACGTTGCCTGTTCTTTAACCAGAAGATCTGAGCTGTCACATCTGGCGGAACACGCTTCTTTGTCTTTTCAACCTTTATCGGCTTTATGTTTCCATCTTTGTCATACTCAACGATTCTCTTCTCTTCCTCATACTCATAGCCTATAGCTCTTTCATACAGGCTTCTTATTACTTTGGCATCGGATACTCCTTTGCCTTCTCCAAGCGCCTTACCAAATGACTCATGTTCCTTGGCCCATCGTATAATGGTTCGCTTGGAGATTCCCATTGCCTCAGCAATCTCTTCATTGGTGGCACCCATTGCAGCCAAAGACCACGCCCAGTTATCGTGGTAAGGGGCATTGTATTTTGGCTTAGCCGCCATACATTAACTACCTGCCACTGAGGTAGTCAGCGCATAGGTACTCGATCAGTTGCCACCTGTTCTTGCTTGTGATCATACCTTCTTTTTCAGCTTTCTTTATGGCCTGCTGGATAACAGAAGCGGACTCACCTGGTACAGCATTACTGCCGAATAACTTAGCAAGGTATGTCCACTCTCCTTCTTCTGTAAAACCGCAGTCATCCATTTTTTGAGTAGCATTCTCGATCATAGAATGAACAGCAGCACCTACATTTCGGATATCCGTGAACTTCTGGTACTTACTTAGTGCCTCTACAAAAGATTTACACTGTTCGTATGGAGCAACGCCTATGATGTCTGGAGCTTTACTTTCCAGGTCTTTAACCAGTGCGTCCATATCTTTTACCTGATGAGGTAAGAATGTAAACGTCACGTTCTTAAAGTCAAACTGAACCGCAGGACTCAGCATCTTATCATACTGTTCCAGCGGTTCTTCCATGATCTCTTTGCCGACAAATGACTCGATCATATCGTCTACATCATCTATCATCTTTACGATTTCTCTCAACGTGCTATCATCGTCAAAACCTGAGATTGCATTGTGGTCCAGCTGCTTTGCTGCAATCTTACTTCGTGAGAGGCCGGATACATCGACAATTGCGATAATTTCCTTCAACTCAGCAGCGCGTGCGCTCTTTACTCTGTGATGTCCGCTGATAATCTCCAGCTTACCATCTACCAAAACAAAAAGAGGCAGACTTTCCAGCTGTCCCCGCTTCTTGATGTTAGCGGTCAACTGGTCCTGCATCTCATTTTTCATGATCCTGGCATTGATGTCCTGCTCCTTAACCTTATCTAGCGGAACCTTGGCAATCACCAAGCCAGAACCCATATCGTAAATTACTTCGCACCCTTCGATTTGCTGGATGTCTTTGATCTGTTCATCTGCCATTCGATTTCCCTCCTTAGCCATTCTTGAAGTGTCTGCTGTTCAGTTCTTCCCTCTATCAGTTCAGCTTCATATGTGAGCTTGTAACCATTCTTCTTGTCCTCAACTCTGTTTACCAGCTTCATAATACCTCTGACTTCTTTGTTCTCCGGGTATCTGGTAAGCATTGCGGTACGCATCTTTGTGACCTTTTCCTGTTCGATGTTATCCAGAAGAGTATCTACAAACTCTCTATTCTGTGCCAGCATATAACACAACCGGCCAAGGCGATAAGTCTTATGAGGTACTTTCATCACATACCACACAAATACGCTGTCAGCAGACATCTTTGAGATACCGAATACACCGGCCACATATCCATCTATCAGCAATGCTCTGTTAAATGTTGCCGATGAGCCCACAAAATTGTGAGTCCATAACTCTCTGTAATACTGAGCTTCTGCCGACTTGATCGGAATAACCTGTACTTTGCTATCTTCCTGAATAACATAGTCTCTTGGAAGCATACTGCAATCTAATGGTTGTAGCTTACTCTCAGCAGGTCGCTTAATCTTCTTTCCATTTGCCAGGGCCGTTGCCTCTTCCTCACGGTTCGTAGTTATGTAAGCGTTCAGGTCTGCTCTGGTACCTGATCTGGCATATATCGTATGCCCTACTGCCTCTCCTACCTTCTTTTCCTGATAGCATATAACCAGTGCCTTGGCATTCATACAGAGGTCATAAAACTTCTGATGGCCTGTCTCTGGGTCAAATAGTTCATACTGCGGTTCTTTCCAGGTCATTTTGCCCTGTGTGTCGTAGAACTTCTCATATCCTGAGAAATATGTCGGCGGATTTGCGATAATCAAAGCGTGTGGATCGTCTAACACTTCTTTCAGATGCTCCCACATATCCAATGGCCTGTAGCTCATTCCGCCTAACAGGTTCCTGATAACTTCTATCTGCCGATTGATACTCTCGATGTGTTCCTCTCGTCTGATGCGTAGGTCTGTGAGTATCTGGTAGAAATAATCATTGCCCGCATTCTTAGAGGTTCTAAGGTACAATTGTGCATATAATGCCGTTGCAGGATCGAGAAGCTCTTCATCGCTAAAGCCTTGTGCATGGATCTCCAACGGTTCCAATGACTGGCCGGTTATCGCATAACCAAGGACCGTTGACATCATATTGACATCACTGGTTTCAATCTGCTCCGGCTTAAACCCATTCTGTACCGCCAAATTTGCCATTGCAAAGGTTCCTGCACATGGCTCAACGAACCTTGTATACCCAGATTTTGCAGCCGTCTCTATCAGAGTAACTAAAAACTTCTGCTCCGATGGACCTAAACACCCCAGGAACATAGCTCCTGGGTCCATGAAAAACGCCATATTCTTGTCACCTTCCCTTAATTTTGTTCATTATATACAAAAAGCTGAGGCAGCTCCTTGATACTAGCCCGGGGATTTTTGATACCACTCTCAGCACATTGCACAAAAAAGGCCTCAGGCCCGAAGAACACTGAGGTACGTTCCTAATAACAAATAAGGCACCGTACCCTTGCGGATGCGATGCCGTTGTTTTTGGACCGGAACCCTGCGATGGACAGGACCTTAACTATGGAATAGCCACATGCTACTTACACCAGTTCCGGATATTAAATTAAACACCTGCCAAACCAAATAAACTCAGCTGTTCATAACCGGGCTCTTCTTTCCTGGTTTCAACTGCCTTCTTAGCAGGTTCCTTACTTACTTTCTTAGCAGCAGGCTTCTTGACCTTCGGTTCTGACGGATCGTATAACTCTTCAATCAGTTCACCGGTCTGTTCAGCCCACCATTCAGCAAATACAGTTCTGTGGCACCAGTCTCCCGGTACTCTTACATCTTCATAGCAGAGAAGCACAAGTTCTTTCCCTTCGGCTCTTGCCTCTTCATCCATACACTGAACCATATCAATGATCTTTCCGTTTCCAATCCCTGCTAACTTCTCATAATATGCAGGCTTAAATCTTTCCAGATCCATGTTCAGCATATACCCTTTCGGTGCCAGTGAATAGCACTGCTTTCTCAGGGTATATCCCAGATGAAACTTAGGAAGTCCAATGCTGATCCCTACCGGGTAATACTTACCACTTTGTAACTCTTTGTTGCTGTACCTACTAACCCAAATTGCCATTTCAACCACTCCTTTGTACTGGTTTTTCTATAGTTATATTATACTATAAAAGCCCCCCTATGTACATTGAAATAGCCTTA
>UMCM01041529.1_pt1 | contig 21708 bp, 20 predicted proteins | sample 1964231 | NCBI WGS metagenome assembly UMCM01 (sample SAMEA4835968, study PRJEB28245) | human gut metagenome | biome: gut microbiome; material: fecal sample | place: Denmark | collected 2008
CAACACCGGAGGAAGTGCTGGGACAGGCTGCATTATATATCCGGATATATTTTATCGGTATGCCGGCGATGCTGATCTATAACTTTGGGGCGGCGGTGCTGCGTGCCATCGGAGACACCAGAAGACCGTTGTACTATCTGCTGGAGGCAGGTGTGGTCAATGTGATTCTGAATCTGGTTTTCGTGATCGGATTTCAGATGGGAGTTGCCGGTGTCGCTATCGCGACCGTAGTTTCACAGTGTATATCAGCGGCACTTATCGTACGTTGTCTGATGAAAAGTGGGGGAATGTACCGTTTGTATCTGAAACGGATCCGGATTCACAAAGAGAAAATGATCCGTATTATCCAGATCGGACTTCCTGCCGGGTTGCAGGGAGCGATTTTTTCAATCTCTAACGTGTTGATTCAGTCATCCATCAACTCTTTCGGAGCGATTGCCATGGCGGGCAATACGGCAGCCAGTAACATAGAGGGATTTGTTTATGTTTCCATGAATGCTATTTACCAGACGGCACTGAGCTTTGTCAGCCAGAATGTGGGAGCCGGTCAGCAGAAGCGGATTCCCAAAATTTCCATATACTGTATGGCAATTGTATTTACTGTCGGACTTGCGCTTGGTACACTGGCATATCGTTGCGGAGGCACCTTGCTTGGCATCTATTCGTCCGATCCGGAAGTGATCGCATATGGTCTGGATCGTATGAAGGTCATCTGCCAGATTTATTTTCTCTGCGGAATGATGGACGTGGCGGTAGGTATTCTGCGAGGTATGGGATATTCCATCATGCCGATGCTGGTATCTCTTGCAGGTGCCTGTGGACTGCGAATCGTGTGGATCTTTACTGTCTTTGTATGGAAACATTCACTGTTTGTCCTGTACCTGTCGTATCCGATTACCTGGATCATCACATTGAGTGTTCATCTGATCTGCTTTGCAGTAGTATGGAAAAGAAAAAAAGGGATCTGGGCGACCGTAAAACCGCATCCGGATCTTGGAAAAACGGAGGAATAACATGCGTCTGAAAAAAATACAGGAAGCGCTGAAAACAAAGAATATTATATTTACCTATACAGAAGAGGACAATTGCGGAAGTCTTGATTTTCAGTTCCGTGGACTGCGGTATCATATCTGGGAATTTGTGGACGGTGACATCTGGGGCGTGGAGACAAATGTATATCACGCCGGAAAAAGTGAGGATATTACCGGAGATTACGAAAAAGAGATCAGCGAACTGATCTTAAGCTGGCCGGATATGGCGATTCCGGGATAAATCTAAAGCAGGTATTTTTGCAGCGGACAGAGGCTTTGGAAAAGTAAGAAGTGTATAGTTACAAAAAAACAGATTCGATTCAAATTGGATATTTCTCAGAAAGTATCCGGTTTGAGTCGAATCTGTTTTTAATTTGCATTAGAAATTACTCATCAACAACTTCCAGTACATCCATCGGACATGCTTTTGCACAGATGCCGCAGGCAATACATTTGGATGCCGGGTTGCCCTCTGTTTTTACGATCAGACCAAATGGACAGGCTTCTGCACATTTGCCACAGCCGGTACATTTTTTCTTGTTGATCATATAAACACCCTTTGGATTCTGGGTGATTGCACCTTCCGGACAGGCTTCCGCACATTTGCCGCACTGTGGGCAGGCCATTGGACGAACAGATTTTTTCTCTACGATCTGGATGCAGGATTTGTCCGGGTCGAATTCTTTATAGAAAGACTCGGAACAGGCTCTGACACATGCCAGACATGCCATACAGGTACTGCCTTTTTTTACTTTCAGTTTCTTCATAGTATCGTATCCTCCGCTTTATCAGTAATGTTACCGAGAAATATTCTCAATAATATTATTGTACAGCAAACGGTAAGAAAGTAAAGAGAAAGTTAGTGAAAATCGTTTAAAAATAGTCAGATTTTCTTACAGAAAATATACCGCGGAAGCCCACCGTATTTGAGGGCTTTTGTTACAAGTTTATACCCCAGCTGTTCAAAATTATGTACACTGTACACATTATCCGGATGTGCGGTTCCCATCAGCCAGCGAAAACCGGCAGAACGAAGCTGTTCTTCTGCGGCTTCCATTAGTTTCTTTTGCAATCCATTGCCACGATAGGAACTGCGCACCATGGCAATCTCCATATGTGCCACCAGAGAAAGCTGTAAATCATCCGGTTCCAGATAACTTCCCAGGTTTTCATCACCGAGATCGGAAGTCCGTGCCACAAAACCCGCCGCCAGTTCCTTTCTGCCATCCGCAGCAACTGCCTCCGCTTTCAACCCAAACCCGGAGACTGTCATATAACGAATCAGATCTTCCCGTTCATCCATACTGAACCAGCTTTTTTCGGGGAGTTCCCGGTAGATTTCGTTCATACAGTCAAGTACCGTGGAGAGATCGCTGGGTTCTATTTGGGAGATAGAGAAGCCAGGAATGGAAGATATGTTGAATTGATCAGACATAGTAAATACTCCTTTTAGTTTTCTGTGTAAAATTAAAATAACTATTATAAATATATAGGGGAGAAGGTATGGTTGTAAAGAACATTTTCTTTCGACATCCGGATAAAAATAAGTTATATTAGAGTCAAATGAAAAAGGTAAATGGGGTGATTTCGTACAATTTACGGAAACAGGACTCCACTAGCAATAAAAGGTGTATAATTTTGTCAAAATCGCGGAAAATAAAATTATAATTAAGAATATGAGAAATTATCGCGGAAAAGATGTTGAAAAAATAAAAAAGCGAGACGCTGATGAATGGTGGAAGAACTAGCGAAGTATTTGCCGGAGGAACAGAAAAAGTTTTTTAGTTAGATATCTGTAGTTTATAGAATCAACATACACAGACATACCCCCCAAATCCCCTGCATACATTGTAAAAATAATGTACGCAGAGGATTTTATTGTGAAAGATTATATTGAGGAGCGTGCAGTAGAAATTGCGGGCTATATCATAGAAACAAAAGCTACGGTGCGGCAGACGGCAAAGCAATTCGGGATCAGTAAGTCTACGGTACATAAAGACTGTACCGATCGCCTTCAGCAGATCAACCCGTCCCTGGCACGGGCGGTCCGGAATGTGCTGGACATCAACAAACAGGAGCGTCATATTCGGGGTGGAATGGCGACCAGGGAGAAGTATCTGCATCTGGGAGAGTAAAGATACGAAACAAAACAGAGAAAAACAAAACAGAAAACATCCGTCAGGAAAACCGGAGAGAAGGAAAAGCACAGATGGACATAATCCCTTCCGCCTTTACATAGAATAGACAGAACGGCGAGAAGTAAAGGGGGAACAGGATTGTACGATCGTGGTTTGGGGGTGTTGGAACAGTATGGTCTGACCGCGGAGACGGTATTGCGGGGCAGGGGAGCGCTGATCTGTCAGACGGAGAAAGGATGGAAAAGTATCCGCGAATATTGGGGCTCCCCCGGGAGGCTGGAGCAGCAGAGAAAAATACAGAAACGCTGCAAGGAGACCGGGTTCTTACTGGTGGATCAGGTGGAGGAAAATCTGGAAGGACAGGTGGTCACTACGGGAGAAGATGGGATTCCCTATGTAGTGAAAGAATGGTTTCAGGGAACGGAATGTAATACCAGATCCGGGGAAGACATTTTAAGCAGTATGGAAGCGATGGCAAAACTACATACGGTAATGCAGGCAGAGCAGGACGAAGATATGCCCGGGGCAGATCTTCTGGAAGAGTGCCGCAGACACAACCGGGAACTTCGCAGAACCAGAAAATTTGTACAGAAAAAGAAGGCGAAAAACCCGTTTGAAGAGCGGCTGGCGCAGAGCATCACTGCTTTTCTGGAAGCAGGGGAGGGAATGGTAAAAGAACTGGAAGGCTCCGATTATGAAAGATTCTGTAAAGAACACAGGCAGGAGGTATGTCACGGGGACTGTAACCAGCATAACATTATTTTTACGCGGGAAGGCATAGGTTTTATGAATTTTGATTACTGGCATTGTGGACCACAGACAGAAGATCTGTGTCTGTTTATGAGAAAAATCCTGGAAAAACATAACTGGGATCCTGAGCTTGGAAGAAGAATGGCAGAACAGTATAATCGAAAGCGATCACTGTCTGTGGAAGAGTGGAAACATCTGAAACTGTGCCTTTCTTATCCGTGGAGGTATTGGAAACTGGTAAACTATTATGCATCCAGTCAGAAGGTATGGATATCCAGAAAAAACATTGAAAAAATAGAACAGGCAACAGCACTCTGGCAGCCATGGCAACGTTTTTTACAGAGTTTCTGCTGAAAAATAGTTGTGAAAAAGGGCGAAAACACCTAAAAACCTTGACAAAACAAGAGAGGCAGTATATAAATAGGTGTAGCGTTGTAAACCATTCAGCAGGAAAAGCCTGGGAAGGTACGAAAAAGCTATAAGGTATGTAATTACTAATTTACGAAACAGGAGGAATATCATGAACAAAACAGAATTAGTTGCAGCTATGGCTGAACAGACACAGTTATCTAAAAAGGATGCAGAAGCTGCTTTAAAAGCTTTTATCGATGTAGTATCTGAAGAAATGAAAAAAGGAGAAAAAGTACAGCTGGTAGGTTTCGGTACTTTCGAAGTATCTGAAAGAGCAGCAAGAGAAGGAAGAAACCCGGCTACCGGTGAATCCATGGTGATCAAAGCTTCCAAAGCTCCAAAATTTAAAGCTGGAAAAGCTCTGAAAGATCTGGTAAACGAATAATTTACTTATGAGATTAGATAAATATTTGAAAGTTTCCCGCCTGATCAAACGAAGAACTGTGGCAAATGAGGCCTGTGATGCAGGAAGAGTCCTGATCAATGACCGCCCGGCGAAAGCGTCTGCACAGGTGAAGGAAGGAGATGTTCTGGAGATCCAGTTCGGCAGCAAAGCTGTCAGAGTGGAAGTGCTGAATGTACAGGAGACTGTGAAGAAAGAAGAGGCTCAGGAACTGTATCGTTATTTGTAGAGCAAAAAGGTCAGTCCGGCATAAGCCTTTTGAGAGGGCACAGAGGAACAGCGAAGGAAATAACATGAGAAGTAGGATCCCTTCATATAATGTATCAGTACATTGTATGGAGGGATTTTTATATGGAAGAAAAGAAAGAAGTAACGCACAGCCTCCATCTGGAACAGAGAGGGCATGGATTGATCACCGGGGTCACTGAGATGAAATCATTTGATGAAGAAAACATTTTTATGGAAACGAGCCAGGGTACACTGGCGATCAGGGGAAGCAGCCTCCATGTATGCCGTCTGGAGCTTGAGAGGGGAGAGGCAGAGATTGAGGGAAAAGTAGACAGTCTGATCTATACACAGGGGAGAAAAGAAAAAAAGAAAGGAAGCCTGTTAAAAAGGCTGTTTCAGTAGATGAGCACCTATATGGGGAGAGAACTGGAACTGCTGGTACAAAGTATGATCTGCGGTGCTCTTCTTGTTCTGGTTTATGATGGGATCCGAATCTTTCGGATAATAGGAAAACGGGTGAAAAGTCTGGATACTGCGGTGGATATTTTGTTTTGGAGCGCAGCCGGGCTTTTTTTATTTTTTATGTGTCTGAGAGAGAACGGGGGAAGCGTGCGGTGTTATCTGCTTTGCGGAATTTTGCTGGGAGCAGGTGTCTGGTATTGGGGAATCGGGCATTTTTATAGAGAATTTACATTTATTTTGGCAAAAAGGTTGCATTTTTGTTTACAAAGAGTTACAATTTTTTTACTTGTAAAAATGCGTAAATTCTGTTTAAAAATACGTAAAGGCCCGGGGATAGATAAAAGTAAGGGAGCGTGGAATGAAAAAAAGGAAAAGTGCTGCGCGAGGAAAAAACGCAGGAGCACGACGGATAAAGGTTCAGAATAGAGTCGCGATGATTTCTATCAGTATGGTAGTCTGTATGCTGGTGGTATTGCTTGCTTTCAAAGAGCATTCGTTGCAGGTGAAATATCAGACGAATGAAAACAGAAAGGCTCAGCTTGAAGAAGAGATAACGACAGAAGAGGCCCGTACCAAAGATATTGAAGATATGCAGGAATATATGCAGAGCGACGAATATGCGGAAAAGATTGCAAAAGAGAAGATCGGTCTGGTAAAGGACAACGAGATTATCTTTAAAGAAAATAAATAAGCAAAAAATGGCTGTTCGTGTCAAAAATTTCTGACCGGACAGCCTGTCTGTTTGACAAGTTTTTTGCAGCATGTCATCTATAATAAGTTTTCAGGAGTAACTGTGAAAAGAGGAAGCAGTTATCAGCGTAAGATGCCGTAAGGGGGTTATGGATGCATGCAGATATGGATGGTTGCCATGCTCGCAGTCAGTGCAGTGCTGATACTACGGGACATGGCAAAACTTGTTTTCACGGGGAGAAAAAAGGGTCGTCCGGTATACGATGTTTATCCACAGAAAGAAAAGATTGACCGGTATGCACGGTCTTTACAGAAACTTGCTCATACGTTCTATGAGATGCCCGGCAGGCAGGAACAGTTGAGTCAGGCAGAAGTACAGGATATGTTTGTGCAGGTGCAACAGCGGGTGTGCATGGAGTGCTCCGGAAGAGAAAACTGCTGGTCAGATCTTGATCCGCGAACCAGCCAGCAGGTATTTGAACTGTTGCAGATCATAGAAGAGGGCAATCCCGACCGCCTTTTACATGCACAGAGTGAATGGCTTGGGCAGTGCCACCAGGCTTTCAGGTTTACAGAGGAGCTGCAGCGCATCTTTTTTGAAACCAGAGAAGAATTGTTGTATCGCAATCGGCTGATTGAAAACAGGATTGCTGTGGCGGAACAGCTACAGGAGGTGGCGCGGACGATCCGGAAAATTTCTTCTGATGTCAGTGCGGTGTGTATCCTGCCGGATGAGGAAGAAGAGCGAATGCGAAAATATATGCATAAACAGAGAATCCTGGTAAAACAGATCTGGTTTCTTGATCGACAGGACGAAAAGAAACGGATTTCTCTCACGATGCGCACACGGGGAGGACAATGTATGACCATGAAAGAAGTCGCGAAGCATCTTTCACATGTGTGTGGCTGTCGGATGGTTCCGTCACAGGACAGTAAGGCCGTACTGAACAGCGAGTGGCGTACGGTACTGTTCTGTGAGGATGTGAACTACAAAGTACTTTACGGTGTGGCCAGAGTCACGAAAGAACGGGAGACGATTTCCGGGGATAATTATGCCTGCGCAGCCACAGATGAACAGTTTACGATGTGTCTTTCGGATGGGATGGGGTCCGGTATGGAGGCGAGTAAGGAAAGTGAAACGGTGGTAGAGTTACTGGAACAGTTCGTAACTTCCGGGTTCTCCAGAGAGACAGCGGTACGAATGGTGAATTCGGCATTGATCTTACAGCGAAAAGGTGGGATGTTTTCCAGCCTGGATGTGTGTTCGCTGGATCTGTATACGGGCATCTGCGAATTTTTAAAGGCAGGGGCTGCTACAACGTTTATACGGAGAGGTAACTGGGTGGAGACAATCACTTCTACCAGTATGGCAGCAGGACTGGTACAGAAACTGGAATTTGAAAAAACAACAAAAAAATTATATGACGGTGATTATCTGGTAATGGTCACGGATGGTGTACTGGATGCTTTTGGGGAAGAACCCGGAGAAGAAATCTTAAAGGAGTGGATTCTGCAGGCACAGGAACAGATGCCAAAAGAACTGGGGAGGTATCTGTTGGAAAAAACATTACAGTATGCAGACTACCGGGCAAAAGATGACATGACAGTCCTAGTTGCGGGAATATGGAGAAAATAAATGACTACAAAAGGCAGAAGTGGACAAACTGATAAAACGATGTGGAAAACAGAACAGAAAGTGAAAACATATGTGGAAAAATTCCACATGATCGAACCGGGTGACACCATTGTACTGGGGATTTCCGGTGGGGCGGATTCGGTGTGCCTGCTGAAGCTCCTTTCAAAGTGGAAAGAATCATGGGGAATTTCGCTGAAGGCGGTTCATGTACATCATCAGCTGCGGGGGAAGGAGGCAGATGATGACGAGGCCTTTGTCCGACGACTCTGTGAAGGAGAAGGAATTGTCTGCCAGGTGTTTCATGAGGATGTACAGGGAATTGCCAACCGGGAGAAAAAAGGTCTTGAGGAAGCGGGAAGGCTTGCAAGGTATCGGTGTTTTACAAAAGTCTGTGAAGAGGTCGGCGGAGGAAAGATTGCCCTTGCCCATCATCAGGATGATCTTGCGGAAACGATGCTTCATCACCTGGTGAGGGGAACAGGCATAGCGGGTCTTTGCAGCCTGAAACCGGTATCCGGCAATCGGATCCGGCCATTACTCTGTCTGGGAAAGGAGGAGATTCTGGCATATCTGGAAGAGGCAGGACAGTCCTGGAGAACAGACAGCAGTAATCTGGAAGATGATTATACCAGAAACCGGATCCGGCATCATGTGCTGGAAGAACTGAAAACAGAGGTTAATCCACAGGCAGTGAGGCATATGGCACAGCTGAGCGAAGAACTGGAAGAAGCCAGAGAAGTGCTTGACCGGGTGGCAGAGAAAGAGAGAAAACGATATGTAAAAGAAGATGCAGATGGTGCTATACTTTTAGAAGCACTGAAAAAAGAACCGGATCTGATCAGCCGGCAGATCATACACACACTTTTAAAAGAGATTTCAGGGAAACAGAAGAATTTTACCAGAATCCATATAGAAGCGGTGCAGCAGTTATGGAAACAAAAGGTAGGGGCAAGAAGAGATCTTCCTTATGAGATGCAGGCAAGGCGAACCTATGATGGGATTCTGCTGGGACAGAAAAAAGAAAAAACCAGCAATACCGGAAAAAATGAAGCAATTCCGGTAACGGTACAGAGTTCACAGTCAGAATCTTTTCAGGCAGGAGATTTGATTCTTACAGTAAGTCTGATTTCCCGTGATTTTGGGAAAATACAGGAAAAGAAGTATACGAAATGGTTTGATTATGATAGAATAGAACAGAAACTGGTGATCCGGCACAGACAACCGGGAGATCGGATCTGTCTTTTTGACGGAGGAGGCAGTAAGAAACTGAAAGATTACCTGATCGACCGAAAGATCCCGGTGGAAGAACGGGATCAGCTGTGGCTTCTGGCAGACGGTTCTGAGATCCTGTGGATCATAGGAGACAGAATCAGCGCAGCGTATAAAGTGAAGGAGCAAAGCAGTCGAATCTTACAGGCAGAGATTAAAGGAGGAAGTACTCATGAGTGATAAAATCAGTGTATTGATCAGCGAAGAGGATGTAGAAAAGAGGATTCAGGAGATAGGATCGGCAATCAGCAAAGAATACGAAGGAAAATGCGTGCATCTGATCTGTGTATTAAAAGGTGGCGTATTTTTTGCATGCGAACTTGCAAAAAGAATCAGTGTACCGGTAACCATTGACTTTATGTCCGTATCCAGCTATGGAGATGACACGAAATCAAGCGGTGTTGTAAAAATTGTGAAAGATCTGGATCAGCCGCTGGAAGGAAGAGATGTTCTGATCGTGGAGGATATCATTGATTCCGGACGTACTTTAAGTTATCTGATCGAGATTCTGAAAAAGAGAAATCCGGCAAGCCTGAAACTGTGTACACTGCTGGACAAACCGGAACGTCGTGTGAAAGAAGTACATGTAGATTATACCTGTTTTAATATTCCGGATGAATTTGTTGTAGGTTATGGTCTGGATTACGCACAGCGTTACAGAAATCTGCCGTTTATCGGCGTGGTAGAACCGGGTGCAGGAGAAGAATAATAACCTGAGTTTTAAAAAATGAATAAAAACAGTCACAGACTGAAAAAAATATAGAGTGCACGCAGGGTATCTTCCGGAAAATATTTCGTAGAGATTTCCTGCGTACCTCAGACCCGAAAGGAGAAACAACGTGTCAAAACAACTGAAAGGGGTAGGAGTCTGGCTGATTGTATTGGTGCTGATGATTGCCGGATTGTCCTATCTTGGCGAGAAGCTGCAGACGCAGAATAACTATTCCTATAAAGAACTGGAAGAGGATCTGGAAAATCATCGGGTGGCAGAGGCAGTGATTCATCAGAACCAGCAGACGCCTACCGGCCAGCTGATTGCGGTTCTTATGAACGGAAGAAGTAAAGATATGTATATTGACGATGTCAAAGAAGTACGTCAGATGCTGGAAGATGCAAATGTATCTTATCAGATGACAGATGTACCGAAGGAAAGTAAACTGCTCAGCGTGGGTGTTCCGATCGCCTCTCTTGGTGTGATGGTGATCCTGCTGTTTATGCTGATGGGAAGAAATGCCGGAAGCGGTGGCGGCGGAAGCAAAATGATGAATTTTGGCAAAAGCCGTGCACAGCTGACACAACCATCCGGCAAACGATTTACTTTCCATGATGTTGCCGGTCTGCAGGAGGAAAAAGAAGATCTGAAAGAGATCGTTGATTTCCTGAAAAGCCCGGATAAATATAACAAAGTAGGTGCAAGAATCCCGAAAGGTGTACTTCTGGTAGGCCCTCCGGGTACTGGTAAGACACTGATGGCAAAAGCAGTTGCAGGGGAAGCGGGCGTTCCGTTCTTTTCTATCTCAGGATCTGATTTTGTGGAAATGTTTGTCGGTGTTGGTGCTTCCCGTGTCCGTGATCTTTTTGAGGAAGGAAAACGTCACAGCCCGTGTATTATCTTTATTGATGAGATCGATGCTGTGGCAAGACGAAGAGGAACCGGCATGGGCGGCGGTCATGACGAAAGAGAACAGACGCTGAACCAGTTACTGGTAGAGATGGATGGTTTCGGGGTTAATGAGGGAATCATCGTGATGGCAGCAACCAACCGTGTGGATATCCTGGATCCGGCCATTCTTCGTCCGGGACGATTTGACCGTACCATTGCGGTAGGTGCACCGGATGTCCGTGGAAGAGAGGAGATCCTGAAGGTTCATGCAAAGGGCAAACCCCTGGGAGATGATGTGGATCTGCCACAGATCGCACAGACCACCGCAGGATTTACAGGAGCGGAACTGGAGAATCTGCTGAATGAAGCGGCCATCTTGGCAGCAAAAGAGGATCGTCAGTTCCTTTGCCAGAAAGATATCCAGAAAGCATTTATCAAAGTCGGTATCGGAACGGAAAAACACAGCCGCGTGATCTCGGAAAAAGAGAAAAAGATCACAGCGTACCATGAAGCAGGTCACGCAATCCTGTTCCATGTGCTCGAAAAGATGGATCCGGTGTATACAATCTCCATTATTCCGACGGGAGCCGGTGCAGCGGGTTATACGATGCCACTTCCGAACCGGGATGAGATGTTTAATACCAGAGGAAAGATGCTGGAAAATATTGAAGTATGCCTTGGTGGAAGAATCGCAGAGGAACTGATCTTTGACGATATCACCACCGGTGCATCCGAAGATATCCGCCGTGCCACAGGCATCGCCAAAGCAATGGTGACAAAATATGGTATGTCTGCCAATATGGGTATGGTGACCTACGGTGATGAGCAGGACGAAGTCTTTATCGGCAGAGATCTGGCGCACAGCCGTGGATTCAGCGAGACGACAGCGGCAGCGATTGACCGGGAAGTAAAAGAAATTATCGATGAGTGTTATGTAAAAGCGAAAGCAAGTATCCAGGCACACAGTTATGTTCTGGAACATTGTGCACAGCTTCTTCTGGAAAAAGAGAAGATTGGAAGAACAGAATTCGAAAAATTATTCGAAGAGGAAAAAAATGCGGCAGCTTCCGGGGGAATTGTAAAAAATTCCGAAGAGAAAAAATAAGAGCTTTTTTATCTGTAAAAAAATGAATAAAAAATTGCACAAAAAAAATCCATGTTTGTGCACACTTTTCCCTGGCTACATGCTATTATAATAACTGTAAAAACCCCCCAATACATTATATAGTTTTTGCTACACCCCATAAGAGAAATACCTTCTCCAAAAAAGACAGCTTTGGCTGTCTTTTTTTCTTTCTTGCATATCAATAGCCGGTCCGCCGGCTCAAGTTCGGTGCCCTGCTATCAATAACGGAAAAATCGTGGCTTATACGGGAAAATAATATTTGCAATTCACAGGAAGCTATAATAAAATGGAAAAGTATTATCAGAAAATAAAGGAGTTTGCGATATATGAAAGCGATTTTGCAGGGATTTTATCAGAAAGAACATTTCTGGCTGAGACTTGGCGTGGTACTGCTGGCAGTATTCGGAATGGGGTTTGCGTTATCGTTGCTGCTGTTGGTGGATATGGGAACAGATCCGTGCAGTATGATGAGCAAAGCGATTTCCGCAAAGATCGGTATGAGTTTTGGAAACTGGCAGGCACTGATGAACACGGTGCTTCTGGTACTGGTTGTAATCTTCGGAGGAAGAAACCTTGGCTTTGGAACACTGGCGAATATGTTTCTCATCGGATACTTTGTAGACTTCTTCACATGGATCTGGAACCGGGTACTGCCGGCAGATTTTTTTACCACGCTGCCGGTTCGGATCGCAGTACTGATTCCATCGGTGATACTGTTCATTCTGACAGCTGCTTTATATATGGATGTGGATATGGGAACGGCTCCCTATGATGCCATTCCGATTATTATTTCCGGACATTTGCCAAAAGTACCGTTTAAGGTGATACGGATCGCCTTTGATTTTTCGGTAACCATGATCGGGTTTTCCTTTGGCGGAAAGATTGGAGCGATGACTGTCATTATGATCCTGGCTCTGGGACCTGTGATCCAGTGGCTTGGCGATATCATGAAAAAGCATTTTCCTGCACTGACAGGAGAAGGATGAGAATAAAATAGAATATAAGTGTAACTATTTAGCAGGCGGTATCCTGTGCGGGTACTGAACGGTTACATATAAGCGACTGCGAGAAGGGAAGGGAAAACATGGAAGATCTGAATAATGTACTCCGTGCACAGGAATATATCAATAAAATGCGACCGGTATTTAATAAACGGGCCTTATACAGCGATGAGACAGCACAGTACAGAACACCGATGGAACCGGAACCGGGAGATATCGTGACGGTTCGATTCCGGACACTGAAAAACAATGTAGATGCTGTTTATTTTATCAGCGGTACGATCCGCAAAGAGATGAAAGTGGAGAAGAGCCGGGAAGGATTTGATTATTATGCGATTCAGATTCCGGTGGGAAGTGAACCGATCCATTATTATTTTGAGATCCGGGCAGGAAAAATTGTCTGTTATTACAATGAACTTGGTGTGACCCGTCAGCTGCAGGAACAGTATTCTTTTGGTATTATCCCGGGATTCCATACACCGGACTGGGCAAAAGGGGCGGTAATGTACCAGATTTTTGTGGATCGTTTTTATAACGGAGATAGCTCCAACGATGTGCTGACCAATGAATATTTTTATATTTCCGGCCACAGCAGACGGATCGAAGACTGGAGCAAGATCCCGGACAATATGGACATGAACAATTTCTACGGTGGCGATCTGCAGGGTGTTATGGATAAACTGGACTATCTGCAGGATCTCGGTGTGGAAGTCATCTATCTGAATCCGATCTTTGTATCACCGTCGAACCACAAGTATGACATTCAGGATTATGACTATGTGGATCCGCATTTTGGAAAGATCGTTCATGACGAGGGCAATCTGCTGGCAGACTGGGACAAAGACAATACCCATGCCAAACGATATATTGACCGTGTGACCAACAAAGAAAATCTGGAAGCCAGCAATCAGCTGTTCATCGAGCTGGTGGAAGCGATCCACAAAAGAGGCATGAAAGTGATCCTGGACGGTGTATTTAACCATTGTGGATCCTTTAACAAATGGCTGGACCGGGAACGGATCTATGAAAATCAGCCGGGCTACGAAAAGGGCGCATTTATCAGTGGAGACAGCCCGTATCACAGCTTTTTTAAGTTCCATAATGAACACTGCTGGCCTTACAATGAATTCTATGACGGCTGGTGGGGGCATAATACCCTTCCAAAGCTGAATTATGAAAATTCTGAAAAACTATACGAGGATATCCTGCGCATCGCGAAAAAATGGGTTTCTGCACCGTTTTACGTGGATGGCTGGCGTCTGGATGTGGCAGCGGATCTGGGGCACAGTGCGGAGTACAATCATAAGTTCTGGAGGCAGTTCCGAAAGGTGGTAAAAGAGGCCAATCCGGAGGCGATCATTATCGCAGAACACTATGGAGATGCCAGTCCGTGGCTGCAGGGAGATCAGTGGGATACCGTTATGAACTATGATGCATTTATGGAGCCGATTTCCTGGTTTTTGACCGGACTTGAAAAACACAGTGATCAGTACCGGCAGGATCTGAAAGGGAATGCAGAGTGTTTCCGTGATTCCATGCGCTATAACGGTTCACGATTCTATGCACCGTCTCTTCTGACTGCGATGAACGAGCTGGATAATCACGATCATTCCAGATTCCTTACGAGAACCAACAGCCGTGTAGGACGTATCAATACAGTTGGCGCGAGAGCAGCAGAGGAAGGAATCAACAAGGCTATTTTAAGAGAAGCAGTTGCCATTCAGATGACCTGGCCGGGTGCTCCTACTGTTTATTATGGAGATGAAGCCGGTGTCTGTGGTTTCACCGATCCGGATAACCGGAGAACGTATCCGTGGGGACATGAGGACCAGTATCTGGTACAGTTCTACCGGGATGCGATCCGGATGCACAGAGAACTGCCGGTATTAAAATACGGATCTGTAAAGATGCTGAAAGAAGACTATAATCTGATTTCCTTTGGACGTTTCAATGAAAACGAGCAGGTTGTCGTTGTCATCAATAACAACAACGAAAACAAGAAAGTAGAGATTCCGGTATGGGAGACCGGTATCAGCAGAAGTGTCGATACTACCATGACCAGAATTCTTGACAGCAACGCCATTGCCTACGATATGGAACAGAAAGAATATCCGGTAGTGGCAGGCTACCTGGAACTGGAGATGTCCCCGCTGGAAGCAATTGTCCTGTGCAGGGGATGTGAACTTCCACAGAAGAAGGACGAAGAAGCTGCTGAGAAAGAGGGAGATGCATCCACAGTTCTCAATAATTAAAAAACTAAAAATATCTTGCAAATCAGTTAGAAAAGACTTGCAATTTAAAAAAGATTGCGTTATAATTCTATCTTGTCAGAGCGTGTGGATGCTTTGACAAGATATGGATGGATTCCCGAGTGGCCAAAGGGGACAGACTGTAAATCTGCTGCAAATTGCTTCGGTGGTTCGAATCCACCTCCATCCATTAGGATAAAGGTAGTTCAGAGTTGAAATTGCTGAAATGATAGCAAAAAGGCTCGAATCCACCTCCATCCATTAGTGCGTATGAAAGTTAGCTAGCTGGGACAGTGCTTGCACGTATGCCCACGATTGAAGCCGTATTCATATGTATATGCCGCAGTGGCGGAACTGGCAGACGCCCGGGACTTAAAATCCCGTGGGTAGTGATACCCGTACCGGTTCGATTCCGGTCTGCGGCAGTAGGTGAAGATAAGAGAAACGTTGAAAATCCAGCGTTTCTCTTTTTTTGTCTTGGATGCTAATAATAAAATGAAAAATGTTAATAAATTTAACGAAAACAGAATAAGAATTGAAAAATAAGGAAAACTAGAATATAATAAGGATAAGAAAAAAGCGAGGTGACTGAAAATGAAGAATGTAGTTCGTCTTGTCTCAATGGAAATTAGTAATATAAAAAATGTAACTTACGGAAAAATAGACTTTTCGAAGGGGAGGAAAGGAAGTATTCTTGGAATTTATGGTCAGAATGGATCGGGAAAGACCGTAGTGGTTGATTGCATGGTACTGTTAAAAAGTTTGTTTAGCGGTAAGAAAATATCGCCACAGTTTTATCATTATATCAATTTGAAAAGTGGTACAGCTTCCGTTAAATATTGTTTTGAAATGAAGTCTCAATCTGAGGAAAGTTATGCGGAATATGAAATAGAGCTCTTGAAAACGGAAGAGCCTTATTTTTGTATCAGTAAAGAGAAGTTAAGTGTAAGAAATTATGTGGAAGGAAAAACTACAAAACTTACACCGGTGTTTGAATATCGGCGTGGGGGAAAAGAACTGTTTCGACCATTAAAATATTCTGCGTATTTTGAAAAGAAAAAAAACATGGATAATATGATTGCATTGGGAATTGCCCGGCAAATGACAGAAGGAAGAAACGAAGAAAAACAAAGAGCGGCAGTCGGTTCTTTCTTATTTTCGCCAAAAGCGCAGGAGACATTTTCAAATACGGAAGGGGAAATCCAGAAGATTTTTCGTTACAGTAGTATGTTGCAAAAATACGGCTTGTATGATCTTGCAGTGATTGAAAATCAATATTCTGCGTTACTTGCATTGAATTTGGATATGATACCTGTGAATATCAGTGTGCCGGATTCTGCCAGATCACAGATTACAGGAATTATGCTCCGGCTTACAGATACGAATGTGGTTTCAAAAGAACTTTATCCATATGTAGCAAATACAATTGAGCAGATTAATATTGTGATGAAAGCATTGATACCGGAGATACAGCTGGAGATTTATAATGATTTTGACAAACTGATGGAAAATGGAAAAGACGGTATTCAATTTGAAATTATCACTGTGCGGGATGATGCAAGAATACCATTGTTATATGAATCCGCAGGAATAAAAAAGTTGATCTCTATCTGTAGCAATCTGGTTGCATGCTATAATCAGGAATCGTATTGTCTGGTGGTGGATGAGCTGGACTCGGGAATCTATGAATATCTTCTGGGAGAATGTCTGGAGGTTATGCAGGAAAAGGCGAAAGGTCAGTTGATTTTTACTTCACACAATTTACGCCCGCTGGAAGTGCTTGAAAACGATTTCCTGCTCTATACAACGGTAAATCCGGAAAATCGTTATATCAAATCAACGTATATAAAAAATACACAGAATACAAGATTATCTTATCTGCGAAGTATAAAACTGGGAGGGCAGAAGGAAAAATTATATAACGAAACAAATATCTATGAAATGGAACTGGCTATGCGCAGAGCAGGAAAGGTGGGTTTGCATGGATAAAAAAATCATCCTGCTTCTGGTAGAGGGACCAACGGATGAAGATACACTGGCGCTGATTTATTCACGTATTGTGAAGGAACATGATATTCGATTTGATGTACTGCATACGGATATTACTGCGGATGAAAATATGACTGTGAAATATATTAAAGACAGGATAAAAAGAGAAATTGACAGTTATCTGAAAAAGAATCCGTTTATTAAAAAGAACGATATTTTAAAAGTGGTACAGATTATAGATACAGATGGAGCATTTATTCCCAGTGAATCTGTGAAACAATCAGAGACAGGAAAAACAGAATATCATGAAACATATATTGAGGCAAAAAACAAAGATCGTCTGGTTCGGCGAAACATCAGTAAACGAAATATTGTATATCGGTTAGTGCGGTCGGATGAAGTTGCAGGATTTCCATATGAAATTTATTATTTTTCAAGAAATATTGAGCATGTCCTGCATGATGTAGCGGAGGATCTGACAGATGATGAAAAAGAAGATCTGGCATTTGAAATAGCGGATCGATACAGTGAGTGTCCGGAAGAATTTTTAAAATTGTTATACGAAGCAGAATTTCATGTTCCGGGAACATATGAAGAAACATGGAAATTTATTATGGAAAATGGAAATTCTTTGAACAGACATTGTAATATGTCGGTGTTTTTTGAAAAGTTGGGAATTGAAGTGGAATAAAATAAATAACATGTGTAAAGAGGCTTGTCAGAATACTGGCAAGCCTCTTTAAGTTATACGGAAACGGTTACATCCGGGGCGGGTCCGGTTGAGGACTTCAGGCGGAGTTCTGCCGGGACCAGTATTTTATGAGGGGAAGTCTGTCCGGAGGAAAGAGCATCGAGAAAGATATCTCCAATATGTTCTGCCATCAATAATTCGTGCTGGCATATGGAAGTTATGTTTTCAAAATCATCAGAAAATCCACAAATACTGAGATCTTTGGGAATAGAAAGACCCATATGAATACAGGCATTCATAAGTTGCTGAGCAATTCCATCGTTTTCACAGACAATCCCGGTAACGCCAAAGCTGCGTAGAATGCTGATCTGTTCTGTTAAGGCTTTTTCGGAGGTATCATGCATTCGCTGTATGATATATTCGGGGACAACAGAAAGATCAGCATTTTTTAATGCTTTTAAGTAGCCGTCAAGACGTTCGGAAACAGAAGCGACTTCTGACATATTGCTCGAAGAGAAAAAACTGATTTTCTGATGACCGAGCGAGATCAGATGCTCCGTTAACTGCTGCCCACCGGAAATGTTATCACACAATACATTATACAAATAAGGCGCAGTTGTGGGCTGGTCCATCACAATAACCGGAATATTACGGAAAACAAACTGATTTAGAAGCTCCAGATGAATGTCGGAGCTAAGCGGATAAAAAAGAAGTCCGGCAATATTCTGTTCGAGAAGCTGCTTTAATATGGTCTGTTCTTTGGAACGGCTTCCGTCGGATATAAAAAGTGACAGAAAGCAGTTGGAATTACTGATTTTGGCATTGATTTTGGAGATCATTCCAAATACATTTTCCTGTTTGATGGTAAAAGGCAGGACAAAAGCAAAAACCTGTGGCGGTGTTTGCAAATGTTCTCTTTTCTGAAAAATATCTCTTGCAACAAAGCTGCCAACTCCTCTTTTGCGGTAGAGGATCCCCTGATGTTCCAGTTCGGTAATGGCACGCTTGGCAGTAATACGGCTGACCTGAAATTCTTCCATCAACTGACTTTCGGTGCAAATTGGATGTTCAAATGAAAAATTATTTTCTTCGATTTTATTTAAGATAGATTGAATGATGATCTCATACAGTTTTTTTTGTGCTTTATTTGCAGAATCCATTAAAAATCTCCTTGGTCTTATGAATTTGTATAACATAATCATAGAACATAACAGAAGATATGTCAATCTATTTGAACAGAAAAGAAGAAAGATATATTAAATAAACACAAAAATAAAAAGCAATTGTCTCTTTGAAACAAAAATAAATGCATGAAATGTGCAAAATGCATAAAAATAGTGTTGTATAAATGAAAAACATTGACAAAATAACGACATGTATTGTACTATTGATATATCAAATAAACACAGACACAACGACGGGAAATGATATATCATACTTGTGTTTGAAGAAATGGAGGAATACAATGAAGAAAAAAGGAACAAAAATAATGAAAAGAGTCAGTGCGGTTTCTCTGGCGGCAGTAATGGCAGCCATGAGTCTGACGGGATGTGGAAAAGGAGAAGACAACGGAATTACCTGGCTGGCATCTTCGAATGCAGAACAGTTAAAAGCGTATGAGAATCTGATGAGTGAGTTCAGCACAGACACAGGAATTGAAGGAAGTGTGGTTGGTGTTGATAACGGTCAGATGTATGCAAAAATGCAGTCCTTAATTGCTGCAAACCAGACACCGGAGATTAATACCTGGGGAACAGAATTTGTACCGTGGGCATCCCGAGGAGCGATGACACCGTTGGATGAATATATTGAAAAAGATAATTTTGATACCTCTATTTTCAATGAAAGCATGTATAAAGCTTTAAGTTATGATGGAAAACAGTGGGAATTCCCGTGCTCTACCGGCGTATGCGTTATGTTTTATAATGTAGATCTGTTTGAAGAGGCCGGAATTGATCCACCGACACATGACTGGAATGATACAAGTTGGACAACGGATGCATTTATCGAACTGGCACAGAAAATGACACTGGATAAAGAAGGAAGAAATGCACTGGATCCGGAATTTGATGCAGATAATATTGTACAGTATGGTGTGGGAAGCATGCAAAGCTGGGCATTCTGGCCATGGTACTTTGGCGGTGATTGGACAGATCCGGAAGTGACAGAATATACAGGTGACAGCAAGGAAGCAATCGAAGGTGTACAGTTTGTACAGGATCTGATCCAGAAATATCATGTAATGCCATCCGATGAACAGACACAGGCTATGGCAGCAGGCGGAAACGTATTTACTACAGGAAGAGTTGCAATGACGATTGACGGCGCATGGTCATGCACAACAATGAATGAAGCAGACTTCAAATGGGATATTGCAGCAACTCCAATTGGAAGCAAACATTCTATCGTATTATTTGTCGATGGATTTGGTATTGGCGGAAAAACACAGAATGCAGACGGTGGCTGGGAATTTATCAAATGGCTGTATTCTGACAAAGATAACTATATGGAATTCCTGGATGCGTTCACAAACTATATGACAGTTCCGGCTGTAAAATCTGCAGAAGATGATGTCAAGAGCATTCTGTCTGAGCGTTTCCCGGAAGTAGATATGGATGTTTTATTTGATGCGGCAAATCATCCGGATGCAACACCTGTATATTTCAGATATCATAAAAACTATAATGAGATTAATGAAACACTTTATCAGGAGGCAATCAGCCCGATTATGAGTGGGGATAAGACTGCTGAAGAAGCAATGATAGATGTAAAAGATAAAATTACAGAACTGATCAACAGCGAGGAATAGAACACAGGGAGGACTGCCGGGAGTATTTTCCCGGCAGTTTTGTAACAGAAAGACAGGATTTGAAAAAGGAGGAACATATGGCTTCTCGTGATACAGCAACTACAAAGAAAATTAAAAGCCCTATGAGAAAAAGAGAGGCAAAATGGTTTTATATTTTTATTCTTCCCTGGATTTTAGGGTTTTTCTTATTTACTTTTTTCCCTATGGCAATGTCAGCAGTGCTGAGCTTTATGAAATGGGATTATGTACAGGCACCGCGGTTTGTAGGATGGGAGAACTTTATTACTTTGTTCCACGACGATGTGTTTTATAAATCATTGCAAGTCACGATCATATATGCAGTATTTTCGGTTCCCTTATCTTTGTTGGTATCGTTTATTTTTGCGTTGCTGTTAAATACGGGAATTAAAGGTCTTTCGGTATATAGAACATTATTTTATCTGCCATCTCTTGTGTCTGGAGCGGCGGCTTCGATTCTGTGGATGTGGATGTTCAATCCGGAGTTTGGTGTGATCAATACCATTCTTGGATATTTTGGCATCGATGGACCGGGATGGATCTATGATAAGAACTGGGCTCTGCCGGCACTTATTATCATGAGTTTATGGGGTGTTGGAGGCAGTATGTTGATTTACCTGTCCGGCTTGCAGGGGATACCGACAGAACTATATGAAGCGGCAAAGATTGATGGCGCAGGAAAAGCAACAACATTGTTTAAAATCACAATTCCGATGATGACACCTGTTATTTTTTATAATCTGATCATGGGAATCATCGGATCTTTGCAGACCTTTACACAGGCATTTGTTATGACGGATGGTGGTCCGAATTATTCTACATATTTTTATGTGCTGTACTTATATAAAAATGCATTTAAGAACTTTAAAATCGGTTATGCCTCTGCGCAGGCATGGATTTTGTTCTTTATTATATTAGCCCTGACAGCTTTGGTATTCCGATCATCTGCAGCGTGGGTTTACTATGAAAATGAAACGAATACCAGGAAAAAAGGAGGGAAAAAGAAATGAGTGATTCTGTAAGAAAAAATGTAGCGGAAAATTATAAATTAAAACCGAGTATGATTAAAAGCAAAAAAACATCAGAAAGAATTGGAAAAGCATTGACGTATCTTATACTTACCGCTTTAAGCGTTGTGTTTATGATACCGTTTGTATGGCTGCTGTCCAGTTCATTGAAAAATAATGCAGACATTTTTTCTATG
>UMCM01025513.1_pt1 | contig 21554 bp, 17 predicted proteins | sample 1964231 | NCBI WGS metagenome assembly UMCM01 (sample SAMEA4835968, study PRJEB28245) | human gut metagenome | biome: gut microbiome; material: fecal sample | place: Denmark | collected 2008
CTTTTGACCACCCTTCGGGGTGGTTTTTTTGTGCCGAAATCTCACCAAAATAGTGCATACCTCGACTTTTGCCCATTGACAGCGGCACTTTTATAACAGTATACTTAAACTGTTCTTTTGCGAAAGCGGAAGAACGATTTGCGGTATAGTATTAAAAGGAGTGCGGAATCATGAAAAACTCGAACAGTAAAACCTTCGTTGCCGTCGGCATCGGCGCAGCCCTGTTCTTTGTTCTGGGGCGCTTTGTCGCTATCCCCAGCCCGGTGCCCAACACCAACATCAGCCTGCAGTACGCGGTGCTCGGTCTGCTGGCCGCCATGTACGGCCCTGTGGCCGGCGCCCTGATCGGCTTCATCGGCCATGCCCTCATCGACCTGTCCTGGGGCGGCATCCCGTGGTGGAGCTGGGTCATCGCCTCCGCATTCACCGGCGTGGTCGTCGGCCTGTTTGCCAAGAAGCTGAATGTGCAGGAGGGCGACTTCAACAAGCGTAAGGTCGCCACCTTCGCCATTGCCAATGTCGCGGCCCATGCCATTGCCTGGATCGTCGTTGCGCCTGTGCTGGACATCCTGATCTACGCCGAGCCCGCCAAAAAGGTCTTTGCACAGGGCGCGTTTGCTGCTGTGTCCAACATCATCACGGCTGTCGTCGTCGGTGGCCTGCTGATTCTGGCCTACACCAAGACCATCGCCAAGAAGGGCTCTCTGGACAAAGAGTAATCCGCTGTAAACCCGTATGCCTTCCCACAAACGCGGGAAGGCATTTTGCTGTTCCACCACAATTTCCCCTGCGAGGTGCCGTATGGCTGAAACGAGAACCCCGATCATATCCTTTAAAAATTTTTCTTTCCAGTATCGTGCCCAGAAGCAGCCCACGCTGCATGACATCAATCTGGATATCTACCCCGGGGAGCGCGTGCTGATCGCCGGGCCGTCCGGCAGCGGCAAGTCCACGCTGGCGGCCTGCATCAACGGCCTGAACCCGTTCTCCTACCCCGGCAAGTGCACGGGCACGCTGACTGTGGACGGTGTGGACGCGCCCCACAGCAGTATTTTTGAGCTGGCGGGCCACGTCGGCACGGTGCTGCAGGACCCGGACGGCCAGTTCATCGGCCTGACGGTGGGGGAGGACATCGCCTTTGCGCTGGAAAACAGCTGCACCCCGCAGGACGAAATGCACGAGATCACCCGCCGCGCCGCCGAGCTGGTCGGCATCGAGAACCACCTCGACTACGCTCCGCACGAGCTTTCCGGGGGCCAAAAGCAGCGCGTCAGCCTCGCGGGCGTCATGGTCGACGAGGTGAAGATTTTACTGTTCGATGAGCCGCTGGCAAACCTTGACCCGGCCACGGGCAAGCAGGCCATTGAGCTGATCGACTCGATCCAGCAAAAGACAGACACGACGGTCCTCATCATTGAGCACCGCCTTGAGGACGTGCTCTGGCGCAGCGTGGACCGCATTGTGCTGGTCAACGAGGGCCGCATCCTGGCCGACCTGCGCCCCGACGAGCTGCTGTCCGGCGCACTGCTGGCAGAAAACGGCATCCGTGAGCCGCTTTACGTCACGGCCATGCGATATGCGGGCATTGACATCACGCCCGCCAAACACCCCGCCCACGTTGACTCCGTCGTGCTGGATGACGCCGATACCGAGAAGCTGCGCGCCTGGTTCCGCGCCGAGCCGCTGCCCGCGGCCAAGCCTGCCCCGACCCCGCTGCTGGAGGTCAAGGGTCTGTCCTTCGGCTACAGCAAGGACCAGCACACCCTGTCCGACGTGAGCTTCACGATTGGAAAAGGGGAGATGGTCAGCATCGTGGGCCGCAACGGCGCGGGCAAGTCAACGCTCTCCAAGCTGATCTGCGGCTTTGAGACGCCCGACAGCGGTGAAATTTTCTTTGACGGAAAAGACCTGAAAGACGAAAACATCCGCCGCCGCGCCAGGCATATCGGCTATGTCATGCAGAACCCGAACCAGATGATCTCCAAGACGATGATCTTTGACGAGGTCGCGCTGGGCCTGCAGGGCAGCGGCCTGACCGATGCTGAGATTCGCACTAGGGTCGAGGACACGCTGAAGGTCTGCGGCTTGTACCCGTTCCGCAACTGGCCCATCTCGGCGCTGAGCTTCGGCCAGAAAAAGCGCGTGACCATCGCCAGCGTGCTGGTGCAGAACCCCGAGCTTATCATTCTGGATGAGCCGACGGCGGGCCAGGATTTCCGACATTACACCGACATTATGGAGTTCCTGCGCGGGCTGAACGCCAAGGGTGTGACCGTGGTCATGATCACCCACGACATGCACCTGATGCTGGAATACACGCCGCGGGCGCTGGCCTTTTGCGACGGGCGGCTCATTGCGGACCGAAGCGCGGCGGCCATCCTCTGTGACCCGGCGCTGATCGAGCAGGCGGCCTTGAAGGAGACGAGCCTTTACACGCTGGCCAACCGCTGCGGCATTACGCCCGCCGAGAAATTTGTGGAGCGCTTTATCGCGGCAGACAGGGAGGTGCGCGCCGATGGCTGCTAATACCGTTTTGAACTATATACCGCGCAAAAGCGTGGTACACGACCTGACCGGCACGACAAAGCTGGCGTTCTTTCTGCTGTTTACCTTCGCCAGCATGATCACCTACAACACCTGGGTGCTGCTGGGGCTGATGGCCGTCAGTCTTGCGGTGTTCAGGCTCAGCCACATCAAGCTGCGCGAGGTTCGTTTCATGCTGGTCTTTATGCTGGTGTTCCTCGCGCTGAACGACCTGTTCATCTTTCTGTTCGACCCGAACCAGGGCACGGCGCTCTACGGCACCCGCACGGTGCTTTGCCATCTGTTCTGGCGGTACGACCTGACCGCCGAGCAGCTGTTTTACATGTTCAACATCTCGCTGAAATATTTTGTCGCGCTGCCGGTGGCCATTCTGTTCATCTCGGCCACGAACCCCAGTGAGTTCGCCGCCAGCCTGAACAGCATCGGCATCTCATACAAGGTCGGCTATTCCGTCGCCATTGCGCTGCGGTACATTCCGGATATTCAGCGCGATTACCACAGCATCAGCCAGGCACAGCAGGCCCGCGGGGTCGAGCTGGGCCGCAGCGAGCCGTTCTTCAAGCGCCTGAAAAACTCGGTCAGCATCCTGCTGCCGCTGATTCTGACGAGCTTGAACCGCATCGACACGATCTCCAACGCCATGGAGCTGCGCGGCTTCGGCAAGCATGACAAGCGCACCTGGTACACCCGCCGCCCCTTTGCCCGCCGCGATTTTATCGCGCTGGCAGTCGGCGTCGTGCTGCTGCTCATCAGCCTGACCGTGACGATCAGGTTTGGACGGTTTTATAATCCGTTTGTGTAAAAAACGAAAATTGCGCCCCTGCAGAAAACAGATTCCGCAGGGGCGCATTTTTATATCATATAGAGCGGTAGGGGCCGGGCATGCCCGCCCCTACAATCCCATCAAAAAGCAGCCGCCCGCTCAGGCATCGTACCTGGGCGGGCGGCTGTTATTCTGATTTTATTGCATCAGCCCACACACCAGCTGTGCATAGGCAACGGGGTCCTCAATGGGCAGACCGGCGATCAGCAGGGCTTGGTCATAGAGCAGCTCGGCGTACTTGGCGACCTTGTCGGTGTCGCCCGCGGCGTGGGCAGCCTTCAGGGCGGCAAAGACCGTGTGGTTCGGGTTCAGCTCCAGCACCTTCGTGCTCTCGACGCCCTCTGCGTTGGGCATGCGGCGCAGTACCTTCTCCATCTCCATCGAGATACCGCCCTCGGCAGACAGGGTGACGGGGTGTTCCTGCAGGGTCGGATTGACCTTGACCTCCTTGACCTTGCCGTTCAGGTCCTTCTTGATTTCCTCAAACAGATCCTTGTTCTCGGTCTCGGCAGCCTCGGCAGCCTTCTTCTCGTCCTCGGTCTCCAGACCCAGGTCACCGGAGTTGATGTTCTTAAACTCCTTCTCCTTGTAGTCGCGCATCATCTGCAGGCAGAACTCATCCACATCCTCGGTGCAGAGCAGCAGGTCGTAGCCCTTGCTCAACACCAGCTGGGCGTTGGGCAGCTTGCCCAGACGGTCCGTGTCGTCACCGGCGGCAAAGTAGATGCACTTCTGTCCCTCGGGCATCTTCTCGACGTACTCGTCCAGCGTGACGAGCTTTTTCTCCTTGGCGGAGTAGAACATCAGCAGGTCGCCCAGCAGATCCTTGTGCATGCCGTAGTCGCCATAGATGCCGAACTTGATCTGGCGGCCAAAGTTCTTCCAGAAGGTCTCATACTTCTCGCGGTCATTGACGAGCATCGCGTGCAGCTCGTTCTTGATCTTCTTTTCCAGAGAATTGCGCATCAGCTTGAGCTGGTTGTCCTTTTGCAGCGTCTCACGGCTGATGTTCAGACTCAAATCCTCGCTGTCCACAACGCCCTTGACAAAGCTGAAATAATCCGGCAGCAGGTCGGCACACTTCTCCATGATCATAACGCCGGAGGCATACAGCGCCAGACCCTTCTCGTACTCCTTGGTGTAGTAGTCGTACGGGGTCGAGCCGGGGATGAACAGCAGCGCGGTGTAGGTCGCCGTACCCTCGGTGCGGCTGGTGATGACGCGCAGCGGGTCGGTGTAGTCCATGAACTTGTTCTTGTAGAACTCGTTGTAGTCCTCGTCCTTGACCTCGTTCTTCGGGCGCTTCCAGATGGGCACCATGCTGTTCAGCGTTTCCAGTTCGGTGTAGGTCTCGTACTCGGGCTTGTAGTCGTCGCCCGCGTCCTCCGGCTTCGGCTTCTGGCGGGATTTCTCGCGGTACATCGTGATGGGAAAGCGGATATAGTCGCTGTACTTCTTAACGAGGTTTGCAAGTTCGTAATCCTCGAGGTACTCGCTGTACTTGTCGGTATCGGTGTCGTCCTTCAGCACCAGAATGATCTCGGTGCCGACGTCCTCCTTGTCAGCCTCGGTCAAGGTGTAGCCCTCGACGCCGGTGGACTCCCACTTCCAGGCCGTGTCAGCGCCCTGTGCGCGGGAGATAACGGTGACCTTTTTGGCCACCATGAACGCGGAATAGAAGCCGACGCCGAACTGACCGATGATGTCGATGTTGTCGCTCTGGTTCTCGGTCTTGAAGTCAAGGGAGCCGGACCTGGCAATCGTGCCGAGGTTCTTCTCCAGCTCCTCCTTCGTCATGCCGATGCCGTTATCGGTGATGGTCAGCGTGCGGCTGTCCTTATCGGGCTGGATGTGGATTTTCAGGTCGTCCTTCGTGATGCCGATGGACGTGTCGGTCAGGCTCTTGAAGTAGCGCTTGTCGCAGGCATCCGATGCGTTGGAGATCAGCTCACGCAGGAAGATCTCGCGGTTTGTATAGATAGAATTGATCATCAGGTCAAGCAGCTTTTTGCTCTCGGCCTTAAACTGATGCATAGCCATGGTAGAAAACCTCACTTTATACAAATGAAATTAGCACTCGTTTATTTCAACTGCTAAAGCTAGTTTAGCACTCTTTTTAATAAAGCGCAACCCTTGCGCAGCATTTTAACAAAAAATTTAAATTCAGGGCTTTTCAAACGTGGGAATTTGCGGTATGCTAACAATGTATAAGGTATTCCGTTAAACAGCGCGGTAGGGGCCGGGCATACCCGGCCCGCGGGCTTGCCCGTGAATGTCTGCCTGCGTACAGCTGCGGGCCGCATATAGGCGGCCCCTACGCCCTGCCGAAAAAAATCCCTTACCATAGAAAAACCATAGAAAGAAGAATCCATCATGCAAATATACACCCACACTCTCCCCGGCGGCGCACAGCTCATCGGGTATCTGCGCGATAGGACCGTCGAGATGCCTGCCTTCAACACCCGTCCGGCCATTCTCATCCTGCCGGGCGGCGGCTACGCCTGGTGCAGCAAACGCGAGGCCGACCCCGTTGCCATGCAGTTCCTGCAGGCGGGCTACAACGTCTTTACCCTCTATTACACCTGCCGAAGTGAGGAGACCGTGCCCGCGCTGCGTTGGCAGCCGCTGATCGATGCTGCCGGGGCGATCCTGCATATCCGCCGCAATGCAGAGCAGTTCGGCACCGACCCGGCGAAAATCGCCATCTGCGGCTTCTCGGCGGGCGGCCATCTGGCGGCGTCCACGGCCATCCTGTGGGACGCAGAGCCTGTGCAGACCGCCCTTGGCATCCACGGCACCGAGGCCCGCCCCGATGCCGTTGTGCTGGGCTATCCGGTCATCACGGCGGGGGAATACCGCCACGACGGCTCCTTTGTCAACCTCTGCGGCGATGACGCCGACCTGCGCGCCACAATGAGCCTGGAAAACCAGGTCCGCGACGGTCTGCCGCCCTTCTTCGTCTGGCATACGGTGGAGGACCCGTCCGTCCCCGTGCAGAACTCTTTGATGCTTGCCGGTGCGCTGACAGCCCATAAGGTCCCGCTGGAGCTGCATCTTTTCGCCCACGACGGCCACGGCACAAGCACCTGCACGCGGGAGGTCAACACCCCTAACAAGCACAACAGCGCCTGGGTGGCCCTCTGCACGGACTGGCTGGCCGAAACCTTTGATTTTCATCTGTAACAGGAGATGACAAAGCATGAAAATCATGTTTTACGCGCTGCGCCCCTTTGATGAGCAGCAATACTGCGAGCCCTACAAAGCTCGCTACGGCATCGACTACACCGGCACGCCCGACGTGCCGCGCCCGGATAACCTGCATCTGGCCGAGGGCTGCGACGCCGTCAGCACGAACCCCTGCGAGATACGCCCTGAATATTTGCAGACATGGGCTGAAATGGGCGTCAAATATCTGCCCTGCCGCAGCATCGGCTATGATCATATCCCGCTGGACACCGCCAAAAAGCTGGGTCTGCGCATCAGCCACAGCCATTACCCGCCGGACGGCGTGGCCAACTATACGATCATGCTCATGCTGATGTGTACCCGCCGCATGAACGAAATCATGCTGCGCGCCAACGTGCAGGACTACTCGCTGCCCGGCAAGATGGGCCGCGATATTTCCGGCTGCACGGTGGGCGTCATCGGTACGGGCAAGATCGGCCAGACGGTCATCCGCCACCTGAGCGGCTTCGGCTGCAAGATTTTGGCCTACGACCTCTACCCGAACGACGCGGTCAGGCAGTACGCCGACTACGTCACGCTGGACGAGCTTTACGCGCAAAGTGACATTATCACGCTGCACACGAACGCCACGGCGGAGAACCACCATCTCATCAACGCCGGCGCCCTTGCAAAAATGAAAGACGGCGTGCTGCTCGTCAACACGGCGCGGGGCACGCTCATTGACCCCGACGCGCTGATCGCCGGGCTGGAAAGCGGCAAGATCGGCGGCGCGGGCCTCGACGTCATTGAGGATGAGACCGGTATTTACTATTACAACCGCATGGGGCAGGCCATCTCGAACCGCGAACTGAACCTGCTGCGCAGCTATCCCAATGTCATCGTCAGCCCGCACACGGCGTTTTACACCGACGTCAATGTCGCCAGCATGGTGCAGAGCCCGTTTGAGGCGCTGGACGCCTACGCCCACGGCCAGCCCTACGCCGGTGAGGTGCAGCTGTGATGCCAGCCGTTGAGCCGGGCCGCTGCGGCGAACACTGGGACGACTGCCCGCGGCTGGCGGCAGGGGACCGCTTTGACTTTGCCTGTGCGGGCTGCGGCGACTGCTGCCGCCAGAGGTGCGATTTGGTGCTGTCGGGGTATGACCTCTACCGCATTGCGCGGCGGCTTAGCTTGCCGCCCCGTATCGTGGCGGCGGCGTTCTGCAAAAGCTACCTTGCGCCTGAAAGCTGCCTGCCCGCCCTGCGCCTGACGCCGGACCCCAAAACCGGCAACTGCCGCTTTTTTGAGGGCAGCGCCTGCACCATCCACGCCGCGCGCCCGCTGGCCTGTGCGCTCTACCCGCTGGGGCAGAGCATCGACACGGTGACAGCGCAGACGGAATATTACGTCCAGACGCCGCTTTGCGGTGCGCGGGCAGGGGAGGTACGTACGCTGCAGGACTATCTGCAGGATTCCGCCGTGCTGGACCGCGCGGGGGTGGATGCCCGCTGGGCCATCGTCTGCACGCAGCTTTCCCACCGGCTACAGGCCGCGGGCGGCGCGAATAACCCCCGCTTCTCCGCCGCTGTCAGGCGTATGGAGCGTGCCCTCTACTACGACTACGAGCTCGGCGACGACTTCTACCCGCAGTTTTGTCAAAACATAGAAATTTTAATGCCGCTTTTGGACAGGATGCTGTAACCGAATGGTTTGTAGGGAAAACATTCATGCCTCCCGTGCACCTTCCCACCGCCGCCAACGCCCCGGGAGAGATAAATCCCTCCCCTACAAAACAACAACAAAAGCGCTGTGACCTTTTCAAACAGTCACAGCGCTTTTCCTATATTGCTTTGTAGGGGCCGCACATGTGCGGCCCGTAGCCTGAAGATAACCGCCCATCTGCTGGAAAGCCGCGGGCCGGGCATGCCCGGCCCTACGTGTAAATCAGCAGATAAAGAATCCGCCTCTGCCGCCGCAGCAGCACCAGCTCAAAATATTGCACACCAATAAATACATCCAGAACGACAGACAGAAAGACCCCGGGCTGCCGCTGGGCTGGGCGTAGGGCTGCTGGTAGCTTGTGTAGCTGCGGCCCGGGCTTTGCAGCTGATCCAGCAGGTTTTGATAAGCGTAGTTGTTCGGCTCCATCGAGACCGCCGTCCGGGCCTCCTCCTGCGCGCGGATGTTGTTGCCAAGCCCCTGATTGGCCAGCGCGGCGTAGTAGTGCCACTGGGCCGTGCGGTTGGCAGCGGGGATGCCGTTCAGCGTGTTCATGGCCTCCTCATAGAAGCCGCTGCGGATGTAGTTTGCCGCGGCACGCAGTTCTGGGTCACCTGCAGCGCTGCTGTAGCTCTGCCGCCCGGACGAGCCGCTTGTGCTGTAATACCCAAACCCGAACGGTCCAAAGCCAAACCCGGCCCCGCTGAACGGGTCCTGATACTGCTGGCTGTAGCCGCTCTGGCTGCTGCCATAGCGCTGCCCGCCAGCACTGTAAGACGCCCCGCCGCCCTGCTTGATGCGCATGATCTCGCTGTAAGCGGCCTGTACCTCTTTAAAGTGCTCCTCCGCCGACGGGTCATCGGGGTGCAGGTCGGGGTGGTACTCCTTGCATTTTTTGCGGTAAGCTTTTTTAATCGTTTCGTCGTCGGCACTGGGGGTGATGCCCAATACACTGTATGGATCAGTCATGGCGCTTTGCCTCCCTGTGCTTGCGTACCAGCGCGTATTTGCTCCACACGCCGGAATAGATCGTGTTGTACAATAGCTTCCCCTCCGGGGTGTCCTTTAAAATCGGCAGCATCTCAAACTGCTGTGCGCAGCGGCCCATCTGCTGGGTCAAAAGCTCGTGGCAGCGCTGCTCATAGGCGGCGGGCGGCAGCTCGTCCGCCAGCTGCTGCAGGGCGTTGAACTGCCCGCGGCGGCTGTCCTTTTCCAGATCGTCGTAGGCGTCCATCAGGTAGATGAACGCCCCCAGCCCATTGCCCATGCCGCGCAGTGCCGGGGCCCAGATGTCGTCGCGGCAGGCGAACACCTCGCCCAGCAGTGCGCCAAAGGCGTTGCACAGCGCGTCCAAATCGTGGCTGCCGGCGCTTTCCAGCGCGTTCAGCCTGTCCAGCTGTGCGGCCATGGTCTGCAGCTGGCGCGGCCAGCGCTCCCGCAGGGCGGGCAGGCTTGGCTCCAGCTTTTGCGCCTGCGTCAGACTGGCGAGGCGGTGATCGTCCTGCCAGTCATCGAGAAAGTTGTAGTACGCCAGCGCGGCGGTCATGTCGGCGGCGTAGTCCAGCAGCTCGTTGTCTGCGCGGGGGCGCTTTTTCAGTGGGTGGGGCACGCAGCGGCCCTCGGAAAAGGCTGTGGGCGTGTCATACAGTGCTGTCAGCAGAATGGCGACAAACGCCATGTCATAGCTTAATGCCAACTGTCCGGTGCGTCCGTAGCGGCGGCCCAGCGTCCGGCACAGCCCGCAGTAGTAAGCCTGGTAGCGGTCCATCTCGGCGTCTGCCAGACCCTTACGGTAAAGCGTAACATATCCGAACATCGCGCGTCAACTCTTTTTGATGAACTGATGGCCGCACTTCGGGCAGGTGATGCTGATCTTGCCGCGCCCGCGGGGCACGCGCAGCTGCTGGCCACACTGAGGGCAGCGGTAATAGTGATAGTCCTTGCGCTGCTTGAACCGCACCTGCTGCTTGCCAAACCACGCGGTAACGCGGTTCTGGTAGGAAAGATATTTGAGGTTTTCGCTGTACCGCTTGCGGGTGTTGCGGCTCAAAATGCGGAAATAGCTGTAGACGATGGCCGCCAGCCCCAGCCAGTACAGCACCGGCGACACCCACGCGCCGATGACAATAAGGATAAGCGACGAAATACACAGGAAACCGCCGAACTGGTCGAACCCATATCGGCCCGCCATAAACCGCTGAAACCAGCCTTTCATGTAAAAACCACCTTTTTGCGGCAAAGCCGCATTGTTTTCATCGTACTATTATGGCACACAAATATGGGCAAATCGTGAACGAGCGGGGAATAGAGTTTGAACAAATATAGTTGTACAAGAAAAACATAGGCGAAACACAATTGTGGAAGCTTCGAGAATGCTAATAGTTTATAAAATATATCAATCTGGCATTAAATCGCTTTTGCCAAGGTTGCATTTTGAACATAGTGTTTGTAGATTATCAATTACAGTTTCTCCGCCTTTGGCCCAAGGAATAATATGGTCAACTTGAAGTTCGACAGAAGAATCTTTTGCAGGAGAAGCACCGCAGACACAGCATTTGAATTTATCTCGTTGCATGACAATAAATCGTGTCCGCAGATTCACTGTTCTAGAGGTTTTATGGTGGATACCTACACAATAAACATTATTTGGTTTTGTTTGCTCATCCCTAGAATCGGTTTCGTTTATGTAATTCACAAATGCCACTAGTGCATTACGCCAACCACCAAAACGCTTTTCGTATGTTCCGACTGAATATTTGGAAATGTCTCGCATTTGTGAGTATGTTGGCTGCTTTCCTAATCGAACCCATACATTTTCGATTTCCTCAAATAGTTCCTCGTCTGTAATTCCGATTTTAGACCTAGAGGGCTTTAAGGATGCTTTGGCTAAGCAAGTAAACCACGAACCAAATCTTCTGGTAAGCGTTGTAGAGTGAAATTTTCCATAGTGGTTATAATCGTCAAGGGTAACGGTATCCTGATTCAAAATTTTAGCAACTCGTTGCAAGTCATCAATCAAGTCGGAATCTGTTGCATTTCTATGAAACTCATTTAACTCAAATACCATTTATATCATCTCCGCAATACCATTATTTGTAAGTTATACCCTGGGAGTTTATAACATCACTTTGCGCGTGACAACCAAACTATTACCTCCACGTGCCGCGTTCGGGGGAAAAGGTCCACCGGCTGCCCCTCGACGGCGGCGTAGCCGTGCTCGGTCAGCCATTTCGTGTCGCGGGCGGCGGTGGCGGCGTTGCAGCTGACCATGACTACGGTCCGCGGGGCCATCTCGGCAATGGCGGTCAGCGTGGCTTCGTCGCAGCCCTTGCGGGGCGGGTCTACGACGATCACGTCGGGACGCGCACCCTCGGCAGCGAGCTGGGCCGCGGCTGCACCGGCATCCTGACAGCGGAAGTCCGCTCTGTCCGCGTCCAGTCCCAGCCGTGCGGCGGTCTCCTTCGCGCCCTCGACGGCCTGCGGCACGACCTCAACGCCGACTAAGCGCTTGCAGTCCGCCAGCATCGAAAGCCCGATCGTGCCCATGCCGCAGTACAGGTCCAGCAAAAAATCGTCCGGCTTCAGCCCGGCGTATTCCCGCGCCTTGGCGTAGAGCACCTCGGCGGCGGGGGTGTTGACCTGGTAAAATTCATGCACACCCATCCGCAGCGGCACACCGGCCAGCGTGTCCTCAATGACGCCGGAGCCCAGCACGGTGCGGGTCCTGCGGCCCAAAATAACGTTCGTCCGCTCACTGTTGCGATTGACTAAAATTGTCGTTAAAGCAAACTCTTTTTGCAGTGTGGCGCAAATTTCCGCCTCGTTTGGCAGACCGTTGCCGTTTACCACAAAGCACAAAAGCCGCTGCCCGCTGTGCCAGCCCTGACGCATGTACAAATGGCGCACGCGGCCCGTGTGGGTCTCCTCGTTGTAGGCAGTGATGCCGTTTTCCTCCAGCAGCGCACAGGCGCGGGCGGCCAGCTCGTTCATCCACGCGGGCTGCAGCTTGCAGTCGGTGCAGGCCACAATGCGGTGGCTGTGCCCGGCAAAAAAGCCGGTCACAATATGCCCGTTCTCGTCGGTGCCCACGGGCAGCTGGACCTTGTTGCGGTAGCGGTCCGTGTCGGGTGCGCCCAGCACGTCCTGCACCGGTACGTCCAGCTTGCCCAGCCGCGCAAAGGCGTCACGTACAAACTGGGTCTTGGCGGCGCACTCGGCCTCATAGCTGATATGCCGCAGCCCGCAGCCGCCGCAGGGGCCGGCCACCGGGCAGTCCTGCTTGACGCGGCCCGGCCCGGCGGTCAGCAGCTTCTCCACGCGGCCAAAGGCATAGGTTTTCATCGGCTTGACAATGCGCACCTCGGCCACGTCGCCGGGGGCGGTCAGCGGCACAAAAACGGCCTGACCGTCCTTGTGGGCCACGCCGTTTCCGTCATTGGAGAGCGCTTCGATCTCCAGAGTAATGATCTGATTTTTCGTAAAAGGCATGTCTGCTCCTTATAAATAGTGCGGAAAATGTTACGGGTTGATGGCCTGCGGTGCGGCAGGGCCCTCCTTCTCCAGCGTGGCCAGGTACTTGCTCGGCGGCACGCCCTTGACCTTCTTGAACACGCGGGAAAAATAAAACTGGTCAAAAAAACCCACAGATACGGCAATTTCCGCAATCGACAGGCTGGAATTCTTCAGCAGGCTGCACGCCTCGCTGATGCGGTAGCTTGTCAGGTAGTCGATGGGGCTCTGCCCGACGTTCGACATGAACACGCGGTACAGGTGGCTGCGGCTGACGCCGACGGCCTTGGCAATATCGTCCACCGAAATATCATGCGAGTAGTTGAACTGGATATACTTGATGGCTGCCAGCACGTACTGGCTGCTGGACGAGCCCACGTTGGGCATCGCCTCGCGGGCCTCCTTCATCAGGTGCGCCATAAAGATATACAGATAGCCCGTCATCAGGGCCTCGCACTGCGGCTCCGGCCCGCGGGACAGGTAGATGTTGTACAGCGCCTCCCGCACGGTCTGCGGGTCCTTGCAGTGGTGTACGGGGTGCGCGTCGGAGAACGGCGTCTGCTGCACCAGCTTGTTGGCACACGCGCCGTTGAAGCCGACCCAGTAGTACTCCCACGGGTCGGTCTCGTCGGCGGCGTAGGTGATGAGCTGGTTCGGCTTGGCCAGGAACAGATCGCCCTCCTGCAGCGTGTGCGAGGCCCCGTTGACCTGATACACACCCTTGCCCGCCACCACCAGATGGATCAGGTAGTGGTCGCGCACGCCGGGGCCCCAGGTATGGCCCGGCTGGCAGTATTCATGCCCGCAGTTAAAAATCGAGAGCTCGACGTTGTCGGTGTAGCTCTGCTTGTAGGATTGCTTCATCTCATTGATGGTCATGGCGGCACCTCGCTCGTGTGATATTTTTATTATACCAAGCTATTCATCAAAAGTCCATAAAAGAGGCGGAAAAAATGTTTGCTTTTTTTGCAGGATTTGCTATACTGAAAACAAGAAACCCGCAGAGAGCCGCTCCTTTGGCTGTCTGCCTAAAAACATAAGGCTCAATTTGTGCATATCTACGAAAAGAGCCGCTCGACAGGAAAGGTGAGTGGAATCATGGCAAATACCATAGAACTCAAACAGCAGATCGCACAGGGCGAATACGACGCCGCCTTTGCCAAGCTGTACGGTGCAGACGCCGTGCAGGAGCAGCGCAAGCGCTATACCGACCTGATCGACGAATTTGAAAAGAAATACGGCACCAACCGCACGGTGCGCCTCTATTCCGCCCCGGGCCGCACCGAGATCGGCGGCAACCACACCGACCACAACAACGGTGTGGTGCTGGCAGGCTCTGTCAACCTGGATATGGTGGCCGTCGTCTCCCCGAATGAGGAAAATGTCATCCGCGTCAAGTCCCTGGGCTTTGACAAAATTGACGATGTCGATGTCACCAACCTCATCCCGCAACCGCGCGAGGCCGAGCACTCCGCGTCCCTGATCCGCGGCGTCGCCAAGGGCATCGTGGATGCGGGCGGCAAGGTGGGCGGCTTTGACTGCTACACCACCAGCAACGTGCTGCGCGGCTCCGGTCTGTCCAGCTCCGCAGCCTTTGAGGTCTGCATCGGTGCTATCCTGCGCGGCGAGTACAACAACAATGACATGGAGAAGTTCAACCAGGTCAAGATCGCCCAGATCGGCCAGTTTGCCGAAAACGTGTTCTTCGGCAAGCCCTGCGGTCTGATGGACCAGACCGCCTGCGCCGTCGGCGGCGTTATCACCATTGACTTCAAGGACCCGGCCCACCCGGCGGTCGGCCAGACCGCCATTGACCTGGCGAAGCACGGCTTTGTCATGTGCATCAGCGATACGAAGGGCAGCCACGCCGACCTGACCGACGACTATGCCGCCATCCGCCATGAGATGGAGAGCGTGGCCGAGCAGTTCGGCAAAAAGGTCCTGCGCGAGGTCGATGAGGACGAGTTCTACAAGGCTCTGCCCAAGCTGCGCAAGGCCGTGGGGGACCGCGCTGTCGTGCGTGCGATGCACTTCTACAACGACTGCCGTCGCGCCGCCCAGCTCTGCGACGCCGTGCGCGAGGACGATTTTGAAACGTTCCTGCGCCTGATTATCGAGGGCGGTCACTCCAGCTTTGAGTTCAACCAGAACGCCTACAGCATCAAGAACCCGAAGGAGCAGGGCGTGCCTGTGGCCCTGGCCCTGAGCCAGCGCGTGCTGAATGGCCGCGGCGCGTGGCGTCTGCAGGGCGGCGGCTTTGCCGGCACCATTCAGGCGTTTGTGCCCGTTGACCTGCTGGACGCCTACAAGGCCGCCATCGACGGCTGCTTCGGCGAAGGCAGCTGCCACGTCCTGAACATCCGCAACTACGGTGCCGTGCCCGTGACGCCGGATATGTGAGCGCATAAAAGAGTGTAAATAAAGCCGCAGCTGTGCAGAAAACGCATAGCTGCGGCTTTTTGTGCTTTTTAATATCATCGTGCGGTAGGGGCCGGGCATGCCCGGCCCGGCGGCTGCCCGCAAACGAGCGCCTCCGTACAGCCGCGGGCCGCACATGTGCGGCCCCTACAAACCAGTGGATAGGCAGGCAGCAACTCCGCAGAGGTCGGCGTCCCCGACGACCCGTGGCCGTTTCCGTCGCAGCAAGCGGCGCCCATGGGATGCATAAAGGCATCCCACAGCCCGTAGGGGCGGATTCCATATCCGCCCGGGCACCCTCCGCAACCGCAGACCTTGCGGGAGAAAATAAGTCCCTCCCTGAACCGCAGCCTTATTTCCCGTTCCTCTCCCAGATCAGTGCCAGCCCCTTGAACAGCAAATCGGCGTCATAGATGATCTTCCGCTTGCAGCAGGGCATAATGTACGGCGCTAACCCGCCGGTGGCGACCACGGTCAGCGGCTGGGCCAGCTCGGCCTCGACGCGGTCCGCTAACCCGTCCAGCATGGCGGCGGTGCCGAACATGGCCCCGTTGTTCAGCGCGGCGACGGTGTTCGCGCCAATCAGATGCTCCGGCGGCTCGGGCGCGATGGGCGGCAGCTGTGCCGTGCCCGCGCTGATGGCCCGCAGGCTCGTCTGCACGCCGGGCACGATGAACCCGCCCAGAAACACTTTTTTATTCGATATAACGTTGTATGTCGTCGCCGTGCCCAAATCCACGGTCATGCAGGGCAGGGGATAGTGCTCCGCTGCCGCAGCGGCATCGGCGATGCGATCCCGGCCCACCTTGGCGGGCTCGTCCACAGCGAAGGTCAGCCCGGTGTCCAGCGTGTAATTCACAATCAGCGCCTCGCGCCCGGTCAGCCGCTTGCAGGCGGCGGCCAGCACGCCGGTCAGGCGTGGCACGACGCTGCACACAATAACGCCCTCACAGGCGGTGGGGTCCACAGGCAGGCGCTGCAGCAGAAATTTCATCTCGGCGGCGTACTCGTCCTCGGTGCAGCGGGGGCGGGTGACCATGCGGGTCGTGAACGCAATGGTGCGGTGGTCCGCCCCGTCCAGCCCGCCAATGCAGATGTTGGAGTTGCCGATGTCAACTGCTAAAACCATAATCTATCCTTTTATAAAATAAGAAATAAAAAATAATAAATAATAAATATGGTGGATCGCGGCGCTGCGCACCGCTCAAAAATATTATACGCATTTGCATACGGGGCGTCAATCTGCTATAATACACGCAGAGCAATTTCGTTTTTGCCAAAGGCAAAAACTCCACATCATTTATTGTTTTTTATTTTTTATTTCTTATTTATTATTTGTTTAGCAGGGGTGTGACCTTACAAATGCTGTTAAAAAATAAAACCGTCGTCCTCGGCATCACCGGGGGCATTGCCGCCTACAAAATGCCCAACGTGGCGCATGCACTCGTCAAGCTGGGCGCGGATGTACACGTTCTTATGACGAAAAACGCCACCGAGTTTATCTCGCCGCTGGTGTTTGAGACGCTGACCCGCCGCCGCTGCCAGGTCGATACGTTTGACCGCAACTTCCAGTACGACGTGGCCCATATCAGCCTTGCCAACGCGGCAGATTTGATGCTCATCGCTCCGGCCACGGCCAACGTCATCGCCAAGCTGGCCCACGGCCAGGCCGACGACATGCTGACCACCGTCACGCTGGCCGCGACCTGCCCCAAGCTGGTCGCGCCCGCCATGAACACCCACATGCTCGAAAACCCCATCACCCAGGATAACCTCAAAACGCTGGAACACTACGGCTTCACGGTCATCCCGTCCGGCTCCGGTATGCTGGCCTGCGGCGACGTCGGCTCGGGCCGTCTGCCCGATGAGGGTGTGCTGGTCGACTACGTCCTGCGGGAGCTGGCCTGCGAGAAAGACCTTAAAGGCAAAAAGGTCGTCGTCTCCGCCGGTGCCACGCAGGAGCCGATGGACCCCGTGCGCTACCTGACGAACCACTCCACCGGCAAGATGGGCTACGCCGTGGCCCGCGCCTGTATGCTGCGCGGCGCAGACGTCACGCTGCTGGCGTCCACCGGCTGCACGCTGCCGCCCGTGCCGTTTGTAAAGACCGTTCCGTTCACCACCGCCGCCGACCTGTTTGAGGCCGTCAAGGCAAACGCCATGGACGCTGACGCCCTCGTCATGGCCGCCGCCGTGGCCGACTACCGCCCGGCCACTGTCGCCGCGGACAAGGTCAAAAAGCACGACGGCGAGATGAATATTGCCCTGGAACGCACCGACGATATTTTAGCCTGGGTCGGTGCGCATAAGCCGGAAAAGCTGTTTGTCTGCGGCTTCTCGATGGAGACCCGCGACTTGATTGAAAACAGCACGGCCAAGTTGCACAAGAAGAACATGGACATGATCGTGGCCAACAACCTGAAGGTGCCCGGCGCAGGCTTCGGCGTGGACACGAACGTTGTGACCATCATCACCGCCCAAGGCGCCACCGAGCTGCCCCTCCAGAGCAAGGATGCCGTTGCCGGTCACATCGCAGACGCGATTGCGGGAAAGTAAGAGACAGACAGCAAACGGCCAAAGCCCTTTCCCGAAACCAAAAAAATCATACCCCCGCCCCCACCTGCATATTCATTTGTGAATCATGCAAAGGGGGCGTTTTTATGTGCGGAATTGCGGGGCAGGTCGGGCGCGACCCCCGGACCATCCAGCGGCGGTACGCGGCCTACTGCGCCATGCAGCAAACGCTGGCGCGGCGCGGGCCGGACCAGCGCGGTATGTACATCTGCGGCGCGGCGGCGCTCATCCACGCGCGGCTGGCGGTTGTGGATCTCGAAAACGGCCTGCAGCCCATGCAGCTGGACTGGCAGGGTGAAACCTACGTGCTGGTTTATAACGGCGAGCTCTACAACACGCCCGAGCTGCGCGCCGCACTGGCCGCCCGCGGGCACAGCTTCAACGGGCACTCCGACACCGAGGTACTGCTCCACGCTTTTGCCGAGTGGGGCGCAAACTGCGTGCCCAGGTGCAACGGTATTTTTGCGTTTGCGATCTGGCAGCAGAACGCAGGTACGCTGTTTTTGGCGCGGGACCGCTGCGGCGTCAAGCCGCTGTTCTACACGCAGGCGGAGGACTCGCTGATATTTGGCAGTGAGCTGAAGACCCTGCTGGCGCACCCGGCTGTGCCGCCCCGCGTCGATGCCAACGGCCTGGCCGAGGTGCTGCTGCTTGGCCCCGGGCGCACGCCGGGCTGCGGCGTATTTCAAAATGTGCGGGAGCTGCTGCCCGGCCAGTACGCTGTCTATGAGAGCCAAACCGCCCGCCTGACCCTGCACACCTACTGGCGGCTCGAGGACCACGACCACCCCGACGACTTCGCCGCCACGGCCCGCAGGGTGCGCGACCTCGTCACCGATGCTATCGAGCGGCAGCTCGTGTCCGACGTGCCCGTGGCAACGTTTTTGTCCGGCGGGTTGGATTCCAGCCTGATTTCGGCCATCGCCGATGCGCATTTTACGGCGCAGGGCAACCAGCTGCAAACGTTCTCGGTGGGCTACCGGGACAACAAAAAGTACTTCCATGCGACAAAATTTCAGCCCGGCGCGGATGCACCCTACATCCGCAAAATGAACGACTTTCTCCATGCCAGGCACCACTGGGTCACGCTGGACACGCCGGAGCTTGTGCCCGCGCTGTACGCCGCGGTGGACGCCCGCGACCTGCCCGGCATGGCGGACGTGGATGCGTCGCTGCTCGTGTTCTGTCGGCATATCAAGCCCCACGCCACGGTGGCGCTGTCGGGGGAGTGCGCGGACGAAATTTTCGGCGGCTACCCGTGGTACCGCGACCCCACGGTGCGCGAGCGGTACGGCTTCCCATGGGCGCAGTCCACGGCCTACCGCGCGTCGTTCATCAAGCCCGGTGTGCTGGGCGGCATCGACCCGGCAGCGTTCGTGGATGAAGGCTATCGCGCCACGCTGGCTCAGACCTCCGTCCGCCCCGGCCTGCCCGCCGCAGAACAGCGGATGCGCCAGATGATGAACCTGAATTTCAAATGGTTCATGCAGACGCTGCTGGACCGCAAGGACCGCATGAGCATGTACAGCGGCCTCGAGGTCCGCGTGCCGTTCTGCGATTACCGCATTGCGGAGTATCTATACTCGGTCCCATGGGAGTTCAAGGACTATCACGGGCAGGAAAAGGGCCTCCTGCGCGAGGCCATGCGCGGCGTGCTGCCCGACGAGGTTCTGTGGCGGCGCAAAAGCCCGTACCCCAAAACGTGGAACCCCAGCTACCTGGCGGCCGTCTCGGCGGAGCTGCGCACCGTCCTGAATGACCCCGCCGCGCCGCTTCTGCGCATCATTCGGGCGGACGCACTGGAAACGCTGCTGGCCTCCGGCGCGGATAACCCCATCCCGTGGTATGGTCAGCTGATGACCACGCCCCAGACTATCGCGTGGTTTTTGCAGCTGGACTATTGGCTGGCAAAGTATAAGGTGGAGCTGGTGTGAACTTGCGGCGGGGTGGGGCACCCCGCCCTACGTGTATCATGTATGTGGGGACGTAGGGCGGCATGCCCTCATGCCGCCGTGCCCGTTCCCGCCACCACCGTAGGGGCGGATTCCTGATCCGCCCGCAAACCTAACGCAGCCGCACACGGCCCGGGCACATATACAAGGCACCCCTGCGTCACGTCGTACGCCACACAAACGCAAAAATAATTTATTTTCCCTCCCCATCTGTTCAAACCCGCCAAAACGTGCTATAATAACCCAATAGGACTATAAATAGAGAAGGGAGTCTCCTCATGCAGCAGGAAACTGTCATCGTTCTGGATTTCGGCGGCCAGTATAATCAGCTGATCGCCCGCCGCGTCCGCGAATGCAACGTATATTGCGAGATTTATTCGTACCGCACCGACCTTGCCAAAATCAAGGCCAAAAACCCCAAGGGCATCATCTTCACCGGCGGCCCCAACAGCGCCTACCTGCCGGATTCGCCCACGATCGACCCCGATATTTATAACTGGGGCGTGCCCATCCTCGGCATCTGCTACGGCAGCCAGCTGATGATGCACATGCTGGGCGGCAAGGTCTGCAAGGCACCCGAGCGCGAGTACGGCAAGACGCTGGTCGACTTGAACACCGCCAGCCCGCTGTTTGACACGCTGCCCGCGCAGAATGTCTGCTGGATGAGCCATAACGACTACATCGAGCAGGCCGCCCCCGGCTTTGAGATCGTGGCCCACACGCCCAACTGTCCGGTGGCTGCCGCGCAGGATAAGGCACGCGGCCTCTACGCCGTGCAGTTCCACCCCGAGGTCCTGCACACCGAAAACGGCACGAAAATTCTGCATAACTTCGTCTATAATGTCTGCCGCTGCGCCGGTGACTGGAAGATGGACTCCTTCGTGGAAAACTCCGTCAAGGCCCTGCGCGAAAAGATCGGCGACGGCAAGGTACTCTGCGCCCTGTCCGGCGGCGTGGATTCCAGCGTCTGCGCGGCCATGCTGGCCAAGGCCATCGGTAAGCAGCTGACCTGCGTGTTCGTGGACCACGGTCTGCTGCGCAAGAATGAGCGTGAGCAGGTTTGCGAGGTCTTTGGCGAGGGCGGCCAGTTCGACATCAACTTTGTCTGCGTCGATGCCCGTGACCGCTTCTACAAGAAGCTGGCCGGTCAGGACGCCCCCGAGCGCAAGCGCAAGATCATCGGCGAGGAGTTCATTCGCGTCTTTGAGGACGAGGCCAAAAAGATCGGTGCTGTGGACTTTTTGGCACAGGGCACGATTTACCCCGACGTGGTCGAGTCCGGCCTTGGCGGCGAATCTGCCACGATCAAGAGCCACCACAACGTCGGCGGTCTGCCCGACTACGTTGACTTTAAGGAAATCGTCGAGCCGCTGCGCGACCTGTTCAAGGACGAGGTCCGTCAGGCTGGCCGTGAGCTGGGCCTGCCGGAGTACCTTGTCGCCCGCCAGCCGTTCCCCGGCCCGGGCCTGGCCATCCGCATCATCGGCGATGTGACCCCCGAGAAGGTCGCCATCGTGCAGGATGCCGACGCCATCTGGCGTGAGGAGATCGACAAGCTGCCCATGGCCCAGCGCCCGAGCCAGTACTTTGCCGCGCTGACCAACATGCGCAGTGTCGGCGTCATGGGCGACGAGCGCACCTACGACTACGCCATCGCTCTGCGCGCCGTCACCACGACGGATTTTATGACCGCCGAGGTCACGATCCTGCCGACGGAGACCATCACCACCGCCGCCAACCGCATCGTGAACGAGGTCAAGAACATCAACCGCGTCATGTTCGACTACACCACAAAACCGCCGGCAACGATTGAGTTTGAATAGTTGGAGCTAAGCTGTAAAGCCTTTGTT
>UMCM01038004.1_pt1 | contig 20681 bp, 20 predicted proteins | sample 1964231 | NCBI WGS metagenome assembly UMCM01 (sample SAMEA4835968, study PRJEB28245) | human gut metagenome | biome: gut microbiome; material: fecal sample | place: Denmark | collected 2008
ATTTCTAACAATCTTTATTTTTCGGACTTAAACCTACTCAATCCCTGTCACTTTGTAATCTTTGTCTTCAACAGCTTTTTTCAGTACCTCATCGGCTACTTCTGCCGCAAGTGTTACTACCGCTGTTCCATTTTCATGGCTTACTTCTGCCGCCTCTACTCCTTCGATTGCTTCCAGAGTTTTCTTTACGGTTGCCTCACAGTGTCCACACATCATACCTTCGATTTTCATTGTTTTTGTCATTGTCTTTTCCTCCTCTATTTCTTTGACTTTTGACTTTATCTTCTTATCTTTGCTGGCATCATACATTTTAAACCAGTTCAGACGAAGTGCATTGGTTACGACACAGAAGCTTGAAAGACTCATAGCTGCTGCGCCAAACATCGGATTTAATTTCCATCCGAAGATTGGATACCAGATACCTGCTGCAAGCGGGATTCCGATCACATTGTAGAAGAATGCCCAGAACAGGTTCTCATGGATATTTTTTAAAGTTGCTTTACTCATACGAATGGCTGCCGGTACATCACTTAAACAGCTTTTCATCAGAACAACGTCTGCTGCATCGATCGCGATATCGGTTCCTGCACCAATCGCAATTCCCATATCGGCTCTGGTAAGTGCCGGCGCGTCATTGATTCCGTCACCAACCATGGCAACTTTTCCTTTTTTCTTTAATTTCCGGATAACGGCTTCTTTTCCGTCCGGAAGAACGTCTGCGATGACTTCATCTACACCCGCCTGACGTCCGATCGCTTTTGCAGTTCTCTCATTGTCACCGGTCAGCATTACCACATGGATTCCCATATTCTGCAGTTCTTTGACTGCCTTTGGACTGTCCTCTTTGATGACGTCTGCTACCGCAATGATTCCGATCAGCTGATCTTCTTTCGCAAAGAACAAAGGCGTCTTTCCTTCTGCTGCCAGATCTTCTGCCTTTTTCAGCGTTCCTGCATCCACAGAAGTCTTTGTCTGGATAAATTTCTTATTTCCACCATAAATCGTCTTTCCTGCAAGAACTGCGGAAAGTCCGTTTCCAGGTACTGCCTGGAAGTCTTCTACTTCCTCCGCATCCAGTCTGCGCTCTTGGGCTTCCTGTAAAATTGCATGTGCCAGTGGGTGCTCGCTCTTTCTTTCCAGTGCATAAGCAAATCCCAAAAGTTCTTCCTCTGAGATACCCTCTGCCGGTATCATATCCGTTACTTTCGGTTCCCCGCTAGTGATGGTTCCGGTCTTGTCCAAAGCTACGATCTGCATTTTACCGGTCTCTTCCAGAGATACCGCCGTCTTGAACATGATTCCGTTCTTTGCACCCATTCCGTTACCTACCATAATGGCAACCGGTGTCGCAAGTCCCAGTGCACAAGGGCAGCTGATAACGAGTACGGAAATACCTCTTGCCAGTGCGAATCCAACACTCTGACCTGCGATCAACCATACGATAATTGTAATCACTGCAATCGTAATAACCGCCGGCACAAATATCCCGGATACACGGTCTGCAATCTTTGCGATCGGTGCTTTGGTTGCCGCCGCATCACTGACCATCTGAATGATCTGTGAAAGTGTGGTATCTTCCCCAACTCTGGTTGCCTCGCATTTGAGGAAACCGGACTGATTCATGGTTGCAGCAGATACCTTGTCACTTTCTGCTTTATCAACCGGAATACTCTCTCCGGTAAGTGCTGCTTCATTGACTGCACTGGTTCCTTCCAGCACGATACCGTCTACCGGTATATTTTCACCCGGTCTTACTACAAAGATATCGCCTTTTTTCACCTGATCGATGGAAACCTCTGTCTCCACACCATTTTTCAGGACAACAGCTGTCTTCGGAGCCAGCTTCATCAGACTCTTTAATGCATCTGTTGTCTTTCCTTTGGAATGCGCTTCCAGCATCTTTCCGACTGTGATAAGCGTCAGGATCATGGCTGCTGATTCAAAATAGAACTCATGCATATAAGACATGACGCCTTCCATATCCATCTTCACCTGTGCATCTGTCATTGCAAACAATGCATAGGTGCTGTATACAAAGGATGCCCCTGATCCCAGTGCAACCAGGGTATCCATGTTCGGCGCACCATGAAGGAGCCCCTTAAATCCATTGATGAAGAACTTCTGGTTGATCACCATGATAATTCCGGTAAATAACAGCTGGATCAGTCCCATTGCTACATGATTGTCAGCCAGAAATCCCGGCAGTGGCCAGTTCCACATCATATGACCCATGGAAATGTACATCAGTGGAATCAGAAAACACAGTGATGCGATCAGACGACGCTTCATAATCGGTGTCTCCCTGTCTTTCAGGGCATCCTCATCCATTGCTGCGCCTTTTTTGGCTCCTGCATCTGCTCCTTTTACCGAAGCACCGTATCCTGCTGCCTCAACAGCCGCAATGATCTCCGACTGGGATGCGGTTCCTTCTACTCCCATGGAATTCGTCAGAAGACTGACCGAACAGCTGGTAACTCCCGATACCTTCGATACTGCCTTTTCCACTCTGCTGCTGCATGCCGCACAGCTCATTCCTGTTACTGTATATTGTTCCACAAAAATCCACCTCACTTTTTGGCTTTATCTTCCATTTTTATATTGTAAAAATTTTCCTGCGCTTTTCACCTGAAAATCTATAACAATCCTGTTATTTCATCAGTTTCTGAAGCGTTACAACCAGCTCATCGATCGTCTCATCTTTTCCCTCGCGGATATCCTCTGCCACACAGGTACGGATATGATTCGCCAGAAGGACTTTATTGAAGCTGTTGAGCGCCGCATTGATCGCCGACACCTGAATCAGAATATCCGGACAGTACGCATCTTCTTCTACCATGCGCTTCACACCTCTGACCTGCCCTTCGATCCGGCTCAGGCGGTTGATCATGTCCTTGTATTCCTTTTCAGAACGCTCTTTCGTCTTATGACAGCGACAACATTCTTTCTTTTCTTCCATGCGTCTCACCTCTTATTTTTTCTCTCTACGATGGCTATTATATACCCCATTGGGGTATATTGCAAGGGAAATTTTCTCGATTTTAAAATTTTTATATACAGCAATGAATGATGGTTGCACAATGACACATTCTTGTACCGGGCACGCGTCTTTGGCTCATTGTATCTTTTATTTAGCAGAAACTTTTTTACACGCAAAAAGAACCTGCAGGTTTTTCAACCCACAGATTCTCTTATTCCTTCTTACTGTTTATTTAAAAGAAACATTCTCAATAATCACCTGATCAAACATCGTATGAAGTACTCTGCCCTGTTCATCTTCTCCGTTTCCATTCTGATAAACATTTGCTGCATAAACATCATACAAAACTTCTGCACGCTCCGCATCATCCAGTCCATTCAAGAATTCTGCGATTCCTTCATAAATGGCTCCTACCAGATCTCCTTCCTGCGGATTATTTTCAACATATCACTCATAGCTTGTCTCATCTTGTTCCTTCGCACTTTCTTTAAAAGAAATATTTTCATATCTTCAATTATAGACGAAAATCTTTTCAATTTTTGTGCAGAATGCAAGCAGATCCACAACTTCCGGTGACAGACTGTATCTTGTTACCTGACTTGGATTATATGGGTTGCGGGTCAGCGCGTAACCTTACTTTATTCGATTAAGAAACCATTCTGAATAGAACGCCGGAATGTCCGTTCGCATTCCTGTGTGTAGGACCATTTATCTCTTCCTCATTTCCATGCATCTATCTCTTCCCGCGATTTGAATATAATAATATTTTTATTCTTATATTTTCTTAGCATCTCATTAATCTCAGGGATTTCATCCCTTGAAAAATTGATAATAAAATTTCTGAATTCTGCTGACAGTTCTTCTTCCTGCCATGGCATATCTTCTCTTTCACTTCCAATACGCCCCTCTGCGCCCGCAAGACACACATTTGTTGGCAGATCTAAAAAGAATACCGTATCACATTCTTTAAAACGCATTTCAAGTGTTCTTCCATAATTACCATCGATAATCCATTCTTCCTGCTTTATAATCTCAGATAATTTTGCATCAAATTCCTGCTTTGTTATCGTTGTCCTGTCCGGCTTATGCCAGATCATATCAAGATAATACAATGGAAGTCCTGTTTTGTCTCTGAGTTTTCTTGCAAATGTACTTTTCCCCGCACCGGGGCACCCAAGTATCAGAACTTTTTTCATATTTATTTATCTCCTGATCCTTTTCCTAATTATAGTTAAAGAAGCCAACCTCAGTATATCACAAACCTCCAGCAACATTCCCACACATATCTACTCTGGACATATGAACCATTTCCTTCATTCCGTACATATATCCGCCACTATACCATAAAATAAGCGAGCAAAACGAAATATTATAGCAATCTGATGAATGAATGATTTTAGAATCCTGTAATAAAACTGCACTTTTTTTAGAGTTGTTCAATCTTACATTCATGTTCCTTTGTCTTGCTGTTATAACTGATTCCAACAGCAAGAATGCGTCCTGTATATTCCTTTCTTTCTGCTGTTTTTCCTTTAAACCGCAAAGCATATTCTTTTTCTTTTATCTGTGCAATTGCCTCTTCCGGCTTATGATCTACTTTCAGTTCCAGTATCATACAATCCTGATCATGTCTGATTGGATAAAAAATAAAATCAACGTATCCTTTCCCCGCTTTATCTTCCCGCTCCACTCTGTACTGGTCTCTCGCAGCCAGATATACAAGATTGATAATTGCTGATAATTTTGTCTCATTATTGTACGATAAAATCGGTACTTCCGTATTATGTGCATACTGAATAATCTTTGCCATTGTTTCCGTATCGCCCGCAAGAGTCGCCTGCAACATTTGCGAGGACGCATTTGCCAAACGATACACATATCCCAAAGATTCTTCTTTTTTCATCATTGCTGCATAACTGCCCATAAGCTCCTTATTCGGGATAAACACCATCCCGTTATCATATGTCAGAAGTCCATACACAACCATTGCTGAATAAATCTCTTCTTTTGTCTTTAATTCCTGTGCTGTCGCAGCATACTCCTGTATCCCGGAAGGTATTTTTTCTCCCGCAAACATCAGTGTCAGATCATTTTGAATCTGATCCACATTATATCGGATATAAGTAAACACCGAATCATATTTGCCAGAGCTTACCCAGTAATTCGATAATTGATTGTCGGTAAGCGCACATACTACAGAACGTGGATTATACAGTCGTTCTCCGGAGGCTGTATGATATCCATCATACCACTCTCTCAGGCTTTCTCTGGTAATCTGTGGTTTTTTCGTATTTTTCAGATAACGGTCATACAACACGTCAACTTCTTCATCTGAAAATCCAAAATACTCACTGAACCTTACTCTTGTTGCCATATTATATTCCAGAAACATATTCAATTCTGATCCATCCGAATACTTTGCAATCGGAAGAACACCAGTCATATATGCCAGTTCTACATAGCTTTTTCCTTTCAGTAAAAGCTTCAGAAAAAGAAGAAAATTTTCTCTGTCCCGCTCTGTAATAAAAGACATATGAAAAACAGCATCCCATTCATCCATTACAAAAACAAACTTATCTCCTGTCTTGTCAAAAACATGCGATAAAATATCCCATACTGCTGCATCAGATTTTATCTCAAGCTCTGGATACGCTTCTTCAATATCCCGGATCAGACCATCCTGGATTCTGAGGATATATTCCTGATAATTTCTGCATCCCCTCGGCATTTCACTGAAATCAATATAGATCACATCATGCCTGCCAACCTGTTCTTTATAGTGCTTATACCTTGAAATATAAAGATCATCAAATAAGGATTCTTCCTCTGTATTTTCAAAAAAAGCCGCGATCATATTTGCCATAATCGTCTTCCCAAAACGCCTTGGACGGGTAATACAGAAAAAGCGCTGTTCCTGCTGCAATGCCGGAATCAATTCTTCAAGTATCTCCGACTTATCAACAAAATAGGACCCATTCTTGACGGTTCTGTATTTATCATATGGTTCTTTATTATTCAAAAACTGTCCCATTTTATGTGCCCTCCCTCTATGCCTATAATATGAGTATAGCCTTTTTTCTCCGGTGGTGCAAGAATTATAAAAATGTAAATCTATTTCGCATTCAGCTTCCAGTCCGCTGACTCCATCTGCATTTTCTACCGCTCTCATACGATGTACAATGATTTTCCGGTTTAATGATTTCAATTTCATTCTTTTCTGATGCCCCTTTTATAAATGCATCAATTGTGGTCAGCGTGTTTCCTTTTCTGGCACTTCCGTTAATAATTACAATGTTCATATATCCCCTCCAACCATCGAATTATATACTCTTTTTATTTCACCAAATCTTTCCGATTTAATTAAAAATTTATAACACCATTATCAATGTACCTGCTCCTATCAAAATACAGCCAATGAGTGATTTTGCAGTAAACTGTTCATGTAAAAACACAAATGCCAATATAAGTGTGATTACCACACTCAGTTTATCTATTGGTACAACCTTTGATGCATCCCCCATTTGTAAAGCTTTATAATAGCACAGCCACGAAGCTCCTGTTGCTAATCCAGATAAGATTAAAAAAATCCAGCTTTTCTTACTGATTTCTGCCAGTCCATTCTGCGCATGAGTAAGAAAGACCATGCCCCATGCCATGATTACTACAACAATGGTTCGGATTGCAGTTGCCAGGTTGGAATTCACTCCTTCTATACCTATCTTGGCAAGAATTGAGGTTAACGCAGCAAATACCGCTGATAAGACAGCAAATATCATCCACATAATAACACCTTCTTTTCACATAAAAAAATAAGAACTGATCATTTCACCAATCTGTTCTCTTCTCCCCAAATGCAAAGTTGATCCAGTACAGTCATCAATGACTTCCCTCTTTCTGAAAGGCTGTACTCCACCTTCGGCGGGATCTGCGGATATTCCGTCCTGATAATCAGTCGGTCTTTCTCCAGCTCTTTGAGATTGGTACTGAGTGTTTTGTCGGAAATAGTTTTCAGATACCGTTTTAATTCATTGAACCGTACCGTTTCAAACTCCATCAGACAGTATAGAATAACCATCTTATGTTTGCCGGAAATCAGGGACAATGTATAGGCAAAGCCTGTATCTTCAAAATTTGCATTTTCGATATAGTTCTTTATCATAACACTTTCTCCTTAGATAGTACCTGTCTTTTTTGTTGGTACTTGAATTTATAAATTGCCTGTATATAATTATAAGCAGGATAAATCATACTGTCAAATGAATTTCAAGTTATGAGAGCAAAACTAGTTACTGTTCACAGTAAATGACATTTACTTAGGAAAATTTCTTATCAGAAAAGGAATTTCCCTTTTTCAACTATATAAATTGATAGTAACGCTCAATTCACCTTCCAATAATCAGCATGAGTCAAACAATCGTCCAGTCCAAATTTGAATCCTTTAAATTAATATTGCTTTCATTCGTATTGCCGTATATAATATTTATTATATGAAACTTATTGACACGCCGAACACCTCAAACTCCCATAAAATGATGTGAATACACCATTTTATGGGAGTTTGAGGTGTTCAAGGATTGCGGGAATCACTTCGCAATGGAGCAATCTGATTACACCAGTGAGCGGCAAAATTTACTTTTGACACTCACATCATTATTATACAAAAAAAGGAGTCTGCACGACTATGGATTATATTTCTGTAAAAGAAACTTCGAAGAAATTCCATTTATCTGAACGCCGCATACAAAAACTCTGCGAAACCAACCGGATTGAGGGTTGCAAAATGGTCAGCGGCATCTGGTTGATCCCTGCCTCGGCCACTAAACCTTCCGATGAGCGAATGACGAATTTCCCGAAAGATTCCGATTATCTCTCTTTAAAAGAATTATGTGATATACTTTCCATTTCGACCGCAACCGGGCGCAACTGGATCAAGCTTGGCAAACTTATTCCTGAATATACGGATAAAAGAAAGCCTTATTTTACAAAACAATATACCGAAAAGTTGAAAGCCGAACTGCAATCAGGCAAAAATCAATCGCTGAAAAGCAGACGTAACAAGAAATTTGTCTGTGGAAATTCTCTTTACAGCGCCTATATTTCTGAAAATTGTCAGAATATCGAACCACTGCAGCAGATTCTCCGAATTGTAACCGATGAATCCATTGCTCTTTCATCGGATGTGATTCAATATTTCATTGCTGACTGTGCCCTGCATTTGCTCGCCCAAAAATATGATCTTTCTTTCAAGCATGAAAAAGCGTTGCTGAGCAGATTTTTAAAAAAAGAAATCACCCTGTCTCTATACGACGAACTGATCTATGCTTTGATTGCAGATTCCGAGCAGGCTCTGCTTTTCTGTGAAAAATATTCTCCGCTTTTTGATTTTGATTATGTATACGAACCTGCTGAAGATATTCTTGGTCTCATTTACATTTCCTGTAAAAATATCGACAGCCGCAAGGCAACCGGCTCCTACTATACGCCTACCAAAATCGTCAAAAAGCTGATTGAGAAGCTGGATATTGCATCAGATGCCAGAATTCTGGATCCCTGCTGTGGAACTGGAAATTTTTTATTGCAGCTTCCAGCACATGTTCGTTTTGACCAGATTTATGGCAATGACACCGATACAATCAGTGTAAAAATCACCCGGTTGAACATGGTTTTAAAATATGACATTCTTTCTGTCAAAACTCTGTACGAGCATATAACCGAAGCCGATTATCTTGCATCCGATTCAAAAACCTCTTATCAGTATATCATCGGCAATCCGCCATGGGGATATGAATTTTCCGAGTCGGAAAAGGAAAAGCTTCGCAAAAACTATCGGACTGCTTCCGGGAAAAATATAGAGTCTTATGATTTGTTTATTGAAAAAGCACTACGTAATTTGTCCATAAACGGACAACTCTCTTTTATTCTTCCAGAGGCAATACTTAATGTAAAGGCACATACACCGGTCCGTACTGCCATTATGGAAAGTAATTCCATCCGATATCTTAATTTTTTGGGAAATGCCTTTGATAAGGTTCAGTGTCCCTGCATTATATTGCAGCTCATTCACACCGGAAAGCCACTTTCGACAGTCGGAATGGAAGTATCCGACTGTAGTCACTGTACAACCATTCTGACAAACCGTAAAATTTCAGCCGAATATTTCAGCTTTCATACAACGGATGCTGAATATCAGCTGCTTGAAAAAATTCGGCATATTCCTAAAACAAAATTCCTTGCCGGAAACGCCGATTTTGCTTTAGGAATCGTAACCGGAAATAATAAAAAATATATTTCTTCCGTGAAAAACAAAGATAACGAAGTTATTTTAAAAGGCTCCGATATCTGTAAGTACCATACTAATCCTAACTCAAACTATATCGTGTTTAACCCACAGAATTTTCAGCAGGTAGCACCTATAGAAATGTACCGTGCGCCAGAAAAGCTTTTGTATCGTTTTATCAGCAGCCAGCTTGTCTTTGCTTATGATGATAAACAAACACTTTCTTTGAATAGCTGCAACTTAGTCATCCCCAAACTTGAAGGACTGCATATAAAATATATTCTTGCCATCCTTAATTCCAGAATTGCACAGTTTATTTACAAAATGGAATTTCACTCCGTGAAGGTATTGCGCTCTCATATTGAAAATATTCCGATTCTGGATGTTAATGCCGACATGCAAAACAGTATCATCCAAGCTGTCGAACCACTAATTAACGGACTGCCTCCTGAGGGAGCACAAATTGCCTACGAGCAACTTGACCAATTGATTTTTAAATTATTTAATCTTACCTCTAAAGAGCAGGATATCATTAAGCATGCAGTAGACGGAGAAAACAAATTTCTGTTCTGACAAACATAAAACCAGAGATATTCCTGGCTTTCCCTATTTAACAATAGGATTGCCAGGTCTGCTCTGGTTTTTTCTTATCTCCCTTTCTTCTTAACGACATTAAGGACATCTTTTTCAGCAACCAAAAATGGTCTTAGTCCTCTTCTATCATAAAAACCTGACCTTCAAATACATCTGCTCCCGCCTGTTGCAGTAGCTCTTTCAATTGTCTCCGTAATTCTTTCATTTGTATGCCTCGTCTTCACAAAGTCTTATCTCTTATTCCCCATACAGAACACAGCCACAACCCCCGGACCTGTATGTGACCCAATCACCGTTCCAATGCAGTTAATCAGAATATTGTGGACTCCCATCTTCTTCTCCACCTGTCTTGCCACAAATTCCGCATCTTCTTTGCAGTCACCGTGTGTGATCATCACAATATCATTATCCCAACCTTCGGACTGCTTCACTGCCATATCCACGATGTGTGTCAATGCTTTCTTTCTGCCACGTTCTTTTCCAATAACCTTCAGTTCACCATGATCGTCCATGTGGATAATCGGCTTGATCTGGATCATCGTTCCAACAATAGCAGAAGCCTTTGATACTCTTCCGCCTCTATGTAAATGGAATAAATCATCAATCGTAACGTTGTGCATGATGTGAAGCTTGTTCTCCTCCACCCAGGCAGCCACTTCTTCCAGACTCTTTCCTGCATGCTTTAACTGAACAGCTTTGTACACAAGAAGCCCCTCTCCCATGCAGGCGCAGAGTGAATCAATCACGATCAGCTTCCGCTCCGGATATTCTTCCTGCAATTCTTCTGCTGCCATCCGGATACTGTTATAAGTTCCGCTAAGTCCTGACGAAAAAGCAATATATAAAATATCCTTTCCCTCTTTCAGATACGGTTCCAGTGCTTCTCTTGCCTGCTCCGGATTGATCTGAGAAGTAGTCGGCATCGACCCTGCCCTGACTTTTGCAAAAAATTCTTCCCCGGTAAGTCCAATCATATCCTCATAAGACTGTCCATCGATCAGATAAGTAAGAGGAATATACGGAACCCCAAGCTCCTCGGTCAGGTATTCCTTCGGTAAATCTACTGTACTGTCTGTCATGATCATATATTCACTCATAAGTGTGCCTCCTTCATCCCTTTAGGGATTTATATATTACTTATAATTATGTACAGTATACCCTCTTTTCCGCAAGATAGCAAAATCTTTTTCCCATGCTAAAAAAATCTTAAGTTTCTTAATAACTTTTGTCATAATCCGGTATATTTTCCTTTTTTTGTGAAATGCTAAATCTATGCAGAATCCAGGCAGTAAAATATTTCCGGGATTCCAGATTTTCTTAACTTTAAATTATCTCTGAATGGAGGATTCAATATGGAAAAACATACTGTCAGTGCTTCTCTCACCGACAATACAAAATATATGAACCGGGCTCTTCCCGTAAAAAAGAGCTTTGATATTATCGAACGAAATCTGATCATCGGCGGTCAAAATAGTGCCTTTTATTTTATTGATGGTTTCACCAAGGATGAAACCATGCTGAAACTTATGGACTCCTTCCTCAATATTTCCGCCGATGATATGCCAGAGGATGCAACTTCCTTTTCTACAAGCTGCATCCCCTATGTGGAAGTTGATATTCTCGGTGACTTTGACAGCATTTTCAAAAATCTTCTGTCCGGTGTCACCTGTCTTTTTATTGATGGCTATGAAGCCGCTATTGCCATCGACTGCCGTACTTACCCGTCCCGCAGCATCGAGGAACCCGATAAAGACAAATCCCTGCGCGGTTCCCGTGATGGCTTTGTGGAAACAATCGTATTCAATACTGCCTTGATGCGCCGCCGGATCCGCGATCCGCATCTGATCATGGAAATGTATGAAGCCGGCACTTCCACACGCACCGACGTAGCTCTCTGCTATATGTCCGACCGTGTAGACCGCGAACTTCTGACCACGATCCAGAACAAACTGGAAGAAAGCAAATCCCAGGATCTGAAAATGAGTCAGCAATCTCTTGCAGAATCTCTCTTTCAGCGCAAATGGTACAATCCCTTTCCAAAATATAAATTTACCGAACGTCCAGACACAGCCTGCGCCTGCCTGATGGAAGGAAAAGTGATCCTCCTTACTGATACCTCCCCATCTGCACTGATCCTGCCAACCTCCATCTTTGATATGATCGAAGAGGCAAATGATTACTACTTTCCGCCAATCACCGGAATCTATCTGAAAATATCCCGTGTACTGATCTCACTGCTGACTGTCTTCATGGTTCCACTCTTTCTGCTCTTTATGCAGAACCCGGCATGGATACCGGAGATCTTCCGCTTCGTTCTGATCGAAGATACGGTCAACATCCCCCTGATCTTCCAGATCCTGATCCTGGAGCTTGCCATCGACGGACTCCGCCTCGCCGCCCTCAACACACCCAGCATGCTCAGCACACCACTCAGCGTCATCGCCGGTATCGTCATGGGTGAATTTTCTGTCGAATCCGGCTGGTTCAACAGCGAGATCATGCTCTACATGGCATTCGTTTCCATCGCCAACTACACCCAGCCCAACTTCGAACTCGGCTACGCATTAAAATTCATGCGCCTCCTGCTCCTCATCCTCACCGCCATCTTCAACCTCCCCGGATTCCTCACTGGCTGCCTCATCGTCGTCCTCTGCATCACCTTCAACAAAACCCTATCCGGCCGTAGTTACCTGAACGTAAAATTAAACTAATCCCCTGTAGCCTGCAACAAAATTGCAGGCTACACCTACATAACCTTCACCTTTCCCCAACTCCCCCTTCCCACCACTACCTAAATCTCCTCAACCGGTTATCAGTCCAGCCTTGTAAAAAAACGCCTCTCTAATACAGTAAATCCGGCGACCGGGATCAAAAAAATAGTGTTCAATTCACTTATTGTGCAATGGAGATGAAACTCAAAAATTGTGGAAGCCTTTGCTGACACAATTTTCGCTCTCAGAGGTTCATCGTAATGCCCTTGCACAATGGAATTGAACACTATTTTTTTGATCCCGGTCGCCAACACAACCTATATTTTAACGCCTTTTTTTACAACCCTACTTCGTCGTACTTCCAAATCCCCCGTTTCTGACTGCTGTCGCATCGTCATCCACAGTAATTCCATACTCAACAAAAATTCCCTGCATAAAGCCTGTCCCTTTTCCAAGCTCTACCGTTTTATTCTCATTGGTATCATTCGTCAGTTTCGCAAAGATATGACCTTCATTATCAGAATAGAAATAATCGCTGTCAATAATTCCTACCGTATTATTCAGCTGCAGACGGAACTTGAATCCAAGTCCGCTTCTCGGATAGCATTTGAGCACCCAGTTTTCTTCCATTTCCACACGGATCCCTGTCGGGATCTTGATCGTCTTTCCCGGCTCGATCACAAAATCATCCGGTGCATAGAAATCATATCCTGCACTTCCTGCTGTTGCACGCTTCGGCAATTTGATTTCTTCATATAAAGCCTTGATCTGATCCTCTGTATACTGCTCACCAAAGGTATCCTTCCATCCTTCCATAAACTGTTCCAGACTTACTTTGTGAAATTTAGCAATTCTCTTCATGTAATACAATTTCTCCTTTTCCTAATGTCTCCGGTACGTTAATGACCATCTGGTTCGCGCTGCCTTTCCAGTGCAGATCCAGTTCTTTCTTCTCAACCTCGAATTCTCCGTCCACCAGAACGTCCAGATAATTTACAATATCCATATTCTTGATATCTTTCCATTCATAACCGGTGTAAAGCCAGATCGTCTTTGACGGAAATTTTTCTTTAATCTCTTTTGCCAGCATCATGACCTCATAGGCATTTGCCGAATGCAGCGGGTCGCCTCCACTGAATGTGATCCCACTGATATAATCCTTCTCCAGTTCTTCAAAAATCTCTGCCTTCGCCTTTTCATCGAAGAAAAGCCCACCATTCGGATCCCAGGTCACCGGATTGTGGCATTCCTTACAGCAATGGTCACATCCTGCAACCCAGAGGACAACCCGCAGACCATCCCCGTTGAGCATATCATCTTTTGTTATATTGTGGTAACGCATTTACATACTTTTCCTTTCCGCAATTTCTGCCATCTTGGCATCATTGAGTCTGGTATCTCCCTTGACTCTCGAATAAGACAGATATCCGTTCATACGGTCAATCTTCGTCAGATTCTTACTTCCACATACCGGACACACATCCATAGACAGCTCTTCATGACCACAGTCATCACAGTAGGCAAGTGACAGATTAACACCCTCATAAAATCCCATATCCATTGCACGGCGTACCAGTGATTTGATAGCCTCTTTGTTATAATTGATCGGGTATTTTACATACTGGATCTTTCCACCGTTACACAGATCCCAGAAACGGTTTTCCAGATCCTGCTTTTCGATCGGTGTAATATCCTCGGTTACATGACAGTGAAAACTGTTGCTCACATACGCCCTGTCCGATACATTTTCCACGATTCCATATTTCTTACGGAACTGCTGCACCTGCACACCACACAGATTCTCAGCCGGTGTTCCGTAAATCGCATACAGATAGCCGTCTTCTTTTTTAAATTCATTGACCTTCATGTTGATATATTCCATGGTCTTGATGGCAAATGCTCCATCCTCTACCAGGGACTTTTTATTATAAAGCTGCTGGAATTCATTGAGCGCTGTAATTCCAAAGGAAGCGGTTGCCGATTTCAGCACCGGTTTAATCTTGTCATGGATCTTCAGATGTCCGCCATAGAAACCACCCTCACAGTAAGCAAGCGGATTCGTAGAAGCACGCAGCTCTCCGAGGTATTCGTAAGTACGGATATGAAGCTTCCGGATCAGTTCCAGGTAATAATCCAGTACCTCAAAGAAATCTCGGTTCTCCTGTCTGGATTTGGCAAGGATCATCGGAAGATGGAGACTGACCGCACCGATGTTGAACCTTCCGACAAATACCGGCTCATCCTTTTCGTCCACCGGATTCATACCGCCTCTTTCATACCATGGAGATAAGAATGCACGGCATCCCATCGGACTGATGACCTTTCCGTAGCGCTTGTAAATACTCGGCACATAGCCTTTTCCGGTAAGGCTGAGCCAGTCCGGATACATAGTCTTTCTGGAGCACTCAATTCCGGCTTCAAAAAGATCTTCTCCCGGCTTTCCAGGTCCATGTAAATTTTCATCATAAAGGAACACGATTTTCGGGAAAAGTACCGGTTTTTTATGTCCCGGCTTTCCCTGTCCTCCTGCTCTTACTTCCAGCATCGTCTTTGTGACAAGCTTTCCGTATTCGCTGATATCGGTTCCGCTGGTCATGGTAATAAATGGATAGTCTCCACGGCTTGAGGATACGGAGTTGAACTTATACTCCCATCCCTGGAATCCCTGCTCCATCTCTTTTTCCAGATCCTTCCAGGCAATCTCCTGTGCTACTTCTTCCGAAAGTCCAAGGCTTCTGTATTTGTTCAGATGATTTTCATGGGAACGCTTCGCATAAGGCTCCAGGATCTCATCTACGCTCGGCACGGTAAATCCTCCGTACTGCTGGCTTGCCGCACTCAGTACGATATCTCCGATCACATCAAATGCCGTATCCAGTGTCTTTGGCTCATTGTACCACAGATTTCCCATCTCAAATCCACCGGTCAGTACGCTTTTCACATCAAAGAGACAACAATTCATCGTATCTCTTCGGGCTGACATATCATGGATATAAATATATCCTTCCCGGATTGCCTGTAATTCTTCCACCGTCAGGAAAAATTTCTTATATAATTCTTTGTTCAGCTCATTGAAGATCAGGCTTCGCTTGGTCGATACCAGTGCACTGTCTGTATTACTGTTCTCTTTGTCCCCGATATACATGATCGACTGGCTTTTCTTATAAACCTCGTCAAGCATCTGCACAAAATCCTGCTTGTAATTCCGATAGTCCCGGTAACTTTTTGCCACGATCGGATTCACTTTCTCAAGCGCTCCCTCTACAATATTGTGCATTTCCGGAATCTGGATCTCATGCATTCCGAGTTCTTCTACCTTTTCTTCTACAAAATGACAGATAAAATCAATATCTTTCTGTGAAAATTTGATCAGTGCACGATATGCAGACTTATTGACTGCCACAACGACTTTTTGCACGTTAAATTCTTCTTTTGTCCCATCTTTTTTTACAACTTTCACATTGTTTAAGCTCATCTTCTTCTCCTTTCTGATAACTACAATATATTGTATTCTATTTAAAAGGCATACTATATCTTGACCGTTTTCCTCTATTTTAGCACTATCACAGAGAGAGCGTCAATCTGTGAAAATAACCAATTTTCCGGCAGCCAGACAACCAAATCTTCTACAGGCATATTCCTGAAAATCCATTGACATTTTATACCGGACAGGCTTCTCCTTCTGTATTCAGACAATAGCCTTTCATTTTGAAAATCCTCGAATAATTTTTCCAAAACCTTTGGAGATACAAAAAAGAGATAAGCCGAAACTGTTTCCTTTTCTGCCTATCTCTTTAATTCATAATCTTGTATTTTTTAGTTTCCACACTCAATACTGATCTCATTGAACATCGTCAGGATTTCATCGATCGAGGTATCCTCTTTATCTTTTCCTGCCTTATCCATCACACAATGTCCCTGATGCATCATGATCAGACGATTACCATATTCTACTGCATAGCGGAGATTGTGTGTGACCATAACCGTTGTCAGATTTTTTTCTTTTACAATCTTATCAGTCAGCTCCATGATCAGTTCTGCTGTCTTTGGATCCAGCGCAGCAGTATGCTCATCCAGGATCAAAAACTCGATTGGTGTCATTGTAGACATCAGCAGTGCCATCGCCTGGCGCTGTCCTCCGGAAAGTGATCCGACTTTGACATGAAGCTTATCTTCCAGTCCAAGACCAAGCTGGGCGAGCTGTTCTCTGTAATAATCAATACGTGCCTTATTAGTTCCCCGTCCAAGTCCGTAGAACCTTCCTTTATTGTCCGCAAGAGACATATTTTCCAAGATCGTCATGGACGGACAGGTTCCCATAGATGGATTCTGGTAGACGCGTCCGATCTTCTGGTTTCTCTTGTATTCTTTTACCTTTGTGATATCTTTTCCATCGATCAGGATCTGTCCGGATTCTACCGGAATACTTCCGCAGATGATATTCAGCATCGAAGTTTTACCGGAACCGTTACTTCCTACTACGGATACAAATTCGCCCTGATTGATCGTCAGATTGAAGTCCTCAAAAAGACACATCTCATTGACTGTACCCGGATTATAATATTTGTGAATATTTCTAAGCTCCAGCATTCTTCTTCACCTTCTTCTTTCTCTCCATACTAAGCACCAGAATTACCAGGAATAATACGGCTGTGATCAGCTTCATATCCTGCGGTTCGAAGTTCTTCAGTGCGATTGCCACACAGGCCTTGTAAATGATAGAACCGATCAGTACAGCTGTCGTTGTTTTTACAAAACTGATTTTTTTGAAAATACTGGTTCCGATGATAACACTTGCAAGACCGATTACCATCGCCCCTGTACCACTGGAAATTTCAAATACACGTTCTTCCTGGCAGAAAATACATCCCGCAAGCGAACACAGCCCGTTTGCGATCGCAAGTCCCAGGATTTTCACATTTCCTTCATCCTTTGCCATTGCAGTTACCAGTTTATCGTTATCTCCGACTGCGCGGAGCAGGTATCCGGACTTGGTATTCAAGTAAAGGTCGAGAATGATTTTCACAATTAACGCAATGATCAGAATGATGAGCAATGTAGAGTAAGCGGAAAATCCTGACGGAAGCAGCTTATCCAGTGTATCATTTTTAAAGATTGTCTTCTGGGAAAACAATGGTACATTGGCTGTTCCTGCCACACGAAGGTTGATCGTCCAGAGCGCTGTCATCATAATGATACCTGAAAGCAGATCTCTTACCTTGCATTTGACATGGATCAGTCCGGTACAGATACCGGCTGCCACACCTGCTGCAAATGCAGCCGGAAGGGTCAGATACGGGTTCGCTCCTTTTGTGATCATAAGCGCCGTTACGGCAGCTCCTAATGGAAAGCTGCCATCTACGGTCAGATCTGGAAAATCCAGAATTTTGTATGTTATATAAATTCCCAATGCAAGGATTCCGTAAATCAGTCCCTGCTCCAAAATTGATACTGCAAAGCTCATTGCATTGCTCCTCACTTTTCTAATTCAAATTTAGTTTTCGCTGATAGAATCGTATGTCTCTACTGCGCTGTTTTTCAGATCGTCTTCCACTGTGATTCCAAGATTTTCTGCTACTTTTGTATTCAGGTAAAGTCCTGCTTCTGTGATCGTCTCAAATGGCATTTCAGATGCTTTCTTTTCTCCTTTGAGAACCTTTGCTGCCATCTTACCTGTCTGTTTGCCAAGTGCTACATAATCAAGGCCTTCTGCTGCCAGGCATCCAAGCTTCACCTGTTCGATCTCACTTCCGAATACCGGGATATTTGCTGCATTTGCCTTATCCAGAATGGTTGCAAGTGAGCTTACTACCGTGTTATCTGTCAGGTTGCTGATGCAGTCTACCTGTGACAGAAGATCGTCTGTTGCAAGTGCGATTTCTGATGTATTTGTAATTCCCTTTTCTACAAGTTCAAATCCATAGTCACCGACTTTTTCTTTGTATTCAGCAATTGCAGATACGCTGTTTGCCTCACTTGTTGTATAGAGGATACCAATCTTCTTTGCATCCGGAAGAAGTTCACGGATCATTTTCAGCTGTGCTTCAATCGGAAGTTTATCACTGGTTCCTGTGACTTCTCCAACCGGGTTCCCTTTATCATCTGCAAGCTCTGCTGCTTTCGGGTCTGTAACCGCAGTATAGATAACCGAAATATCCGTATCCATCGCAGCATTGTATGCTGTCTGTGCACTTGGTGTTGCGATTCCGCAGATCAGATCTACTTTATCGGATACAAAGCTGCTTGCGATCTGTGATGCAGTTCCCATATCTGCTGCCGAGTTTTTGTATTCAACATTCAGATTCTTTCCTTCCTCGATACCTTCTTCTTTCAGTCCCTCTAAAAATCCTTCACGGCAGTTATCTAAAGATCCGTGCTCTGCAAACTGGGAAATACCAATTGTATAGCTCTTTCCTCCATCTGCTGTCTTGGAATCCGACTTGCTTCCACATCCTGCCATCATTGTTGCTGCCATTGCCATTGTTAATAATACTGCGATTGTTCTCTTTTTCATAATTTTGTTCTCCTCTTCTTGATAAATAATTTTCTTTGTTAGCTTTCAAGAGAAGGTGTTTCTTGATTCCGCCCGTACCACAGCAGGAATACATATGTAACATCCTGCCGGAGACTTTTTATTTCATAGGAAGTTCCTTCGGAATTTCCTATGAAACAAAAAACGCCTCAATCCTTCTCCGGATTGAGGCGACTAATATCTTCTACTAACGCGGTACCACTCAACTTTAACAGTTTCCTGTCCTCTTTTATGTACTAACATACATCCCTTATTGATAACGGGTTTGGTTCCCGACAAACCATACTCTCAATTATCTGATTTCAGGCTGCCCTCGAAAGTCCATTCAATTATCAACTCCATACAGCAATCCCACCGCCTGCTGCTCTCTGTGATATCGTTCGATAACCTACTCCTCTTTCTCAACGGTTTTACAATTTATGATTAATATATTACCTCTTTATTCTCTGTTTGTCAACCTGATTTTTGGAATTTTTCAGATTTTTTCACTCCATTTTCTCAGCTCCCTGAAAAATATCCTGATAACATACCCCGTAATTATCTAAAATCAGCGAAAAAATCTTACGGTTCTTTTCATATTCCATCCCCAGCTCAAGATAAGCCTTAAGATGCAATAATGCCCCCAGAAGATAGACTCTGTCGTCTTCTGTTTTATAAAATTCATACAAACGGTAAATACTGATTATTAGGAGTTCTTCTTTATCCACTCCAAGTCTTTCACATTCATTCACCGCAAGCTTTATCGCCTCAATATCTGTTCTGTACGATTCCCAATCCATTTCTCTCCCTCCTTTTTTTAATCATATCCTATCACAGCGTTTTTGTAAAGTTAACTTGCATATAATATCATTCTTTTTTCAAATTGAAATGCTACACTACTTTTATGAAGGAGAGATACAGCATGGAAAAGAATTTCGGTACACGCGTTCGGCAGGCACGTCACAAAGCCGGTCTTACACAGGCAGCACTAGCAGAAAAACTAAATCTTGATGAGACAACGATAAGCCGGATTGAAAATGGCAGCCAGGCAACATCCTTTGCAACCATGCTTAATTTTTCAGAAGCATTAGATGTCAAATTTGATTATCTGATCTGTGACTACCTGGATGATTCAATTCATTCAAAGGATCCGATCAATGCCGAGATCCTGGATATGATCACACCGCTTCCTGATAATTATAAACGATTGATCCGTGATAATATCCGACAGTTGTTAGAAAAGATTCCACCAGAGATGGGCGAAAAATAAATGTAGTCTATGTCACCCCGGAGCCGGAGGAGAAAAAAATCCTATAGATTCAAATTGAATCTATAGGATTTTTTCTCTTCCGGGGCGCTCTGGGTTACCGGTTGTAACTGTTCTTCGCCCATTTGTATTGTGTTCGACAGAGAGGCGGTGTTACCCTCTGCGTTGTCCGTGTTCGTTCTGACCTATACGGGCGGCACGTAGCACGTGAGAGGCGAGTACAGATGTTGTAACGTTTCCTACTCCTCCCGGAACCGGTGTGATATGGGATACTTTTTCCCGGACATTTCCGTAGTCCACATCTCCACAGAGGGTTCCGTCTTCCAGTACGTTGATTCCGACAT
>UMCM01023900.1_pt1 | contig 20523 bp, 20 predicted proteins | sample 1964231 | NCBI WGS metagenome assembly UMCM01 (sample SAMEA4835968, study PRJEB28245) | human gut metagenome | biome: gut microbiome; material: fecal sample | place: Denmark | collected 2008
AGCGGCTGCTTTCCAGAAGAAGCTGACCAAGAGTGGCATAAGCAAAAAACTGAAGCTGAAATAAGAAAGTTTGATCATCACACAGCAAAAAAGATGCGAGTCCATTGCGGATTCGCATCTTTTAGTTTATAAAGGACTATTTTCTTTCATTTAATTGTTTTCTCATCTAAAGCTTTTTGGGTCATCTTACTCTTTTCTTCTTAAAATATCATATGCTTCTGCCCTGCCGCCTTCCAGCTCTATATGCAGGATCTGTTTGGAATGCGGTGCACTTTCCTGTTCTTCACCGTCCTCATTGAGGATCCTCTTTACTGTAACCTCTACATTCTGACCGTCCGGTTTCATGATTTCAATCTGTTCACCGACACTGAATTTATTTCTCTGCTCAATGCGACAGCGACCTTCTGCATCGACTTCCCCGACGATACCAAGATAGGTATATTCTTTCACGTAAGTATTGTTATCGTATATCTGCGTGTTCTCATCCGGTCTTCCATAAAAGAAACCGGTCGTGAACTGACGGTAGGTACAGCTTGCGATCTGTGTGCGGTACCACGGCATATGCTCTTCATAAAGTTTTGGATCTTCCAGATAATCATCGATCGCTTTGCGATACGTTCTTGCAACCGTTGCCACATAGAGGGCCGTTTTCATTCTGCCTTCGATCTTAAAGCTGTCAATCCCCGCATCAAGCAGATCCGGGATATGTTCGATCATGCAAAGATCCTTGGAATTAAAAATATAGGTGCCTCTTTCATTTTCATAAACCGGAAGATACTCACCCGGTCGTTTCTCTTCCACAACTGCATATTTCCAGCGACACGGATGCGTACAGGCTCCCTGGTTGGCATCTCTGCCTGTAAAATAACTGCTGAGCAGACATCTTCCGGAATAAGAAATGCACATAGCTCCATGCACAAAGGTCTCAATCTCCAGATCATCCGGAATGTTTGCACGGATCTCTTTGATCTCCTGCATGGAAAGCTCCCTTGCAGAAACCACTCGCTTCGCTCCCAGTGTATGCCAGAAATGATAGGTGGCATAGTTTGTGTTATTCGCCTGGGTACTGATATGGCGTTCGATTTCCGGACAGATACGTTTTGCGATCTCAAACACCCCCGGATCGGCAATGATCAGTGCGTCCGGTTTCACTTCTTTTAATTCTCTGAAATATTCCTCAACGCCCTCCAGATCCCGGTTGTGTGCCAGGATATTGGCTGTCACGTAAACTTTCACGCCATGCTCATGGGCAAAGGCAATGCCCTCTTTCATATCTTCCATCGAAAAATTCTTGGCTTTTGCACGCAGTCCAAATGCTTCGCCGCCAATGTAAACGGCATCCGCTCCAAAGATGACCGCCGTCTTTAATACTTCCAGGCTGCTTGCCGGCACCAGCAATTCCGGTTTCCTCATCGTTCTTCCTCCCATTTATCTATTCCTTTATTTTCACGCTGAGTGTTGCTCCATCCCCGATCGGCACAATGCTGGTCATCAGATGCTCATCGTGTTTCAGTTCATAGAGATACTCCCGCATCCGTTTGTATATTGTCCTGTTTCTTCGCTCTACTGCATAATGGGACTCGATAATGTCACCATCTTGCAGCACATTATCCGAGATCAGGATGCCGCCGACTTTCAGCAGACGCATCACATCCGGCAGAAAATGAATATACTGCCCTTTTGCAGCATCCATAAAGATAAAATCATAAGAACCCTCAAGTTCTGCAAGAATCTCTGTGGCATCCCCTTCCAGAAAACGGATCTGTGACTCCTTCCCTGCTTTTCTGAAATTTTCTTTTGCGATCGGAATGCGTTTTTCATACTTTTCAATTGTTGTGATTTTGGCTTCTTTTGGTGCATATTCACAGAACAGCAGTGTGGAAAATCCAACTGCTGTCCCTACTTCCAATATATTGACCGGACGCTGCATCTGCAGCAGCACCTTGAGAAAGCTCTGCATTTCTCTTCGTATGATCGGCACATGATCTTCCAGTGCTTTTACCTCAAGCTCCGTCAGGAACGGGGTATTTCCCGTATCCAGGGAGTTGATAAAAGCTGTCATTCTTTCATCTACTATCATATCGTTACTCCGTCTCAGTCTCTTTTTCATCCGCCCGGCTCAGTACTCTCAGCATCTCTTCTGCTGTCTGTGAGGTGTTCAGTACATAGCTTCCGGGCTCAATTTCTCCTTTATATTCAGAAAGCATATATTGAATGCGAAAAACATTCTTATCTTTGATCAGTTTCTTCTCTTCCAGAAGCTTTGCGATTTCACCAAAGGACATATCTTTGGTGATCGTAACTGCTACCTTTTTTCCGGGAGCCTCACTCATCGCTTCCTGTGCAAATATCTGATATCCGAATGTGTAGGCCTGTCTGCCGGTAAAAATCAGAACAAGCACAAGAACCGCCAGCAATACGATTTTCACGGCAATGCCGACTGCAATTGATTTTGCACTGTTCTCTTTCATGCACCCTCTCCTGTCTTACCAGTACATTAATCCTGCAAGGAACAGTACTAGTCCGTTTCTATGATATCTGCAAAATTTTCAATTTCCATATCCACAGATGTCAGTATCTCATCCGCACATCTCTGAATGATCCTGCATATCTGAAGCTCCGCTGCCAGATACTCCTGTATAACCGGATTCTTCCGCATATCTTCGTATTCCCGCTCCAGATTCTGCACATCATCAAACAGATCGTAAGCATTGCTTCCATTCTGAAGCAGATAATTCTTTTTGCGGAACTCATCCAGCCTCTGTCGAAGCTGCGGCTCTTCGGATACTTTTCTGCTCACTTCCCGAAACGCTTTGTACGCTTCGCTTCCGCGAAGTGCAGCCGAAAGCTGCACCGTATATTCCTTTATTTCATCCATTTTCTATCAGCCCCATCATACTTCCATAATGATCGGCAGGATCATCGGGCTTCTCTTTGTTCTCTTCCAGAGGAACTCGCTTAAGCTGTCACGGATTGCTGTCTTTAAACGTCCCCAGTCGGTCACTCTTCGATCCATGCAGTCCTCAATAGCTTCTTCTACTACATGTTTTGCTTCATCCATCAGTCCTTCGGATTCTCTGACGTATACAAATCCTCTGGATACAATATCCGGACCTGCAAGAACTTGATTGCTGTATTTTTCAAGCGTCAGTACCACGATCAGAATACCGTCCTCCGCCAGATGCTGTCTGTCGCGAAGAACGATATTTCCGACATCACCAACACCCAGTCCATCTACCAGGATCGCTCCGGTCTGTACACGGTCTACAACCTGTGCTTTTTCTTCATCTAACTCCAGAACATCTCCTGAGGACAACAGGAAAATATTGTCCTTTGGAATACCAAGACTCTCCGCAACCTGTGCCTGTGCTTTCAGATGACGGTATTCACCATGCACCGGAATCGCATATTTCGGATGAACCAGAGAATAGATCAGCTTGATCTCTTCCTGACATGCATGGCCGGATACGTGGGCATCCTGGAAAATAACATCCGCCCCTTTCATCGAAAGCTCATTGATCACTCGGGAAACTGCTTTTTCATTTCCCGGGATCGGGTTGGAGCTGAAAATAACGGTATCGCCCGGCTTGATCTGCACTTTACGATGCATGTTGGATGCCATACGGGAAAGTGCCGCCATGGACTCGCCCTGGCTTCCGGTTGTGATCAGCACCATTTGCTCATCCGGATAATTCTTCATCTGATCCAACTCGATCAGGGTATTCTCCGGCACGTTCAGATAGCCAAGCTCTGCCGCTGTGCTGATAACATTGACCATACTGCGACCCTCTACCACACATTTGCGTCCATATTTATAGGCAGAATTGATGATCTGCTGTACACGGTCCACATTGGATGCAAACGTTGCAATGATGATCCTTGTATTTTTATGCTCTGCGAAAATATTATCAAACGTCTTACCAACGGTACGCTCGGACATCGTGAATCCTTTTCGCTCTGCATTGGTACTATCGCACATCAGTGCCAGCACACCCTTTTTGCCGATTTCTCCAAAACGCTGCAGATCGATCGCATCTCCGAATACCGGAGTGTAATCCACTTTAAAGTCACCGGTGTGCACCACGATACCTGCCGGTGAATAAATTGCAAGTGCAGAAGCATCTGCAATACTGTGGTTTGTCTTGATAAACTCAATGCGGAATTTTCCAAGATTGATCGACTGTCCGTGTTTTACGACTTTTCTCTTTACGGACTTTAGAAGATTGTGCTCTTTGAGCTTATGCTCGATCAGTGCGATCGTAAGTCTTGTCGCATAGACCGGAACATTCAGTTCTTTTAATACATACGGCAATGCTCCGATATGATCCTCATGACCATGCGTAATGACAAAACCTTTTACTTTATGTGCATTGTTTTTCAGATATGTGATATCCGGTATCACAAGGTCGATCCCCAGCATATCGTCCTCAGGAAAGGACAGCCCGCAGTCAACCACAACAATACTGTCTTCGAATTCGAAGGCAGTAATGTTCATGCCGATCTGTTCCAGACCGCCCAGAGGAATGATCCTCAATTTCGAATTGTTAATATTTTTCAAAAATTTTTACCTCCTGTTTCTTTTCCGTTCAGGCTCTTTATTCAAATTCAATATCATCCAGCATTTCCTGGAAGATTTTTGAAACTGCCTCTAATTCATCATCGTCATCCACGATCTCATATAACGCTTCATCATCACCTGGCTTTGACAGATCTTTCAGGATCAGTGCTTCTGCCTCATCGTCCTCGGAATCCGTTACCAGAATATAGCTGATGCCGCCAAGTACTGTCTGTTCCAGTACATAAAACTCAACCATCTGATTGTCCGCCAGTGTAAATGTAATTTTCTCCATAATAAACCTGTTGCAGCCCTGCTTCAAATCACTCTGGCTGCGTCCTTTCCCTTTTCATTCCTTCATGATCTAAATAACCCTGAAGAATATAGACAGCTGCAAGTTTGTCCACATACTTCTTACGGTCCTCTCTTCGCACGCCGCTCTCCATCATCGTCCGATGTGCCTCTACTGTGGTCAGTCTCTCATCCCACATCACAACCGGCAGACCGGTACGCTTCTCCAGCATTTTCTGAAATTCCAGAGATTTTTCCGCACGGTCTCCCACGGTATTGTTCATATTTTTCGGGTATCCAAGCACCAGGATCCCGACATCATACTCTGCGATCAGTTCTTCGATCCGTGCCAGCGTCTTCCTCAGTTTGTTCTCCTGAGTCCTGCGGATGATCTCCACGCCCTGTGCAGTAATCCCAAGCCCGTCACTGACTGCGACTCCAACCGTCTTGGAGCCGTAATCCAGTCCGAGTGCTCTTTTCTTTACTTCTGTTCCCATGTTCTGTTTTTAATATACTCCTTCAGAAGTTCTTCTACCAGCTCATCACGTTCCACTTTCATGATCATGCTTCTTGCATTTTTATAACTGGTGATATAAGTAGGATCGCCTGACATAATATAGCCTACAATCTGGTTCACCGGATTATAGCCCTTTTCTGCCATTGCGTCATAAACAGTATCCAGGATCTCTTTTACGCGATATTCCGGATCTGTATTTACTTTGAAATATTGTGTATTACTGATATTTGCCATTCTTTTCACGTCCTTACCGTACAAACTATACTTCTATTCTAATATAACTGTCTGAAAAATTCAATTGTTTTTTGTAATTAATGCTTCTTCGTGTGATTTTTATAATGGCTTTGAAAACAATCCGTTGCTCAGGACCAAGCTTTTGTGCACAGCAGACAGTCCTGACAGCGTTCTTTTCCTGCCTTTACCAAAAGAATCTGATTGTCTAAATTTTCCGTCGTCTCCATCAACATGCGAATATACTCCATGGTATGGCCGGATGCATAAACCTTCCCGTCAATCGTCACGCTTTCTTCAAAGAGTACTTTTGTGACGGTTTCGCTGATTTTTTCTTCAAATCGCTGCTTCCGCACCTTGCCGTCTGCGATCAGGATCGCACTTCTTCTGTGTGCCACATCGGACGGCACCTGATTTTCCATGACGGCTGCTTTCGTTCCTTTTCTTCTGGAATACTGGAAAATATGCGTTTCATAAAAATCTACTTTATTTAAGAAATCTCTGGTGATTGCAAACTCTTCCTCGGTTTCTCCCGGAAATCCGACGATCACATCGGTCGTCAAGGCCGGATGTTTAAAGTACTTGCGGATCAGTATGCATTTTTCATAGTATTCTCCTGATGTGTATCTTCGATTCATTCTTTTTAAAGTTGCATCACATCCACTCTGCAGAGAAAGGTGGAAGTGCGGGCAGAATTTCGGAAGAGCAGAAAGTGTTTTCACAAAATCTTCTGTAATGATACCCGGTTCCAGTGACCCAAGGCGAATACGCTCGACCCCCGCAACCTCATGCACTGCAAGGATCAGTTCCTGCAGTGTACTGCCATGATCGATCCCGTAAGAACTCAAATGGATACCGGTAAGAACCACCTCTTTGCATCCATTGCCTGCCAGCGTTTTTACTTCCTCTACGACCTCTTCTTTTCTGCGGCTGCGTACACGACCTCTCGCATAGGGAATGATGCAGTAGCTGCAGAACTGATTACAGCCATCCTGTACTTTCAGATAGGCTCTGGTGTGTTCCACCGTTTTTTCCAGAGACAGTTTCTCGTACTCTTTTGTGTGATTGATATCGATCAGAGATTCCTGCACGGCACTGCGTTCATAATGTTCCAGAATACTGACCAGATCTTTTTTGCGGTTATTTCCGATAATAATGTCGATTGCAGAGTCTTCTTCCAGCTCAGTTCCTGCTGCCTGCACATAACATCCGGCTGCCACCACGATCGCATGCGGATTCATTTTCTTTGCTTTGTGCAGCATCTGTCTGGACTTGCGGTCTGCCATATTCGTCACCGTACAGGTGTTGATCACATAAACATCCGCCCCCGGTGCAAACGGCACAATCTCATACCCTGCTTTTTCCAGAAGCTGCTGCATCGCCTCCGTCTCATATGCATTTACCTTGCATCCCAGATTGTGGAATGCCGCTTTGCGTTTTTCCATATTTTATCCAATTCCTTTCTTTTAAGCTTGACAGTCTCCTCCGAAATGGGTATGATTAATGTATACAAAAACACATATTACAGGAGGTTTTATGACAATGAAAACTGTACAGATTTCTTTAAATTCGATTGATAAAGTAAAGTCATTCGTAAACGAAATTACAAAATTTGATTATGATTTTGATCTGGTATCCGGAAGATACGTAATCGACGCAAAATCTATTATGGGTATTTTCAGTCTGGACCTTTCCAAGCCGATCGATCTGAATATCCATGCTGAAGATGATTCCGATGTAATTCTTCAGGCATTAAAACCATACATCATCGACTGAAAAACTACATAAAATTTCAGATTTCTTTTGATTTTGATATTTTTAACTGCCGCAGTTCTCCTGCGGCAGCTTTTTTGTGACCATTTTTCCGTGTCTTTTTATTCTACCCAGAGTGTCTCAGCCGTATCGATTGCTTTTTTCACCATCTCGTCGATCTCTTCCTGCAGTTTCTCTTCACTGCGTTTGATCACTTTGATATTCGGTTTGGTAACCGGATGTTTTGCCACAAAGATCGTACAGCAGTCTTCGTACGGCTGGATCGATGTCTCATAAGTATCGATCTTCAGGGATACATCCACGATCTCCTGTTTATCAAAACCAATCACCGGACGGAATACCGGAAGGGTGCAGACTTCGTTGGTCGCTGCAAGACTCTGCATGGTCTGGCTTGCTACCTGTCCGATGCTTTCTCCTGTGATCAGTCCCAGGCATCCGGTCTCTTTCGCGATGTGCTCTGCGATACGCATCATGTAACGTCTCATAATGATTGTGAGTTCATCATGAGGGCATTTATCATAAATATACAGCTGAATGTCAGTAAAGTTTACGACATGCAGAACGATCGGTCCGCTGTATTTCGACACCAGACGTGCCAGGTCAACCACTTTCTGTTTTGCACGCTCACTGGTGTATGGCGGTGCATGGAAATAAACGGCATCAATCTTAACGCCGCGTTTTGCGATCATGTAGCCTGCAACCGGGCTGTCAATTCCACCGGATAACAGAAGCATAGCTTTTCCGTTTGTTCCGACCGGCATACCACCAGGTCCCGGAATGATCTTTGAATAGATATAGATCTTTTCACGAATCTCCACGTTCAGGGTGATTTCCGGATGATGCACGTCAACGCTCATATTCGGAAACGCTTCCAGAATACGCTCGCCAAGATCTGCATTTAATTCCATGGAATTTTTCGGATAATTTTTTCTTGCTCTTCTTGCATTGACTTTGAACGTATGCTCTCCATCCGGATATACGCGTGCCATATAATCGATCACTTCCTGAGAAAGCTGATCAAATCCTTCATCATTTACTTTCAGTACCGGACAGATACCCACAATACCGAAAACTCTCTGCAGTGCCTCCACTACTTCTTCAAAATCAAACAGGCCTTCGCTCTCCACAAAGATACGTCCCTGTTCTTTTCGTACATTAAATTCACCTTCCACTTTCTTCAGTGCATGGCGAATCTGTTTTACCAGTGCATCTTCGAAGAGATAACGGTTTTTTCCCTTGATACCGATCTCTCCGTATTTGATTAGAAATGCATGAAACATAGATTTCTTTTCTCCTTTTCTTTTCCTGTATCGCAGTTGTTTCGTATATTCACAGTTATATCATATCTTTTAATGTCTGCTGTATCTGCGGAGCACCACAAGCAGTTCCTTTAACTGCTGCAGGCAGTATTCCAGCTCTTCTTTTGTTGTATTCTCACAGAAACTGAATCGCACGGTAGAATCCAGCAAATCTTTTTTCAGACCAATTTCTTTTAATACCGGACTGACCGGAAGTTTTTTGTTGGAAGAACATGCTGAACCGGAAGATACCTGAATCCCCCGCTCTTCCAGTGCATGAAGCAGCACTTCGCTTCGCACGCCTGCAAAGCTCACACTTACAATGTGCGGTGCTCCCTGATCCCCCGGAAGGCTGTTCAGAACCGTATCCGGTATTTTCTGCACTTCTTCCATGAAAAACTGTTTCAGCTCACAGAGATGTGTCACTTTTTTATCAAAATCTGTGTAGGCTTCTTTTGCTGCACAACCAAGTCCGGCGATTCCAGGCACATTATCTGTCCCGGAACGCATCCCTTTCTGCTGGCCTCCGCCCAGGATCAGCGGATGGATCTTCACTCCGTTTCGAACATAAAGGAATCCAACTCCTTTTGGTCCATGCAGCTTATGTCCGCTGACCGAGAGCATATCAATGCCAAGTTTTTTCGGATAAATACGGTACTTTCCATAGGCCTGGATTGCATCCACATGCCAGAGTGCCTTTGGATTTTTTTCTTTGATGATCTTCCCGATCTCTTCGATCGGCTCCAGAGTCCCGATCTCATTATTGACATACATGGTGGACACAAGGATCGTATCTTCCCGGATCGCATCGGAAAACTTCTGAAGATCTATTCTTCCACAGCGGTCTACCGGTATGTAACTGACCTCAAATCCCTGCTCCTGAAGATAGATCATCGGCTGGATCACGGCAGCATGTTCGATCGCCGTTGTAATAATGTGTTTTCCGGCACGTTTGTTTGCCATCGCCGTTCCGATCAGTGCCCAGTTGTCTGACTCGGTTCCGCCAGAAGTAAAATAAATCTCTTTTTCATCTGCTTTTAAAGTAGCCGCAATGTCCATTCTGGCTTCGCGAAGATATTTTTCTGCCTCCATTCCCTTGTCGTGTCTGGATGACGGATTTCCGAAATCCTCCATCATCACTTTTACGACGATGTCACGCACACCTTCGGAACATCTTGTCGTTGCTGAATTATCCAAATATGCCTGCATTATTCTCTGCCCTCCAACTGAAACATCAAAACCGAAAGCACCGCCATACCGGCAGTTTCCGTCCGCAAGATCCGTTTTCCCAGTGTAATCGGGCTGATGCCATTTTCCTGTGCCAGTGCAATCTCACTTTCATCAAATCCGCCCTCCGGGCCAATGAAAATACCGATAGACTGCCCCGGCTGTATTGTCTCAAATATCTGTTTTGTCTTTTCCATGTCTTCCGCCAGCTCATAAGGGATCAGCGTGATATCCAGATTTTTTGCATAATCCACAGCCTGACCAAATTTCACAACCTCGTGGATATGCGGAATGATATTTCTCCTGGACTGTTTGGCTGCACTTTCTGCAATGCTCTGCCAGCGTTTCTGCTTCGCTTCCGCCTTTTTTGCATCCAATTTTACAACTGCCCTTTTCGTTGCCACCGGGATGATCTCATACACTCCAAGCTCTACTGCTTTCTGAATGATCAGTTCCATTTTATCGCCCTTTGGCAGCCCCTGGAACAGATAAATTTTTGATGGCAGCTCACGGTTTGCCTCTTCCACCCACATAATGTGCAGATGTGCCACATCTTTTTCATATCCGGCAATTTCGCAGCGATACTCTTTTCCGGTACTTTCCTCATGGATGCAGATCTGTTCTCCAATCTGAAGGCGCAGTACATTTTTCATATGATTCAGGTCGCTTCCGCGGATGATGATCTCTTTTTCACCGATTGCAGATGAGTCTGCAAAAAAATCGTACATAATCTTCCTCCGGTACTATGCCTGTTTTCTCGCAGTGACAGAAACCCATTCGCCCTGATGTGTAACTTCCAGAATTTCCAGTCCTGCATCTTTTACTGCTTTTACGACAACGTCTTCTTTTACATCCAGAATACCGGAAGTAATATAAAGAGCTCCCGGTTTCATCTGATGGCAGATCACCGGCGTCAGTGGGATCAGGACATCTGCCAGAATATTTGCCGTTACAATATCATACTTTTCATATCCGACCTGATCCTGCACGGCTTTATCATCAATGATATTTCCGATCATCACATCCATGCTGCCTTCCGGAATCTGGTTTGCTTCCAGATTTTCTCTGGTAGCAGAGATCGCACATGGATCAAGATCCGTACCGACCGCATGACCTGCTCCCAGTTTCAGTGCTGCGATGGACAGGATACCGCTTCCGGTGCCGACATCCAGGATCTCCATACCGTCCTTCACATATTTTTTCAGCTGACGCATGCAAAGCTGTGTCGTCTCATGCATACCGGTACCAAACGCCGTGCCAGGATCAATATGAATGATCATCTTATCCTTATCTTCCGGTTTTACTTCTTCCCAGGACGGGATGATCAGGATATCATCCACATAAAACTGATGAAAATACTGTTTCCAGTTGTTGATCCAGTCCTTGTCTTCGGTCTGGGATTCTGTGATTGTTCCCTCTCCGATATCCACAAACATACGAAGCTCTTCCAGAGCATCTTTTACATTTGCAAGCAACTCTTCTTTATCTTCTTTCTCATCCAGGTAAAAGTTCAGATAAGCGATCCCGTCATCTGCCGGTCCGTCTGGAAGAATATCGACAAACATCTGCTGTTTGTCCTGCTCCGTCAACGGTACTTTATCTTCAATCTCTACGCCTTCCACGCCGGCTTCTGCCAGTGTGGAGATCACGATATCTTCTACTTCTGATCTTGTTTTTAAGGTAAATTTATTCCATCTCATAAATGTCAAATATCCTTTCGTATAGATAATGATGTTGAGGTCAAAACTCCCCAACTATGATGCCTACGGATTGTTCCTGTACAAAATAGTATGATAATCCATACGTGTCTGTTCGTACTTTACAGCCACAAAATAAGAGGTGTTTTTACACACCCCTTATCATAACATCTGTGCTTACTTTTTAAAAGTACTATTTTTCTTCCTTTTTCCGCTTCTTAAGCGTCAGTGCAAGTGCTGCTCCGGAAACAACAAGTGCTGCTGCCACCGGCACAACCGGTGTAGTATCCCCGGTCTTTGCTGCTGTATTGGTGCTGCCAGAAGAAGAGCTGCTGCTGCTTCCGCTTCCGGAAGTAGAACTGGATGTTCCGCTTTCATTTGCCTTAAACGTGATGGATTTCTTCACATCATCTCCCTCACTGTATACCCACTTCTTGCCATCATATACATATTTGCGGAATGTTGCCACGATCGTATAAGTGCCGGCCTGTGTCGGAGTCATCGTAAAAGTCTGTGTGGACTTATCTCCCTTCCAGGTTGTAGTATCCGTCAGTTTCCAGGAATACGGTACATATTTTTCATCATCTGCTGACGGTTTGTAATTCTTGTCATCCACATAAGTAGAACCGGTTGCTGTAAATGTCAGTGCTGTATTTAACTTTTGTGTGGAATTATCCGTTACACCGGTGAATTTTACATCGCTCTCTTTTGCTTCCTGCGGAGCACGCAATGTCTTTACCGATACCGAAACCGGATCACTTGCCAGATAATTGTCGGATTCCGGGATTCTTGTATAAATCTTATAGCTTGTTCCCGCCTTCAGATCCTGCTCTTCACCGTCTACTTCATTGACATAGGTGATCGTGGAAGCTTTCTTCGCCAGTTTCCATTCATCATCCTTTGCCTTTTCCGAATAAGCATATTCCTGACCGGCTACGGTCTTGTATTTCAGATACTGATAATGACGTTCGGTCACTTCCGGCTTGGTCAGTGTGATGCCGAGGGATTTCATCAGTTTCTCAGTAAGAGGAGCCTTTGTGATCTCTGCGGAGATATCAAGTGGTTCAATCGTATATTTTTTATCTAGATCAGAACCTTCTTTAAATTCCAGTGTTACAGTAACTTTTGAAGCCGTTGCCACATCTGATGAATCATATGTATATGTTGCCGTTTTAAAATATGCCCCTACACTTCCACCAGCTGCAACTGCTTTTGAAATTTCATTAGCATCCTGTGTTTCTGTATTTACAAAGCCACTTAATTTACATGCATCTGCTGCCTCTGTTGTTCCATCATAAGTCTTTGTGATTTTGCTTTGAGAAGTTGTACTTGATTTTGCAGGAACAACGCTCGGTGTTAATACCTTTTTTTCAACTGTATAATTAACAGTTCCTGAAAGTGTATGTTCATATCCCAATTTATCTTTTACGGTTACTTTGGAAATTTTATACTCTTCTGTCGTTGGAATCTGATATTTATTGTTCTTTGTAATTTTATATCCACCTAATCCATCGGACACACTCTCCACTTTAAGTGCATCATCCATACTGCTGTCATAATTTTTTGCATTCATTTTAACAGAAGTTATATAATCATTCTTATCTGTCACTTTAACAATCGTTTTATTACTAAGTGTCTCCTCACCATAGGTGCTGGTAACATCTCCACCTACTGTGACCGAAGAAGTTGCTGTATCTTCTACTTCCATGTTACCAGAAGCGTATGTCCAATTTTCCGTTGTAATAGTTAGATCCGATTTATTTTCAATCTTTGTCTCATATGTCTGCACTATACATTTCGCTGTTGCGAGGTTATCTACATATACCGTAACCTTTCCATCTGCATCACTCCATACAATGCTTTCTCCTTTTACACTGCCACCAACAGTTATACCAGAGACTACACACGGTACATCCGCTTTACCAACTGAAAGCGTCAGCTTTTTCAATTCTTTTGCACTTCCGCTACTGCTTTTCACAGTACTGCCTGATTTCACTTTACACGCAATCGCACCCTGTGTAAATACAATATTTGTACTTGTAATCTCAGCACTGCCAAGAAGTGTACCCCCATTTACTGTTAAATTTGCAACCGATATCTCGCCTGAAACCGATAACTTTCCGTTACTTACTTCTGTACCTTCACTTCCCCCTTTTTCGAGAATCACAGTACCTTCACCGGTTATTTTATCAATGGTATTCGTCTCCGTTCCAAGTAAATATACATGAAGTGTTTTTCCTGCATCTACACGGACTTCTGAAACACTTTCTCCATTATTCATAACGATTGTAGCTTCATTTCCTGTAACGGTCAGAACTCCATCTATTATGTCACATCCATCTTTGTTCGCAATATCTCTCGTCTTTTTTCCAACCGCACCTTTTTTTTGTCCGGCTTCGCCTTCTGTTTGAGATGCCTGCTCTGTTATCACTGCTTCGCTCTCAATAACTGCCTGTGACTCACTTTCCGGGACAAAACCACCCTTGATCTCAGTTTCTTTGTCTTTGTGATGTTTTGTTTCTTGGTTTTTTGTCTCTGTTTCTGTATTTGCAGACTCACTTTCTGTATCACTTGAAATAACCTGTACTGCCTGCGTATCGCCCTCAGAGCTGTCTTTTCCTGCCGCCAGCACAGATGCCGGAACCATGGAAACTGACAGGCTGAAAGACATACATATAATCATTAACTTTTTCAGTAATTTTAATTTCATATCCAACTTACCTGCTTTCACCAAATCTATGTATAAAGCTATAGTTATACCTATACATCATATTCTATTCTTTTCAAGCTTTCTTGTCAACGTCAGAAACCTTAAGTTTCTGTTACGTCATACACGAATTCTGTTTCTGCATATCAAAACAGCAAGTATTTTTATGGTGAAAATGTTTCCTTTCCGATAACTTTCATGTACAAAAATGCACCGCGGATCTCTCCCGGGTGCATTTTTTGAATTTCAGCTTTTTTATTGTTCTCAGGGTCAGTCTTCAAATGTTTCTTTTATTTTTTCCATAAAGCTCTTCTTTTTCGGCTTTTCCTGTTTACTATCGTTAATCTTACCGTTGACTGCCTCATCATACTTACGCAGGTATTCCTTTGCCTCTTCGTTCAGCTTTGTCGGAACCTGAACAACAAGTGTTACATAATGGTCTCCGCGGATATTTTTGTTGCGAAGAGAAGGCACACCTTTTCCTTTAAGACGGATCTTGGTATCCGTCTGTGTTCCAGGTTTGATATCGTATGCCATATCGCCGTCTACGGTTGTGATATGGATCTGTCCGCCCAGTGCTGCCTGTGCAAAGGTGACAGGAGCAGTAGAATAAATATTCATATCCTGTCTCTGGAAGATCGGATGACGTTCTACCTGAACTTCAACCAGCAGATCCCCTCTTGGGCCGCCGTTTACACCCGGTTCACCCTTTTCACGAATACGGATGCTCTGTCCGTTGTCAATACCGGCCGGGATCGTCACTGCGATCTTCTTGCGGTTTGTGATGTAACCGCTTCCGTGGCAGTCCGCACATTTCTCTTTTACGATCTTACCGCTTCCGTTACAGTCCGGACAGGTCTGTACATTTCTTACCGTGCCAAACAGGGACTGCTGTGTATATACGATCTGACCTTTACCGCCGCATTTCGGACAAGTCTCCGGACTGGTTCCTGGTTTTGCACCTGTTCCATGGCAGGTTGTACACTCATCCTTCAGATTCAGATCCAGCTGTTTTTCGCATCCGAATACTGCCTCTTCAAAGGTAATCCTTACCGCTGTCCTGACATTGGCACCTTTCATCGGTCCATTGTTTGCACGTCTGCTGCGACCGCCTCCGAAAAGATCTCCGAAAATATCACCAAAGATATCTCCCATATCGCCGCCGTTGAAATCAAAGCCGCCGAATCCTCCGGCACCTCCGCCGCCCTGTTCAAACGCAGCATGTCCGAACTGATCATACTGTCTGCGTTTTTCTGCATCGCTTAACACGGCATATGCTTCCGATGCCTCTTTAAATTTCTTTTCTGCTTCTTTGTCTCCCGGGTTCATATCTGGATGATATTTTTTTGCAAGCTGACGGTATGCTTTTTTAATGGTAGCTTCATCCGCCCCTCTGTCAACGCCGAGAACTTCATAGTAATCTCGCTTATTCTCTGCCATCTTTAATCCTCCACATGCACGGCAACCTTCCAGAACCTGCCTGTTTGCAGTTCCTTACGGCCTGATTGCTGACACAAGGCAGGAATGAACACATCCCTGCCTGTGTATATTGTAACTGTTTAGCATCTTAACAGTTACGATGCAAAAATTTATTAAAAGTTACTTTTTTTATACTTCTTTGTAATCACCGTCTACAACATCATCAGACTGATAGCTGCTGTTATCTGCTCCGGCATTCATATCAGGACCTGCCTGAGCTGCTCCGTTTGCCTGTGCCTGCTGCTCATACATCTTTGCAAATACTTTCTGAGCACTTTCCATCAGTTTTTCTTTTGCTGCTTTGATCTCAGCAACCTGTGACTCTGTCATTTCTTCCGGATTGCTCTTTGCGATCAGGTCTTTCAGTTCGTTCAAGTCAGCTTCTACTGCTGTCTTGTCATTTGCATCTACTTTATCGCCAACTTCTTCCAATGCTTTTTCGGTCTGGAATACCATAGCGTCTGCATCGTTTCTTGTGTCGATTGCTTCTTTTCTCTTCTTATCCTGAGCTTCGTACTCAGCAGCTTCTTTGACTGCTTTGTCGATATCAGACTCAGACATATTAGATCCGGAAGTAATGGTGATGTGCTGTTCTTTTCCGGTTCCCAAATCTTTTGCGGATACGTTTACGATACCGTTTGCATCAATATCGAATGTAACTTCGATCTGAGGCACACCTCTTCTTGCTGGTGGGATACCATCCAGACGGAACTGGCCAAGAGATTTGTTATCTTTCGCAAACTGTCTTTCACCCTGTACAACGTGGATATCAACAGCTGTCTGATTATCTGCTGCGGTTGAGAAGATCTGGCTCTTCTTGGTCGGGATGGTTGTATTTCTCTCGATCAGTCTTGTTGCAACACCACCCATTGTCTCAATAGACAGTGACAGCGGAGTTACATCCAGCAACAGGATATCGCCTGCACCGGCATCGCCTGCCAGTTTACCACCCTGTACGGAAGCACCAAGTGCTACACACTCATCCGGGTTCAGAGATTTACTTGGTTCATGTCCGGTCAGAGCTTTTACTTTATCCTGTACAGCCGGAATACGTGTAGAACCACCAACCAGCAGTACTTTGGAGATCTCGCTTGCTGTCAGACCTGCATCTCTCAGTGCGGTGTTAACAGGTGTAGCGGTTCTCTCTACCAGATCGTGTGTCAGTTCATCGAATTTTGCTCTTGTCAGATTCATATCGAAATGTTTCGGACCTTCAGCAGTTGCTGTGATGAATGGCAGATTGATGTTTGTGGTTGTTGCAGAAGAAAGCTCTTTCTTTGCTTTTTCAGCAGCTTCTTTTAATCTCTGCAGTGCCATTTTATCGTTTGACAGGTCTACGCCCTCATTTTTCTTGAACTCAGCCAGCATGTAGTCTGTGATCTTCTGGTCGAAGTCATCACCACCCAGTCTGTTGTCTCCGGCTGTTGACAGTACTTCGATAACGCCGTCACCGATCTCAATGATGGATACGTCGAATGTACCGCCACCTAAGTCGTATACCATGATCTTCTGTTCTTTTTCATTGTCCAGTCCATATGCCAGAGCTGCTGCGGTCGGCTCGTTGATGATACGTTTTACATCCAGACCTGCGATCTTACCGGCATCTTTGGTTGCCTGACGCTGTGCATCATTAAAATATGCCGGTACCGTGATAACTGCTTCGGTAACTTTTTCGCCCAGGTAGTTTTCTGCATCTGCTTTCAGTTTCTGCAGGATCATTGCGGAAATCTCCTGCGGAGAATATTTCTTGTCGTCGATGGTTACACGATAATCGGTACCCATATGTCTTTTAATAGAAGAAATTGTTTTGTCAGCGTTTGTAACTGCCTGACGTTTTGCAGGTTCACCGACCAGTCTCTCACCTGTTTTTGTGAATGCCACAACAGATGGTGTTGTTCTTGCACCTTCTGTATTTGCGATAACAACCGGTTTGCCACCTTCCATAACTGCTACACAGCTGTTCGTTGTTCCTAAGTCAATACCAATAATTTTACCCATGATAAATTCCTCCTGTTTTATTCTGCTTTTATACTGAATTTTGTCAACTTTTTAATTTAGTTTGCTACTTTTACCATGCTGTGGCGAACCACACTGTCACGGTACATATAGCCTTTCTGAAGTTCTTCCGCTACGACATTTTCGCCGTACTGTTCATCTTCCACATGCATCACTGCATTATGGAAATTCGGATCGAACTCATTTCCTTCTGCCTCGATGGCTTTTACTCCGAGCTCTTCCAGGCTTGCTACAAACTGTTTGTAGATCTTATCCATACCCTGTGCAAATGGCTGTTCTTTTTCCTCATCGGAAAGAGTTGCCAGTCCGCGTTCGAAATTATCGATCACCGGAAGCATCTTTTCAATGACACTCTTTGCACCGACCTCAAACATGGCTGCTTTTTCTTTTTCCGTTCTTTTACGGAAATTATCAAACTCTGCCATCTGGCGTTTCAGACGATCAGTCAGTTCTTCAATCTGCTCGTCTTTTTTATCTTTCTTTTCTTTTTTCTTACCAAAGAAGCCTTTCTTTTCCGGCTGTTCTTCTTTTGCGGCAGCTGTATCGCTTTCTGCCTTTTCCGTTTCCGGCTGTTTTTCTTCTCCTGCAGTCGGTTCTGCAGTTTTTTCTATTTCTTCATCAGCAGGCTTTGTGTTTTTTGTTTCCTCTGCCATACAATCACCTCTCTAGTTGTCTTCTTTTTTCTTACCAAATATATCATCCAATTGAGTTGTCAGTGTTTTTAAGGTACCGACAACTCTGTCATAATCCATTCTTTTCGGTCCGATGATACCGATCGTACCTCGCATACCATCGCCCAGCTCGTAAGTAGCTGTCACAACACTGCAGTCCTTCATCGTCTGCACCGGTGTCTCATTTCCGATGTAAACCTGAATGCCGGTGTTCTTGTCATCTGCCATCGTATCGGCTACCAGATCCGCCAGCTGTTTCTTTTCTTCAAAGGTACCGATCAGGCTGCTCGCCTTTTCACTGTCTGACAGTTCCGGATATTTGAAGATGTTCGTCGCTCCGCTTGTATAGATCTCCATCTCTTCTTCATCCATCTGGATCGCTTCTGCGACTGCATCCAGAACGCTGTTTACAACCTCGCTGTGGATACCAGCCTCCTCTTTGATCTTTGCGATCGTTGTCAGATTGATCTGATCCATCGTAAGACCATTCAAACTGGTGTTAAGCAGAATGTTCAGCTTCAATACCGTTTCCTGATCCAGTCCGTGATGAAGCGAGATCATTTTATTCTTCACTACGTTGCCTTCCGTAACAACAACAGCTAACAGCTGATCTTCGCTTACTATGGAAAGCTGGATAAACTTAAGCTTTGTTCTGTGATACTGCGGCCCTGTGATCATCGAAGCATAATTTGTGTTGGCTGCAAGGAACTGTGCCACACGCTTCAGGACCATTTCCATCTTATCCTGCTTTTCGATCATCAGCTCCTTCATTTCCGTTACCTGCTGTTCTTTCTCTTCCATCAGGTGGTTCACATACAGACGATAACCAAGGTCTGAAGGAATCCTGCCGGCTGAAGTATGCGGCTGGATGATGTATCCAAGCTCTTCCAGATCTGCCATTTCATTTCGGATGGTTGCGGAGCTCAGATTCAAATCCGCATATTTGGAGATCGTCCTCGAACCAACCGGCTCTCCCGTCTCCAGATACGTCTTGATGATCGCCTGAAGTATCTTCCATTTTCTCTCATCTAACTGCATCCTTGAATCCTCCTTCCTGTTATTAGCACTCATCTTAGTGGAGTGCTAACATCCTTGTACCTAAAATAGCACTACGCATATTCTTTGTCAAGAGGTTTTTTTCATTTTTTATAAAAATTGACTTTTTTCCGGAATGCGTTATACTAAAGAGGTCAGAAAAACAGAATCTGACCTAAAAAAACGATCACATAAAATTTCAGGGGGTTCTTATGAAACGAAAAACCACAAATCTTGTCATTGTACTGCTCAGTTTTCTGATTGCAGCTCTGATCGCACTGGCCGTATTTATGACCTGGTTTACAAAGGAACAGACCGCTTTTCTGGAAAAAAGCTTACGTGATGTGAAAAACGAACATTCTGTGCAGGATTCATCTGATACCGCAGACACTTCTGACCATATTGTCTCCTCTTCCTGTCATCACTTTCTTTTTGTCGGAGATTCCAGAACGGTCGGCATGGAGGAAGCCATGCAGGATTCCGATGATGCGGATACCTGCTCTTATATAGGAAAAGTCGGGGAAGGTTACTACTGGCTTGTGAACGAGGGCATCGATCAGCTTCGCACCTCTCTTTCCAAAGAGCCGGATGCTACTGTTGTGTTTAATCTTGGCGTCAATGATCTGAGTGAGATCGACCGTTATCTTGCGTTTTATCCTCAAATTTTTGCAGAATATCCGAACGCTTCTTTCTATATTATGTCTGTGAATCCGGTAGGCGATGCATGCTCCGGTGCTTCCAACGAAGAAATCCGGGATTTTAATGCAAAATTAAAAGAATCTTTTCCGGATCAGTACCTGGATTGCTATGATTATCTGGAACAGAATGGTTTTTCAACGGTAGATGATCTTCATTATACAAACGATACTTACCGTGCGATCCATGATTATACCGTAAGTGCAATTTCAGAAATGGAAAATCCGTAACGCATATTTGTGTTCCTTCGTATATTCAAGAATGCCTCTGGCATTCTTGCTGCGAGGTGCACGTCATGCATCGCATGACATATTCTTCTGTGCACCTCTG
>UMCM01047445.1_pt1 | contig 20458 bp, 20 predicted proteins | sample 1964231 | NCBI WGS metagenome assembly UMCM01 (sample SAMEA4835968, study PRJEB28245) | human gut metagenome | biome: gut microbiome; material: fecal sample | place: Denmark | collected 2008
AAGTAATTTAGAATTACTTTACGAACGAAAAATGAGAGAAACAACCGCTGGACTTCGGTCTGGCGGCTTTTTTTGTTTTATAGGCTCTGGTGCTTTTCCTGTCTGGTTGTCTGATTGGTTTGATTCTTTCAGTCCCGATGCTTTATAGAATCAGTTTTTTCATATTGCCCATATTAGAAAAAGCGCCTTGGGAATTTGCTAATTTCAGAATAATTGTTTATCTTTGCCGAACTTTTGCTCAGAAGGCTAAAAACAAGATTTGTGTTCCTTTCTTCTGATGCTGGCGGGTTGGAGAACATTCTCCTGAAGCTGGAGATTTAGGGGGCTTTCTCTTGAACGCAGAAAGGAGAACCTTTTCGGTTTTGGCCGATTGAAATTTAATAATATAAAAAGGATAATTATGATAGATACAAGTGCCTTTCAAGGCAAGAAAGCTGCTTATTATACTCTGGGTTGTAAACTCAATTTCTCAGAAACTTCCACTTTCGGAAAGATGCTGGAAGATATGGGTGTTGTTACAGCTCAAAAGGGTGAACAGGCAGATATTTGTTTGATAAATACATGTTCTGTAACAGAAGTGGCTGATCACAAATGTCGTCAGGCCATTCATCGTATGGTACGCCAGAATCCTGGAGCCTTTGTGATTGTTACTGGTTGCTATGCTCAGTTGGAATCAGAGAATGTGAGCAAGATAGAGGGTGTTGACCTGGTGCTTGGTGCCAATGAGAAAGCTCATCTGATACAATATCTGAGTGATGCTTGGGCGCAGAAATATTCAGAAGCGCTTCATCTGCATCATAGTGTGAAGACCAAGGAAATCAAGACTTTCCAGCCGTCTTGTTCCCGTGGCAACCGCACCCGTTATTTCCTGAAGGTACAGGATGGGTGCAATTATTATTGTACCTATTGTACAATACCTTTTGCCCGTGGCAATTCCCGCAATCCAAGTATTGCCTCTCTTGTAGAACAGTCTGAGCAGGCAGCCCGTGAGGGAGGTAAGGAAATCGTTATTACTGGCGTGAATATCGGAGATTTCGGTCAGACAACTCATGAGCGCTTTTTGGATCTGGTGAAGGCTCTTGATGGAGTAGAGGGCATCAAGCGATATAGAATTTCCAGTCTGGAGCCAGACCTCTGTGATGATGATCTCATCGAATATTGTGCCCAGAGCCGGGCTTTCATGCCTCATTTCCACATACCTCTGCAAAGCGGTAGCGACGAGGTGCTCAAGTTGATGCATCGTCGTTATGATAAGGCTCTGTTTGCTCATAAGGTTCAACTGATCAAGGAGAAGATGCTGGATGCTTTCATCGGAGTTGACGTGATGGTAGGCTGTCGTGGTGAAACGCCTGAGTGCTTTGAGGAATGTTATGAGTTCCTGAAGTCCTTGCCTGTTACCCAACTTCATGTTTTCCCTTATTCTGAACGTCCGGGTACGGCTGCGCTCAAGATTCCTTATGTGGTGAGTGACAAGGAGAAGAAGTTGCGCTCCAAGCGACTCCTGGAGTTGAGCGACCAGAAAACGCAAGAGTTTTATGCCCAGTATATTGGAACGGAAGCAGAGGTGCTGTTTGAGAAGGCGCCTCGCGGCAAGGCCATGCATGGTTTTACCAAGAACTATGTGAGAGTAGAACTTTCTCCTGCGCTTGCCAAGGAAGAATATGACAATCAGTTGCTCCGTGTTCGCCTGGGCGATTTCAATCACGACAAAACGGCTTTGAAGGCAGAACTGCTCTAAGAGTTGTGATGATGATATCGCTCGAATCATATCGTTCGAATAAAGTCTCGTAAGGTTCGGGTGATGTGTTTATTTTATGATGATGTATTATGATGTATTATAATGATTTTGGTACTTGGATCCGGAAACAATTTCCTGATTTCCGGGTTCAGAAGATTTCTATAGATGCAGGATTTTCCTGTCCCAACCGGGATGGAAAAATTTCCAGCGGCGGCTGTACTTATTGTGACAACCGCACGTTCAATCCCAGCTATTGCGACCGCAAGAAGTCTATCTCCGAACAATTGGAAAAGGGAAAGGCATACTTTTCCCGTAAGTATCCGGACATGAAGTATCTTGCTTATTTCCAGGCTTATACCAATACTTATGCTAAGGTAGAACAGCTCCGGGAGATGTATGAGGAAGCCCTTCGTGTGGAAGATGTGGTGGGTATCGTGATTGGTACTCGCCCGGACTGTATGAGCGATGAATTGCTGGATTATCTGGAGAAACTCAACAAGCGCACGTTCTTATTGGTGGAGTATGGAATAGAAAGTGCGAATGATGATACTTTGTGTCGCATCAATCGCGGACATGATTTTGCCTGCAGCCGTGATGCAGTAGAGCGTACGCATGCTCGCGGCATCCTGACTGGCGGTCATATTATCATCGGGCTGCCAGGAGAAAATGCGGAGGAGAGTCTCCGTCAGGCTCCTATCATTTCTTCGCTTCCTCTTGATATTCTGAAGATTCATCAGATGCAGATTATCAAGGGAACCCGTTTGGCGCAGGAATATGCTGAACATCCTTTTCATGTCTATTCGGTAGAGGAGTATATTGACGTCATCGTCAGGTTTATTCGTTTGCTGCGCCCGGATCTGGTGCTCGAAAGGTTTGTAAGTCAATCGCCTAAGGAATTGCTTGTGGCTCCGAAATGGGGATTGAAGAATTATGAGTTTACTAATTTGCTGAACAATAGGCTTAAGAGCCGTTAAAGCATTTTTTATCATTATAAATTCTTAATTATGCCTCAAATCGGGGCATAATTGAATTATTCTTTGTATTTTTGCAGTCAATAAGCAAAAGTAGCAATACAAGATGGCAAAAGTAGCAATTGTAATACTAAATTGGAATGGTCAGAAGATGCTGGCCAAGTTTCTTCCGAATGTGATAGAGTATTCCCGACAGGATGCTGAAATCTGGGTGGCGGACAACAGTTCGTCAGATGGTTCCATGCACCTTCTGGAGACTCAATTTCCTCAGGTTAAGACTATCGTACTGGAGCAGAATTTTGGCTTTGCCGAAGGGTATAATCGGGCGTTATGCCAGATAGAGGCCGACTACTATGTGCTTTTGAATAGTGATGTAGAGGTGAGTCATCATTGGCTTACTCCGCTTATAGAGTTTATGGATTCCCATCCTCAGGTGGCAGCCTGTCAGCCGAAATTGTTGGCAGAATATGACAAGGACAGTTTTGAGTATGCCGGCGCCTGTGGAGGTTTTCTGGATAAATATGGTTATCCGTTCTGTCGTGGCAGGATTTTCGGTACAGTAGAACGTGATAATGGCCAGTATGATTACCAGCAGGAGATATTGTGGGCTACGGGTGCGTGCATGATGATCCGTTCTGCGGATTATTGGAAGGCTGGTGGACTTGACGGCCGCTTTTTCGCTCATAATGAGGAGATAGACCTTTGCTGGCGTTTGCGCCTGATGGGGCGGAAAATCTATTGCATCCCTGAGAGTGAAGTATATCATGTGGGTGGAGGAACTTTGCCTAAGAGCAATCCGATGAAGACTTTCCTGAATTTCAGAAATAATCTAACGATGCTTTATAAGAATTTGTCGGACAAGGAGTTATCGCATGTGATGAGAGCGAGATTGTTCCTCGATTATCTGGCTGCTTTTGAGATGTTGCTGCTTCAGCGGAATTGGGGTGATTTCAAGGCTGTGTTCAAAGCTCGCAAGGCATTCAAGGAATGGCGTTCCTCTTTTGATGAGGAGAGAAAGCGTATTCAGGCACAAAGAGTGGAGGAGGAGATTCCGCAGATTTTCCAGACTTCCATATTGTGGCAATATTATGCCAAGGGAGTGAAGAATTTCAAGGATTTGAAAACGACTTGAATGAAGTCTAATGATTCTTCTTGAATGAAGTCTGATGATTCTTCTTGAATGAAGCGTAGTGATTCTTCTCGAATGAAATCTGATGGAAGCTTTCAATAAAGCCAGATGGCTTCCTTTGAAAACGAGTAGGATTTAAAAAATAGAAATAACTTAGAAACTGACTATAAAATGAGACGTATTTATTTATCATTCTTTGCTTTCTTCCTGGCATTAGGAATGGAAGCGCAAACGATGGTGAAGGTGCAGGTGACTAATCCTTCCAAAGTAGAGAGAAACGACGAACCTGTTGTCTTGGATTTGAGCAAGTATGACGAGGTTTCCAAGGCCGTCGTTACGGTAGATGGCAAGGAAATTCCATCCCAGTTGGATGATCTGAATCGTGACTGCGTGAATGATGAACTTTGTTTTCTGGCCAATCTTGGCAAGAGGGAATCGAAGACTTATCAGATTCAGTTGTTCTCCGAGGGTGAGCAGTCTGCCTATTCTGCCCGTACCTTTGCAGAACTGGTTGTGCCAAGCAAGAACAAGAAGTTGGCCAAGAACAAGCAGGATATTTACTTGCGCAGTATCGCCTTCGACAAGAAGACCAAGGATGTCTATCATTTTGTGCATTCTCATGGCGTCTGTTTCGAGAGCGACCTCGTGGCGATGCGTGTTTATTTCGACAATCGGCAGACCATCGACATTTATGGCAAAATCAATAAGGGACTGGTGGTAGAGGATACTCAGTTTTATCCTTCCGAAGAACAGTTGGCAGCTGGTTCTGGCGACGACTGCCTCTGGGTAGGCAATACCTATGGTTTGGGTGCCCTGCGCGGTTGGGACGGCACGAAATCCCTGTTGCTTACAGATGTGAAATATCAGGAGCAGCGTGTTATTTCCGAAGGTCCTTTGCGTGCCGTGGTAGAAGTGGTGGACAACGGGTGGATTCCGGCTCCGGGATTAAAGCCGGTAAATGCCACCATCCGCTATACGATTTATGCGGGTCATAGGGATTTTGATGTGGAGGTATTCTTCAATAAGAATGCGGATGATTACGTGTTCTCTACAGGACTTATCAACGTGAAGGGTTCTACAGAAATGTCTGACGGCAAGGGATTGAGAGGCTGTTATGGTAGCGACTGGCCTACGGGCAAGGATGATGGCAAACATAAGTTGGAGACAGTTGGCTTAGGTATTTATGTGTCTCAATCTCATTTCGTAAGCCAGGAGGAGGCCAACAAGGATGTATATACGATGCTGGTTCGCCCTGTAGGAAAGAAGCTGACCTACAAATTGGCTTATACGAGCGCCAATGAAACCTATGGCTTTTCTGGAGAAAAGGAGTGGTATAAGTGGTTGGCGGAATGGAAGAAACTTCAGACTCAGCCATTACTGGTCAAAGTATTTTAGCAACAATAGGAGAGACTTCTCGCTATGGTCATTCCAGGCGGGAAGTCTTTTCTTTTCTTTTTCCATCTCCCATCTCCCTTTCTTATTTCTTATTTGTCATTTCTCCCATCTTTCTCATTTTGTTGCTCAAATCTCTGCAAATGTGAATATTTATAGAATGAATTCATCTTTTTTGTACATAATTTGTGCTTTTTTAGCTTAAAAACTTGGAATTTAAAATATTTTTTAGTATTTTTGCACTCGTATTAATACAAAATTATAATTACGTGAAGAATTTATATCATATTATCATAATTGCGGCACTTGTCTTGCTTTCTTCGGCTTGTGAATTTAAATTCAAGCCGAATGAGGAGTTAGTTGCTGAACCTCTTTGCGTACAGCGTTATGATCGTTTGGAAAGCCGCTATCTTACTACTGGAGATTTTTCTGCCCTACAGCAGATGAATACCGATTATCCTATTGAAACCCGTACTCTGATAGAGAAAATGCTCCAGTTGGGTACGATTACCGATGCCAACATCAGCAATCGCTTCCTGATGTTCTTCCAGGACTCTACGCTCCAGGCTCTCATAGCAGATGCTGAGGCTGAATATGCCAATATGGACGATATCAATAAGGACTTGAAGGAATCCTTTAACCGATTGCAGGATTGGCTGCCGGAAATCAAGCAGCCTGTTTTCTATGCGCAGATAGGAGCTTTGGACCAGAGTATCGTGATAGGCGAGTCTTCGGTCGGCATTTCACTCGATAAGTACATGGGGTCTGAATATCCGCTCTACAAGAAATATTATAATGCCCAGCAGCGTAGCACCATGAACCGAAACGACATCGTGCCAGACTGTCTCACTTTCTATCTGCTGAGTATCTATCCGATGGATGATTTTGACAACAGACCGCAGTTGGACCGCGACCTGCACATGGGAAAAATCATGTGGACGGTCAATAGAGCGATGAACAGGGAAGTCTTCAATACCCGATATGTAAAGACTATCAACGATTTCGTAAAGCGAAATCCGAGAATTACGGTCAAGCAATTACTGGAAGATGAAGACTATTCTGCTATCAAGGCTTTGCACAAAGATTAGCAGAAACATTCTGAGTTGGGATGAATTTATCCTTGATGTATAGGGGATGAATTCGTCCTTCATTTTTTAATTAGAAATTAGAAATTAGAAATGTGAAATGAGGAATGAGAAATGAGGAATGAGAAGGGAGGAAGGAGAAATCTGCTAAAGAAAAAGGGTGGCAGATTTCAAACAGGAAAAATAAACAGATAATATTGAAGCTTTTTATATAAAGAAAACTATGAAGAAATTTTCTATTTTTATTGCAACTATCATGATGGTGACGGCAATGGAAGCTGCAGAGAAACTGGATCTGAAGAGCATTACTTCGGGCGAATTCTCTGCCAGTTATGTGACGGGAATCAATCCTATCGAAGGTACTGATTTGTATGCTTCTATCAGTAATGACGGCAAGCAGATTGTCTGCTATTCCTTCAAGTCGGGCAAGCAGGTGGCCGTCCTCTTTGATATTCATGAGACTCAGGCTCCTTTCGAGTCTATTGATGGATATGTGATGAGCCCTGACGGCAAGCAACTCCTGGTAATCACCAAGAGCAAGGCTGTGTACCGCAGATCTTTCAAGGCCGAGTATTTCATCTACAATATCGCCAGCAAGAAGCTCCGCAAACTTTCTGAAGGCGAAAACCAGCAGGTGGCTACATGGTCGCCTGATTCCAAGCACATCGCTTTCGTAAAGGATAATAATCTCTTTGTCTTTGATGGCGAAAAGGAAACGCAGATTACTTCCGATGGCAAGTTTAATGAAATCATCAACGGAATTCCTGACTGGGTTTACGAGGAGGAATTTGCTTTCAATAGGGCGTTTGCATGGAATGCTGACGGTACTTCCATCGGCTGGATCCGCTTCGATGAGTCGCATGTGAAGACTTATTCTCTCCAGCTTTTCGAGGGTGCCAAGCCAGCACATCCTGAGTTCCACGATTATCCAGGCGAGTATTCCTACAAGTATCCGAAGGCGGGTCAGGACAATTCCAAGGTGAGCCTCTGGAGTTATGATCTGAAGGCTGGCAAGACTATCCGCCTTGATGTTCCGGTAGATACAGACGGCTATTATCCTCGCATCAAGACTTCGCCAGACCGCAACAGTCTGATTGTCTATACGATGAACCGCCATCAGGACGATATGCGACTCTATTCGGTCAATCCTTTCACGGGTGCCAGCAAGATGCTCATCAAGGAGAGCGTGCCTAAGTTTGTGAAAGAGGAGGTGATGGAGAACAGCATCGTGGGCAAGAAATATATCCTCATGCCAAGCGACCGCGACGGCTATATGCATCTTTATCTCTACGATATGAACGGCAAGCTGATTCGCCAGGTAGAGAAGGGAAATTATGATGTGACCGAGATTTACGGAATGGACGAGAAGGCCGGGGACGTGTACTTCCAGGCTGCGATGATCAATCCGCACGACCGACAGGTATATGTGGCTCACAAGAATGGTAAGGTGGAGCGACTCACAGATGCGGAGGGTTCTAATGCTGCCAATTTCTCAGGCAATTTCAGATATTTCGTCAATACCTGGAGCTCTTACAGCCATCCGCAGGTGTTTACCGTGCGCAGCAACAAGGGTAAGGTTATCAAGATGCTGGAGGACAACAAGAAACTTTTGGAGAAGACTCAGAAATACAACTGGGGCAAGCGTGATACATTCTCGTTTACTACTTCCGAGGGTGTGAAACTCGACGGTTGGATGGTGAAGCCTGTTGACTTTGATGCCAACAAGAAGTATCCTGTCATCCTGTTCCAGTATTCCGGTCCGGGCAACCAGCAGGTTCTGAATGCCTGGAATACGGGCAGTATGGGCCAGGGTGGTGCTTTCGACTATTATCTGGCTCAGGAGGGTTTCATCGTGGTTTGTGTAGATGGTCGCGGAACGGGTGGCCGTGGTGCAGAATTTGAGAAATCTACTTATCTCAGACTGGGCGATCTGGAGTCTAAGGACCAGGTGGAGACGGCTCTCTACATGAGTAGTCTGCCATATGTTGATAAGGATAATATCGGCATCTGGGGCTGGAGTTATGGTGGTTTCAATACGTTGATGAGTATGAGCGAAGGCCGTCCTGTGTTCAAGGCTGGTGTGGCTGTGGCACCTCCTACCTGCTACCGTTTCTATGATACGGTTTATACCGAGCGCTATATGCGTACTCCTCAGGAGAATGAGGATGGTTACAAGGTGAATCCTATCGAGCGTGCAGACCGCTTGCATGGTGCCCTGCTGATTTGTCATGGTGTAGCTGATGATAATGTGCATCCTCAGAATACCTTCGAATATTCAGAGGCGCTGGTTCAGGCAGACAAGGATTTCAAGGAGCTGTTTTATACCAACAGAAACCATGGTATTTATGGTGGCAATACGCGCAATCATCTGTTGAGACAGATTGCAGATTGGTTTAAGAGTCACATGAAATAAAAAGGAAATTTCCCTCGGGAAAATCGGTTTTTCCGGGGGAAATTCTTCGGAAAGAAATTGGTTCCTTTCGGGGGAAGAATAGAATATAAAAGAATAAGAATTAAAAAATAAGGAAAGATGAAAGCAAAACCAGGTTTCAATCTCCGTGTGGTTTGTGGTGAGAACATCATCGTGGCAGAGGGAGAGGAGAATATTGATTTCAGCAATATCATTAGTATGAATGAGAGTTCTGCTTATTTATGGCAGAATATCCAGGGTAAGGAGTTTACTCATGAAGACTTGGTTGATCTGCTGACTCAGGAGTATGAGGTGGATGAGGCTACGGCGTTGAAAGACGTGAAGGCTCTTACCGAATTATGGTTGCAGGCAGGAATTATTGAAGCATAAATCAAGCGCTTCTGCTTTGATAGAAGTTCAAGTTTTGAAACATAAAGGCTTAGAATTATAAATAATAAAAAAGCGGGATTATCTTTTGGAAACTGAAGATAACCCCGCTTTTTATTCTAGCATATTGTTATATATATCATACTATATATACCTGATATTCCTCGTATTCTGTATATCCTACATCGGTCCGAGAATCGGAATCCAGATTCTTCTGTAAGCGGCAAGAAGATATCTGCGGATAGGGAAGAGGTGAATCCAGAGAGCCGAATAAATTTTCCACTTTTTGCTGTCTGTTCTGTCCAGCTTCTTTCTGCCCTTGCGGTAAAATCCAATCACGGATGCTTTCACGTCTTCTATTCTGCATTTTTCTATGCCTAAGTTTCCGTCTCCTCGCAGTATTACTTCCTGGTCCTGAATCTTGATGATGCGATGAAGCACGTAATGTCTGTAGCCGATTTCTACCAGTACTGCATCGCCTACTTTGATGTCTTTAGCCTTGGTCAGCAAGGCCTTGTCTCTATTGTCTTCCAGGAATGGGCGCATGGAGTAACCGCGCAGCAGCAGGGTTACGGTATGACCTTCTTCCAGCAGTTTTACGATCTCTGGGAGTAGTTGGGCGTTGGCAAACTGTATTTCTACAGTCTTTATGGAATGATTATCTTGCATCGTTTTTTATTATTTTTTTGTCACGCGGATTTTCCTTCACCTTCTTTGATGGCAATCGCCTGATTACAAACTTCGGCAGCCTCCCGGTTGGGTAGGCAATGGAGAGTGTAGATGTTGGAGGTCTCCACCAGTCGGGTAATCGTATTGCAGATGTCGTTGAAAATATCCTGATCCCATTTCATGCTCGAACAGGAGGGCAGGAGAGAGGCGAAGGCTTCGATAGGCGAAAGGCGCTCCACCCAGTTGGAACTGTCGCGGTCGATGCGTGTGATGGCTCCCAACTTGGCTTTCACGTTGCGATAGCAAGGGGTTTTGCCGCTCCACGGACTGCCGTAGATGTAAGGCTCTCCGTCGATGAATCTTATGATAGGATTGTCGTCGTTCATGAGGTCGCATCCCTTCAGATATCTCAGCCACATGCTTACCTGTGTACTCTTTCCGGTTCCGCTTTTGGCGATGAATGCGTATCCGTATCCGTTCTGTCTTACCAGAGATGCGTGGATGAGGAGAGTCTGCAGTCTGCTGCCGGCAAAGGCGAAGATGAGCATCAGGGCGTTGTTCAGTCCGAAGCAACGCATGTTGTAGTTGCCGTTCAGGGCGCATCGGCAGTCGCTGAAGTCCTTGTTGGTTTGCAGCAGGCAGCAGCTGGCCCCGTTGATGTCCTTGATGATAAACTGGTAGCCTCCGTTGTCGAGTCTATCCACGATGGTATCTCCGTTTCCCGTGTCGAAAGCCCTGATTCTCTTGCGCTTATCCTTGGGATAGGGTTTGAGGGAATCATCTACAAGCAGGCTAAAAAAAAGATGACCCTCCAAAGTGTTGGCTCTGAAGGGTTCGAATGAGGTCAGGAGTCGCATGCTGTTGAATGGAGACTCTGCAAAACAGATTCTCACGTTCAACTCTGCGATATTAAAATCATGTGATTCTATCATTTGTTCTTGCGTTGCTTTTTCAGGGCTTTTTTAGCCTTCACTTTCTTTACAGGTTCCTCTACTTCTATAGCTTCATCCATAGGAGCTACAGACTGGAACTGAAATTGCTCCCTGGTCAGTTTTTTGATCTGGAAAGGAGGCAGTTCGCTCTTCTGCTTCTGGTTGTTTTTCTTCTTCTGGTTGTGCGCATAGCGTGAGTAGAGCTTGTTCCACGCTTTCTCCAGTTTCTTCGGGTCGGTATTATATTCCACCATGCATGTGCGGTGCTGCTCTCCGATGTTTGCCAGATAGTCGCGCAACTGGTATGAGTAGTTCTCTCGGCTTACCAGGAAATGATGCTTGCTGGTAAACCATACAGAGTCTAACTCCTGAATGTCTGTGATATAGACTGTGGAGTCGTTGAAAGAAGAAGCAAATCCAAAGACGTATGCTTTTCTCATCTCGTTTTTAGCCTGTGCTGCAAGCGAGATGAGGAGTGTAGCTGCAATAGCTGTGAGTCCGATTTTTGATAATTTCATTTCTATTCTTAAGTTATTTGATAGCCTACTGACCTTCTTTCTGGATAGCCTACAGACTATCTTTCTGATAGCCTACTGTCCCAGATAGGTTTTCAGCAGTTTATTCTTTGTATTATGTCGGAGTCTGCGTATGGCTTTCTCCTTGATCTGGCGCACTCTCTCACGGGTGAGATTGTATTTTTCGCCTATTTCCTCGAGCGTCATTTCAGGTGACCCGATGCCGAAGAAGGCCCTTACCACCTTTTGCTCTCTATCGTTGAGCAGTTCGATTGCTCTGTCGATTTCTTTGCGTAGCGATTCCTGTACGAGTGCTTTGTCAGCCATCGGCATATCATTGTCGGCAAGTACGTCCAGCAGACTGTTGTCCTCTCCATCTACGAAAGGAGCATCCATGCTCACGTGTCTGTTGTTGACCTTCATGGCTTCCTCGATTTTGTCTTCAGGCAAGTCTATGCGGTCGGCAATCTCATCTACGCTTGGACGGCGCTCATGTTCCTGCTCAAACTTGTTGAGCTCACGGTTTATCTTGTTGGCGCTTCCCACCTGATTGAGTGGCAGGCGCACGATTCTACTCTGCTCAGCGATGGCTTGCAGAATGCTTTGGCGAATCCACCAAACAGCGTATGAGATGAATTTGAATCCACGTGTTTCATCGAATTTCTCTGCTGCTTTGATGAGTCCAACATTTCCCTCATTAATGAGGTCGGGGAGGCTGAGTCCCTGATTCTGATATTGCTTTGCCACGGAGACAACGAAGCGTAAGTTTGCTCTTGTTAATCTCTCTAAGGCTCGGCGATCACCTTTCTTGATTTTCTGTGCCAATTCCACTTCTTCATCTACCGAGAGTAGTTCTTCATGTCCTATCTCCTGCAGATATTTGTCGAGTGACGCACTTTCACGATTAGTGATTGATTTTGAAATTTTTAGTTGTCTCATGGTAGCCTTATTTTTTAAAGTTCTGCAAAAATACACTTTTTGTTCGAATTGACAAAAAAAATACCAAAAAAATAGCAGATATTTTAAAAAATACCTGCTATTTTGTCGTTTTTTATATTTTCAAAACCTTATTCTGACGCCTAATTGGAGAATTTTTTCTGACTAAATGCTTGTTGGAGCTTAAGTTTACTAATTCTCCTTTCGGGGCGACTGGTTTAGTCTTTCTGCAGAGGAACTGCGAAGTAAGCCTTCTTGCCTGTAGGCCACATACCCTGAATGTAGAGTACAGGGTCCTTGCTGATAGAAGCGCTCTTGACGGCTTTCTGCAGGTCATCGAGAGAAGTGATATTGCTGTCGTTGATCTTCTGGATGATGAATCCGCGAGAGATTCCGGCTTCCTTCAAGGCTCCGCTGTTCACCTTCATCACCTCTACACCATACTTGATGTTGAGCTGCTCCTTCTGTGAAGCGGTAATCTGGCGGAAGTTGCCGCCCAGTACATCGAGGTCGGCTGACTTGATGACAGAGGTTGTGCCCTGAGCATTCTTCAGCGTGATGGTCTTGGTGATAGCCTTCTTGTTGCGCAGATAGGTGATGGTCATCTTGTCGCCAGGGCGCTTGCCGTTGAGCAATTCCTGGAGTTCAGCCATCTTGGTCACCGTCTTGCCATCCACCTTGGTGATTACGTCACCTTCCTTCAGGTCGGCAGCAGCACCATTTCCGTCTTCATCCACCTTGGCGATGTAAACACCTTCGTTGGTTCCGAGGTTCACATCCTTACCGTTCTCCTTCTGGTTGTTGATATAGTTGAGCACGTCAGAACCCTGAATGCTGAGCATTACGCGCTGTACGCTTCCATATTTCTTGATGTCATCTACCACCTTGTTCATGATGGATGTAGGGATGGCGAAACCATATCCTGCGTAAGAACCGGTCTGTGAGTAGAGCATGGCGTTGATACCTACGAGTTCGCCCTGGGTGTTGACGAGTGCGCCACCAGAGTTACCTGCGTTGATGGCGGCATCGGTCTGGATGAAGCTCTCTACGCCGTTGGCTCCGAGTGAACGTGCCTTGGCAGAGATGATACCAGCCGTCACGGTATTATTGAGACCGAATGGGTTGCCTACTGCGATGACCCATTCTCCGACTCTTACCTTGTCGCTATCTGCGATAGGGAGGGTAGGCAGGTTCTTGCCGTCCACCTTGATGAGTGCGAGGTCGGTAGTCTTGTCGGTACCGATGATGCGGGCTGAGTATTCGCGGTTGTCGTTGAGTGTGACGGTCAGTTCGTCAGCACCTTCCACCACGTGGTTGTTGGTCACGATATATCCGTCGCTACTGATGATGACTCCCGAACCTGTAGCTTCTTTCTTAGGGGTCTGCACTCTCTGCTTGCGTGTGCCGCCATTGCCAGGGTTTCCGAAGAAGCCGAATGGGTCGAAGAATCCTCCGAATGGATCGTCCTGCACGTCAACGGTTGTTGTCTTGGAGTTCTGTACGTATTTGATGTGAACTACAGCTGGCAGAGCTTTTTCTGCTGCATAAGTGAGATCTACTGGTTGACCAGCCGGAGCTGAAGTTGTAGCTGGAGCTGCGTTTACTTTCATGAATGCACCGGCTGAGAATGCGAGTGAACCTACGCACAACAGAGCCATCACGTAATTTGTTACCTTTTTCATGTCTATTGCTTTTAATTATTACCTTTTTTTTATTACTCTAATTGGTTTGCGGCAGCCTCGTTTTTTTTCAGAAGTCCTTGCGGGGGGATTCTTGATTCCTGGCAGATTTGACTGTCTTGGAAAAACGGTTGCTTCGTCTAACCGATTGCAAATATAGAAGCAAAAAATGAGAAAGCAATCATTCCGTCTTGTTTTTTATCCCGTTTTAACATTTGAATTTAACACTTTAACGGCTCTTAAATTTGAAAAGCCCTAAATTTACAAATCTTATATACTTTGTAAGAAAAAGTTAGTTGTAAATATGCAACTAAAAAAGATGAATAATTAAATGTATGTTAAGCTAAGGATGCTTCTTTTATTGATTTTAGGGCAATTTTTTGCTGATTATATGGCACATTTGTGCCGTTGTCAGGCAGGTTAATGCCGTTATTATGGCAAGTACTTGTGCTTTTTTCTACATTCCGGGCATTCTCCCTTGATAACAAAGGAAACGGAGTGGGGATAGAATCCTGCTGGTAATTCGAAGCTTGGGATGTGTATGTCTTCCATGCAGAAGGAGCGTTGGCAAGCCTCGCAGTAGAAGTGGATATGACCGTCATGATGGTCGCATTTTCCTTCTTCCTCGCAGAGTTCGTAGTTGAGGATACCTCGTCCGTCTTCGAAGGCGTGCACCACGTCGTGTTCGAGGAAGAGGGTGAGCACTCTGAAGATGCTGGATTTGTCCATGGTCAGCATCTTGTGTTCCAGACTGCTGAGGCTCTGGGGGTGTTGCTCGCTCGCTAAAGTCCTGAGAACGAGGATGCGGTTGGCTGTAGGTTTGATTCCCTTAGCTTCTAACTTGCTGATAATAACTTGCTGCTCCATTTTCTTTTATATTCTAATTTAAAAGTGTACCACTTTATACTTGCTTGCAAAGGTATGATAAAATAATGAAATGACCAAATAAAAAGTATAAAATCGGAGAGAATCATCTGTGTAGATCTGTTTTTTTTAGTCACGCAGATTTCGCAGATGACGCAGATTTTATTTTCATGAGATTTTTATTCATCGGATGACACGGAATTTATTCGGAGATTTCCTGCTGAGACGATTACTTACGTATTTTCGCGGATGCGACCTGTCCGGTCGTTGCAGATACCCCCTGAGAGTGGACAAAGAGATTCAACAGAGATTCCATAAAAAATCTGTGTATATCTGTGAAATCTGTGGGACAAAATAATCCCCACGAAGAAAAATCTGCAAGAAGAAAAACTCAGCGGAGAAAAAATAAAAAAGCGTACAAGCTTTAAAGACTTGCACGCTTCTTCCATATATTACAAACGTAATTACTTTCTTTATCAAATGAATGCCCACTTGAAGAAGCAACTCCATTTTTGAAGTTAGCTTACAGAAGCAACATCCTTTCCGAAGGTTCTGATGCACCAGAGGTAAACCCCTTAAGCGCAAGAGCAACCACGACCTTTACTCAATGCCTCGCCATACATTTCCATGGCGTTCATGTATTTCTCAAGGAAAACTTTGAAAGCCTTCTTGATGTTTTCGAAAATTGTCTTCATACTTGTTATCCTTTAAATTGTTAATACTGCAGACTTTTTTCAGCCTGAATCTTTTTACCACTCATGGAGCGGGTAATTACTTACCCATTTCCATTTTGTTGTTCACATTTACAGCTTTAGCAATCATGACTGCTACTACTGCGAGAATCATTACTGTTGTCGTCATAATCATTTTCATTTTGCGGAGTCTCCATTTGAGGCTCCAGTTTAACATTATTCTTTTACAATCTCACCTTTTTCGAGTGCAAAGGTAATGCCTATTTTTTGAAAATCTGTCACAAAGGCATGACAAAATGATGAAACGAGGACTTTTTTTGACTCATATCAACCAAATCATTTTTCGGTTTGATGTAGGTCAACAGAAAATGAGAAATGGGAAAGAAAGAAGAAGGATAAAAGTCTGCAAAAGAAAAAAAGAGGGAAGAGAGAAAGACAGAAGGAAAAAGGGAGAAGGAAGGAGAAAGAAGAGAGAGGGAGGATGGGGAAAGAGGAGAGAGGGGGAGGATGGGAAAGAAGGAGATTTTTTTGTTTTAATGGGATTGTAATATGTTCTACATCATGATGTAATATGGAGAGAGTAACTTTGTGGCAGAAAAAGGAAATCTATCAGATGATGGGTAAAAAACTATCAGAAAGACGGAGCAATCTCTATCTGAATGACGGAAAGGTTATTATCACATATAATGAGGTATATATAACTAAGGTATATATAATAAGGTATAGGATAGAGAGAAGGATATAAACAGAATAGTGAAATAATAGAATAACGATAAAATATTGAAGCTTATGGAACTGACAATGAATCAGACCAATCTGGGTCTTGGAAATGGAAAGACGGGATGGAACCTGCCGGAGTTTGGCATTCAGAAATATGCAACTAAGGCGGTAGAGAGTGTTTTTCACACTATCCATCATAGTTTTGACTACAAGGGCAAGGCGACTACTCGCGAGCTGATCACGTTTTTCGTCTTTGCCGTATTCATGCAGGGTGTTCTCATTCCTACAGAGTCTTATACTACGCTTCATGCCGACCTCAGCATGCTGATAGCTGCCGGATTGACCGACCTCGTGGCTTGCATCATCCCAGCCATCGCCCTGGTTTGGAGATGGTTGAAATGAAAAATCCCCAAAAAATAAAAATCTGCGTTATCTGTGAAATCTGCGTGACAAAAAACTATGAAGAAACTCTGGCAAGCTATTCCGTGAGAGACTGCAGCAATCCCTGACAGGCATCCTCCAGGAGAGTGATGACCAGTTCAAAGTCGCTATAGTCGCCATAGTATGGATCGGGAACGGTAGTATATTGGCGATGATGGGTCAGAAAATCAGCCATGCAAACCACCTTGTCCTTATCCGCCTGACAGGAAGCCATGGACGTGATGGCACGGTAATTGTCGTTGTCCATCACTACGATGGTGTCGAAGCGGTCGAAGTCTGATTTCTTAAACTGGCGGGCGTGACTGTTGAAATCATAACCGTGCTCCGCGCCACATTTTCTCATACGGCTGTCGGGCAATTGTCCTACGTGCCAGTTGACGATACCGGCAGAATCGATTTCAAACTCGTCGCTCAGTCCCGCTTTCTCTACGAGACTCTTCATGATGCCTTCACCCGCAGGGGAGCGGCAGATATTGCCGAGGCAAATAAATAATACTGTATGTTTACCTTTCTTTATCATTTTTTTGATTTATATTTTTCAATCCTTCAGGGAAAAAACATCCCATTCTTCCGAATCCTATCCTTCAGAGAAAAACATCCATTCTTCTGATTTCCGTCCTTCAGAGAAACAGCATCCCTTTTGGCAAAATGTTTTTTTCCGTCTGCAAAGTTAGTATAATACTTTGATATGAGCAAAGTTTTTTTTCCAATTTCTTTGTTTTTTCTGAAAAAGTGCTTATCTTTGCAATTGAAACATGATTTTGTTTCGAAAACATGATTTTAATTCAAATTTTATAGCATGACAATAACGCTTAGCATTTTAATCATTACGGTTGCCATGTTTATTTGGGGCAGAGTGAGGGCCGACATCGTAGCTCTTACCGCTCTGGCAGCACTACTTGTATTCGGAATTCTTACTCCTTCAGAAGCCCTGGCAGGTTTCTCGTCGCCCATCGTCGTCATGATGATAGGCCTTTTCGTGGTGGGTGGAGCCATCATGCAGACGGGACTTGCCAAGCTCACGGGCAATAAGCTCATGGCCCTTTCGCGCGGCAACGAAACCATTACCTTCCTGCTGGTGATGCTCGTCACCTCCTTCATCGGCGCCTTCGTGAGCAATACCGGAACCGTGGCGCTCATGATGCCTATCATCGTGAGCTTAGCGGCAGCATCGGGCATGCAGTCGAGCCGTTTCCTCATGCCCCTTGCCTTTGCGGGCAGTCTCGGAGGAATGCTCACACTCATAGGTACACCGCCCAACCTGGTCATCGACGAGGTGCTCACAGAAGCAGGATATCAGCCGCTCGCTTTCTTCTCCTTCTTCCCCGTGGGTCTCATCGTCATCGCCATCGGCATCATCGTGCTCATGCCCCTCAGCAAGATTCTCCTCAGCAAAAAGCAGAACGGCAAGAAGAAGGACAAGGCGAAATCGCTCGACGACCTGGTGGATGAATACCAGCTGCTCGACAATCTGCATCGCTACATCGTGCCCAGCAAGTGCTATGGGGCGGCAGATGAAAATGGCGGGGTAATGGACATCGTGGGCAAGACGCTCAAGGACCTCAGCATACAGAAGAAATACGGGGTGAGCATCATCGAAATCAGAAACGAGAAGAAGTCGAAACTCGGACTCGTGAAGGATGTCAACCAGAACATGGCGAAGAGCAGCAGCACGATTTCCGTACACGATATTCTCTATATTCTGGGCGATGAGGAGAAGATAGAAAAGTTTGCCCACGACTATGGATTGAGAAAGATGAAGGATGTGAAAATCGACTTCTATGACCTCGGACTCACGGAGATCGTCGTGATGCCTACCTCCAATTTTTCAGGCCTGCGCATCGGAGAAGCCAATCTGCGTAAACGCTTTGGTATCAACGTGTTGGGTGTAAAGCGAGGAGAGGAATATATCACGGATAATCTGATAGCTGCCAAACTGCATGTGGGCGATATGCTTCTGGTGCAGGGCGAGTGGACCAATCTGGCTCACCTCACTTCGGATACTTCCAACTGGGTGGTGCTCGACCAACCTGAGAAGACTGCCGACAAGGTGCTGCTCGACTATAAGGCTCCTGTGGCTGCAGCCATCATGCTGCTCATGGTGGCGATGATGGTGTTTGATTTCATCCCTGTGGCTCCGGTTACGGCGGTCATCATAGCCGGTCTGCTCACGGTCTTTGCAGGCTGTTTCCGTAATGTGGAGGCGGCTTACAAGACCATCAACTGGGAGAGTATCGTGCTGATAGCGGCGATGATGCCGATGTCCACGGCGCTGGAGAAGACGGGAGCCTCGGCGCTGGTTTCGCAGACATTAGTGGCCAGTTTAGGGGCGCTGGGACCTACGGCTCTCTTGGCAGGCATCTATTTCACCACCTCTTTGATGACGATGTTTATCAGCAATACCGCCACGGCCGTGCTGATGGCTCCTATCGCCTTAGTGGCAGCCCAGCAGGTGGGTGTGAGTCCTTATTCCTTCCTCTTTGCGGTCACCTTGGGAGCCAGCATGTGCTTCGCCTCTCCATTCTCCACGCCGCCTAATGCGCTGGTGATGAAGGCGGGTGGCTACTCGTTTATGGACTATGTGAAGGTGGGGCTGCCTCTGCAGATTATCATCGGCGTGGTGATGACTTTCGTCCTGCCGCTGCTGTTTCCTTATTAACTGGATATACTTTAAAATAGAACTGGAATGCCCATACCGACCATGTATTAGGTGTCAAGAATCTCATTCTTTATCATACGGAGGAGAAGACGCTTGCCTCTCGCAAGGAGAAATATTCCCTGGAGGCTGCTGAGTTTTTCAAGGGCAGGATTGTGGTGCCTGATGACTTGGAGGTAATCAAGTTATAGTTTTTCTTCGTGGGACCAAAAACTCCGATGAATAAAATCTGCGGGACGTAAAAAATCCCCAACCCAAGACAGAATCGTCAAGGATTGGGGACTTTGCTTAGATGAACCTCTCCGAATGAGGGGGCAAGGCTAAAGCTCGTTGTCTTCAGAGCCGGTATCGCCCTTGTTTTCGCCATTAGGCTTACTGCCGCTGTTCTCGCCCTCAGAACCATTAGGCTCTTTGTCTGGGTCTTCCACATCGCCCTTGTCGCCAGAGGTTACTTTCTTAACCAGTTTGCCGTTTCGGTCGTAACAGGTAATCTGGATGGCGGTACGCTGGAGCTCGTTCTTGATCTCCACGTTAGGAGTGAAGATAACACGACGGCTGGTAATCAGACTGCTTGCCACTTCTGCCACATTACTTACGCTCTTGGCACGAACGCCAAATCGCATGGTTCCCAAACCGGGGATGGCTACAGAGTGTCCTTCAGTTGCCCATGCCATGATCACGTTGCCGGCTGCATCCCAACAAGCCTGCATCACGCCTCGGCTCACACCACTTCGGAGTGCAGCCTCCTGAATCACCTTGCTCTCAGTCAGTTTGCTGTACAAATCAGTACCGAGCACGTAACGGTAATTACCCTTTTGCTCACCCACTTGGATGAGGGTTTCCTTTGCTTTCAAATTGATAGCCATAATGATAAAACCTCCTGTAAACTTCTCCCTTCCGGAAATCTTTCCGGGGTTCCCCGTTTTTCCAAAAATCTGTTTTTCTTTCTTTCCGCCTGTCAAGACTTTTCTTGCATTATGTTTCCTCGGAAAATCAGGATTCTTGGGGGATAGAGGGTAGGGAGAAGGACTCGTTTCGAGGTTTGGAGTCTGGATTGAATTGATTGAAATAATTGATTGATTTCCCTTCGCAGCCTTTACCGGATGGTAATGGTCGGAACGAAATGGGAAGAATCTGCCCGGGTGGAGATGTTGTTCTCCTGATGTTGTCGCTGGTTCTTTCCGATCACGAGCCCCGCAGTACACGAGTTGGAGAGGAATGTGACGACGGCAGAGCACACGG
>UMCM01022407.1_pt1 | contig 19824 bp, 16 predicted proteins | sample 1964231 | NCBI WGS metagenome assembly UMCM01 (sample SAMEA4835968, study PRJEB28245) | human gut metagenome | biome: gut microbiome; material: fecal sample | place: Denmark | collected 2008
CTCCTTCTTTTTCTTCGTGAAAACGAAACAACCTAAAGTGATGGTATTGTAACCCTGCCACAACAACATCTTCGCCAGTTTACTTTCATAAAATACTTTCATATAATCGATTTTAATTGCTAATTAATTCGCCATCTTCACAAAATACAGCCCATATTGTTGTACCGTCTTTGTTATATCCAATAATACTTCCATGTTTCCCTTGAGAACTAAATGTTAATGAAGGAACGCTACTAAGACAGTCTCCATTCGGGGCTATTCTTACTTTATCACCAACAGATTCTATCGTAATGTAAGTTGGAACTCTTGTTATTAGTGGGTCTGTCCAGTTTACAAAAACTGCATATCCCGGTTCTACTTCAGGAGCATAATAAATTCCAGACCTAACAATAATAGCCCCTGATGTCAACATCCCACCATCTTCGATAACCTTATTGAATGATACATTCGAATACAGGTTACCTTGAATGGTAACCTCCCCCGTACTTCCGTCAATCCTACATGTCACATTCCCATTCTTGTCACGTGCCAGTACATTCTGCACCACCAAATCATCCGTATAGATTTCATCAGCACGAATTTGCCGGGAAAGTAAAAGGTCTGTCGCCACAAACTGGAACTGCTGCGCCGGTTCCCAATTCGCATCACCGTCAATCGAGGAAGGCGCAACTGTCACCGATGAACCGTATGCCCGTACTCTGAACGGGATAGTGCGATTGTTAAATGTGGCCAGTACGATGTCATGGTAATCCTCATTCCACACATAGGTATTACCATTGGCAAACAAGCCTCTTGGACGCGGTTCAGAACCGGTCCTGCCTGTTTCCCCGTCATAGCTGACACCTACGGACTGCTCTGCCATGAAATTATCATTCCATGCCGAAGCGTCCGCCTGGTTCTGGTAACACCTCACAGAGAAAGTGGAATACCCGGCCGAAGCATTGACCGTAATTTCGGAAGCCCTCGACGGACCGGCAATAGAACTCCATATCCCGTTGCTGTAACCACGTGCGGCCATATAACCGTCCGGATAAGTCAATGTGGCGCTGCCGAGTGTCCGCTTGGCATACACCCGGAAAGCCGAAGGTACCAAAGACCCGGCATTGCTCACCCGGATATTGCTGACCGTACTTGTCAGATATACCATACTGCCGTCAGAAGTCAACCGTTCCCATTCGGCGGTATTCACCTCCCCGGTCAATATATACCCGTAGGTCTTGCCACCATCCTGAGTCTGCAACAAACGGTTGCCGTCCTTATCAGTAACCGTCCACATGGGAGGATTGGAAGTGACAACCTTGGAAAGCCAGGAACTACCCCCCATTGTACAGACGGTCAACCTTGCATACGGAGTGTTGGCGGTTCTCCACTCACCGCCGGCCTTGACCGATTCCCCATCACCGCCCGGTGCACCATCGCTACCGTCCACGACCATGAGTATAGTTTCCCGGTCCACAACCTGCCCATTGACATAATAAACGAACTGCAGCTGCGTTGTGAAGTTCTTAGGGGAGATTTCTGTCCCGTTCTGTATCTCAACCTCCGAACCACCGTCCTTACTGTATTTCAGTACACCGTCAGTAGTGACAGCAGTACTGCCACCTACGGACTTTGTACGTGTACATGACACACCGGCTACACTATAGGTGCCGTCCTTCCGCATGCTTACCGATGAAACGGAAGGCACCAGCCTATACAGTACCGCGTCACTGCCCGGACTGCCGGCACGTATACCAGCGATAGTGAACACCAGTTCGCGACTTATGTCAGTGCCTTGGATAGTAGCCGTAACAGTTATCCTGACTTCTGAACGTGCAGGCATTGAGACACCGGCCTGTACGGTGAAGGCTATCACACCCGTATTGATATTGTAGTTCTCTGTGACTCCTGCAGGGGGCACGCATGAAATGGACTTGAGCTGCAGCTTCTGCGTACCATACCACATGCCGACGGTTGTATTGAGCACAGTCTGTTCAATGGTTTTCCCCTCATACGTCAACGCCACACTCTCCATCTCGTTGTCGAAATCGGCTATAATGGCCGACTCACCGTCAAAGCCCCATTTGGCCCACAATGCGGCCGGAGTAAACGTACTCCATACGCCGTCCGTTTTCGTCCGGCAGCATGCCCATTCGTATGGCAGGCTTTCGCTGACACCAATCGGGTCATCATGCCAGCCAACCGGCACATAGTCATCCACCTGCGAGGTGGCTGGCGTAGGAGGTGCCACATTCCCGGTAGTATGGCAGAATATCCATTCATAGCCTTTTCCATCCTTACCGTCCTTACCATTCTCAACAAGTAACTCATATTCGGCCGTATTCAGGTCACCGGTAATGATATACCCGTAGGTCTGACCACCATCCTGAGTCTGCAACAAACGGTTGCCATCTTTGTCTGTGACAGTCCACATGGGGGGATTGTCGGTACCATCAGGAGCAATACAGAGGAACACACGCCCGGCCATCTTGGCAATGCCCATGTAAGCTATATGCTTGCCGGTCTTCCAGTCGCCGCAATTGGTGATACCGGTACCCGCATCTCCCTTGTCTCCTTTAGATACACACTTCAACCAGTCGGCATTGCCGTCTGCCGGTTCTGTACCCGAGCCTTTCTCATTGACACATATCCAGGAACTGCCGTTATGTGTCACCTCATCATAATAGGCATACTTCTCACCCCTTTCCCACGTCCCCTTGAATAGCGGCACCCGGAAGGCCTCGCCGCTGATGTCATCGACCTGGAAGATCTTGCCGGACATAATGACGTGACGAAAAACAGCCGAGTAGTTATCAGCCGGAATGCCATGTACGGTACGGCCTTTTTTCTTGCCAATCCACGACATCTCTTGTGCCGGCTCGACATCCCATGTATTGGCGTGGTCGAAGAAAGTAATGCAGTTGTTGCCGCCCACCGTATCGATAAGGATGTACGTCTGCCGTTCCGGGTCCGTAAAGTTACCCGTCTGGGCAAGTACCATTGCATCACCCGGTTTCCAGTCAGTATCCGGTTTCGGTTCCATGACAAAAGTCTTGGCCGTATAATCGGCAGACGTGACCCGGAACTTCATCTCCTCAAATCCCTGTAACTTACCCTCAGGTGACTTGGTAACGAAATACGTAGTAAGTATATCATCGACAAACTGGCTCAGTCCGTCGGCATCAGTCAAATCCGGTACGATTGTATAACTACCGTCACCGTTGTCCGTCCATTCCTTGACCGTACACCCGCCTCCGGGAGAGGCGCACATACGACCCTTGAAGTAGGTCACGCGGTTATAGGCAATCTCCGGAACAAACAGACGCTTGCGGAAAATGCCTTCCTCCATCTCTATCTTGCCGCCCTTGTCAATGTAACCACCGGATATGCCGGTAAGGAACTCACCGAACTTGACCCAGTCACCGAAAGTCATGGGAAAGGAAGTACCATCCGCTTGGTCTTTGCGAAGAAACGTCTTCAAAGAACGCAGCGCGGAAAATACGTTGTATTCACTGGCCTCACGATTGTCCCAGGATTTAAGCACCTCGATGACCGATCGGTCCAGCAGCCCGCCGACAACGTACTGCAACCCGTTCAGGTCACTTTCCATACTGCGTTTCCAGCCCTTGCCGACTCGGTTCGTGCATTCAATAGCTGCCATGGAAAGGTTCTCCAGCTTGCGTGTCACCTTTGTCATGCGTGTATCCCGGTAACCGATGCCGGGGAAATACTCTTCGCTGAGCAACCTTACCGACTGTCCAAGCTGCAGGGGGACGGAGTGCTTCCCGATATAGGTGTAGTCAGTATCACCACCGTACTTGGTAATATCTTCGCTGTATGACGAGAGGAAGTCATCAACGGCCGCCTTGTAATCCAACTCGGCCTGTTTTTCGTAAGCTTCGGGCATACGGAAATTCCAGGGGATATATTGGTCACCCGCATGCGGTATAAGGTTTCCCCCGGGTAACTGCGCATCTTCATCCGGATAGATGTTGATGATTTCCCATTCCCCGCTTTCAGAGTGATAGTTTGCCTCGAAATCCCGCCCGTTCAGTTCACCGCTCTGGAAAGACAATTGTTTGACAAGTCCCGCAATCTCATAATCGCATGGGTCAAATTCCATACCTTCGTCCTTGAAATAATAGACCGTAAAGGGCTTGCCGTCATTCCCGGTCTTCTCCTGTGAACGTACGGAGGACACAGTTCCCGTATAATGAGGAAAGATACCCGCAAAGGCATCCTCTTCCACATGTTCATACAGTCCGTAGTCCGTATTCCTGTCCACATACTTGGCGCGGTCCGGCAGCTGCAGACGGGAGAAACCGTAGCGGCTGCGGTCTATGTTCCTGGTACTTCCCAGCGGAATAAGCCGGGTGAAGAATTTTACGTCATCGCTATTTTCCGTTGGCGTAAGCGAGGTAAGTCCCTGCATGTATCCCAGTTCCACACGTTCCCCGCGCTCGCAACGGCACAGGTTGATATAGAAGCCGTCCGACCACCATTCGGTCGAGAAAATCTCGGCCATGGATGCCAGTGCATCCCAACATGTAGTATTGCTATATTCTATATTTTGATTGGGTGCATCGATCACATCACCGATACGCCAGCGCTCTTCACCGTAAATACGGTTCATGTTGTCCACCCATTTCTGCAGGTGCTCCCGGGGACTGCCGTCAAGACTGAACTGAGGTTCGTACTGGCCGTCCGTAAGGTGAAGGTATACCACCTGCTGGGCATCATGTATGGGAGCATAGAACTTTACCGAATAGCTATACTTCTGGCTGTTCTTTTTCCTGGGCTTGTACTCTTTCTTCACGCTGAACCTTACACCTTCCAGTATTATATAGTCATTCACCTGCAACGGCACACAGACCGGAATTGTGAAGGTAAGCGAGAGTGCATTCTCTCTCATCAATTCGAGGTTCCATGTAGAGGATGAGGTTACCGAGGCGGTCAGCTTCAGTTCTCCGGATTGGTTATAGATATTGAGCTCCATTCGAACAGTCTTTAAATTCTTTTAAAAGGGGGCCGGTTTCGGTTCCCTGAACTTGATTTTCCATCTGGCCACTGCAGTTCCGTCAAGTGCATCGGTCAGGATATCGGCCGATGTGGCAGCCTTGTAGTAAAGCCTGTATTCCATGGATATCCCTTTTACCCGAAGGGTTACCCAGCCCTGCATGAGTGCCTGCATCAGGGCAAGCCGCCTTGTCTCACATTCGGAAAGTGAAGAGGCGTATACAGCCAGATACAGTGTAAGGTCGCGGGCCTTGCAGCGTGGAAGGGGAAGCTGCTCCGGCAATTCCTCGCCGTTACGCTCCCTGAAATCCACGGCCGTGTATTCCTTCATCTCGGGCGGCTTGAGCAGTTCGGCCATGTTCGTCCCGTCTTCCGGTTTGTCCTCACAGAGGAAAGCGGAGTACTCCGTCCAGGCATCCTTGCCGCTGATTGTCATATATCCTGTCAGATCATACATGTCATGTCACTTTTATCCCGCTGTTTCTAAAATATTCCATAATCTCGTTTATGCTTTCCAGATACCTGCAGTAGGCTGTATTTTCAGCTATACTTTCAAGCAGGTCATGGTCCTCCCTCCTTGACTTGACAAGCTCTTCCAAAAGCTTGTGCATGCCGCTGGCATGGTCCTGAAGCGAAGTAAACAGCCCTTCCAGAAGCGTGCCCTGTTCCTGTGTCATGGTGGTGAAAGCCCCGCTGCGTCCGGATTGCGAGCCAGCCGAATCACCCTTCCAGCCGAATATCTCCTTCATGGCATCCCGCTGGGCCAGCGCGTCACTGACAATCGACTCCCAGGATTCCTTCAGCGTGTCATACTCCGTCCCGTTCAGTACACCGGCAGCTTCGGTGACCACTTCATATTTACTATGCCTGCCTTGGCCGGTCCGTCGTTCCGTCTTCTCCTCCATGGCCTCGGCGAACGAATCATACCACTTTCTCAGGCGTTCATTGTAGCTTTCCGAAAGCATGCTGTTCAGCATGGCCCTCTGCATATATTTCTCAAAGTTGTCCGCGAAGTCAGCCGTACTACTGTCCATATCCATGAGCGTTTCAAGAAAGCTGCTGCGCAGGGTATCGAAAGAGAGGCCCGTCATGGCCTCTTTACGCGTCTCCTGTACCTCCTGCCATGCCTCCTCGCTCTCGATGATCTGCTCCAGATACTTGCGTGTATCCTCATGCAGTTCGCTCCAGAAGCCGGTGGCTTCATCACGCAGCTTCACCAGTTTCTCGTAACTCAGGTCAAAGAGGCCGGTCATACGGCCGTCGGATACCTTGTAAAAGTCATTTCCCAAAACCTCGCGCGCCTGGTCCCAGGCTGTGGAGGATATGCTTTCCCGCTGTTTCGTGCCATGGGAGGCCTTGGAACCGATGCCGAGAAAACCCTTGCTCGCACCGGCATTCAGGTAAGCCTTTCCCATTTCGCGAGCGTATTCCTCCTGCTGCTGCAGGAGCTCACCGGCTTTCTTGTAGGAGTTATTGGCATTCGCCAGCGTGTCAGTCTCCATGGAAGCGACCAGTTCCTTCTGTTTGGCGATTACCTTGTCAAGCACCGCCATATAGCTTTCGTAACGTTCCTTGGCCTGCTGGTAGCGTCTTTCGGAACGCTGGCCACCCCAATCCGCACCGAAGAGGCTGCCGATCCCCTTTATAAAACCGCCGGCTGTATTCACCACGCCGCTTATCATACCGCCGATGTCTCCTGAAAGCATGGAGCTTGCAAACTGGCCGATACCGTCCGACATGGTGTTGAAGCCCTCTATCACCCGCTTGACATTCTCGTCTACCGATATGCCGAACTCCTCCAGCATGCCGACAACATCGTCGGCCGCCTGTCCGTAGGATGACATTTCGCCCGCAACCCCCTGCAGGCTCTGAGCCATCGCCGTACGTTTCCTACGGCGGTTTTCCTGTGCTTCAGCCAGTTTCTTTTCCGCCTGCTCCTGGGTAAGCAGTTCGGTGACGAGCTTGCCCGTCTCATCCCTGTATGCCCCGGCGACGACCTTTCCTCCCACCATGACGGTGTTCAGTTCTTCCTGCGCCTTCTGGACGGCTTCCTGGGCCTTGGCGTATTCATCCATCGAACGTTCCAGTTCCCGGAAAGGCTTGCGGTCGGCAAGCTTCAGATCGATATTCGTCAGTGCGTCCTGCAGTTCTTTCAAGTCCGACGGGCGTAACTCTCTGGCCGCCCCGCTGATATATTCCTTCAGCTTGTCGCGAAGTGCGGAGAGCGCCTCCGTACTTTGTGCATCCAGATTGCCGAATACATCGGCAAGGTTGACGGTCTTCTTGAATTCCCCGAAATCAAGTTCTTTCAGTTCATCCTCGCGCCGTCTTTTCAGCATGGCCTTTTCACCTTCGGTTTCGGCCGCGGCAATCTTCAGGGCGTAATCCTGTGTGATTGCCAGCCGTTTCTCCTGGTAGCTTCCGTACTCCCTGTTGTAGTCTATCCATGCCTGCCGGTCCTTTTCCCGAAACAGTTTCTCCTCGTCGTAGACTTCCTGCATATACTGCACGCCGGCAACCACACGCTGTGAGGAAGCGTCCTGCCTTATCCGGTCAGCCTCTCCGGGGGCTACCGGGTTACCGGCCTTTTTCGATTTCTCCAGCTTGGAAAGCAGCTCCCGCTCTTCCTTGTCGATAGCGGCAAGCGTCTGCTCGTAGTCCTGACGGAGAAGTGCCTTGCGCTTGGCGCTGCCTTCCGCCATCAAGGCGATACGGGCATCCTCCAGCTTGCGCTGTGCACGCAGGCGGGCATCGGAAAGTTCATCCCGGTAGTCAGAAGCGTCCTTGCCGCCTTTCTTGTTTTTCTTTCCCGTAATGGCTTCCAGCTTTTTTTCCTCGGCTTCTATTGCCTTCATGGCCGTCTCATAATCCTCCCTGTTCGTGAGTTTCTTCAGCGCCTTACGCTTTTCGGCTATGCTGTTTTCCAGCTCTTCCACCGAACCGGAGATTACGGTACTGATATTTGCCCCTTCCTTGATACGGGCGGCTTTGTCCTGAAACTCTTCCGCACGTTTGAGGGCATCCTCTTCCGCATCATAGATGTCCTTGAGCATTTTGTTGTAAGCTACGGAAGCAGGGTCGCTGCCGAACTGGTCGGTGGAACCTCCGCCGAAGAACTTGTGGATTTTACCGCCGGCACCGAACCATGGACGGTGGGATTCCACACCTTCCGCTTTCAGCTTGTCGGCCTTGTCACTCTCCTCCACAGCCTTGTCAAGCCATTTCCGGGCTTTCTGCTCCAGTACGAGCACCTCGATGTAATCGGAACTCTTTTTCATAAGCGTATCATACCATTCGCTCAATGTCTGGTAGTAGCCAAATGTCTCACCGTATGTACGGTTGAGCTCGGTTACCTTCCTGCGTTCCTCCTCCTTGCTTCCCTTGAACTCCTTTACGGACTTGATTACCCTGTCCATCTCAAAACGGCTTTTCACGAATGTGGCGTTCGCCTCTTTTTCCACCTCATAGGTTTTCCGTATGGATTCACGCAACTCATCCATGGCGTTTTTCCCGCCAAAGAGTCCCTTTATCCATTCTCCTATTTCCTTACCGTACATCACCGTAAGGGTGATGAGGGTGGCAAGCGCCGTCTGCGGGGAGAACAGTGAAGCTGCCACCTGTTTCCATACCGGGGTCGCCTTCTTTCCTGCGGCCGTCATGAGCTCGTACTCCTTGCGGGCATTGCTTACGGCGTCCGTAAACATCGGGATGTTATTGGATATGGCCAGGAAGAACATCTGCGGTCCCAACGCCAGTGAGGGAAGTTCCCGGGCGATCTGCGCCATGGTCATTCTGACCTGGTTCAGTTTCGGCGCCGGATCATGCGCCACAAGGGGTGTCTCACCGGCCTGTTTCTTGGCAGCCTCGTATGCCTTTATCTCATCCTTCAGACCACTGATGACACCTTTGAGCGCCTGTATGTCGGCAAGTTCCCTGTCACCTGCCAGGCCCTGTTTCTGCAACTGCTTGTATTGCCTCTCCAGCTGTTTGAGTTCCCCCTGCAGATGTTCGACCATCTGCCTGTTGAAACTCTCCAGGGCGGCTATGTTGCCCTCGGCCGACCTCATGCCGGCAAGCGTCTTGTCATCCAGGAATATTTCAAGCTTGATAGGTTGCACTTCTTATAGGGTTTATTATGTGGTAAACAGTTTTCATTCCTCTTTCTCCATACTCCTGAAGAACTCCAGGGGGGACATGTTTTCCGGGACACTTCTGCCACCATGGGCGGACATCTCCCGGGAAAGCTCGGCGGGTGTCTTTCTGCGTGAAGGCACGTGCCTGGGGCAGTCCCGCCACATCAGCATGAGCGTCGGATAATTCACCTCGTGCAGGATATACCTTATGCTCCAGCCCGTATCGCGGGCTATCTGTCCTATCAGTCCGAACGGGCTATGTGAAGGTTCCATATAACCCTTTAACTCCCGTTCTATCTTTTTTCGTGGCTCAGGACCGGAGACATCGGGTTGATCGTCTCCGCCAATCTGATAATATTTCCGAAAGGGACAGTACTAAGCGTGCGCACGACTATTATCCAGGCTTCCCCGAGGGCGGCCGGGTGCATCCAGTGACGGAGCATCCAGGCTACGGGGCGGTTCAGCAACGGGGAGAGGATACGTCCCCGGACGATACCGTAGGCCACCATGCGGCTCACGCTTACCCCATGGCGGGTAATGAGCTCCACTTTCTGCTCGAAGTCATACCCTTTCACCTCGTCATAGCGGACTCCCAGCTTAAGGTACATCCGGCCGATATTCAGCAGGCTCGCATAAGTGGGGACACGCATCACCCAGCGGATATGCCGCCCGCCGGGAAGACGCAGGGGGAGCGAGATGCCCCCGTCCTGCATTACCCTTTCCGAGAGGCTTTCTATCTCAAAGCGGTCCATACGCGTCAGGCTTTTTCAACCGGCTGACCTGTTTCAGGATCGATACCGGGAGCGAATATCTTCATCCGCTTGCCGTCCTCATCCTTCATCACCTCGATGTTGAGCTGGATGGAGAGTACGCCCTGGGAGTTCACGCCACCGCCGAAGTCATTGCCGGTGACTTTCGCATTGTACAGGCGGATGGTATGGCCGCTGTCACAGACAATATCCATGACACCCGTTTTCTCCCATTTCTCGGGCGGTTCCCAATTGCCCTGGTCGTCCTTGGTTCCTCCGATGACCTTCGCAAGGTTTTCGGAGGACATGTCAATCAGGTTGCCCGTAAAGGCTTTCTTGCCCGGATTGCTCGTGATTGTCCCGACAGGACCGTCCTTTACCTGGGCGGCATAAATATCCACCTGGGTAGCTGCGGTACCCGCAGGGGTGACACCCTGTTCGTCGAACCAGCCGATTTCGACACCGCAGAATTTGACCTGCGACATCCCGAAAATTAATTTATCCATGTTTATTTAAAGTTTAAGGGTTAATAAATTGCCGTCTGAGTATTCCCAGCAGAAGGGCGGCGACGGCCGTACGCCCGGTCCATATCTGGAACCACTGGAAGCCGGTAGGCTCATGCACCGTTTCAGGTGGTGGTTTTTCCTTCTCCCTGAAGAGCTCGTTACGGATGCGTATGTTCTCTTCGGTAAGAATGAGTACCTGACGGGCCAGGCTGTCACAGGTGGCGGTCACTTCAATGGAGTCTTCCGATGTCCGGGTGACATTCACCGTAGCCTGCCCGCTGCGCCGGCTAAAGCCTGTGCCCACCGGAATCAGGTCCAGCATATCCGTCGGGAATTTCGTCTTCGCCACGCTGGGCGGAACGGGCTGCTGCAGGAGAGCGAACCCGCTCCTGTCTGAGAGACTGTCCATACGGCTGTACTCGTTCCGTACCAATGGCTCCGGACTTCTGCAGCTCGTTACGGATAGGGCAGTCAGCATAATGCCGACAAGTAGAAGCCCTCTGAATGGTACGGTTAAGTTCACGCACCGCCTTGTATAGTTTGATGTTCTCATTCTGCAAGTCTATTAATGTTCCTGACAGATTGTCGTACATTTCCTTATAGGCATCGTTCCGCTCCTTGGCGGCGAGTACCTTGTTGTTCTCCCGGTGCCTCAGCCATGCCCAGAGGGAACCGGCAATACCACTTGGCACAAGCCATTGGAGAATCTGCATGATCAGGTCTGAATTCATGGCTGAAAATCATTATGGGTTATTAATTGTCAGAGCAGTTCCCATCCCGCTTCCACGTCCGCCATTACTGCCGGCACTCCGTTTTCCACCTGTGAGATGGCAGCGGCGAAAGCGCACATGGTTACCCGGTCGTTCACATCGGGCACATACGTGTTCGGAACCTGCATTTCTCGGCAGACCCGGCTGATATAGCCGGAAGTGTTGTTTTCCACAGGAGGAGCCCAGCGGTTGATGAAGTCCGCTATCGTACGGCAGCCGTTGTTACGGCGGTAGTTCTGCAGTAACTTTATCAGGGCACGATAACCGTAGGCCATCGTACGGAACTGGCAGAAGGACCTGTCACGCGAGGGGCGGATTTCCCCCTGCCACACAGTGGTGGCAGAGAGCCGGATGTTCCCGGGATTATTGTTACGCAAACCTCTGCTCATAACTATACCTCCAGTTCTTCACCTGCATCATCCGGGATAGGATCACCCTTTTCTGCAGCAGCGTTTGCTGCAGCTGCTGCGGCTTCGCGACGAATCTGTGCCCAATGCTTGTCCGCCGTCACCTCCGCATTGGAAGTCTGTGCTGTCTTGCCGTCATAGCTGTAAATAGCACCGATAGCCTCCTGTTTTTTGGGCATTGTGATTTCGTAGTGACGGAAATTAACAAGGCTTTCTTGCGTCTGAGGGTTGATACGTGCCTCACTGTAGTACATTTTTGTAGAACCCTGTGCGCGGAACATGCGGGGAACATAGAATGCAACGGAAGCCTGCATATCCGTCTCACCGGGAGCGGTACCGAAAGGAACTTTCACGCCGGCATTGGTGAAGTACGGGCAGTTCACGAATTCGTAAATCTCAAAACCATACATATTCATCACCTTGCCGGTAGTGTAGTTATAGTATTGCTCGCGGAACTTCTGGTCTTCCTCCAACAGGTCATTGATGTGGTCGGGACAAAGTACCAGGCGCCGTCCGTCGGTAGGTATTTCCGCCTTGTCGAAAGCACGTTTCAGGGCGATGACATCCTTACGCGTCATCTTCTTGCGACCTGCAGTGTCCGCCTCACCTGAAGTAGGAATTACAGGAGTGGTTTTCGTATTGCTGTACGGAGCCAGTGCATGGATGGCTTTCTTGTATTTGGCCGTATCTATGGCATTACCGTGCCGTTCCACATCGGTGGAGAACTTGTCGTATGAAATGGCATACAACTGGTCATCCGTCACGCGGGTCGCTTTCGTCTGGTATTTGTCCAGACCGATGGGTATATCGCTTTCCGCGAGATTCTGGACCGGAATCGGATAGGTGGTATTGTTTATCAGCACATCAGGATCACCGCCTACATCCACCAGATGGATGACCTCATTCTCGGCTTTGGCCGAATAGTCAGGAATCCCGTTCAGAAAACTCGCCACCAGCCCGGCATTCAGACGTTTTACCAATTCACCGGTCCAAACCTCTGTGTAGACGCCTTCGAAAGCGGAGCCCGCAGGCATGAAGTTACCAAGTACAACCGGAACAACCGTTCCCGTCACCATTCCATAGGCAGGGTCTACCCCCGCCATGCATGCCAAAGTCACTCCCATGAGGATATTGAACAGCATGCCACAAATAAATTTAATCATTTTCTTACATTTTTAAATTAGAAATCTTTTTCTCACTCTCTTAGAATTTCGGGCAATCGATGCCATATTCCGCTTTGTACAAGGCACGATATCTGTCCGGATCATTCTCGCGCATGAGTTTCAGTTCCGCTTCCGGAACCTCTCTCAGCTTGTTCCATTGTCCTTTGGGTACCGCACCGCCCGGCGTGTTACCTGTACCGCCTAACAACTGCATCGGCTTGGTTGCGGATGCCATGCTGTCCAATGTCAGTTTCAGCGCGTCGGCTCCCATGGTCTTGCCCAGACTGATGAAATGATCCTTCTTGTCGGCATTGAACTTTCCCGCCTTGATGGCGTCATCCACCATCTGCGTCACTCCTGCCAGTTTGATTTCGTCAAGCTGCTTGCGCAATTCCTCGTTTGCATTCTGGAATCCCTGCAAAATGCCTATTCTGGCAAGGATTTCCGCTTCCGTTGCCGTTTCCGGCAGGCCCAGCTTCAGGGCGATAGCTTTAAAATCTGCGTTCATACTTTCCTTTTCTTTTGAATTATTGTTTTGCGGAAAATCTCCGCTGTTATCTTTCAGCAGGGGTAAGGCGTCGCACTCCTCACCGGCTGCCAGCCTCAAATCCTTTCCCTGGTATCCCAAGCGAACAATATTGTCATCATTGCCACCGATATCCACCATACTCACTTCTATAAGCTTACATCTTGTGACAGTAGGGCGTGTCTGGCCGGGTTTCAACAGCGAGGGGTCCTCGCTATACTCCAGTATCTCGAAATAAGGGCTGCACATCTTGAGCGTACCTTTCTCCCATTGCTGTTTTGCGAGCCTTGATTCCTCACGTACCTCATCAAAATACGGTTCTCCCGTCATCACCTTGCCTTCTGTTTTGAAATCCTTTATACAACCGATGATGACACCTCTCGTGTGCATCCAAAGCATCACCGGATTATTCAGATATTGCCCGCAGTCCACACCGTCGGTCTTTACCCAGGTACCATAGCAGTTCAGGCTCTCGGTCGATATAGTAATTCTTTTTCCCATTTTCGTCTCATTTTGCCGCAAACTTACAGTTATGCCCATAACCGCACAAAAAAGTGTGTAACCGTTGCAGGGAAGTGTGTAAGCCCTCTGTAATAGTCTGTAGGGATTGCCCTGTTTTTTCGCAACCAGCCGGGGACTTTGCAACTTTGCCGGTATAAACGGATAACTTATAAAGAATATGGCAAACAGTAAGGACAAACAGAAAACGGTCGCCAAACACCTGTACATGAAAGGGACGCCCGTAGTACAGATCGTGGAACTTACAGGAGTAAGCCGTCAGTCGGTCAGCCGCTGGATCAACTCGGAAGGCTGGAAAGAAGAACGGGCCGCACGCGAGATGAGCAAAGAGGCGATAACCTCCAGAACGCTTTCCAAACTGGGGGATGCCATTGACAAGGCGGACGGTGACGAGAAAAGCATCGGACGGATGGCTGATTCACTGCTCAAATCGGTAAAGGCCATCAAGGAGATTAACCTGAGTACCACCATAGTGAACAAAGTGGATACTCTTATTGAGTTTGAAAACTGGCTGGTAACCCATCGGGATGAGTATCCCGAGATAGACGACAAACTACTCGTACTTATCAACCGTATGCACAGCGAATTCATGGGCGTTAAATTTAAACAATAATGACAGCGGAAGAAAAAAAGGAAGCACTGTTACGCTGGAATGAACACTGCCAGCGCCTACTCCGACTCACTTCCAAACGCAAGCCGGAGACAGAGGCGGAACGGAAAAAGAATATTATCCGCGCCCTGAGAGATTATGAATACTTCTGCCAGCGTTATCTGAGCCATTACTGTCAATGCCCGAATGCCGGGTTCCATAACGATGCGGCCCGTTACATAGAGAAACACAAGGAGATGCGTGCCGTATTCAAATGGCCGCGCGGACATGCCAAGTCGGTGCACCTGGATGTGGCCATACCGTTATGGCTGAAGTTTAAAGGAGAACTGCACGTTATGGTGCTGGTAGGTAAGAGCGAGGATAATGCAGACGCACTATTGAGCGATTTGCAGGCGGAACTCCAGTTCAACCAGTACATCATTGAAGACTTCGGTGAACAGTACAACTCAGGATGTTGGCAGGAAGGCGAATTTGTCACTAAAGACCAATGTGCCTTTTTCAGCCGCGGACGCGGACAGTCACCGCGCGGGTTACGTTTTCGCGATAAGCGTCCGGACTATATCGTAGTGGATGACCTTGACGATGACGAAATGTGTCGGAGTGAGGCTCGTGTACGTGAGATGACAAAATGGGTCAAGGAAGCCCTTTTCGGTTGTTTCGGCGGTAAAGAAGGACGTTTCATCATGGTAGGAAACCTCATCAGCAAAAACAGCGTACTGCAGCAAATCATAGACAGCGATACTGTTTACACCAGTACGGTTTATGCCATAGGCAAGGACGGGAAACCCGCCTGGCCTGAATGCTATACCATTGAAATGTTACGCAGTCGCGAGAAATTTATGGGTTATCGCAGTTTCCAAAAAGAATACATGCACAATCCCATTACCGAAGGGGCTGTATTTCAGGAACGGTGGATACAGTGGAAACGCATGCTTAAACTCCGTTATTACGAGAGTCTGGTTCTTTACATCGACCCGAGTTTTAAGGACAGCAGCAAGAACGACTACAAGGCCGCCAAACTTTGGGGACGTCCCCGCTGCGGCCTGAAAAGTGCCAAGCATACGGAACTGCACTGCCTGCGTGCTTTCGTACGCCAATGCAGTGTAGGAGAAATGGTACGTTGGGTGTATGACCTGTGGGATATGTTACCCGAGGATGCAGCCGTAACCATTTATATGGAAGCCAACTTCATGCAGGATACCATACTGGATGAGTTCGAACGTGAGGGAAACCAACGGGGCTACCAGGTTCCCGTTACAGCTGACAAGCGGAAGAAACCCGACAAATTCGCCCGTATCGAAGCGGTAAGCCCCTTGTGGGAAAGAGGCTTTGTCTGGTATAATGAGAAACTAAAGAATGACAATGACATGAAGACCGGAATCGAGCAGACACTTGCTTTCGAGAAAGGAAGTCGTGCACATGACGACGGGCCGGATGCTGACGAAGGGGCTATCTACAAACTGCAGAAACAGGTACGGGAAGAAAGTTTTGTCCCACGTATGGGGCTACGCCAGCCACCTTCACAGTCCTGGTAAAAAACGTAAGATCACAAACCCTAATTTATATACAAAATCATGTTTATCACTGAAAAGGATTACATACAAGTCGGACCGGAGGCGCTGAAGATCATGCAGCAGAACTCTGAAGAGAACCGCCGGGTCGCTGAGAATCGTGCCCTCTCGCGTATAGCAAGCGCCTTGCGCGGACGCTATGATGTGGATACGGCCTTTGCCATGGAAGGCGAAAAACGTGACGCCGAGATGGTGGGATGTGCAGTGGATATTGCCCTTTATCATATGGCATGCTCGCTACCACAGAGAATGGGAGGCGAAGTGCGTGAAAAACGCTATAACGCGGCGCTTGACTATCTGAAAGAGATACAGGCGGGGCTCGTAACCCCCAGTATACCTACCCTTACCGGAGAGGACGGGGAGGAAGATTGCCACAATCCTGTCCGTTATGGCTCGGCCAAGAGGAATGAGTATATCTGGTAAGGAACGGAAACCGAAATTTAAAAAGAAAAGCTATGGGCAACAATTACAAAAAAAAGAATCCGGTAAGGATAGGCCGGGTAAATCTCGGTAATCCCTCCGAGCTTAGACGGGTAACGAAACTTTCAGTCAACCTGCAGCTGCAGACGGAAGCCTTGACGAAGAAAGACCTGCGGACATGGCGGAATGCCTGGCAATACGCCAAGAACGTGGAATATCCCAACCGGGTACCACTATACGACGTGTACGGTGATGTGGAAGTGGACATGCACCTCACCGGGTGTGTGGGACAACGTAGCGGATATGTGCTGAACAAGAGCTTCCGTATTGTTAACCGGGAAGGTGTTGAAAATCCCGAACTGACAGCCATTTTTGAAGCTCCATGGTTCAAGACCTTTATGGAACTGGCATTGGACAGCCACTATTGGGGGCATTCGCTCATTCAGCTGGGCGATGTTATCAATGTGGATGGAAAACTGGCTTTCAGTGAGGTACAGCTGGTCCCCAGACGCCATGTAATCCCTGAATACGGGGTAATAGTCATACGGCAACAGGAAGCATGGCAGAACGGCTATGACTATCGCAATAGTGAAATGGCCGACTGGGTGGTGGAGGTGGGCGATACACATAATCTGGGATTATATTTGAAGTGTGCCCAACATACTATTCCTAAAAAAAATGTATGTGCATTCTGGGATATGTTTTCCGAAATCTTCGGAATACCCTTCCGAGTGGGAAAGACGACAAGCCGCGACCCGAAAGAACAGGACCGGATAGAGAAAATGCTGGGCTCGATGGGAGCGGCAGGTTGGGCTTTGTTTCCTGAAGGGACCGAAATAGAGATCAAAGAATCCACACGTGGAGATGCTTATAATGTATTCGACAAACGCATAGACCGGGCTAATTCAGAACTTTCAAAAGGAATACTCACCGAAACCATGACGACGGAGAACGGCAGCAGCCTCTCACAGAGTGAGGTGCATTTGGAGGTGCTCAAGAACCTTGTCAGCAAGGATGCCGATAAATTGAGGGATGTCATCAACTTCCAGCTTATCCCCAAAATGATAAAGCATGGCTTCCCGCTCAATGGTTATCGTTTCGACTGGTACGAAGGTATAGATTTCACACCTGAACAGCAAATTGCCTATGAGAAACTGTTACTGGACAGGTTCGAAATAGACCCCAAATATTTCATTGACAAATATAATGTGCCGATTATAGGAAAAAGGGAAAGCGCGCCGGTACAGGTTCCGGGAAACGGGGAAGAGGAAGAAAAGGACGGCAAGCAAGGAAAAGGGAAACAGAAACTCAGTTTTTTCGACTGAGCCCTTCTGACTACGAAGGGCTGCACAGACGGGCCGAAATGGTTTATTACGGTGAGGAAATACCGCTGTCCGCATCATCGGATGAAGAAAGCAATAGAAATGTGGACACCTCAGGCGTGGAAGCGTCTTTTATCCTTCTGATGCGATGGCTTTACAAACAGCCGGAATTTACCCCGGAAATGCTTGACGACAAAGAGGTGAAGCGTTTTATCCGCAGCCATGCCGGCATATTGGATAAGGCTGTGGATTATACACTGCATAAACGGTCCATGGACGAAATCAGCATGCAGCGGCTCAAGGAAAGCAATTATGTGTTTTCCGGCTTCAAAACCTTCCACGAACTGAACGAGGCATTTCCTTCACTGCTCGATACGGACGGGAGCCGAAAACCCTTTGAACGCTTCCTGAACGATGTTCAAAAGGTGAACGAAACCTATAACCGCTGGTATCTGAAAGCGGAATACAACTTCGCCATGTCTTCGGCTGCCATGGCAGCCAGATGGAAACAATGGTGGGATGATGAAGACCGGAACCGGTACCTGCTGCAATACCGTACCGTAGGCGATAAGCGGGTACGTGAGGCGCACCGGGCACTGCATAACGTCACACTGCCAATCACTTCCAAGTTTTGGGATGAATATTTCCCGCCAAACGGTTGGAACTGCCGCTGTACGGCGATACGTGTACGCCGGGACAAGTATCCGGAAAGCGATGAACACCGGGCGATGCTGGCAGGCAGCCAGGCAACGGCAGGAAAACACCAGGAAATGATGCGGTTCAACCCGGGAAAGCAAATGGCATGCTTCCCGTTCTATAATCCCTATACCATCAGCCGATGTAAGGATTGTCCGGACAAACCTGGCATGCTTAAACTGACAAAGATACCCGACAATGAATTATGTGCAGCTTGCAAGGTTATTCGTGAAATGCTCAGAGAGAAAGACGAGCTGAGGAAACTGAGGAATGAAGTCAAAGAAAAAGCACAATTCCTGAAAAAACGGGTTTTGAGAAACGAACAGTTCGGAATGGATATACATGTCAGTGGTACTAACATAAAGGAATGGCTCAATCAGCCTCATAAATGGATTGTGGAGAAAAACAGGATGCTGCTGGATATAGAAAAGGTTATCACTGAAGCTCCTTATTTGGGCTGTGGGCCTGACAAACATGATCCGGACATTACGATGCATCTGTTTGAAGTGACCCTGCATGACGAAAAAAGCTGGATCATTGTGAGGGAGTTACTTGACGGATCAGTGAAACTGCACAGCATTTCGGACAGTGAGGATATCCTGCAATATCTTACAAAAAGAAGAGAGTAATTTGAAAATAGCATCCCCGGAACTGCAATCCGAAGCCACATTTTTAAATTACTCCCTTCAATGACACAAAGATACGGCTATTTATTTAATAAACAAGCATTATGACCCCAAAATCAGGCATAACCCAAGAGCTGGAACGAAAAATAAAACGTTTCATCAGCCTTACACTGAAAGATGTCGGTACGGAGATAGGCGAAGAGTTCGACCGTAATTTCGAGCGGGAAGCTTTCTTCAATGAACATTGGGCACGCCGTAAATTCAGTGATGACGAAAGCCGGGGACTGTTGATGCGTACCGGAGAACTGCGTCGAAGCATCAGAAGTGAAACGACCGGGCACAGCGTAATATTCAGCAGCGACCTGGAATATGCCGCTATCCATAATTTCGGAGGAACCATTACCGTCACCGGAAAAATGAAAGGTTATTTCTGGTATATGTACAAGATGCTTACCGATAATTATAAGAGGGAACCTACTGAAGAGGCACTGTTTTGTAAACGGATGGCCATGAAGAGGGCGGGAAGTAAGATTGTCATGCCGCGCAGACAGTTTATCGGCATGCATCCGGAAGTGGAGCGCATCATCAGGGAGATAGCGGAAAACAATACCAAAGAAGTTTTTAAATAGCAGGTACTAAAAATTATACATCATGAGAAAATTCCTTTATCTCAGCCTTATGGAAAGGTTGAAACAGCTTACAGATGAAACGGGAGAACCCGTTATCAAGACATTTGACCTCTGGAATGAGCAGGTCTCGTTCCTGGAACAGGAAGAGGCGTTTGAAACACCGGCGGTATTCATCGAGTTCA
>UMCM01020401.1_pt1 | contig 19717 bp, 22 predicted proteins | sample 1964231 | NCBI WGS metagenome assembly UMCM01 (sample SAMEA4835968, study PRJEB28245) | human gut metagenome | biome: gut microbiome; material: fecal sample | place: Denmark | collected 2008
GGAGGAATTGAAAGAACTGGCGAAGGGTGACGATCGGATGTAACTGTTGACTATGCTTTCCAGGATATCAACGATATCCCGGGAACTCTGCCGAAAGGTCGTACAAAACCTTGGGGAACCGGTCAGGCTGTGCTTGCAGCGAAGAAGGTCATCAAGACTCCTTTTATTGTAATCAATGCAGACGATTACTACGGCAAGGAAGGCTTCAAGGCTGTACACGAGTATCTGGTGAATGGTGGCAAGTCCTGTATGGCTGGTTTTGTGCTGAAGAATACCCTGTCTGATAATGGCGGTGTGACTCGTGGTATCTGCAAGATGGACGAGGATAACAACTTGACTGAGGTTGTGGAGACCAAGAACATCGTAAAGACTGCTGATGGAGCAGAGGTAGATGGTGTGGCAGTCGATGTGAATTCTCTGGTCTCCATGAATATGTGGGGCTTGACTCCTGATTTTCTGGATGTACTGGAAGAGGACTTCAAAGAATTCTTTGAGAAAGAGGTGCCTAACGATCCTCTGAAAGCCGAGTATCTGATCCCAATCTTCATCGTTGAGCTGCTGGAGCAGGGAAAGATGTCCGTAAAGGTCCTGAAGACCAATGACACCTGGTGCGGCATGACCTACCATGAAGATGTCGCAGCCGTAAAGGACAGCTTCAAAAAAATGTTGGCGGATGGCGTGTATAAGGCTGATTTATTTGCAGACTTGTGATATACTGGGAGCGGTAGCTCCCTACGCTGCTCGGATAATCACACACCTCCTCGTGGTGAGCAGCAGGCAACGATCTACGAATCAGGGATTCGATGATCGGCGAAGATGTGATAGTAGCTACGATAAATGAATTTGATAAACGGATTGTGAAAGGAATCGTCACAATGATGGGAACAATAATAGCAGATACATTGGATACAGAAGAACAAATAGAAGAGGCGAAAGCTTCACTGGATAGAATAAATGGCTGGATAAATAGTTGTGATTCAAAAGCAGGTACAGTGCTTGCATTGACAGGTGTTTTATTAACCATCATTTTCACAAATGATGGAGTGGCTGAAATGTACAACGTGTTGCCGAGTCTTATACCGCCAGTAAATTTTTGTACAGTTTTATATATTGGATTTCTTGGGATTTCTGTACTCACGCTGTGCTATGGAATTGCGCGATTAATTACAACATTAATTGCAAGAATTGATGCTAACATTTACCAGCAACCTGAAATGATAACAGATTCGGTTTTGTTTTTTGGAAAGATAAGCGATAGGGCATCCTATCAGATTTTTCAAAATGATATATTAAGCATAAAAAAGGAAGATTATTTGAAAGATCTCCTTTCCCAAGTCTACATAAACTCGAAAATTGCAAATGAAAAATATGTGAACTACAATAAAGGGATTAAGTGGACGATAATTGGGTTTATTGCATTTATCGTAATGTTTCTAATTGGAATCTTCTTGTATTGAGGGATAGAAAAAACTAATGGCTGATTATGATTACAAAGCAGGTAAGCAAAGGCTAGAAGAAATTTTAGATAACGATATGGAGGTTGTTGAGCAAGATAAACTTCCAAATGACGATGATTTCACATTCACAAACGGCTACTATAGTTGGGTGAGTGCCATTTTTGTAGATATGCGTGATTCAACAGAATTGTGTGCAGATGAAGACAAAGAAAAATTAGCTAAGGTCTTTCGAAGCTTTTCCTCAGAGATTATTGAAATCTTGAGAGATGATGAAAAACTTCGAGAAATCGGCATTCGTGGAGATTGCGTGTATGCGGTATACACGAGCCCTTTGAAAACAGATATATATGAGTGTGCAGATAAGTGTTTTTATGTAAACACATTTATGAAGATGCTTAACCGACTTCTTAAACAACATAGTTTGCCGGAGATTAAAGTCGGGATTGGCTTATCTTCAGCTCAAGAATTGGTAGTTAAGGCAGGACGAAAAGGCGTTGGAATTAACAGTAAAATATGGATTGGTAAAGCTGTAACTAGAGCCTGCCACTATGCTAATTATGGAAATAAAGATGGAAATCCAGCAATTGTTTTTGGATCTTGCAGTTACAATAATATGATTGATCAGTTAATAAAGAATGATCCCGATAAGAACCCAAAAGAATGGTTTACATATCATAAAGATGAAGGAGAGGGAGATTATTACACTGCGAATATCATCAAAACTGGATTTGATAATTGGATAAGTTCTGGCATGAAAATTGATTAAAGAAAATGATGTTGCTCGCATACCCAATACAGAGCTATACTTAAACCATTAAAAAGGAAAGAGGTTATCACCTATGCCCAGAACCAAAGGAAGCAAGAACCGTCCAAAATCCAATATTACCAAAGACTACGCAACCCGGATCGCGGAGAAACAGGAATCCATCGCCTCTCTGACTTCTGGAATCACTTCCATCACTGCCAACATTGACACTTTGAAGGCTGACCTAAAAGAGAAGAAGACTGCTTTGAAGAAGGCCGAAAAAAAGTGACAACTTTGGAAGCGAAGAAGGCCAAGGCAGATGCTAAGGCCGCTGAAGAAGCTAAGAAGGCTGAAGCCGAGAGTGTGCTGAAGAAGCTGCTGGCAAGTGGCATGAGTGCGGATGAAATCCTCGAAAAACTGAAATAAAACAAGAACCCAAGGAAAAATAAATGCCGTGTGGACAAACTGAACTCCAGGAGTTCACACGGTGATTTTGAAGACCGCTATATAGCTTGTGACGGAAATAAAAGAAAAACAAAATTTAAAGAAATGGAGCGTGAGAAAAATGAATTTATCTAAAATACATCATATTGCAATCATCGTATCTGACTACGAAGCAGCTAAGGATTTCTATGTGAACAAGTTGGGCTTCTCTGTTATCAGAGAGAACTACCGCCCGGAGCGCAAGGACTGGAAGCTGGATCTGCGTGTCAATGAGCACACGGAGCTGGAAATTTTTGCTGAGGAAAACCCACCGAAGCGTGTGAACCGCCCGGAAGCATGTGGGCTGCGTCATCTTGCATTCTGTGTAGACAGCATAGAGCAGACAGTGAATGAGCTGGCGGAGATAGGCATTGAATGTGAGCCGATCCGGGTTGACGATTACACCGGCAAAAAGATGACTTTCTTCCATGATCCGGACGGCCTGCCGTTGGAACTGCACGAATAAAGGATGGATATAATGATATTCCGTAAGGCAGCAAAAGAAGAGTTTTACAAAATCAGATCCCTGTACTGGAACTTAATTGATCAGGAGCAGGACGACCCGTCATTTCCGCATTGGAAGAAAGGAATCCATCCATCTGACGAAATGATACAGAACAGCATTGAGAGGGAAGAGCTATATGTGCTGGCAGATGGTGATGAAATCGCAGCGTGTGTCATAGCAAACGATGAAAAGGTCGATGGCTATTCAGATGCTCCGTGGCAGATTGATTCGGATGAGGTGATTGTTCTTCATGTTCTGGCGGTTCATCCGAATCATCGCGGAAAAGGACTTGCACGGAAATTAGTAGAGAATGTAATTGAACAGGAAAGAAAAGCTGGCAAGAAAGCATTGCGACTTGATGTGATCAAGAACAACACAACGGCCGAAAAGCTGTATCAGAAACTGGGCTTTCGATATATCCAGACCAAGACACTTTATTATGATGTAGTCGGGAAGATGACGTTCAAATTGTATGAACTGGTGCTGTGAACTATGGGAGAGAAAAGAGCGTATAAATCTCGAAAGCCTGGTGGCGGCAGGAAGAAGTTGAAGCCGAAGTATGATGCCGGGAAGAATTTGAAGGAGCAGATGGATGCGGCTGTGGCGCTTTATGAGGAGGACTGCTCCCTTCAATCCATCGCCGATGTGCTAAACCTAAACCCAATCAAAGTGAGAAAGCTGCTCATCACAGCTGGAGTGTATGAATCGAATGCGGCGAAGAAAGTGAAAAACACTTTTGAAGAGTATAGAAAAACACAGGACTACAAAACCTCCATACTCTCAACTGCAAACACCCTGAAACTTTCCAAAGCCTCCGTTACCTCGTATCTGCCTTATAAAAAAGGCGTGTACTTCACAAGTACAGCAGAAAAAGAGAAAATCAGCGTAGGAGCAGAGCGGCAGCGGAGATACAGAGCGGTAAGAAAACTGAGAACCGAGCCGACAGAAGAGCATCTGTGGGAGGTGGTTCTTCTTTATGCAGGTGTGCGTTTCAAAACGTACTCAAGTTTACCCTTTACCTATGAAATGCGAAAAGGCCGGAATGGGCAATACACTAAGGAACTGTGGATCGATCGCAGAGAGAATAGTAAAAGCCTGGCGTGGAGTTCTGTGCTGCTGGCTCTGGGCAATATTAAAAAGGGAGGAGAAGTAGTTGAAAGTCCTAAAGCGCTGGGCGATATCCGGGGTGTGACCTATATATACGGAATGTTCTATCGATTCGGACTGATCAACGTGCCAGATGAAGCAAAAGAAAAGATGAAGAAAGCATTCGGAAAATCGTTCTGACACGGATGCCGCAGAGGGGGGAAGAAGCATCACCCAATGTTTGAGGTCATTGCGTGACCCGGAGATTACACAAAAAATCCACCTGCGGAATGAACCACAGGCGGCTGAAATCACATTATAGCTTATTCAAAAAGTCTTCCAGAACACGGTTCCACTTTTCGGGGTACTCATAGAACATCAAGTGACCGCCCATGACGTAGGTGTCGTAACCGGGAAGCTGTGTTTCGACAAAGGGCTTTGCAATGTCCTGCCAGTGTTCTGCAACGAACATCAGGCTGGGCATCGTTGCACCGACATCTTTTGCGATTTCAAGATAGTTGGAGAACACAGCGTCGCAGAACAGCTGACGGCAGATCCAGTATGGTGTGCGGCCGGAAATATCCAGCAGATACTCCAGCTCATCAGGCTCCATCTTATGCTGGATCATGACGCCAGTCGCGTACTCGCTAAAGAACTCACGGCATCCCTCAGAAGAAGTCAACACCTGTGTGGCAACCTGAGACAGCTCTTCAATCGTGCCCTCAGTCCACCACTTCGGGTCAGGGGAGAGCGGGAGCGGAGACATATCGATAGTCACAACGCCGCGCAGTTTGTCTTTGCCGAACTGCTGCACGTAGCTCCATGTGTCAAGGTTGCCCGTTCTCCAGCCAATCAGGACAATATCTTTGAGACCCAATGCATCAATCAGACCTGCTACATCGCGGCCGTGAGTCAGGTAGTCGTTGCCATCCACGGTTTTGGCAGAATAGCCTTGGCCGCGAGGATCGATAGCAATGACACGATATTCAGAGGAGAAATACTCCAGTTGGTTCTTGAAAATCTCACCAGAGAAGGTCAGGCCGGGAATGAAGACCAACGGTTTACCTTTGCCATGAGAAAACCTCCCAACAAAACCTATAAATCGAATTGGCTTGTCTGAATTATATATCTGAAAAAAGAGAAAAGCAATAGCTTGATAGAAACTGCACTGCTGTAATCTACAAAAATTTTCAGTGCATGAATATCAGTAACAGTTACACAATGTTAAAATAGCAATATGTCCACGATGAGCAGGCGCAACACCTGTCTGCCGCAGTATTTTTACTTTATAAGACATCTCTATGGATGACGGTAAGGTTCGATTTTGAACTTTGCCTTTTTTCTTTTTATTTAAAATTATAAAAATTATAAATTTTTTCAGAACTGTATTCCAAAACAGCTCTGCGGATTCCTATTAGTGTAGGGATTTTCAAAATCTTTTGTGAAACAGCTTTCCTCTAGTTTTATGAGTGGAAAATAAACAAAATCTATGTTCTAAAATTAGGTAGTTCAACAAAATTTAAAAAACTGGTTGCCATAAATCCATTTTAGATTGTTATAGGTAGAGGGGAACGTTGGAAAAATGAATTTTCTTTGAACTTTCAAAAGACCCGGTTTAAAAACACCCCTTTAAGTTTGTATAGGGTGTAAGGACTATTTTCTCAAACAGACCTATTCGCTGTTGGTCTCACCCCCGAAAATCCCTAATTCCTTACAAAGTCACATCGCACCTTGAAAATTTCATGAACCACCCCAGCAGGATATCTCTGGTACTGAATGTGCATTCTGCGCGTCTTACCAGAGAAAACGTCGGAGAGAATCGGGCAGGAACGGGCTGGGACAGAGTGGACGGTAGTTAAGAGCAAGATTCGCCTTTGTATACGAAATCGCTCCTACAGGCGATTTTTCTACGGCGGCATCTTGATGGGGATTGTGCTCCCCATACCCTCACATCGTGCAAAATCACATGATTTTGCCCATTGGTGGCCTGCTGCAGCAGGTCACAGCCGGAGTGCAGATGCACTGCCGGGAAAATCAAATTTTTGATTTTGGAAAGGAGACCCCATGCCACGGACGAAGAAAAAAGTGAAATCTATCGTAAAGACAAAAGTAATCTCCGCACGAGTTACAGAAACAGTACATGAACTTTTATACCGGCAGGCAGAAGATGCCGGGATGACCCTCTCTCAATTTGCAGCGCAGATGCTGATGAAAGGTCGCGTGAATACCTCGTATGTGTTCTATGTCCACCCGGACGAGATCGAAGCCATCACACGGGAGTTTGCCGCCATCGGGAACAACCTGAACCAGATCGCAGCGTTCTTCAACAGCGGCGGTATCCAGTCGCGCGCTATGCTCGAAAACATCAACCATGCGATTGCCTGTATTTTTGAGATGCGGGAACAAGTCGCAGAAATGGCAGGAAAGAACTATGGCAATCTTAAAGCATATCGCAAGTAAGAACCCCAACTATGGTGCTGCGCTGGAGTATCTGATTTTCAAGTATGACGAGCTTCGGAAAACTCCGATCCTTGACCAGAACGGAAATCGTATCATGCGAGATGAGTTTTATCTGGACGGTCTGAATTGTGAACCCTATTCCTTTGATGCGGCCTGCCAGCAGTTGAACCGCGAGTACCAGAAAAACAAAAACAAGAATGAAATCAAAAGCCACCATTACATCATCAGCTTTGATCCACAGGACAGCACAGAAAATTGTTTGACGGGGAAACGGGCACAGGAGCTTGGGCTGGAATACGCAAAAGCAAATTTTCCGGGGCATCAGGCTTTGGTCTGTACGCACATGGACGGTCATAATGGCAGCGGCAACATTCATGTACATATCGTAATCAACAGCTTGCGAAAATTGGATGTGCCCCAGCAGCCCTTCATGGAGCGACCCATTGACTGCAAGGCAGGGTACAAGCACCATGTGACGAACGAGTATCTAAAGCACCTGCAGAAATCCCTCATGGATTTGTGCCAACGCGAATTTCTGCATCAGGTCGATTTACTGTCACCATCCAGAACGGGTGTGACCGAAGTGGAGTATTGGGCACAGCGGCGGCTGGATGAGAAAAAACAGAAAATCGAAACGGAAGGTTTTACGCCCAATCCGACAAAGTTTCAAACACAGAAGCAGCTTATCCGGGATGCCGTTGCCGCTGCTCATGAGAAAGCAATCTCGTATGAAGATTTTCAAGACATCCTGCAGGATGAATACAACATTTTCGTCAAAACCCAACGTGGGCGTTACAGCTATCTGCCGCCGGAACGGAACAAGTTTATATCGGAACGTTCTTTAGGGGACAGCTGCAAAAGAGAATGCCTGGAAGGATTCTTTGTTCAGAACGCCCAAAAGAATTTGCGGTACAAGGAAGAACCCATACTGATCTTTACGACCAGAACCAGGCTGCGTCTCGTTGTGGACCTGCAGGAGAATGTCAAAGCACAGGAAAATCTGGCCTATGCACTAAAGGTCAAAATCAGCAATTTGCAGAAAATGGCTGAAACGCTGGTATGGGTACAGGAAAACAACATCAACGACCTGGCAGAACTGAACGATCTGTGTAAGACAGCACAGGCTAATGCGCAGGCAGCGTATGAGCGGCTGTCACAGGCAGAGGATGAACTGTACAAAACCAATGAACAGATTCATTATGCGGGACAGTACCTTTCTACAAAAGAGGTCCAGCAGCAATTTGCGAAGGCGATTTTTAAGAAAAAATTCCGTGCAGAGCATTCCAAGGAATTAGATGCCTATGCAGAATCCGTGAAATATTTCCGGGAAGAAAACGATGGAAAGCTTCCATCGTTGAAATCTTTGAAAAAACGGAAAGAAGAACTGACCAAAGAAATCGCGGAGAGGAAAAAGGCATATGCTCCCTTGAAAGAAGAATCCCGACGTCTGGAAATTGCATCGGATAATGTATACAGCATCTTCCGAAAAACCAATGAGATGAAATCCGACCTTGCATGGAAACACGAGTGGGAGGCCAAAGTCCGCGAAAAGGCAAGGCAGGAGCAGGCTCGACAGGAACAGCGCGAGCGTCAACCGAAACGCAAGAAGCGCAGCTATGATATGAGCCTGTAAGCAGCAGGGTCTTCCACCCCGCACCCCGGAACCCTGCCGGATGCGTAAGCCCGTGCAGGGCTTTCCCATTCGGCAGGAACTTTTGAAAACGACTAGGAGGAAGTTTGAGTAAAGAGTACATCAAAGCACAGACCCCACTGCCCGCGTATTTCCCTTATCCGAAATTTCTGCTGCAGATGAGCCTGTCCCATACAGCGCGGCTGACCTATGTTCTGCTGCTGGACCGCGTGACCCTTTCCCAGAAGAACGGCTGGGTGGACGCGCAGGGCCGGGCATATGTGCTTTATCCGCTGGCAGGGCTGGCGGCAGATTTGCAAAGCAGTATTTCCAGTGTCACCCGCGCTCTACGGGAACTGGAAGCCGCACGGCTGATCGAACGGCGGTCCAATGGCTTTTCCAAGCCCAATCAGATATTTCTCGGCGTTCCTCAGACTGTGCAGAAATGCGCAATCGGGATGGTCAAAAGTGAGCAATCCGATTGCGCAAAACTGCACACCTAACCAAATAAATAAGAACGACCTGAGATGGAACAAAATAAATAGAACCAAAGAAGCATATGGGCGGTATCAGAATGTTTTTCTGGAAAATTATTCGGAATTGAAAATCGAAATTGCAGAGTTGGATGCACTGGTCGAAGAGCTTTCAGCCTATATGCAGTCTACAGGCAGGAAGTACGTAGACCATGCGGCGACCCTGCGCAGCTGGGCTGCACGAAAGAGAAAGCAACAGAAACCGGGAACAGGCATTCCGGACTATACCTACAACGAGGAGGAGAGCTTATGACGGAAACAATCCAGACAGCGATGGACAGGCTTATGACGACCGCTGCAGAACCGCAGGACTACGTTGCAGAAGATGGGCTGCTGTACTGCGGCAGCTGCAATACACCCAAGGAAGCGTTCTTTCCGAATGGCAAAAAACTGTTTGGGCGTGACCGCCATCCGGCTGAATGCCGGTGCAGGCAGGCTACAAGGGAAAAGCAAGAGAAAGAAGAACGTGCAAGGCTGCATTACGAGAAAGTGCAGCGGCTGAAGCTGCAGGGCTTTACCGACTGGGCGATGCAGCACTGGACATTTGCAAACGATCACGGGCAAAATCCACAGATGCAGCTGGCACAGCGGTATGTGGCCCACTGGCCGGAAATGCGGGAAAAGAATGTGGGGCTGCTGCTCTGGGGCGGTGTTGGTACAGGCAAGAGTTTTATGGCGGGTTGCATTGCCAATGCCCTGATGGAACAGGAAGTGGCCGTCTGCATGACGAATTTTGCCCGAATCATGAATGAACTGAATAACGCCTTTTCCGGGCGAAATGAAGTCGTGGACAGGCTCTGCGGCTATCCGTTGCTTGTCATTGATGATTTTGGCATGGAGCGGGGCACGGAATATGCGCTGGAGCAGATTTACAACATTATCGACAGCCGTTACCGCAGCCGAAAACCACTGATCGTTACCACGAACCTGACCCTGACGGAGTTGAAGAACCCGCAGGATACCGCACACGCCCGTATCTATGACCGTCTGCTGGAACTGTGTACCCCGATTGCCTGCACAGGCCCCAGTATGAGAAAGGACATAGGACAGGCAAAATTGAACTTGCTGAAAACACTTCTGGCTTGAATGGGAGGAACGCGATTGCAAGAAAACGGCAGAATGAATTGGCTGGAGCAGATCCACCAGATGAAGAACCGGGACATCCGCACGATAGAACAGCATGAACTGCAGGAACTGCCGCAGGATGCAGTGGAACACGGATTGCCGCAGGAGGAAAGGCTGAAAAATCTGCTGGATAAGGTCCGAAATCCTTATTGCTATCTGGACAACGGAATTATTGTGAAGCTGAATTTCGCACCGAGAGGGAGCAGTACACTGTCTGAGCGCATTGGCAGGTGCTTTCAGTCTGCCAGCTGAAAAGGCAGAGAAACTTTCGGCAAGCTGCTGAAAAAACACGCAGAAAAATTTCACACTTTAATGCGATAAAGCACTGGACAAAAGATGATGATTCTGGTAAGCTGTTTACGGGTAAGAAAATAGGAATGTGCCAACTGAGCAGAACTTGCTCGGTAGGCTTGTTCTACATAGAAAATGTGGAGCCTTTCGCTTCTCTGACGAACAGTATTGCCGATTCGTTAAGGAGGTGGAAGGCTTTTGTTATACCCTGATATCTATTCGCAGAAGAAACTGCAGCAAAATACAACCCGATACCGTACAGCCTTGTACTTGCGCTTGTCTCGTGAGGATGGCGATAAGACAGAGAGCGACAGTATTGCAAACCAGCGCACCCTGCTGGAAGCCTATGCCATAGACCACCCGGAACTGTGTATTGTGGATGAGTTTGTGGACGATGGTTACTCCGGCTCGAACTTTGACCGCCCGGAATTTGAACGGCTATTGAAGGCGTTGCAGGATCGAAAAGTTAACTGCATTGTGGTAAAGGACTTCTCCCGACTGGGTCGCAATTTCGTGGAAACAGGCCAGTATCTAGAACAGGTGTTTCCGCTGTTCGGCGTAAGATTTATAGCCATCAACGATAACTATGACAGCCTGAACAGCCAGAACCGGGATGGGATGCTGGTGCCGATCAAGAGCATGATCAATGAAATGTACTCGAAAGACCTGTCCCAGAAAATTCAGTCATGCTTTCGCTCCAAGGAAGCACGAGGAGAAATCTATACGCCTGTTCCGTTCGGTTACAAGAGAAATCAGCAGAATCATTTGATTCTGGACGAGGAAGTCAGCGATGTGGTAGTTCGGATTTTTCTCTGGAAGAAATCCGGCATGAAAGAGCGCGAGATTGCAAAGAAGCTGTCTGCGCAGGGAATCCAGACACCTTTTACACGCCGCTGTCAGCTGGGATACCTGAAAAACACCTTGCGGGTAAAGGACCCAGCATGGCAGACCGTGTTCGTGACAAAGGTGCTGGAAAATCCAATCTACACAGGAACAATGGTCTATAACCGCATCGCCTACGATGAAACGAATCGGAAAATCGGGCAGAATCCACGGGAAAACTGGCGGATGGTGCCGGACAGCCATCCGGCGATTATCAGCTGGGAACTGTTTGATGAAGTTTCCGCATTACGGGAAGCCGAGCAAGCAGTCAAGGAAGAGCGAAAAAAGTGGTGCAGACAGCGCAGAAAGAACAATCCGAACATCTTCAAAAGCAGAATCTTTTGCAAAAAGTGCGGAGAAAAATTGGTTTGTCATTGGCAAAGTGATGGTACGCTGTATTTTTACTGTGCATCTTGCCATGTTTCCATCTCAGAGAAAGACCTCTGGAACGGCATTAACAAGGAGTTGCACCAACGGATGGAAGAACACCGTGATTTGCAGAAGCTGGTACGGAAAAGTTCTGGAAAAAGCAAACTCCAATCAAAAGAAATAACTACAAAACGTAAAATTGAACAGGTGATGGGCAATGTCGTTCGGCTGGAATCACAGAAGCGCAGCGGCTATGAGCAGTATGTTCTCGGAAAACTTTCAAAAGAAAAATTTCTGGAACTGAAGCAGGGTTTGGAAAATGAAATCACAACACTGAAACAGACGAAAGCTGAAAAAGAGAAAGAACTGGCCGTTGTTCAAGAAGAATTGCAACGGAAAAAGCAGATCGCAGGCAGCACAGAAGTCCTTTTGACGGCAGATAATCTGCAGCAGTATGTAAAGAAAATCGAAGTGGATCGCGGAAAAATCACTTATACGGAATTTTTATTGTGATGAAAAAGGAGAACAAAGCAATGAAAGAAATGAAAGAGAAAATCTACGATGCCCGGACAGGGATGGAATATATTTTGATTGGCGATTATTACCTGCCAGCCTTGAAAGTGCCACGGACTCGTCCGGTTGGCCGCTGGGGGATGCTGCACAAGGCGTACCTGAAACTGCGAAAACCAGCCTATTATCAGAGCCTGCTGCTGAATGGAAAGCTGGACGCTGTTTTGGCAGACGTGGAAGAACAGGCAGCAGAGCGATATGAGGTTTTGATCGAGCAGATGAGCCAGCGGGAGAGCATTTCAGAAAAACTGAAAGAAGAAAATCAGATGGAGTGGGTGAGCCGCATGAGAAGTCTGGAAAATCGTGCAGAGGAAATCGTAAAGGCAGAATTGATCTACACGTTTGAAAGGCGGTGAGCAGCAGATGATCGGAACCTATTACCGGCTTTCACTTGCAGACGAGGATGTGGGTGCTGATAAGGCCGAGAGCAACAGCATTCAGGGCCAGCGCGGACTGGTAGAGGGTATATCATGGCTCGCCCGGAACTGGCTGCAGAGCCGCATCAGGAGTATGTGGACGATGGCTACTCCGGCACCTCCACGAGCCGCCCGGCGTTCCAGCGGCTGATTCAGGACGCGCAGGATGGCAAGGTGAAAACAATTATCGTAAAGGACTTTTCCCGGTTTGCCCGCGATTATATCGAAGCAGGCGATTATATGGAGCGCATTTTTCCATTGCTGGGCGTTCGATTCATCTCTGTCAACGATGGGTATGACAGTGGAATGCAGGCCGGGAACGATGTACGCGGACTGGAAGTAGCCATTAAGAACATCATCAACGCATCCTACAGCCGGGATCTTTCTGCCAAAATCGCGGCAGCAGACCATGTGATGCAGAAAAAAGGAATGTATCTCGGAGGATACCGCCCGTTTGGATTCCTGTCGGACCCGAACGACTGTCATAAGCTAATCCTCGACCCGGTAGCCAGTCGATATGTGCGGTTGATTTTTGAACTGGCATTGCAGGGCAACAGGACAGGCACCATCGCAAAAATCCTGAATGAAAAGCAGATCCCGACCCCGGCAGCGTATCATGTGGCGGAAAACCATGTGTACGGTGAGCAGAAAGCATGGGATCTGCAGCGCAGCCATTGGACAAGTGGAACGGTTTACCATGTTCTGAAAAATGAGAAGTATAAGGGAACTTATGTGGGCGCGAAATTCATTATGCCGGTTCCCTGTAAGCATCGGGTGCTACGCGCTCCCTTGGAACAGCAGGTACGAATTGAGGACAGTCATGCCGCCATTGTGACCCCGGAGGAATTTGAACAGGCGCAAAAGGTCATTATGCTGCAAAACGGGAACCACCAGTCCGGAAACTACACAAAACACCAGTATCCGCTGAAAGGCAAGGTCTACTGCGGTTACTGCCAGAAGCTGATGAAATATCGTGTTCTCAAGAAACTCGGACCATCTTTTAACTGCAGATTTTCGACCACAGCGGTGGACAGTCCCTGCAAGCGAATCCCGATCTCCGAGGAACTGCTGGAACATATCGTCCGAAACGCACTGACAGTGCAGATAAAGCAGGCGGAGCATGTACTGGAAATCCTGCACGAACGGGAACGCAAAGCGTTGATTTGCTTTTCCGCACTGGAACGGCAGGAAGAAAAGCTGAGTGCAGAAAAGGCAGAGATTGTAAAACAGCGCGTTGCACTGTATGAGCAATACGCCGACGGGAATATGAGTAAGGAAGAGTTCATCCGGCAGAGAGATGCCTACAGAGTGCAGGAAGATGAAAAGATGGAGCAGATTCAAAGGCTGCATGCTGAGAAAAATCAAACATTCCAGCCTGTGAAGAAGGATACGGATAATTTGCAAGCCGTGATGAATACTGTGGGAGAAGCAGGCGATGTGATGCACCTGTCACAGAATGTGGTGGAAACCTTTATTGAACGCATTGAGGTTTTCAACGATAAGCGCGTGAAAATTCATTTTACATTTGAAGATGTGCTGGCAGGCTATGCAGAATGAGTTGTAGTCGAAATCACTGCTGTAAGCAGAGTTTTTCTTGTAAGAACACGAGATTCATGGTATCATAAGAGTAAGGAAAAGTCTGTGCATGGCTACGCGAAAGGAGCAGCAGAGATGAAAGAAATGAATATTCCCGTTGGAGTTTCGGACTTTGAAGAAATTCGAAAAAATGGGTATTATTATATTGATAAATCGGGACTGATTGGAGAACTGCTCAGTAGAACAGGAACGAAAGTAACGCTTATCACTCGTCCCCGACGCTTCGGTAAGACATTGGGCATGAGTATGCTGGAAAACTTCTTTGACATCCGCAAAGACAGCAGAAAACTGTTTGAGGGACTGGAAATTACAGAAAACCAAGCATTGTGCGTTGAGTGGATGAACCAGTATCCGACAATTTTTGTTTCATTTCGACAAGTAGATGGACTGAATTTCACCGGGGCATACGATATGCTTACAATGGTGATAGCAGATTTGTACAACAAACATCTTTATTTGCTTGATAGTGAAAATGCTACAGAGTTCCAAAAAACAGCGTTTGAGCATCTTGCACATGGCAGTGGCTCCATAAAAGAAGTTAAGAGCAGCCTTATGCTTTTGACAACGATGATGCAAAGTTATTATGAAAAGCCTGTAATTCTTCTTATAGACGAGTATGATGTACCCGTAGCAAAAGCAAACAACAACGGTTATTATGATGAAATGCTCGATGTCATGAAAGGCCTGATGCAAGCACTGAAAGACAATCAAGCCCTTCGTTTTGCAGTTGTTACAGGTTGCTTGAAGATTGCGAAAGAGAGTATCTTTACAGGAACCAACAATTTTGTATCGGATACTATCACAAATTCTCGGCTGAACGAGTATTTCGGGTTTGTACAGAGCGAGGTTGACCAGCTGCTAAAGGATGCTGACCTGACAAAGCAGGCTGAAAATATCAAGAAATGGTATGATGGATACCACTTTGGTGACTTTGATGTTTACTGCCCGTGGGACGTAATGAATTACATGCTGGAACTGCAGCGCAATCCGAAAGCTAAGCCTATCAGCTACTGGAAGAACACCAGCGACAATGCAATCATCCGTTCCTTTATTGACTATGCGGGGAGTACAATCACAAATAAACTTGAAACCCTGATGGCTGGTGGCTGCATCGTTCAGCGTGTAGATGAAAACCTGACCTATGATTATCTGCATTCCTCAGAAGACAATCTTTGGAGTACGCTGTACCTGACAGGGTACTTAACCAAGGCGCGTGAAGAAGATTATAAGGGTGAGTTGCCGGATGGCATGGTTGCCCTTATGATTCCGAATGCAGAAATCAAAGAGATTTTTGAAACAACAGTCATCAAATGGTTCGATGACAGTACGAAGAAGTGGAATCGAAATGCTTTGTTCGATGCAGTCTGGAACGGTGATGGCGAGGGCATTACCAAGGAAATGAATGCTCTGCTCCGGCGCACCATTAGCTACCATGACTACCGGGAAGACTTCTATCATGCTTTCCTTGCGGGCATCTTCACAGGTGCTGGATATATGGTGGATTCCAATAAGGAGCATGGAGAAGGCCGAAGCGATGTAGTCGTTTACGATTCCATCAATGCTCGCGTTGCAATCTTTGAAGCAAAGTACACGAAGGTATTGGAAAATCTGGAGAGTGAGTGCGATACGGCTTTGCAGCAAATTGATGATCGGATGTATGCAAAGGAGTATGAGGATGATTACGATCAGATTCTTTGCTACGGCATTTCGTTCTTTAAAAAACGCTGTATGGTAAAGAAAAAGTGATTCACAGCAAATCTTAACTTGAATTCTGTATTATAACTTAAAATGAGTTAAAATACAGAAAAAGAATTATAAGAGAAGCTCGCATAAACCATAGGCAGCACCCAGGAGGATTCGAGGGTGCGTCTGCAGCTTATGCGGGCTTTTTTTATTTTGTGATTTTAATACGGATGGATGTTAAATTCCAAAGCTGACAAGAGTGGCCTTTAACTCCCTCGCCGTGCGGATAATGATTTCCTGCTCAGTTTCGTTGCAGTCTAATAAGAGGCGATGTAAATCGGAATCAGAGGAAGAAAGAGAATAATCGAGGCTGTCAACCAGTAACGCATCGACAGAAATATGTAGAGCATTGGCGAGATCAACCAAGATTGGCAAACTGGGGGTCTTGACTCCGTTTTCAAGATAGGCAATATATTCACGACTACAGTTGGTCAAATCGGCAAGCTTTTCCTGAGTCATGCTGAACTTTAAACGATAAAAACTGATTCGTTTACCTAAAGCAATGCGATTAACGGACATAGAAAACATTCCTTTCTTACGCCCGCATAAGACATTACCATTATTTACGCTTTTAGTCGTAATAACAAGAAGAGAATAATGAGTTCAGAGTACATAAGTGTTCACCCTCATCAATCGTGTATTCTGAAAGCAAAATGTAAACCACCTGTTTACATTCTGGAGCACGTGTAAACAGGTGGTTTACAGAAAAAATCATCTGAAAAGAGTATAATAAAAGCATGAAATCAAGCTGCGAAAATAAAGTGGGGAAAACGAAATGGAACGGCTGCTGACACTGTATAGCGAAGTTCAGTCAACGGATGTACGGTGGCTGTGGTATCCCTTTATTGCAATCGGAAAAATCACACTGCTGCAGGGTGATCCCGGCGATGGAAAATCTACCATGATGATGAATCTGATTGCGGAACTTTCAACAGGAGGTAAGACCCCGGACGGATGCAAAATTGGTGCGCCGCAAAAAGTGATTTATCAGTGCTCAGAGGATGGCGTTTCAGACACGATAAAGCCCCGTCTGGAACGCTGCGGAGCAGACTGCGGGAAGATCGCTTTCATCAATGAAGAAGTCTATAACGGCCTTACATTGGACGATGAGCGCATCCGTCAGGCAATCATTGAATTCCGGCCTCGATTGGTCGTGATCGATCCGATTCAGGCTTATCTTGGCAGCGATTCGGATTTGCAAATCGCAGGCAGAGCGCGGAAACTCATGCGCCGCCTTGGAATGTGGGCTGCTGGTTACGACTGCGCTATCGTTCTGATTGGACACCTCAACAAAAAAGAAGGCTCCAAAGGGCTGTACCGCAGCCTGGGAAGCATTGATGTTGTGGCAGCAGCACGAAGTGTCCTGCAGGTGGAACGGGATGCCGAGAACCGTGATATAAGAATCGTACATCAAATCAAAAACAGTCTTGCGCCTACGGCAGAAGACATCCGCTTTTCCATTTCTGCCGACAAGGGCTTTCGATGGCTGGAATGCAGGCCACAGCTTTTTGAAAAACAACAGCCGGACGCCGAACCTAAATTTGATACAGAGCAACAGAAAGCTGCCTACTGGATCAAGCATTTCCTTGAAAAAGGCGATATGAGCGCAAATGAAATTTATTGTCGTCTGGACAATGAGGGTATCAGCAAGCGAGTAGCACGGATGGTAAAAACGGAAATGGGAATCCACTGCTACCAGAAGAAGCGGAGATGGTATTGGAGTGTTCAGCCGGAAGAAGGTGCTGTAAATGGACCACAGGCATAAAGTTGGCGGCTATGTGAAACTTGCAAAGCTGTGGGAGCGTTCCAAAGACGCAGCAGTAGCCTATCATAGCTCCTACTATGCTGAAAAGTTCAGGGATGATGCTAATAAAAAGCTGGTGGGCGTTTACATCGACATTACGGGGAATAAGGAAATCTACAAACGCCCGGAAATGGTGCATCTGCTCAAAGATTGCAAAAATGGTGCCGTCAATCTGATTTTCTCGCAGACAAGGGCCTATCTTGCAGCGAACACCTGTGATTTCTGTTTTTTGCTGCAATATCTGTTTGACATGCCGATGCAAGTGGACGTTGTTACGGATGATGACGACCAGAGAATCGACACCATTCTTGATGTTGATAACCAGCGTCAGAATCTGAAAGAATTGGCCGAAAAATATACATCAATCCGAAGGAAATATTATCTTGAGTGGAGAATCCGACTGGAAGATGAAATGATAAAGGCTGAAGAAAAATGAACGTAGAACATATCTCAGCAGAAGATGTGGACATGCTGCCGTGTGGAGCAGACTGGCAGAGTAGGCATTTGGAGTCCGAAAAGAGAAAAGCTGAAATTCGGGACAGAATCCATAAGCAGGCAGAACAGGGCCAGAAAACGGCAAAAGACTACTTTCGTCCGGCGAAACCGACACCGTCGATTTACGACAGTGACCTGAAGCGTGTAGCGGTTTATGCCCGTGTCAGCACCTCTAGCGAAGAACAGATTTCTTCCATTGAAAACCAGACTCTATATTACACCAAAAAGATTGCAGAAACGGAAAACTGGAATTTGCAGGACATTTACAGCGATGAAGGAAAATCCGGCACATCGCTGCGGAAACGTGATGCGTTTAAACGCATGATGCGAGATGCCAAAGACCAGAAGATGGATTTGATTATCTGTGCCAGCATTTCGCGGTTTGCCCGGAATTTTTCGGATTGCATGACGCAGATCGCAGCATTGAAAACCATGCACCCGGCACATCCCATTGGCGTGTACTTTGAAACGGAAAACATCTACACGCTGAATCCAAGCAGTCAATACAGTCTTGACATTCAGACTCTTTTGGCAGACTGGGAATCGGGCAACAAGAGCCGCCGGATGATCCTTTCGTATGATCAGCGCATTATGACAGGTCAGTACCCGGTGGCTGACCTGATGGGGTATCGGCATACCAAAGATGGACAGTTGGTAATTGAGCCGGAAGAAGCAAAGACGGTGCGGTTTATCTTTCTGGCATTTATTCAAGGGTATAACTACGATCAGATTGCAATGATCCTGACGCAGAAAAAGCGCAGCACCCTGCGCGGCAGGCAGGAGTGGAACGGTGTGATGGTGGCAAACATCATGAAGAATGAACGCCGTTGGGGTGATCTGGAAGCCCGGAAGAGCATCGTGGTGGACTACAAGCTGGGCAAGGTTACAAAGAATAATGGGAATCGCTGCTCTGCCTATGTCCCGGAGCATCACGAAGCGATTGTTTCGCCGGAGATTGCACGGGCTGCACATCTTGTGGCATCCAGCAGCAAAAAGTGCGGTGTGCAGGATATTGTGGTAATCCGGCAGGGAGCATTGAAAGGCTTTGTGGGTATCCATCCGAACTGGAACGGTATCAATGCCGAAAGCATCCGCAGCCTTTGCCTGAGCACCTATCTGCCGGAAGAGGTGGCGAAACTGAACAAGATGGCAGAAATGCGGTCTGGAAAGAAGTTGGATATGGCATTGCCATCTGATTATTTGACGGTATCTGGCATATGTTTTATCAATCAAAGCAGCCCGGTCATGACAATCTCAAAAAATGGAATCCGTTTCAGCAAGGCATGCCACACCCGGCTGGACAACTACGAATATGTGGAACTGCTCTATCATCCGATTCTGCAGGTCGTGATTTTGCGAAAGAGCGATCAGGGCTCTTCAACGGCGATGCACTGGCAAGATGACAATGACGTTCATAGTGCCTTTTCAGCCAGAGCGTTTTCTGGCCTGATTCTTCAAACATTGAACTGGAGAAGAAATTGCCGCTATCAGTGCCGTGGTATCTGCCGGGGTCAGGGAAATGCAAAA
>UMCM01048480.1_pt1 | contig 19707 bp, 13 predicted proteins | sample 1964231 | NCBI WGS metagenome assembly UMCM01 (sample SAMEA4835968, study PRJEB28245) | human gut metagenome | biome: gut microbiome; material: fecal sample | place: Denmark | collected 2008
TGGTGATCGGGGATACGACTTTCAATTCTTCCAATGAAGAACTGGATGTCAATCCGCACAATTCTTACTCCGGATGGGCATGCATCCGCTATGGAATCGGAGAGACACTGGTAAAATATTCAGACGATATGGAGCTGGAGCCGTGGCTGGCAAAAGAGTGGGAAAATACCGATCCGCTCACCTGGAAGATCACACTGCAGGATAATGTGACGTTTTCAAGTGGCAGAGCTATGGATGCCGAGGCAGTGAAACAATGTCTGGAGCATCTGCTGGCAAACCATGACCGTGCGGCAGCCGATACAAAGATTGATTCGATGGAAGCAGACGGTCAGGTGCTTACAATCCACACATCCGAGCCAAAGCCGGCACTTTTGAATTACCTTGGAGATCCATATGGCTGTATCATCGATGTAGATGCAGGATTTGACGATGGAATCGTAGCCGGAACAGGTCCATACATTGCAACCGACTGTCAGTCCGGCGATCATCTGACCCTGGTAAAAAATGAAAACTACTGGAATGGAACGCCACATATTGATGAACTGACGATCAAAACGATCACAGATGGAAATACCCTTGCAAATGCACTGCTCTCAGGAGAAGTACAGGCAGCGTATGGCATGGCATATGAGAGCTATCCGATGTTTGAAAACGATAACTTTACCTTTTCACAGATTTCCACATCCAGATGTTTCTTCCTGAAAATGAATTTTAACGAAGGATCTGTATGTACCGATCCGGCCGTGCGAAAAGCAATCGCCATGGGCATTGACAAAGAAGGATTTGTAGAAAATCTGCTGGAAGGAAACGGTTATCCGGCAAACGGAACATTCCCGGATGGTTCTGCTTTTGGCGGAGATAAAGTAACGACCGAATCCTATGATCCGGAAGGTGCAAAGAAAGTTCTCGAAGAAGCCGGATGGACGGACACAGACGGAGACGGTATCCGTGAAAAAGACGGACAGAAGCTTCAGATCAAATGGCTTACCTATCCAAGCAGACAGGAGCTTCCGCTTCTGGCAGAATCCGCACAGGCTACGTTAAAAGATATCGGAATGGATGTGGATATCAACTGTACGGCTGACAACAACAGTGTTGTGCAGGATCCGGCAGCGTGGGATGTCTCTGCCATGGCAAATGTGCAGGCTCCGACCGGAGATCCGGAATACTGGTTTACCGTGTTTGCAACTTCCGATGCAACGAAAAATCAGGGAGCTTATAAAAATGAGAAACTGGATCAGTTGGAAGAGCAGCTCAGCCAGGAATTTGACCCCGACAAACGTGCCAAGCTTGCAGTTCAGATGCAGCAGACGGTTCTGGATGACAATGCCTTTGTATACTGCTCTTTCCTGAAGATGAGCCAGATCTCACGGGCAAATGTAACCGGATATATGGCACATGCCTGTGATTATTATCAGGTGACAGCGGATTTGGATATTAACTGAATATTTTTCATATCCTGAATTAAAAAAATGAGTAAGTAATATTCTACGGGAACCGTTTGCAATGAAAAAATTATGCAAACGGTTCTTTTTTATAGGCAGAGTAAACAGAGATTGAAAGGTATGAATAAAAAAGGAAATTCGATTGACAGAAAGAATGTCAAATGTTACTATAAAAAGCGGGGGGGAGACGAATAAAATTATGCATATTGCACAAACAAGGAGGAAAATTTTGAAAAAGAAAGAAAAACAATGGTTGTCAATTGCTTTGAGTGCAGCCATGGTAGTGACCGGTATTCCAGCAACAGGGATTGGAACGACCGTTCAGGCAGCGACAGGAGAAGCACAGGTCTCCGTGAAAAACGGAGAAGTTACGATCGGAAATGAATATCTGGAGCGTAAATTTTCTACTTCAGACAACAAGCTGGCAACGACAGAACTGGATAATAAGAGGGCAGATCTGACGTTTACACCGGCACAGGGTTCTGAAGAATTCATTATCAAACTTCGCCAGGATGGTACAACAAAACTGGACGGAGAGCTGGATCGCACAAACTGGACAGTTACTGCCAGCGATCAGTACAATAATGAAGTAGGTGCAAAAGACGGTCCGGGAGCCAATGTTATTGATGGTGATGCATCTACAATCTGGCACAGCAAGTATTCACCGGATCAGCCATATCCACATTCCTTGACTTTTGATATGAAGAGCGAACAGGAAATTGCCGCATTTTCTTATCAGCCACGTCAGGACAGTTCCACAAACGGCGATATCAAAGGATATAAACTGTATGTGGGAAACAGTGAAACAGATCTGGAAAGTGATGCAAACCTTGCGGCAGAAGGTGATTTTACTTACAATGACAGAGAAACGATTTATATCAATCTGACAGCACCGAAAAAGGGTCGTTATGTAAAACTGGTTGCTGTATCACCAAAGACGGACGGTCAGGCATGGGCAACGGCGGCAGAAGTAAAGATGTACAGCAAAGCAGTCGGTACAGCAGATGCAAGTGCCGTGATCAGATCCAGCGAGATGACTCTGGAAGGCAGCAAAGTTAAAAAAGTAGATACGAACGGCGGAGTCATGGTAGAATTCCCGTTTGAGACTGTTTCCAAAAACGGTGTAGACTGGGATGTTACCATGAAAGTTACCATGGATGACGGAGATCATTTCATGCGTAAATTCCTGGAAATCGAAGTAAGTGACAAAGAAAAAGCAGCAATTGATTATATCGATCTGGAATCGTTGAATGTCAATGCAAATGATACCGTGTGGACACATCCGATCATGGGTGAAGGCGTTGGCGGTATGAGTGGATATGTCATTTCTCTTGGCCAGCCGGTTTATATTCAGGGAATGTTCCTTGGATGTGAGTTCCCGATGACAGAAACAGAGATCGACAGCAATAAAAATGCACATATGCGTTATTTTTCCGGCAAGACATTCGAAAAACTGCAGGAAGATAACCAGCTTACCACAGACGGAAAATATGTGACCTGGCAGACCGTAGCGGGTGCTGCAAGAAGTACGGATATGAATGTCATTCAGTCTGACTTTTATGAATATATCAACAGCATTGCAACAAGAAGCGATTTCCGTACGCAGTACAATTCCTGGTACGATAATATGATGACCATTAACGATGACAACATTGAATCTGCATTCAAAAAAATGGAAAAGGGATTCTCTGAATCCGGCGTAGAACCGATGGATTCGTATGTTGTGGATGACGGATGGAATAATTATAACAACTCGAATACAACTTCTACTGTTCATGATGTGGCACGCTGCGGTACCACGGATAATGTGACAGGGTTCTGGGAGTTCAACAATAAGTTCCCGAACGGATTCCGTCCTGCTTCTGATCTTGCAGAAAGCTTCGGCTCCGGATTTGGTGTATGGGTAGGACCTAGAGGTGGTTATAACTATAACGCTGCAATGGGTAAGATTATTGAAAAAGCAGGTTTTGGTGCATACAATGCGGTAACCGATGATATTGATGTCGGTGACAGACGGTATGTGACGAAACTGACTGAGTTTTTCTTACAGATGCAGGATGCTTATAAAGTAAATTACTGGAAACTGGATGGATTTGCGACAAAGCCATGTACAAATGCAAATCATAAACATATGACAGGCGGAAAGAATGGTATGTATTATTTTTCCGATACCTGGGAAGCATGGATCGATCTGTTTGAGACGCTGCGTACCAATGCAGAGAAAAACGGCATTGACAATCTGTGGTTTAACCTGACCTGTTATGTAAACCCAAGTCCATGGTATCTGCAGTGGGCAAATTCTATCTGGATCCAGAACAGCCAGGATATCGGACGTGTTCAGGTCGGACAGAACAGACAGGTAGATCAGCTGCTTTCTTACCGTGACGGCAGATATTTTGATTTTGTAAAAGAAAGAGAGTTCCAGTTCCCACTGGCAAACATTTACAACCATGATCCAATCTATGGAAAAACAGGAACCAATCTGGCAAACCAGATGACAGATGATGAGTTCAAAACGTATCTGTATATGATGGGAACCAGAGGAACGGCATTCTGGGAGCTGTACTACAGCCCGGAAATGATCGATGAAGGTCAGAAATGGGATATCAATGCAGAATATCTGGAGTGGGCTAAGAAAAATTATCACATTTTGAAAAATGCGAAACTGATCGGTACGACACCGGATAAGGGCAATACCTACGGATACTCCTGCTGGGATGGTGAAGAAGGTATTATTTCCATGCGAAATCCAAGTGCATCCGTAAAGACACTGAGCTTTACACTGGATCGAAACGTTGGTGCGGCAGAAAGTCTGAAAGGCAAGACACTCAGCCGTACAACAATTCTGGATCACAAGACAACCGATGCACAGACCGACTATCAGACAGTAAAATACGGCGATGTGATCACAGTTACACTGCAGCCGGGTGAGGCACGTATCTGGTCTCTTTCTACTGCAAAAGATACAAAAGCACCTCAGCTGACACTTGCAAAAGCAATTGCGGACAACACGATTGAGCTGACATTTGATGAGCGCGTAACCGGTACTCTTGCTGCAACCGTTTCCGGAGCAAATGTTACAAAAGCAGAAGTAAGTGCAAATCAGCGAAAAGTAACGCTGACTACATCCACTCTGAGTGCAGGAAGCAAAGTAACGGTTTCTGTAAGTGGATTAAAAGATTTAACCGGCAATGCAGCAGCAGTAAATACAGAAGTTGTATATCAGGAAAATCAGGTTGTAGCGAAAGCATCAGCAAAAACAGATCTGAAGAATGCAAATGATGTAACGGAAACAACGGACGAAGCACTGGCAGGAAAGACAATACTTGGCCTTGCAAAAGCATATGAGCTGAACGGAACAGCTGTTACAGGAACCGCTGATTTTGCAGTATCTTCTTATGTAAAGACAACCGGAAACAATATGAACATTCTGAAACAGGAAGGTGCTTACAGCCTTTCCATTGACAAAGACGGAAAAGCAGTCTTTACAGTTGGAGATGTATCCGTAACTTCCAAAGAAGCTGTAAACGATGGAACATGGAAACACATTGCAGGTATCCGTGAAAAGAATGGCAGTCTGAAAGTTTATGTCAACGGTACACTGGATGCAAGCAGATATGAGAAAAACATCAAAGATTTGAAAGATGGAACCCTGACTGTTGGAGGCGGAAGTGATCTTCAGGTAAGCCAGGCAGAAGTAAAAGATGCAACACTTAAACTGGCTGCACTGGAAAAAGCAGGATCAGCAGTTGGCGGAGACAGCAGCGGAGATTCCGGTATTGTTCCGGATGAAAACGGAAAAATTCCTCTGCAGGCTTCCAACATCACAGTAAAACGTGCAGATAATGATCAGGATGTTTCAAACAAAAACAGCAGTCCGGAAAAAATGATCGATGGTGATAAAGGTTCAAACTCCTTTACCTGTACACTGGACAGCATTGAAAGTGATGTACTGGCAGGAACCAGCGTATACTTCCAGATCGATCTTGGCGATGTATTCAAGCTGGATCAGGTAAAAATGTGGCGTTATTTTGCGGACGGACGTACCTACCAGGATACGATCGTGGTTGCATCTGAAGATGCTGCTTTTGATGCAAATGATACCGTGCTGTACAGCAGCGTTTCAGATTCCAAGTATGCATACGGACTGCTGAGCAATGAAAAGCTTGCAAATCCGGATGCAAAATATGCAGAAACATCAGAAGGAAAGACATTTGAAGCAAAAGAACAGAAAGCACGTTATATCCGTATTTACACACGCGGAAGTATTCTGACAAGTGGAACAGCACATGGCGGAAACCATATCTGCGAATTAGAAGTTTACGGAAAAGCAATTAAGAACACAGCAACACAGAAAAAAATCACCGTTGCTTTTGATACAAAAGGCGGAAACAGCATTGAGTCTCTGAAAGTAGCAGCCGGCGAAAGCTGGAGCCTGCCGCAGAATCCGACCAGAGCCGGATATGTATTCAAGGGCTGGTACAGCGATGTAAACTGCACAGTAGCATATACAGCAACAACGGTAAGTTCTGATCTGACACTGTTTGCAAAATGGGAGGAAGATCCGACCACAAATGTACAGTTAGAAGAAGCAAAATCAGTACTGAACAGCAAGATCGCAGAAGTAAAAGACAAAACAAAAGGCGATTACAGCGATGCAAGCTGGAATGCATTCCAGAATGCACTGGCAGCAGCAAAAGAAGCAGCCGCTTCTAAGACTGCAAGTGCCGCAGACGTCCGCAAAGCACTGGACAGCCTGAAAAAAGCAGAGCAGAATCTGAAAGTGGCAGGCAGCGAGCCGGATACTGGCAAAGAAACTGAAACGGGCAAAGAAACCGAAACAGGTAAAGAAACTGAAACGGGCAAAGAAACTGAAACGAATAAACAGCCGGAAACACCAAGCACACAGCCTGGAACAGAAAAGCCAAACACAAATCCGAATACTCAGAAAGTACCTGCTGTCGGAACAACCAAACCGGTTGGAAGAGGATTCTACAAAGTAACAAAATCCGATGCAAAGAACGGAACCGTTGCTTTGGTGAAACCGAGAAAAGCAACAGAAAAGAAATTTACTGTTCCTGGAACTGTAAAAATTGACGGCGTTACCTTCAAAGTAACCGAGATTTCAAAGAATGCATTCAAGAACAACAAAAAACTGACGCAGGTTATCATTGGCAAAAACGTAAGCAAGATCGGTGCAAATGCATTTAACGGTGCAAAGAAACTGAAAAAGATCACGATCAAATCCACACAGCTGAAGAAAGTCGGAAAAAAAGCCTTCAAAGGTATTGACAAAAAATGTAAGATCAAAGTACCGAAGAAGAAACTGACACGCTACAAACGACTGCTGAAAGGAAAAGGCCAGAAGGCAAGCGTGAAGATCACAAAGTAAGAAACAAGAAATAAAGTTGAAGTAAGGAAAAAGACCAGTGCGAAAGTGCTGGTCTTTTTTGACGGGTAAGATTTAAGATAGATTTTGACTAAGCAGTTGAAAAAATAGGAAAGATAAAATATAATTGGAAAGTCTGTACAGGTTGTGCATGTGAGTAGAAATTATTTTGTTAAGTATAAAGATGATCGTATGCGAAAATGAAAAGTTTTCATACGGTCATTTTTATTATGGTACCGAGTCAGAAGGTAATATGTTTACACAGTTGTGTTTGAAAATTTTGATCAGCTGATAAAAGATATAATGATATGTAAATTATATTTAACTAAATAAAGAAAAAATTGACATAAAAGAAAAAGAATGGTATAAGTGAATTATGAGAATACAGGAGGGTACAGCAATATGGGGGAAATATATATTGCACACAGAAATGAGTATACAAATGAGGTACAAACTGTCCGGGAACATTGTGAGAATACGGCAAATCTTTGCAAAGAATATGCAATTCCGGAAATGGAAGATCTAGCTTATGCGGCAGGAAAAGCACATGATATCGGAAAGTATCAGGAGGGATTTCAAAGAAGAATCCGAGGGGAAAATATTCGTGTAGAACATTCAACCTGTGGAGCAATTGCAGTGGGTGAAAAGTATCCAAAGCCAATGAATCTGATGATGCAGTATTGCATTGCAGGACATCACACGGGAATCCCAAATGGGGGATTTGGAAATGATGAGGATAACAGTCTGAAAGGCAGAATGAACAGGACGTTTGAGGATTACGATGCCTACAAGCAAGAACTGGAACTGCCGGAATTAGATATTCGAAAATGGCAGCAGTTTCTTGCTGCGGATTGCGGAAGAAATGCGGATTGGTTAATTGATAAGTTTACATTTCTGACAAGATATTTATTTTCCTGTCTGGTAGATGCAGATTCAACAGACACCGCGGAGTTTTGCAGAAGTACAGAAGTAGTGAGAAAATTGCAGGCTGATTTTGAAAAGTGTCTTGAAAAAATAAATGTTCAGTTACAGGCGTTTGAAGTAAAAACAGAATTGCAGAAGACGAGAAGCTTGCTGCAGGAGCAGGCATATCGAAACAGTACAAAAGATGCACACATCTACCTTATAAATATGCCAACCGGCAGTGGAAAAACATTAGCGAGTGCGAAAATAGCACTGCAAAGAGCAATAGCGAAAAAGAAAAAAAGAATTATCTATGTGATCCCGTATAACAGTATTATTGATCAGACAGCAGAGGTTTTTGAAAAACTTTTTGGAAATAATCTGGAGATTTTAAGACATCAGTCAACTTTTTCTTATGATGAGAAGGTGGATTTAAATGAGGATTATCGAGAAGCAGCTAAAATAGCAGTAGAAAATTGGGATGCTCCATTTATCATAACAACAGCAGTACAGTTTTTTGAAAGCATTTATTCAAATAAAAGAGGAAAACTTCGAAAATTGCACAATATGGCAGACAGTATTCTGATTTTTGACGAGGCACATATGATGCCGCAGGATTATTTACAGCCATGTCTTCAGGGAATTGCCTATATAACGAAATATCTGAACAGCGAAGCTGTTTTTCTTACGGCAACGATGCCTGATTTTGAAAAGTTGCTGAAGCTTTATGCACCGGCAAATAATCGAATCGAAAATTTGATCAAGGATAAGACGCTTTTTGAAAAGTTTCAAAAATGTCAATATATCAATATGGGAAAAGTAAGTCCGGAAGGACTATTAGCTAAAAGTGAAAAGTATCCGTCCAGATTGATTATCGTAAACAAGAAGAAAAATGCAAGACAACTTTTTCAGATGTGTACAGGAAGAAAATATCACTTATCGACTTATATGACTGCATATGACAGACAAAAAGTTCTGCAGGCTATCAGAGAAGAACTGAAAAGCCTGGATGAAGATTTTCCAGATGGAAATATACCGGAAGAGAGAAGGATTACGATTATTTCTACATCGCTTATTGAGGCAGGAGTTGATTTGGATGTATATACCGTTTTTCGTGAATTGAATGGTCTGGACAGTATTCTCCAGTCGGGAGGCAGATGTAACAGAGAAGGAAAGCGGGATAAGGGTGAAGTTTTTGTGTTTGAATTTGAAAATGAAGCACAGAATGACAAGATGAATATTACGCAACGTTTGTTGGCGGAGTATAAAGATATTTCACAGCCGGAATGTATTGAAGAATACTATGAAGAAGTGTTTTTCTTAAAACAAGAGAATATTCAGAAAAATACGATGCATATAAAGTGCAGGTCTTTTGAAAATCTGCCATTTCAGACTTATGCAGAACAATTTGAACTGATCCCTGATAGGACATGTTCTATTGTTGTACCAAGAGATGAAAAGAGCAGAAAACTGGTGGATACTCTGAGATATACAAAAATCGAAAATGAGAAGGAGCTGCAAAAGTATACCTGTACAGTTACTAAGAAAGAATTGGATGAGTTGATAAAACAACATGTTGCAGACGATTTTGGTACGGGAATATACTGTCTGACAAATGAAGATTATTATGACGAAAATTTAGGAATTTTATTGGAAGCACAAGATTATTTTTTATGAAAGAAGAGGTGAAAAACAATGGGATATGGATTTAAAATCATAGTGGAAGGAGATTATGCATGCTTTACGCGACCGGAATTGAAAGTGGAACGAGTCAGCTATGATGTTCCGACACCGGGAGCATTGGAAGGAATGTTAAAGAGTGTGTACTGGAAACCGGCAATCCGTTATGTGATTGACAAAATCATTGTATTTCAGGAGATTGATTTTGCAAATATTCGAAGAAATGAAGTAAAAGATAAGGTACTGCTCAGTGCAGTAAAAAATCAGATGAAACAGAAAGGAGGAGATCCTTGTATCTATACTTCTCAAAGCAGAAGTCAGAGGGCAGCAATGGTTCTGAAAAAAGTGAAATATGGTATAGAATTTCACTTTGAGCTGACCGGCTTGAAAAATAATCGAGAAGATGACGGAGAAAATAAGCATTATAACATTTTGAAACGAAGACTGGAAAAAGGTCAATGGTTTCGGACACCATGTCTTGGGTGCAGTGAATTTCCGGTAAAAAGAATAGAACTGGTAGACGCGTTTGATACAGAAATGATAAGCAGCAGAATCAAGGAAATGGGGGATGTTGATCTCGGATATATGAGTTATGAGGTACAGTTTGAAGACAGGGGGAAACCCATTAATGGAGACTGGGAAAATCCCAAATTCTCCGATCGTGCAAAAACATTATACTACAGACCGCACATGATTGAGGGAGTCATTGATGTTCAAAAATACAGGGAGGGATTGCGATGCTGATAAAAGCATTATGTGATTATTATGATATGCTGTCGGCAGCAGAAAAGGTACTTCCGGAAGGATATTCGAAGGTAAAGATACATTATGAGGTAGCATTGACGGAAGAAGGCGAGATTGATCATATTATAAATATTCAGAAAGAAACAGAAGTAACAGTCGGGAAAAAAATAAAAAAGAAATTAGTGCCGCAGGATCTGAAAATGCCTCAGAGAACAGAAAAACCAGGAATTGATGCCAATATAGCAGAGCACAGACCGTTATATTTGTTTGGATTGAACTTGGAAAAAGAAGGACTGACACCAACAGACCGGACGGGAAAGGCACAAAAATCCCATGCAGCTTTTGTAGAAACAAACCTGAAATTTATTGAAGAAATGGATACACCGCTTGTGAATGCGTATCGAAAATTTCTTCTCAACTGGAAACCGGAAGAACAGACAGAAAACCAGGAATTATTAAGATTACAAAAAGATTACGCAAAATCAGGTTATGTGTTCTGCCTGACTGGAAGACCTGGACATTATCTTCAGGATGAACCAGTGTTTGCAAAAAAATGGAACATGTATTATGAAAAGCAAAAAGCAGAAGCAAAAGATGCTTATTTTGCACAATGTGCAGTTTCAGGTGAAGAAAGACCTCTTGCAAGAATCCACAGCAAGATCAAAGGGGTGTATGGAGGACTTGCAACAGGAAGTGTGCTGATCGGTTATAATAATCCTTCTGAAAATTCTTATGGAAATGAACAGTCCTATAACAGCGGAATTTCAGAAGAAATGATGAAAAAATATACAGAAGCATTGAATTATCTTCTTGCGTCTCAAAAACACAAACATATGCTGGAAGATATGACGATGGTCTTTTGGGCAATGGATACGGAAGATAAGTGTGAAGATCTGTTCAGCCAGTTGCTTTTTGGAGAGTCTGATACTTTAAATGCAGAACAGACAGAAGAAATGTTGAAAAAGATGATGGAAGATGCCAGGGAAGGAAAAATAACTGCAAAAAGGCTGGAAAATCTAAGTACTGTAGATCCAAGTGTTGATTTTTATATGCTGGGGTTAAAGCCTAATTCTTCTAGGCTTTCGGTAAAGTTTATTATTCGTAAGAAATATGCAGATGTGTTGTGGAATATTGCAAGATTTCAACAGGAAATACAGGTGGTACAGGAACAAAAGCCGGTGCCTCTCTGGATGATTGAAAAAGAACTGATTTCACCGAAGAGTAAGAATGATAAAGTAAATCCGGCTTTAATGGCAGGGTTGTTAAATGCAGTAGTATATGGCGGAAAATATCCGGCAGCATTATTTGAAAATACTCTGCGAAGAATCCGAATTGATCGAAACATCAATAGGATTCGCTGCGGTATAGTAAAGGCATATCTTAACAGAAATGACAAAAAGGAGGAGATTACAGTGGGATTGAATGAAGAAAATAAGAGTCCGGCATATTTGTGCGGACGGTTGTTTGCAGTATTGGAACAGCTGCAGAAAGATGCAGCAGGGACAGAGTTAAACAGAACCATTAAAGATGCATATTTTGCATCAGCATCGGTAAAACCGGCGTTGATTTTTCCTAAATTGATACGGCTTAGTCAGAATCACTTAAAAAAAATAAAAAATGCAAATTATCGTTATAAGTATAATGAGAGAATCCAGAAAATCATAGAACTACTGGATGGAAAATTTCCGGAAATGTTGCGACGTACAGAACAGGGAGAATTTTTTGTAGGATATTACCAGCAAATACCGGAGCTTTTTAAGAAGAGTGAAAAGAAAGAAGAACAATAAAAAATGAATAGAGACGAAATGGAGGAATAAATTATGGCACTGGAGAACAGATATGATTTTATAATGCTTTTTGATGTGGAGAACGGAAATCCGAACGGGGATCCGGATGCAGGAAATGCACCGAGAATAGACTCTGAGTCAGGATATGGTTATGTTACGGATGTCTGCCTGAAGAGAAAAATCAGAAATTATGTAGAACTGGTAAAAGAAGGAGAAGCGGGATATAACATTCTGATTAAACCGGATAAAGCCTTGAACAGTAAATTTACAGCAGCATATGAAGCAGAAGGATTGAAGACAAAGAATAATGGCAGAAATGAGGATGATGTTAAAAAGGCTCGTGCATACATGTGTAAGAATTATTATGATGTGAGAACTTTTGGAGCAGTAATGTCGACAGGTAATGATCCTTGTGGTATTGTCAGAGGGCCGGTACAGCTTAATTTTGCCAGAAGTATTTCGCCAATCGATATAGAGGATATTACGATTACAAGACAGGCACGCACAACGGATGAGCGTCAGGAAACCGGTCAGACGGAAATGGGAAAGAAAAGCATCATTCCGTATGCATTATATCGGGCAGAAGGTTATGTATCTGCTGCACTGGCAAATAAGACCACAGATTTATCAGAAGCAGATCTGGAACTTTTGTGGGAAGCAATCATAAATATGTTTGAGAATGATCATAGTGCTGCAAGAGGAAAGATGTGTATGCGAAAGCTGTATGTGTTCAAACACAGCAATGTACTTGGAAATAGTCCGTCACATTTAATGTTTGAAAAAATTAAAATAAAAGAAGAAAATGAAATTCCTCGTTGTTTTGATGATTATAAAATTGAAGTGGATGAAAAGATGCCGGAAGGAGTAGAACTGATCGAAAAATTATGAAAAGCCAGGAGATAACAATCCGATCTATACAGCATTACATGTATTGTCCCCATCGTTGGGGATTGATAGAAATTAATAAATCCTGGGGCGAGAATATATTCGTAACAAAAGCAAATCTGCTACATGATCGAGTACATGATCCGGAGAAAAGTTATACAGGAAGAGGCAAAAAAGTATATACTTCGGTTCCGGTTTATAATGATGATGAGCAATACAATTTATATGGCGTAACAGACTGTATAGAATTAAAAAAAGATAAAACAGGGATTACGATAAAAGATGACAATCAAAGATATAAACTGACTATTGTAGAATATAAACCAACAAAACCAAAAGAAAAAGATTATCGGGAAGATGATCTGATGCAGGTTTTTGCACAGAAACTGTGTGTGGATTCTATTTTTGGAGGGGACTGTGACGGTGTTCTGTATTATGCAGATGTGAAGAAAAGAATATCATTGCCATTAAAAGAAAATTTTGAAAAATATAATGAAGAATTAAAGAGACTTTTGACAGAAATGCGGGATTTTTTAAAAGCAGGAAAAATCCCGCCGATTCGAAAAAATCAAAACTGTAATGGATGTTCTATGAAAGATGTATGTATGCCATCCATGAGAAAAATCCCTGATTTAAAAAAAGAGATAAAAAAGATTGAGAGGGAACCGTTATGCGAAAACTCTTAAATACAATATATGTGACAAATGAACAGATGTATTTGATGTTGGACGGTGAAAATCTTGTCTGCAAGGCAGAAGGAGAAATTAAACTTCGGATTCCTTTTGAAAATGTGGAAAATATTGTGTGTTTTAGTTATCTTGGATGTTCGCCGGCGTTGATGGGAAAGTGCGTGGAAAAGCTGATTCCAATTAATTTTATGTCGCCACAGGGGAAATTTCTGGCAAAAGTTTGTGGAGAGACAAAAGGAAATGTTTTTCTCCGTGTAGAACAAATTGACTGTTTCAGAGCATGCGGATTGCAGCTGGCACAAAATACGATGGCAGCAAAATTCAGTAATACCAGGCAGGTAATACGCAGAACATTACATGATAATGCAGAATTGAGAGATAATCAGGAAATACAAAAAGTACTGGGGATTTTACATGACGGAATTGAGAATGTTTATAGAGCAGAGACAATAGAAGAAGTTATGGGTATTGAAGGATATTGTGCACAGAATTATTTTTCAATTTTCAATCGATTGATAACAAATACAAAAGTACCGTTTAGCTTTGAGTTTCGAACAAAACGTCCGCCGTTGGACCCGGTAAACGCAATTTTATCATTTGTTTATACACTTGCAACAAATGAATTTGCAGCGGCATTGGAAACAGTAGGATTGGATAGTTATATTGGATATTGTCATGCATTGCGAAGCGGTCGTGTATCATTGGCCTGCGATATGGTGGAAGAAATAAGATGTATTGTAGAACGTTTTGTTATCACTTTATTGAATCTGCAGATTATAGGAGAAAAAGATTTTGAAAAGCAGATTTCAGGAGCGGTTTGGTTAAATGCAGATGGCAGGAAAAAAGTATTGTCAAAATGGCAGGAAAAGAAACGTACTGATTTAATGCATCCGTATCTGAAGCAAAAGATACCATTTGGATTATTACCGTATGTGCAGAGCAATTTGCTTGCCAAATATATACGAGGCGACATTGAGAGCTATCCACCATATCTGCAAAAATAGGTGGTGAGATAAAATGATGGTTTTAATAAGTTATGATGTTAGTACTGTCAGTGCAGCAGGAAAAACCAGGTTAAGAAAAGTGGCGAAAGAATGTCAAAATCATGCACAACGAGTACAGAATTCTGTTTTTGAAGCTGATTTAGATTATTCCTCTTTTTTGAAATTAAAAGATAGTTTATTAAAATTAATTAATCCAGAAGAGGATAGTTTGCGATTTTATTATCTTGGGAACAACTGGAATAAGAAAATTGAACATATAGGTGCTGAGAAAACATATGATCCAGAAGGCGTAATTATTATTTGAAGGTAGCGAAGGTGTGATGATTCAAAAACCACTTGAGGTTCGCCTGAAAAAACATTATAATAAATAAGTTATATATGCGATATCATATAAATGATATCAGCAGAAATAAGTCCGTCCCAATATGTGGAAATGTTCCGTTACATAAATACAAAATGTAGCGGTCACGTCCCGTAAGGGGCGTGTGAGTAGAAATTACGGAATGCTGACATAAGCGAGCCAATCGCTTTAGTCACGTCCCGTAAGGGGCGTGTGAGTAGAAATTTGACGACGGTAAAACTGCTACAGGATATAGGGTCACGTCCCGTAAGGGGCGTGTGAGTAGAAATTTACTTGCTCACGAAGTGGCTTAGCCATTCGCATGTCACGTCCCGTAAGGGGCGTGTGAGTAGAAATTGAACATAATTGAATGTACGGATGATTCGCTGAAGTCACGTCCCGTAAGGGGCGTGTGAGTAGAAATCTGGAGCAGTGCGTCGAGAAAGAAGGTGAATAACGTCACGTCCCGTAAGGGGCGTGTGAGTAGAAATAATTGAAACACGTAAACATTCCAAACATTATGTGTCACGTCCCGTAAGGGGCGTGTGAGTAGAAATATACCACGGTGTCGGTGTGCTGCGTTCAACAGCCGTCACGTCCCGTAAGGGGCGTGTGAGTAGAAATTAGATGTATTACAATTTTGGCTTAAAGGATTTTCGTCACGTCCCGTAAGGGGCGTGTGAGTAGAAATTAAATTCAAGATCAATAAACATATAATATCCCCGTCACGTCCCGTAAGGGGCGTGTGAGTAGAAATTAGAACGATCAAAAGTAAGTGTCACAAAAAATTGTCACGTCCCGTAAGGGGCGTGTGAGTAGAAATTTTCTCTGGCCTGCGGCAATCCGAACTCTCTAGCGTCACGTCCCGTAAGGGGCGTGTGAGTAGAAATAGTTTTATGATCTGTGTATCATCATGGTATGCGGTCACGTCCCGTAAGGGGCGTGTGAGTAGAAATAGAGCTGGATCCGCAGGCAAGTACACTGCTGCATGTCACGTCCCGTAAGGGGCGTGTGAGTAGAAATCTGTTTGTAATAACCAGCCGTGCCAACCGCCCACGGGTCACGTCCCGTAAGGGGCGTGTGAGTAGAAATAACAACGGATTTACCCCGTTTTCACTGTCGGGAAGTCACGTCCCGTAAGGGGCGTGTGAGTAGAAATTGCATAATAGAATGCTTCTGCTGCATCGAACTGAAGTCACGTCCCGTAAGGGGCGTGTGAATTGAAATATCTGCTGGAGTAGTGTTTTAGAGACTATAAAGAAAAGTCTGTAAGTAAGATTCTTCTATGATAATGCAAGGCGAAAAGTTTATTTATTGAGCTTTTCGCTCTTGTTTTATATATAACAGCTATAAATTTGTATGTCAAGAGCAGGCGAAAAATCCGCCGGTCTTGCTATATTCTGAGTCGCCTATTCGGGCAGGCGTCCTTCATACATAATACTCAGTTCCCCATATACCTGTGCCCGGTTGCGAACCGTTGTTGTCCATTTTTTCGTTGCTTTAAAAGTAGCAAGGTATAATGCTTTTAGGAGTGCTGTATCACTCGAAAAAACGCTTCTCTGACGGTTCAGCTTACGATATGTGGAATTCAGGGATTCAATGGCATTTGTCGTATAGATCACCTTTCTGACCGTTGCTGAAAACTTGAAAATAGGTGAAATTGCATCCCGGTTATCCTTCCAGCGTTTCATGGAATTCGGATATTTTGGTGCCCATTTTTCTGTTACTCTGTCTAATGCGGCCAGAGCTTTCTTTTCATCAGCAGCCTGGTAAATCGTTTTTAAATCTGTGGCAAATGCTTTTCTGTCTTTATCAGGAACGTATTTTAAAGTATTTCGTACCTGATGTACGATACAACGCTGATATTCCGTTTTCGGAAAAGCGGCAGTGATCGCTTCTTTTATACCGGTAAGTCCATCCGCACAAATGATCAAAGCATCTTTTACACCCCGGTTTTTCAATTCGTTCATAACCGAAAGCTAGTATTTCGCACTTTCATTATCGCCTACTGAAATGGTAAGAACATTTTTTTTTCCTTCCATGTTGATGCCAAGAATCACGTAAGCAGCAAGTTTGCGGATAACGCCATTATCACGAACAGAGTAATGGATCGCATCAATGTAGAGAATAGGATACACCTCATCTAACGGGCGATTTTGCCAGTCTTCAATATGTGACAGGATATTGTCTGTTACATCAGAAATAAAGCCTTCTGATGTTTCAAATCCGTAAATATCCTCAATCGTTTCCGAAATCCGGCGGGTAGTCATTCCTTTTGCATACATGGAAATGATTTTTTGTAGCCAAGGTGGTTATCTATTTCGGCTTCCATCATTTCTTTGATTGTTCTACCAAGAAGATCTTTCGGGGCATCCTGAATATCTTCAGCCGTTTGAATATCATACTCTTCAAGAAGCCGGTGGATAATATTTCTTTTTCCTTCCGTCATTTGTACTCGATGTACCGGTTTCTTTTGTCTGGCCATAATAAAAGGCCCTCCTATGATTTTTTATCATAGAAGAACCTATTATTTGTTAATTTACAGAAAAAGTTTCACACACTCGTGTTTTATGTTTCTGTCAGAAATTGACCTCGTGAATTGAAATACCACCATTCCATCTCCTAAATATTTTTTTGATTGAATCGAATTTTACATTATTTGCACTAAATTGTTCTTGATGAAATACTGTTTTTATTTCCTGAAAACTTATAAATTGAAGAAATATATCGCATTACTCCTGCTTTCATATTTTTGGAAGTTGCAGTATAATAAGAGAAACTGAACAGCGTATTCTAACAGATATTGTGGTATTTTATTTATCAGATTCATTTGAGATAAATTTTAAAAATTTCCAAATAATAGATAAAACAGTGAGGTAGCTATATGCATTACAAAACAACAGAATCTCTCCTTGCCTTTATCAAAAAAAGTCCGACGGCTTTTCAGGCAACGGCAGAGATGGAGAAAAAATTTGCAGAAAACGGATATCAGCTTCTTTCAGAGCAGGAATACTGGAAGTTACAGCCGGGCGGGAAATATATCGTAACAAGAAATCATTCGGCATTGATTGCATTTTCGATTCCAAAGAAGGAGTGTCGGAAGTTTCATATTATCGCCAGCCACAGCGATTCTCCGGCTTTTAAGATCAAGGAAAATCCGGAAATGCGGGTAGAAAATGCCTACATAAAACTGAATGTGGAAGGATATGGCGGTATGCTGATGGCACCGTGGTTTGACCGGCCGCTGTCGGTAGCGGGCAGAGTGGTTGTAAGGCGTGACGGCAGTCTGAAAGAGGAACTGGTCAATATCGACCGGGATCTGGTCATGATCCCAAGTCTGGCAATCCACATGAACCGGGAGGCAAACAAAGGCGTGTCTTACAATCCGCAGAAAGATCTGCTGCCGCTTCTCGGGTGCGGAGATTCGAAGCCGGAGTTTTTGAAAATTGTTGCGGAAGAGATAAAAGTAAAGGAAGAGGATATTCTTGCACATGATCTGTTCCTCTATAATCGGACGGAGGGTACGATCTGGGGTGCAGACAGAGAATTTGTTTCGGCACCAAGGCTGGATGACCTGCAGTGTGCGTTTGCTTCGATGGAAGGAATGCTTGCCGGAAAGCACGAGGAGAGCATTGCGGTGCACTGTGTTCTGGATAACGAAGAAGTCGGAAGCGGAACAAAGCAGGGGGCAGCTTCTACTTTCTTAAAAGATACGCTTCGAAGGATCAACGATGGCCTTGGCAGAACGTATGAAGAATATCTGATGACGCTGGCAGGCAGTTTTATGATCTCGGCGGATAATGCCCATGCACTGCATCCAAATTACATAGAAAAGGCAGATCCGGTGAACCGGCCGCTGCCAAACGGCGGAATTGTCATCAAATACAATGCCAACCAGAAATACTGTACCGATGCGGTGTCAGCGGCAAAATTCAAGGATCTCTGTGACCGGGCAGGCGTAAAATACCAGACCTTTATGAATCGCTCCGATGTGCCGGGCGGATCGACCTTGGGAAATATTTCGAATACGCAGGTACCGATGAATACGGTAGATATCGGACTTCCGCAGCTTGCAATGCATTCTCCGTATGAGACAGCCGGTGTGGAAGATACCGGAAGTTTTATCAGAGCAGCGGAAGAATTTTTCATATAAGCAAAACAGAACAGGTATCAAAATAAAGAATTCAGACAAAAAACAGGCGGGAGAAATCCTGCCTTTTTTGCGTGACATGAGCAATGCGAAGCTCTGTGAGCTTTACATGAATGTTCATTCTTTATATCCTGATATCCGTTAATGCATAAATTTTTTCAGGAAAAGGACTTGAAAAATACACCATGGGGGTATATAATGCAATACGAAAAATACCTAATAGGGGTATATAAGAAAAGGAAGTGAATGAAATGGAAGAAAACAGGGAACAGATAGAAAAAACATGCTGCTGTCAGTGTTCTGAGCGAAAAAAGGAACGCTCAGAAAAAGAATATAAAGATCTGATCAATCGTTTAAGCCGCATCGAAGGGCAGGTTCGCGGTGTGAGAGGAATGTTGGAAAAAGATGCCTACTGTGCCGATATTCTGGTACAGGTTTCGGCGATCAATTCTGCACTCAACAGTTTCAATAAAGTCCTGCTGTCCAATCATATCCATACCTGCGTGGCAGAGGACATCCGCAATGGAAAAGACGAAGCGATTGATGAGCTGGTGGATCTTCTGAAGAAACTTATGAAATGATGACAGGATAAGAAAAATACGAAAGTTTTTCGTATAATATCTTTTGATCCTGACACCAGGCAAAACATTAGGAGGTAAAGAACAGCTGAATAAAACTTATAAAAGTATAT
>UMCM01016751.1_pt1 | contig 18460 bp, 14 predicted proteins | sample 1964231 | NCBI WGS metagenome assembly UMCM01 (sample SAMEA4835968, study PRJEB28245) | human gut metagenome | biome: gut microbiome; material: fecal sample | place: Denmark | collected 2008
CTGACTCAGGAGGAAGAGGCTGACCGCTGGATTCGCTCCAACCCGCCTGCTTTCTGCAATACTACAGACAGAAAAGTGCTCTCGGAAGTATTAAACGACTATGACCAGGAGACTGCTGATTTCTACCGCTGGAAGGTGACGCTGACTCAGGAGAAACTGCAGCAGCTGCTCGAAGAGAAACTGAAGATGAACTTCGGCTGCATCCTCGACATGAAGGCTGTGGAACGCGGTACGAGCGGACGCATCAGCAAACTGCAGATTATCGGTACCGAAAAGACTTTCACCATCGGCAAGGAGCTGGAAATACGCAGAGCCTTGAGCGACAGCCATCTCTACAGTTCGGCTTTCGTGGTAGATAAGTTTGATCTGGACGAGAACCTGGTTCCTCAGCGCTTCGAACTGATCGGAGCCGGATGGGGACACGGAGTGGGTCTCTGTCAGATAGGTGCTGCCGTGATGGGCAACGAAGGATACTCCTACGATGATATCCTGCTGAGATACTATCAGGGAGCAGAAATCAAGAAAATCTACAAGTAAGATCTAAGGATAGAGTCCCGTCTGATCAACGAGTAAGGTCGAATTTCTGATAGACAAGCGATGTCTAAGAAACAGGACGATATCTAATGGACAAAAGATAAGTAATATCTAATGGATAAAATGGTAACAAAGAAGAATAGCAGGAATCCATGGGCATGGATCCCTACCCTATATTTTGCAGAGGGACTGCCCAACGTGATCGTGACAACTCTCTCTGTAGTGATGTATATGCAGTTGGGACTCACGGATGCCGAAGTGGGTCTCTATACAGGATGGCTGGCGCTTCCCTGGGTGATCAAACCCTTGTGGAGCCCGTTCATCGATCTGCTGAAAACGAAGCGCTGGTGGGTACTTACAATGCAGGCGCTCATCGGAGCAGCACTGGCAGGCATTGCGTTCTCGCTGCCTACGGCTTTCTGGTTTCAGGCCACCATGTGCTTCTTCTTCCTCATCGCCTTCTGCAGCGCCACCCACGACATCTCTGCCGACGGCTTCTATATGATAGAGCTGGATGAGCACAACCAGACGAAGTTTGTGGGTCTGCGCAACACCTTCTACCGCCTCGCCATCATCTTTGTGAATGGTTTCTTAGTGATGCTGGCTGGTGTGCTGCAGGTGATGTTCCGCAATCAGATAAGCTTCTCGTGGGCACTGATTTTCTACGGATTAGCTGGCATCTTCATCGGTCTGTGGCTCTACCATAGCCGCCTGATGCCTACGCCGAAAGAGGATGTGCAGACGGAGAGAACTGTGGGCGAAGTGACTCACGAACTGAAGAATATGTTCCGCACTTTCTTTACGAAATTCGGAGTAAGAGAGACGGTCATCGTGATGCTCTTCCTGCTGTTCTACCGCTTCCCGGAGGCTTTGCTCAATACAATGACCAAGACTTTCATTCTTCGCCCTAACTCGCAGGGTGGTCTGGGCATGTCACCGCAGGAATACGGACTTGCCAATGGTACGGTTGGTCTCATCGGTCTCCTTCTGGGTGGCATCATCGGAGGTATCTTAGTGAGCCGCGACGGTATGAAGAAGTGGCTGTGGCCGATGGTTTGCGCCATCACCCTGCCGGATGCCGTCTATATCTATCTTAGCTATTCGCTCAATTCTGATATCGTGATGGTGTCCTCCTGCCTGTTCGTAGAGCAGTTCGGTTATGGGTTAGGCTTCACGGTGCTTACGCTCTACATGCTATTCTACAGTCAGGGCAAGTTCAAGACCTCTCACTACTCCATCTGTACCGGTATTTCCTATCTCGGCCTGATGCTTCCGGGCATGGTTTCGGGTTATCTGAAAGACATCTTGGGATACCGCCATTTCTTCATCGTCGTGATGGCATGCTGCATAATCACCTTCTTGGTTACCGTCTACCTCAAAATAGATCCTAACTTCGGAAAAAAGGAAAAGGAGGAGGAAGATGAAGGGGAAATGTTGGACGAAGAAGCGACGAATGAAGAGGACATATTGGAAGAAGAGATAACGGAAGAAGAATATCTGGAAAATGAGGATTCTTCGGAAAAGCAGGATTTGCAGAACGAAAACGAAAAGGGAAACCGAAAGTAAAAGGATTCCCGAAAAAATAAATATTTAATAGAAAAGAGAGGGTGTGTCATAAGTTTACAACACATCCTCTTTTCGTTTCTTTGAAGATTAACTTTATCGGATAATCGTCACCTCTCCATTCTTGGCTATCTTCACGATGCTGGATGGTGTGTGAGGCTTATGCTCCTGGCGACGGGTCCAGCAAACATAATCTACTTGCTCCAACAATTCTGGGGCAATATCACGATAGTTCTGCGCTGCAGGCTCGCCACTCAGATTGGCACTGGTGCTCACAATAGGCTTCTGGAAGCGATAACAGAGTTCCTTGCTGAAAGACTCGAAAGTTACTCGCATGGCAAGACTGCCATCCTCTGCCACCAGATTGTTGGCTACACCCGTAGCATCATCGAGGATGATGGTAGTTGGCTTCACAGGCATGGCTACATCGATGAAATCCCAAGCCACCTGAGGCACATTTCGGAAATAACGCGCCATACGGTCAGCACTATCCACCAGACAGATAAGCGCCTTACTGTCGTCGCGCTGCTTTATTTTGTAAACCTTTGCCACTGCCTCTGGGTTAGTAGCGTCACAACCGATACCCCAAACGGTATCTGTAGGATAGAGAATCACTCCACCCTTGCGCATGCATTCTATTGCATTCTTAATATCTTCCTGTTGAGTCATTTTTTATTCTCCTTTATTATTAAATACTTCTGTACTGCTCGATATCTCTCATTCCGTTGAGGAAATCACGGGCTTCCATTCTCTTTTTGCCACTAATCTGTATTGTGTCGAGCTGGAGCCATTCGTCTGCACAGGCTATTTGCAGGTTCTTGCCTTCTACTTTCAAGGTTCCAACTACAGAAGAAGCGACATTCTCTGAAGAAGCAGCATTCTCTGAAGAAGCAGCAACTGCCTTTCCGGTTTTGGAAGTCTTGAATACTTTCAGCACCTGCGCCTTACCGCCTTCCTTCTGAATCTCAGTCCAGGCGCCTGGATATGGCGAAAGACCGCGAATGAAGTCATACACCTTCTTGGCTGGCTGATTGAAATCAATACGGCAGGTATCCTTGAAGATTTTCGGAGCAGAATGAAGCACGGTGTCTGTCGTGATCATCTCGTCCTGCGGCATTGAGTCGATATTTCCGTCAGATGCTATCAGGCGGTCGATGGTCTCTACAGCTATCTCAGCGCCTAAGTGCATCAGTCCGTCATAAACATACTCTACATCAGCATCGTCGGGGATGGCGAATGGCTTCTGCATGATGATGCGACCAGTATCGATATCGTGGTCGAGGAAGAAAGTGGTGACGCCTGTCTCCGTCTCACCATTGATGACAACCCAGTTGATAGGGGCAGCACCGCGATACTGAGGAAGAAGGGCTGCATGCACATTGAAGGTGCCGAAGCGAGGCATATCCCATACCACCTCTGGCAGCATTCGGAAAGCTACCACCACCTGCAGGTCGGCTTGATAACTGCGCAACTGCTCTACAAATTCCGGATCCTTCATCTTCACCGGCTGCAATACTGGCAAGCCCTTCGACAGGGCATATTGCTTGACCTGCGAAGGCTGAAGAGTGTCCTGATGGCGACCCACCGGTTTGTCGGGCTGGGTTACTACAGCCACCACATTATATCCGCCTTCTACAAGGCTCTTGAGGGATTCCACCGCAAACTCTGGGGTTCCCATAAATACGATTCTTAAATCTTTTTTCTCCATTTTCCTATTGTTTTAAAAAAATGCAAGTTTACAAATATCGGAGCGCTTTGCCGAAGGCCAAAACTCTCAAAAGACTGCCCCCTGAAGACTATCTCTTTTTCTGAAGACTATCTCATTCTGAAAGCAACCTTTTACTCCGCCGACATATCCACCACAATCTGGCGATAAGTCGAATAAAGGCGGGTTCGGCTGATATATCCCTTCAGCACACCGTTCACATCCACTACAGGCAACTGGGCGGCATCGGTTTCGTCAAATTTCTTCATCACTTCCTGCATCGGTTCGTGATCGCTGAGCACGGCTGAAGGCTGGAGCATCAGCTGCTTTACCTTGAAGCGCGTGTAAAGTTCCGAACGGAAGATGATGTGACGGATGCGGGTGATATCGATGATGCCCAGCAAGACGCCAGCCTGATTGACTACCGGAAGGAAATTGTTGTTGCTGCGACTGATTTCTGACACCAACTTACCCATCGGCAGGTCGGGACTTACCGGATGATAGTCCTTCTCCACCACGCTCTGCATACCCATCAGCGTGAGGGCAGCCTTGTCGATATGGTGGGTAAGCAACTTGCCCTCCCTTGCCAGTCGGAGCGCATAGATACTGTGGCTCTCGAAGATGCTGATGGTAAGCAGCGAGCAGATGCACACGATCATCAGTGGGATGAAGAGCTGGTAACCGCCTGTCAGTTCGGCTATCAGGAAGATACCCGTCAGCGGTGCATGCATCACGCCCGTCATCACGCCTGCCATGCCCATCAGCGTAAAGTTCTGCTCGGGGATATAGACGCCTAACTCGTAGATGTTCCAGATGCGGGCGAAGAAGAAGCCTGCAAAACCGCCGATGAAAAGCGATGGAGCAAAGGTTCCGCCACAACCGCCGGAACCATTGGTTGCTGAGGTGGCAAACACCTTGGTGAAGGTTACCAGTCCGATATATAGCACGAGCAACTGACTGTGACCATAGAAAAGCGAATTGCTCATCACCATGTCCCAGTCGGCCTCGGTTCTACCCTTCAGCAGAATGTTGACTGCCGAATAGCCCTCGCCATAGAGCGATGGGAAGAGGAAGATGAGACTGCTCAGGATGACGCCTCCGAAGAGCAGTTTGACATACGGATACTGCTTCAACTGGGCGAAGAATCCCTCGCAGACTGACATGGCTCTCATGAAGTAGAGACTCACGAAACCGCAGAATACGCCCAGCAGGATGCACGCCGGCACACGGTCGAGTTCCCATGGGTCGGTAAGCGTGAAATCAAAGAGCGACTTCTCTCCCATCAGGATATAACTGAAACAGGTAGCCGTAACACAGGAGATGAGGATAGGCAGCAATGAAGCCATCGAGAGATCTACCATCAGCACCTCAAGCGTGAAGACGAGACCTGCGATTGGGGCTTTGAAGATACCAGCAATGGCGGCACTCGCACCGCATCCTACGAGCAGTATCATCGTTTTCTTGTCCATGCGGAATATCTGTCCCAGATTACTTCCGATGGCTGAACCCGTGAGCACAATCGGCGCCTCGGCTCCTACTGATCCACCGAATCCAATGGTGATACCAGAAGCTACTACCGACGACCAGCAGTTGTGCCCCTTCAGTTTCGACTGCTTGGTAGAAATCGCATAGAGCACTCTCGTGATACCATGAGAGATATTGTCTCGCACCACATACTTGATAAAGAGCGAGGTAAGATAGATGCCCACGATAGGGAACAAGAGGAAAAGCAGATTGTAGGTGCTTTTTTCAAAACCCGAAGTGAGCAATATCTGTATCTCGTGCACGATACTATGCAGGAAAAATCCGGCAACGGAGGCAAGCAGACCGATGACAAAAGCCAGGATAAGCGTCATCTGGCGGTCGGAGATATGCTCCTTCTGCCACGCTACCATTTTGGCTATTGTGCCCGGTTTTTCTGCCATTTCATCTATCATCTCTTATTATTTCTTTAAAAAGTTATCCTTTTATATTATTAGAATTCCGAAGTAAAGTGGAACTTGATATGCTCGAAGTCCTGCTGCGCCATGCTCAATACATAGCCTGAATCAGCCAGGAACACATCCCTGCCCTCGATATCCTTCGCCATGTACTGGTACTTGCGCTTCTTGAAGCTCTCTAATTCCTTCTCGTCGTCGGCCTCTATCCAGCATGCCTTATGCAAGTGAACTGGCTCCCAACGGCACTTGGCATTATACTCGTTCTCCAGACGGTACTGGATCACCTCAAACTGAAGCTGACCCACGGTTCCCACAATGCGGCGACCATTAAACTGGTTGACAAACAACTGTGCCACACCCTCGTTCATCAGCTGTTCCAATCCCTTCTGGAACTGCTTGCTCTTCATCGGATCATCATTCTCGATATACTTGAAGAGCAGTGGAGAGAAAGATGGTAATCCACGGAAGTGAATCTTCTCACCCTCGGTCAGCGTATCACCGATCTTGAAGATGCCATTGTCTGGCAAACCTACGATATCGCCCGGATAAGCCTCGTCGATGGTACTCTTGCGCTGCGCCATAAACTGGGTTGGCGAAGAGAAACGCACGGTCTTGTCGAGACGCACATGATAGTAAGGCTGATTGCGCACAAACTTGCCCGAACAGATCTTGCAGAATGCGATGCAGGAACGGTGGTTAGGGTCGATATTGGCAGTAATCTTGAAGATGAAACCCGTAAACTTAGGCTCCTCAGGCTCCACCATGCGCTCCTCTGCCTTGGTAGGTCTTGGCGATGGAGCTATCTGAACGAAACAATCCAAGAGTTCCTGCACACCGAAGTTGTTCAATGCAGAACCGAAGAACACAGGAGCCACCTCGGCAGAGCGATAGGTCTCGACGTCAAACTCAGGATATACGCCATCCACCAGTTCCAGTTCCTCGCGCAATTGGGCAGCCTCGCGCTCACCTACTCGCTGGTCGAGCTCCTCAGACTGCACATCCACCTCCACCTTTTCGGTTACGCGCTGCTTGTTAGGCGTAAAGAGATTGAGCTGGTGCTCGTAGATATTATACACACCCTTGAATCGGGCGCCCTGTCCGATAGGCCATGAGAGCGGACGAACGGAAATCTTGAGTTCCTCCTCCAGCTCATCGAGCACGTCGAACGGATCACGACCCTCGCGGTCCATCTTGTTGATGAAGATGATAACCGGCGTATTGCGCATACGGCACACCTCCATCAGCTTGCGGGTCTGCGCCTCCACACCCTTGGCAGAATCCACCACGATGATGGCAGAATCCACGGCAGTAAGTGTGCGGTAGGTATCCTCGCAGAAGTCCTGGTGACCCGGAGTATCGAGGATGTTCACCTTATATGGTTCGCCAGACTGTTCGTCTGGGAGATAATCAAACTCCATCACAGAAGTAGATACAGAGATACCACGCTGCTTCTCGATGTCCATCCAGTCGGAAGTGGCAGACTTGCGTATCTTATTGTTCTTTACGGCACCAGCCACCTGTATCTGTCCACCGAAAAGCAAGAATTTCTCGGTCAATGTTGTCTTACCAGCATCCGGGTGAGAGATAATGGCAAACGTTCTTCTTCTTTCTATTTCTTTCATCTATGATTTATATGATTTTAAAATGTATATATAATAATGTATAACTACATGTCGTCGTCGTCAAATTTCAATCCCTCGGTACGATCCTTGATATAATAGTCGCTGAGCAGTCCCACGAAGGTAGTTATCTCCTTGATGGCACGCTCTGTTTCCGGGGTAATCGGCTTCTTCTGCAGTCGGAGCAGCATCACTCCGTAGAGGGCATCCAGACAGGTTTCTATCTCATTGACGTCCTTGTCGCCCCTGTTGCGCAGTTCCACGATGAATGGCAGCACCTTGTAATATTCGCCATTATAGATAGGGAACTTGGTGCTCTGCAGCAGCATGCCGTGCAGGTCGATCACGTCCTGGAGCAGCACCTTGTTGATATTGAGATGTCCCGATTCGCGCTTTCCCTCCTCATTCATCATGCGGATGAGATTGCCAAACCAGTCGATTTCCTCCTCCTTCTGTTCCGGAGTGAAATCAAAATTTTCGATATAGTGCTTCTTGATAACCGGGAGCGAACAGCCGCAGGCACGGATGATATCCTCCACCTGCCACATATACAGGAGGTATTCTGCTATACTTTTCTTCTTTAATTCCTGAGCTACAAACATCTTTTTTTAATTAGAAATTAGAAATGTTATATTTCAAATCAGAAATGCTATATTCCAAATTAGAAATTATACATACTCCCTTAGAATTCCGGGAGATGATAGAGATTAAACACGGTTCCGACGAGTGCGATGAGCGAGAAGATGATCACGATACTTCCTATTACCTTATTAATAATAAGGATGCCGTTGGTATCAAACTTGCCCCTGATCTTGTCGATGAGCCATGTGAGACCGAACCACCACAGCAGCGCTCCAAACATGATGCTCAGATAGCCCACGCCCATCTCCAGCGGCATATCCGGCACTACGAAGGCAAACTGGGCAAAGGTGGCCATGAAGAGGAACACGATGAGTGGATTGGAGAGCGTGACGAAGAAGGCGGTGATGGCATTGTGCCAGAGCGTGCCCTGCTTCTTGCTGCTCTGATGCATGTTTTTCGTAGGATTGCTCTTGAAACAATATACGCCGAACACCAGAAGCAGAAGGCCTCCGAAAATCTGCAGATAGAACTTGTTTTGGGCATTATTGACAATGTCCATCACGAAACTCATTCCCAAACCCGTGAAGAGTGCATACACGATATCGCTGAAGGCGGCACCGATACCCGTCACGAAACCAAACCAGCGGCCCTTGTTCAAAGTGCGCTGGATACACAAGATGCCAACAGGTCCCATCGGGGCTGAGGCAATCACACCTATGATAATTCCCTTGAATATGAAATCAAGTATATTTATCTGAATCGGAAACACTAAATTCATAACAAGGCGCAAAGTTACAAAAAAAAGGCCATATCTTGTAATTTTTTCGTGTAAAACTTTGTTTGTTACAAACTTTTTTATATCTTTGCACCATAATTCTAACTAAATAAATAGAAAAACATGACTGAGAATGCACTTAAGCCATATGTAATCGGTTTGGACCTGGGTGGTACCAATTCCGTATTCGGCATCGTAGATGCTCGTGGTGAAATAAAAGCTACTACTGCTATCAAGACAGGTGGTTATGATGATGTAAATGACTATGTAAAAGCTGCCGTGGAGGCTCTCCAGCCTATCATCGATACCGTGGGTGGTATCGACAAGATCAAGGCGATGGGTATCGGTGCTCCTAACGGCAATTACTATAACGGAACTATCGAGTTCGCTCCTAATTTGGCTTGGGCTCACGATGGTGTAGTGCCTTTGGCTAAGCTCTTCAGCGATGCGCTGGGTGGTCTGCCTGTGGCTCTTACCAATGATGCCAACGCTGCTGCATTGGGCGAGATGACCTACGGTGCGGCTCGTGGTATGAAGAATTTCATCGACGTGACACTCGGTACGGGTGTTGGTTCCGGTATTGTGATCGATGGCAAGATGGTCTATGGCTGCGATGGTTTCGCAGGCGAGTTGGGCCATGTCATCATGGTTCGCGGCGAGGAAGGTCGTCTCTGCGGTTGCGGCCGTAAGGGATGCTTGGAGGCTTACTGCTCTGCTACTGGTGTGGCTCGCACAGCCCGTGAGTTCCTCGAGAAGAGTGAAGAGCCATCTTTACTTCGCGATATGAAGCCAGAAGATATTACTTCTTATGATGTCAGCGTAGCTGCTGGTAAGGGTGATGCTTTGGCTAAGCGAGTATATGATTTCACCGGCAAGATGCTGGGTGAGGCTTGCGCTGATTTCGCTGCGTTCAGTTCTCCTGAGGCATTCGTATTCTTCGGTGGTCTTACCAAGGCTGGTGACCTCCTGATGAAGCCTCTCAAGGAATCTTACGACAAGAGTGTATTGAAGATTTTCAGGGGCAAGGCTAAGTTCTTAATCTCTACTCTCGATGGCAGCTCTGCTGCGGTACTTGGTGCCAGTGCAGTGGGCTGGGATTTGTAAGATATTTCTCTTTAATAAGCATAACTTTTTAAAAAAAAAGCATTTTGTATATTGGTATTTGGTATATAGCTATCGTGAGGTAGTTTTTATGCGTGACAGTACTCCCGGAGATTTACTCTGGGAGTATTTTTCGTATTTTGCAGTCTATAAGTAAATGACACGATCTTTAAGTTCTTAGTAAACAGAGATTTATAGTCTATATCAAGGGATTTGCATCCCATATTCAGGAAAGAATTATAACCCATGTACAGGTAAGAATTGTATTCAATATAATAAATAATCAAATAAGTAAAAATGAAGAAAATTTACACACTGGCTAATATGGCCAAAGGTATGACGCTCGCTGCCCTTCTGGCAGTAGGCACAACTGCTCTTGCGCAGAATGTTTCAGGTAACACAGAAAACGGTACTGTTGAAGGCAATGAAAATGGTAGCAACGAGAATGAAACTTTCGCTCCTGCTGTAGAAAGTTCTTGGCTCCAACCTGTAAAACTCGTTGGTAATGATCAGAAGGCTTACATCTACAACGTGGTTACTGAGACTTTTATCACCGGTAAGACTGCTACCGTGAAAAATATTGAGGATGCAGACGTCTGGACGATTGATGGCGATGAAACCCGTTGTTTCACTTGCGATAACGAGACAAAAGATCGTCTGTTCTTGGAATATTCCAGTTTATGGCACCCTTTGGTATGGTATGCAGAGGTATCTGACGACAGAAAAGCAACAGATTTTACCATCGTAGAAGGGTCTACAAAGAATAGCTATAAACTCACTAAAAATAGAAATAAATTATTTGGTGGTATTGAAACTGCCTACTTCAGCGTCAACGGCGACAAATACGTGGCAAGACTGGAGCCTTCTATTAACAACGACTGGTATATCATTTCTGCAGAACAGAAGGATGTCTATACAGAATATACTTCCCTCTTCACTGAGGCTGCAAGCCTGCTCAAGGACGAGAAGCTGAACGATCAGGAATCTGTTCTGGGCGCTATCAAAACTGCATTGCAGGAGACTGCCAAGGGTACTTTCGATACCTCCAACGCTGACATCAATACGCTCAAGACAACGATTGCAGCTGCTAAGAAAGCGATTGAGGACATCACTAACGGTATCAGCAATACCTCCGACAATCTCGAGAATGCAGAAATTACTTCTATCTATAGCGCCAACGGTACCCGCAAAGCCCAGCTGACCAAGGGCATCAACATCGTTAAGATGAGCAATGGTGCCGTCAAGAAGATTTTAGTGAAGTAAACAATAAGATTCAGACGATGGTGATCCAGACCGCCTCACTCTGATCGCTCGCCGCCATGATGGTGGTGATGAGTTTCGTCAGCGTGGCACGAGAGGAGGTCAACCTGCCCACTATCGTGTTCTCACCCACGAGAATGCAGCCCCGCGTATCTGCCGCCATGTTGCCGCTATGTATGCGTATGCCAGTGAAACCCGGCACGCCTACCAGCAGCGGAAGCCAGCGACGGAAGCGGGGCGATTTCGTTATGACCACCAGGTAACTGCCCTCGGGAATGGCCGTCAGTCCCACTACCTTGCGAGCCGGAAACCTCCGAATTAATTCCGTGTCATCAGATGAACAAAAAATGAATCGATGAGACCTACTTCTCCAAAACCTGCAAATCCTGATAGAACCAGACATTCATCTGATTGGCTCCTCTATGATTCCAAGCATAATAAGGAATTAAGGTGAGTTTCTGATTCTTCACAGAAACCATGCCATCAGCAGCCTGATCGAGCACCTGAGCATCGGTCTGGATAGCCTTCACAGAGAACGCAGGAGCACCCTGAGACTCAGTATTAGAGATGCTATAACCATCTATCACCGAAAAAGCCGGATTCTTGGCTACAACGCTGCGAAGTACAGGAGCACCATCATTATCTACAGCCTCTGCGCAATATACTAATGGTCCACGCTCTACTGCCACCTTACCTCTGTCGTCAACCACTTTTCCGTTAGCCACAACCGTGCGTACAGGCATATCAAAATGAATGTGGATTACATCATCCTTCTTGATATTCTTCACAGGCAGATACCCCTTGTTGGCAGCCAGATCAGCCTCCACAGCCTTACCATTCACGCTCACGCTATAAGCAGGTTTCTCGGCATCACTATACTTATAAAGGTCGCTCGGAACCACCTGATTGCGAACCCATCCAGGAATGCGCACCAGCAGATTGGCACCCTTCACACCACTCTTCTTTACCAAAATCTTGATATCACCATTCCAAGGATACTCAGTAGTCTCCTCCAGCACCACTTCCTTGCCCATCACCTGGATAGAAGAAGTGTTTCCAGCGAAGAGATTCACATAGATATCCTTGTCCTTCACGCCATAGAGATAACCCGGCAATGAAGGGATGAAACGGCTCAGATTGCTCGGACAGCAGGCGCAGCCAAACCAATGCTGGCGGGTGGTGGTACCGTCAGCATTAAACTTGTATTTGCCATCGCTCGACAATGGATTTGGATAGAAGAAACGACCTCCATCCATGCTCATGCCCGAAATCACACCATTATAAAGTGTGCGCTCCAGACAGTCAATATATTTGCTCTCGCCATGCAGGAGGAACATGCGCTCATTGAGATACACCTGAGCAATGGCAGCGCAAGTCTCGTTGTAGGCAGTCATGTTAGGCAACTCATAGTCGGCACCGAAAGCCTCTCCGCCATGACGAGCACCCACACCGCCCGTGAGATAATACTTCTTGGAAACGATATTGTTCCAGATGCGGTCGATAGTCTTGATATAATCCGAATCACGTGTCAGGGCAGCCACATCAGCGATTCCGGCATACATATATCCGGCACGCACGGCATGTCCCCAAGCCACGTTCTGCTTCAGGATAGGCTTGTCGCTCTGGCTGTAGGCATCGTGGATAGAGGTAGTACCGCGGGCATCGAGGAAGTATTTAGCCTCGGCAAGATACTTCTTTTCGCCCGTAAGGGTATAGAGGCGGGCAAGTGCCATTTCGGCTATTTGATGACCCGGCACAACCCTGTGCTGACCGGCTTGAGGACCTACCTCCCTGATCACACAGTCGGCATATTGCTTGGCTATATCGAGGAATTTTCTGCTGCCCGTAGCCTGATAATGGGCGCAGGCTGCATCCACCATGTGACCGAGATTATAAAGCTCATGGCTCAGCACTTCCACCTTGCTCCAGCGGGTAGCACCCGACCAACCGTGAGGATGTTTCGGATTGATGGTTCGAGCAGTATAGAGATATCCGTCAGGCTCCTGCGCAGCACCCACCACATTGAGCACACTGTCGATATAGGCCTTCATCTTCTTGTCGGGATAGGTCTGCAGGATATAGCTGGCTCCCTCAATGGTCTTATAGACATCGGTATCATCAAAAGAGAAGCCCATAAACTTGCTCACGTCCCACTCCTTGGTGTCGAGACCGGCATGTCCCGGATGCTGCAAGGTATAGGCAGCCATCTCAAAATTCTTGTAGCGGTGCTCGCTCTCACACTTGCTGAAAGCTAATGGCACAGTTACCTCTCTGGCAGCCTTCAAACGCGCACCCCAAAAGGTATTCTGAGCGATTTTCACACTGGTGAAAGGTACCTGAGCAAAGGGATAACCATTGTCCAAAACCTTGGTTTTCCGAGATGCAGAAGCCTTAGACTTTGCAGAAGAAGCCGTGGCAGCCATAGCCGAAGCTTGCAACACTGCAGGAGCAAACATTGCAGCAGAGAATAAGACTGCAGAAAAAATTCTTTTTTTCATCATTTATTAGGTATTTTATAGTTATATTTTGAATTTCACCATTCTGATATAAATACGATTGAAAAACTAAATCCCCGTAAAAAGGTGTAAGTTTGACACAAAGCAATTTCGGATGCAAAAATAGTAAAACTTTCAACACAAAGCAAATAACTATCAATAAAAAATGGGCAAAAATTATGAAATCATGAAAAAATGCCCACTTTATAACTATCATTATACCCTATCGGGAGTAGCCTATATTTTCAAAGCTTATTTTATACCCTATCGGGATGAGAATAGATTTAAAAAACAGTTTTTTACCACTCTCTCAGCGATATCAATATCAGTAATATCAGTTTTTTTTTGCATAAACAAAGAAAGAAAGGTTCAAGAAACTATCCAAGACCCCCTTAAAAAAACAAGAACCCATTAAAAAAAATCCCCAAAACCTTTCAATAAAGGTTTCAAGGAACTTTTTATCAAGACACTATTTTGTAACTAATACGATTATCTTTGTTTTCAGATTACCTTTCTGAACGCCCGATGCAGCAGACTGATGACCCGATGCAGCAGACTTTCGACCAGACACCGTATTCTCGCAAGCAACTGTCAATTCAACCTTAGACGGCTGAGTTCCAGCTCTTAAGATCACAAGCGCAGAACCCTGATAGAGTGCACGCTCGGCAGTCTTGTTCAACTGCTTCTTGCCCACGTGCAACTCATCCGAATTAATATTTCCGTTATCCACCGCCACGATATCCGCATCGCCCTTCACCGAGAAAGTCAACTTGCTGAATGCATTCATATCCTTCAGATCCATCACTCTCCTGCCTTTCTTATCTACGGCATACACTCTCACGTGCATCAGATCCTGTCCGTCAGCATACCAGGTTTCAGCATCAGGCACCATCTTTAGCGCCACTGCCTCGCCCGTAGTCTCTATCTGATGGCGAGCCACAACCTTGCCATTCTTCCGAGCCACAGCCAGCAGAGTGCCAGGCGCATAAGCAATGCCGTCCCACTTGATACGGGTACGCAACTTAGGGTCGTCACTGTTCTTCTTCACACCCAAACTCTTGCCGTTCAGGAATAGCTCCACCTCGTCACCATTGGTATAGGTATAGAGCGAAACCTTCTCGCCTGCCTCCCGGTTCCAGTTCTCAGAAAGTTTGCCAGCCGAAACATTGATGCCGTTCCACTGCACATTGCCACCAGCCTTCTCGATGATGCCGATATGCACAGTAGGTTCGTCAGAGAACATACTTTTCACGAAATAAGCATCCGGTTTCGGTTGCAGAGACAGGTCGAAAACACCCTGATTCCAGCCCTTAACAGGCCATCCCATACTCTCGCCCAAATAGTCGATGGCACCCCAATAAGCTAACCCGAGTACCTTGTCACGATCCATCTCATAGAAGTTAGGACCCATCGCAGCCGTGCTCGCCTCACTCTGATAGAATATCTTTTCCGGATAGCGCTTCATGTCGCCAGGGAAGTACATATACCTATAATTATAGGAATTCACCTCGGTAGTCACAGCCAGATCAGCTGGAATAGAATCAGTATCCAGATTGCGATAGCGCGGATGCATGGCCACGGTAGTGAGACGGGTGTCGTCGTAGCGATGGAGCAGTTGCTTCTGCAGTTCATAAGCCGTCACACCCCAGTCGTTGAAAGGCAGATTAGAATACTGCTGCAGTTCATTACCCAAACTCCAGAGCACCACAGACGGATGATTTCTGTCTCTCTTCACCCATTCCGGAATATCCTTCTGCCAGAGACTCTCCCAATCTACTCTGCCACCAGCATACTGCGCCAACCACTTATCGTAGAGTTCATCCACTACGAGAATACCCAATCTGTCGCAAAGTCTAAGGAAGTCTTCGCTATAGGGATTATGGGAAGTTCTCACATGATTGAATCCGAACTCTTTCATCATCTTGAGTCGCTTCTCAATGGCACGTGGATAGGCTGCTGCACCTAACGCACCGAGAGTATGATGATTGGCAAACCCCTGCAGGAGCACTTTCTTGCCATTAACGAGCAAACCATGCTGCGGATTCATCTCGATGGTTCTCACGCCAAACGGTTCGCGTATCTGGTCAGCCACCTTTCCCTCGTTATCGTAAAGCGTAACCTCGGCAGTATATAGATAAGGTGTATCGCACGACCAGAGTTTGGCATTCTCTATCTTGATAGCTGGCAGTTCATACTCTCTGTCGCGCCACTTGGCATTGAAATCCACATCCGTTTTCTGCTGCGCTACCACATGGCCGTCAGCATCAAAGATTCTGACTTCTACAGGAATGAAAGTTCCAGCAGTCTTCACCTTTTTCTGCTGGTTGAAGATGTTAGCCCGAATCTTCACTTCCTGATTGTTGACAGTACGGATGAAGAGCGGATGGCGAGGGAAAAATAAATCCTTGTCGGTGATGATAAGATTGACATCCCGATAAAGACCGGCACCGGTAAACCAGCGGGAGTTGTTCGGATTGCGGGTATCTGCCTTCACTGCAATCTCATTGACTTCGCCTAACTTGAGCAACTTGCTCACATCTACATCAAAGCCGAGGTAACCATAGTCAGTACCTCCTATTCGCTTACCATTGAGGTAAACATCGCCCACGAGCATGATGCCCTGGAAATCGAGGAGAATGCGCTTGCCCTTCCACTCGGCCTTCGGAGTCAGTTCATACCGATACCAGCCGATACCCATTTCCTTGAAACCACGTGGACTCAAACGGCTGCGAACATTACTACCTGCATCACTATTATCAGGACGTTCGCTGGCATCAGGAGCCACCCAGTCCTGTCCGATCAGGAAATCGTGAGGCAGGTTAACTACCTCATCATTAGCCTGCAAATTCTTCAGCATATTCACGTCGGAAACATCCCCACGATGGAACTGCCAACCTCTGTCGAGAGAAATCGTATCTCGGACTGATGCAGAAGCAGTGCCAGTAAATGCAGAAGCAGTGCCAGCAGCTGAAACCAACATCAGCAGGCCAGAATAGAAAAAATATTTTGCTGTCATATATTTCATTCAAAAATTATTAGTTCAAACCAAATCAGATTATTTCAAATATTTAGCTAATGGACTCTTCATTTTCTTCAATCCTTTCGCCACGCACTTTGCATTATGACGAGCACCCTTGAGAGAGGTGTGCGTATGATCATTCTTGTAATATTCTTTCACTTTCTCCTTACCAATCTTATCATAAGAATCGGCAGCGATATTGTGAAGGTCGAGGAAAGGAACATGGGTCTCTGCCACCACCTCTCTGTACCACTTGCCATAAGTATCGTTGCGGCGCTCCATCTTGCCGTGTGGCCACTCATTGCGAGGAGTCAGGGAAACCAAAATAGGATGAGCTCCCTTCTCGTAAACGTCCTGAATGAACTTCTTCAGATACCAGCCGAAAGAATAAACTACCTCAAACTGCTTGCTCTCCTGCATCTGATAGACATTGCAAGTATCCTTGGCACAAGGAATGGAACCGCGCATCTTCTTATCGGTCAAGGAACAGATGTCGTTATGACCGAACTCAATGAGCACGTAGTCGCCCGGCTGCAAACTGTTATATACCTTCTCCCATCTGCCCTCATTGAGGTAGGAACGACTGCTGCGACCCGCCTTGGCAGCATTCACACAGGTAATCTTCTTAGGATTGAAAATGGTATAAGCCTGAGAGCCCCAGCCCCACATACCATCCTCTTCCTTGTCAGCATTCTTTACGGTACTGTCGCCAGTAAAGAAAACCACCGGCTTGCCCTTCTCTCGCTGAAAATTCTCCACCGGCAGAGCCACATTGATCATCATCGCCTGCAACGGAGCCAGATTCGGGTCCTTACTCTCTGCCAATCCCTCTGCAGCCGAACGGGCATTCATCATCGCACCGAAACGGGAGGTGTGGATATGGTCCTTGAAGAAGTGATACTTTTCCTTCCAATGACCGTAACTGTCGAGCTTGGCTGCCGAAATCTCATTCAAATCTACAAAAGGAACGCCCTCCTGCTCTGCCACCTGCTTCGCCCAGAGACCGAAAGTCTTATTCACGCGCACAATCTTATCATTCTCATCATAGGCATCACGAGGAGTAAGCGACATCAGGATAGGATGAGCACCGAGCGCCTTGCAGTCGTTGATATACTTGCGCATATACTCGCCGTAGGTATAGACGGTCTCCTTGACGCCCGTCTCCTTGATGGTGACATTGAGCGAATCCTTACCGATGCCTGGAATGCTGGCACGCGCACGACCGCTATCGTAAGGGCCATTATCGTTATGACCGATGGAGATAATCACCCAGTCGCCAGCCTTGATACCCTTGCGCACATCTGGCCAGAGACGGTTGTAGAAAGTACGGCTGCTCATGCCTCCGAGCGCCTGATTCTCAACCGTAATCTTATTCTCGTCAAAGAACTCGTATTCGTAATAGCCCCAGCCCCACTGGCCGTTATTTCCATTGCCCAGGGTGCCATTGCGCATGGTAGAGTTGCCTATCAGGAAGAGTACAGGATTGTTGCCCTTTCTGCTGGTTCCAGGAACAATGCGGGCGGTCATCGCCTTGTTGAGACTGTCCACTGTATTGTCAATCACATGGTTAACATCTTCCATCGGACCGGCTACTGTAGTTTTAGCCTTCTCATCCTTCACACTCGTCTCGTTCTTCACAACTTTCTTACCCTTCCCCTCCTTCTGAGGAGTTTGGGCGAAAGTTGCAACTGTTGCCGCCATCAGCGACATTGCAAACAATATTCTTTTCATTATTTATTTATATTTTCTATTTTTCACCGGCTATTCACGCAGATTCTTTAAAGACTCCCCTTGAATTCACCACTTTTTCACTTAGACTTCCCTCGAATTCACCACTTTTTCACTTAGGCTCCTTTCGAGTTCACCA
>UMCM01050547.1_pt1 | contig 18099 bp, 16 predicted proteins | sample 1964231 | NCBI WGS metagenome assembly UMCM01 (sample SAMEA4835968, study PRJEB28245) | human gut metagenome | biome: gut microbiome; material: fecal sample | place: Denmark | collected 2008
TTATGAAGATTCAATCTTTCGTTCTCATAAAATGGTGGAGATAGCAGCATACAAAGATAGCTTGGCAAGAAAGTTGACAAACGAATCAAATGAAATCAAAAGGCTTATCAAGAAATAATAAGATGTTGTTTCTTGTGTTTGCACCATTATAGCAGGTGGAACACTATATAAAAAACTGATAGTGGCAAAAATATTACTTCGCCACCATCAGTTTGTTTTCGCATTTTGCACCTCTAATGCCACATTCTAAAGCGACATCGGAAGTTGGTTCATGCTCGAAGGTTGAGGGGCAAAGTTTGTTCCCTCGTAATATTCCGCTACGACAGGGGTGGAAAAGTCTTGGCTCCTTGCCAATGTCAAGCGTGCCTCGTAGCAAACCGCCATTCCATTTCTGAAACTCATAACGACTTGGCAGGTACTTCCTGCTCACGTTCACATCCTTGATGAGTGAACGATGATTGAGCAGGATGCCTGACACGCAGAACATCAGCATGAAGAAGCTCAAGCCGATACCAAGCCATTTATGTTGTTTTCTCCAAGTTCCTTTCTTCATTGATTTCCTTATCTGATTATCTATCTTATTTCTTTTCTTTCTTCGCCCTTGCATCCTTGACAATCTTTCCTGCCAAGAAACAAAGTTCTATCACCATTACCACCCAATGCCAAGGATATTCGCTCGGATGTGCAATGAGCTTCCCGATGATGCCCGTGCGATTAAATGCCTCTACCGCTATCCAGAACACGATGACCGTTGCCGTACCCATTCTGATGTTTGCTCCCCACGATTGCAAGTGGAGTTGCTTGCGAAATACGTATGGGGCGGAAAGCAAGGCACCGAAGGCTACACCGAAGGTGACTGGACTCTCACGACCAAACAATTGAGGATCGTAGAGGTTCATCAGCAGGAGATAGCAAGTCCAGAGCATTGTGTTGATTTCCATGAAGGTAACAATGCTGGTGTGGCGTGTCATCGGGCGAGCGGCGATGAGTCGCTTGTTCTTCCCCAAGAAGAGCGTCTGCCACCAGTTGAGGAAGTTGCAGGCATTTCTGGAACAGAAGATGTAGAGCAACATCACCATTGCCCACAAGCCAAAGGTGGCAGGGAGCAGAAGATATTCAGGGCGGCTCAACACTTCTCCTGTCACTGGGTCAATCTCAGCATGTGTGCCCCAACGATGGGCATAATACATGAAGAGGAAATCCACCCAACCAGTCCAATAGAACATACCACCAATGAGTCCGAGCAAGGTTTGGCGAGTCTGTCCCTTGACGAAAACACCTACCACCACCATCACCAAGCCCACGAATCCCACAGCCATGCCAGCACCCAACAGTTGCGTGCCGTCGTAGTTGTCCTTCAATACTCGTGCCACCAAATGAACGATGGGCATGCTTCCTAAAATCACGCCCATCGACACGATGGATTTCCACCAATATAGTTTTCTGTTACTCATGTGTCTTCTTCTTTCTTGCAGCTATCATGATATACACAAGCAATGCCACGAATGCCACGAGGATGCAAATCATCTGGGTGATATACTTCTCCGGCTCAATCCAAATCTCCTTGAAAAAGTCCAAGCGACCAAGCACTTCCACAGGCACCCAGAACACGACAACCGTTGCGATAGCCATACGGATATTGGCTCCCCATGTGCTCAAACGCAACTGCTTTCGGAAGATGAAGAAACTACCTATCAGACAAGCTACGGCAACAACCGAAGTTACAGGATGATGGTCGCCGAGGAAGTTCTTGTCGTAGCAGAACATCAACAGGAGATAGCTGGTCCAGAGAATCATGTTCAGTTCCATGAAGGTGACGATACTTGTATGATGCGTCATCGGACGGGCGGCAATCTTATTCTTGCTGGAACGGAAAAGAACACGCTGCCACCAGTTGATGAAGTTACATCCGTTCTTGGTTGAGAAGATGTAGAGCACCATCACCATCATCCACATGCCGAAGGTGGCAGGGAGGATGAGGTATTCAGGGCGAGTCACAACTTCACCATTCTCCATCTCCGGCTGTGTACCCCAGCGGGTAGCATAGTACTGGAACAGGAACTCTATCCAACCGGTCCAGAAGAGCAGACCTCCGAAAAGTCCCCAAAGAGTCTGTTTGGTGTCTCCCTTTACGAAGACACCGATTACTACCATGATAAGACCTGCCAACCCCATGAAGAAGGCTGAGTAATGCACAGCTTCAGGAGTCATCGTCTTATCCATTATCATCATCAGCGCATGTCCCAACGGCATGGTAAAGAGTACCACGAGGAACGAAGCGATGGATTTCCACCAATTCAATTGTTTCATATTTTTCAATTTTTAATGTTGAATGTTGAGTGTTGAATGTTGAATATACTGAGTATATGAGGGCATATGCCTAACTCAACATTCAACACTCAACATTCAACATTTATTTTAATTCATCTAAGTAATAACTGATTCTTCCTCCTTCATCACCTATCTGCACATTGGCATCATACCAGGAGATGATCTGGAGTTTGTAATATCTCTCGCCATCCCATGAACGGATTACGTAGGTATGGAAAGAAGGAGTATATACAGGAGGTGGACCAGAGAAGGTCATTGCCTTTTCGAGCACCGGATTGCCGCTTACCAACTGCTTGGCTGGTCCGTTGTTCGGGTCGAACCAAGGGTTCTTGTTCATATCCAGTTTGTTGGCGATGCAATACTTGTTCCAGTCTTCCCGCGACATGGTGACATATACGCTTGCTGAATCATCCACGGCGAAAGTCATGTTGTGTTCAGCCAGATAAGCATCCACCTGCGCCTTGCTCGTCCACTTGTCATATTCGCCATAGCCCAGGTCGGCAGCACCGCCCTTGCCTATGCCGCTTGTTCCACTGTTGGTGCGAAGCTGGTAACCAGCAAAGGCGAGGTCCCATTCCGTGGCAGGATAAGCCATGGTCTTTGGATCATCCTCCTTGTTTTCCATCACCAGAATGCTGCTTGCCTGGCGCTTCACCGTCTTATAGGTTAACTTGCCAGTGGCTTGATTCTTGGTAAAGATGGTATCGCCCTTTGCATCACGCTCTGCATCCTCGAAGATGTTCTTCTGTACGCCCTCGCTCCAATACTTTACGAGTTTAGCTGTACCTTTATAATGGAAATACTCCTCTATCGGCTTGCCGTCAATATAGGCGATGACACTCTGGTTAGGATTCAGCACATTATAGCGATGTCCCGTCTTCAGGTCAAAATAGAGCCAGTCGTTGGTAACACCCGTGCTATAACCTGTTTTTCGTGGCAAGGTATGACCTGTGAAGTCCTCAGCCTCATAAGATACGCAGCTCGAAAGAGACAGCAGACTCAGAACCGTTCCACAAAGCAGAATATTTTTTTTCTTATTTAGTATATTCATAATCATTATCATTAAGAAAAGCTATTGAATTCTTCACTCTTCGTTCTTCACTCTTCACTTCTTTCGGAATGCTTTTACCAATTCATCTACCAACACTTCCACCTGCACATGCGCCTTGGCTCCTGCCGTGGCTGGCACGTTAAACATGGTGATGCCCGAACCCAGGGTCTTTGGCACATAGTTAAAGATGTTATCCACACCCACCGTCACCTTCACCTTATTATAGAAGGTCTGAATCACCGACAGGTTGCACAATACATACTGAGGCAACTGGCAGCGGAAGTAGGCATCGTGGCTCTCGCCGTTTACAGAGAGTCGGTCCTGCACATCAAACTTCTTCTCACCCATGTAGCTTGCCGAGAAAGTGGCGCCCAGTCGGTAGTTCTTCTTGTTGTACTTATAGTCGAGGCTCGCCGTAGCAGCATGAGGCGAAGTGGTGTTCACCTGGATGCCATCTGTCTTGCTCACGTTCACGTAGCTGTAGGTGGCATTCATCGTGAAGTGGTTGAGGAAGTGCCAGCGCATGATGGCTTCCAGTCCGATGAGGTTCTGCTTGGCGAGGTTGGTGTATTCAAAGTTATACTGCATGTCGTAGATGCGCCATACACCCTCAATCTTCTTGCGGAAGAAGTTGCCATACACATTGCCCGAGATGAAGAAGTTATCGTTCGAGTACTCTGTGCCCAGGCTCACGTAGTTGTTCTTCTCAGGCTTCAGGTCCTCGTTACCCTTGATCATGAACATGCCGAGGTGGTCCCAGTTGAAGAACAGCTCCTTGATGCTCGGCGAACGGTAGCCCATCGAGTAGTTGGCTCTCCATGCCCAGTGATCCGAAGGACTCCACTTGAAGGCAATCTTAGGCATCGCCATCAGTCCGAAGGCACGGCTGAAGTTGGTTCTCACACCTGCCGAAACCATCCAGTGGTCGTTCATCGTCCACTCGTCCTGCAGAAAAGCCTCCGTCTCTTTTAATGAACGGGTGCGCATGATGTGGGAGGCATCGCCGTTGAATCGGTCGCTCGTCAGGTCATCGCTCAGGTGCTCGATACCGAGGATGAGGTCGTGGCCCTCGAACTTCTGCGAGGTGATGGAGAGGCGAGGCTGGAAGATACGGCTCTTATACACTTTGGTACGCTCGTCGATACGCTCATGTCGCTTGAAGCGGTCGTAGAAGTCGCCATGAAGGGAGGCGGTAATCTTGAACCAATCCTTGAAGGAGTACTTAATCTTGGTTCCAGCTGTCCAGTCACGCGCCTGACTGAAAGTCATATCCTGAATGAGGTCGTAGGTATTCATATAGAACGCACTACCGTAGGCAAGAATCTCCAGGTTCTTGAAAGGGTCGTAGAAAACCTTCTGCGATACCGAGATATGCTCTGTACCCTCGATGCCCATTGGCGGACGGGAAGCCACGCTGGTAATGGTCACGTCGTGGTCGAGCCAAGGGTTCGCCTCTTGGGTATAGACCTTCTTGTCGTTCTCAGCCTGATACATGTAGAAGGCATCGCTCGAAGAATACCACACATCGGTCTGCGAGGTCACCTTGCCTGCATTGAATCCTGCCGATACCCAGCTCTGCAGGTTCGGGCGGTCAGCGTTCTTCTCAAACATATACAGGAAGTCCTTCTTGGAAGGATTCTTGTAGTTGCGCTCGTTCATCTGTCCCCAGCGTACACCAGCCTGAATGTCGATAGGCTTGGTAGTTTTCTTGGTGATAAGATTGATGACGGCACCCGATGCACGGCTTCCGTAGAGGGTACTGCTGGCACCCTTCACGATTTCGATGCGGTCGATGGCATGGAGGTTGAAACGCTCATAGTCGAGGTTACCCGCCATGTCGCCCGTCAATCGCTCACCATCCTGTAGGAAGGGCACGTGGCGGGCATCCAAGCCCTGCATGGAGATTTCGTTGCCGAAACCCACCTTCTGGATGTTCATACCCGGGGTCTCCTGCTGCAGAGCCTTGGTCAGGTCGGCATAGCCTGCATCTACCAGTTCCTTACCGCCGATCACCTGCGTGCTCACTGGCGAGAGCTTGATTGGTCGGGCAGTACGGGAACCTGTAACCACCACCTCGTTCACCTTCATCACGTCTTCTGTCATGAAGAGCTTGAGGGAGCTGTCGTTTCCGATGGTTCCCCTCAGAGGGTTATAGCCCACGGATACCACCTGGTAATAACACTTGCCACTCTGAGGCACCGAGATGGTAGCCTCACCATCCATGTTGGTAACAACACGCTGGGGCGATTTCAATTTCTCATTGTCGGCGTAGGTGATGACTGCACCGATGATTGGTTGCTCGGTTGTCTTCTCTGCGATGGTAAACTTCACCTTGCGCTGCGCTGCCATTGGCAGGGCAAGTAGCAAGAGCAACCCCATAAACATTACTTTTCTAATTGTCTTCATTTATGACGTTTTTACTTTTTTCGTCCAATACTTCTTATTCTATATAGCTTGATGCTTATATGTTGAAAAGGCTTGTTCCTTTTGTTATTTTCAATTCCTTACACGATTTTTAGCCTCGCTATGGCTTATAGCTAATCCTTTCATTTTCACTTGCAAAAAGAAAGAGAGATATGTCTGGGCATACCCCTCTTTCCTTTCTATAGATGTAAGACACGGTTTCTTATTTGATTCCGTGCTCTTTCTTATACGCTTTCAAGTCTTCCTCGTACTTTGCCTTGTCGGCATCAAATGTTGCGAGACGTGACTTGTCGATAGTCTGAAGGAAACATTCAGAACGTACATTCATCATGTTGTAGTTGACGATAAACTGAATTTGGTGAGTTTTGGCATTGTAATAACCTTGAATAAAGCTACCTTTCACAACAGAGCCATTTGTTCCATCTCCATCAAAGGAGGAACCATCTTGTTCTGTTCCCCAGCAAGAACCATTCTCTCCCTTAAATTTTATCCAACCATCTCCTTTATACTCTTTTTGTTCCCAAGAGTTTAGCACCATACATGTTACCTCACACTTATAGTTGATAATCATTCCCATATTACCTACTGTAAAATCTAATAAAGAGATTGTAAATTTCTGAGAATCCTTATCGCTCCATTTAAAATTGAATTTGGTAGGGCATCCCTCAGGTAAAAGAGTCTTGTCAACGCCACTTAATGTAGCTTTTGTACTAAGAACTATTTCACCATTAAGGAAACTTTTTGAACTTTCTACTAATTCTTCATCAGCATCACCTTGAGTTATTTCCTGGTCAGAAGAACACGAAGAATAAAAGACTGTGATAAAAGCCAATATCAGATAAAGTGAATATTTAATGAATTTCATAAATTATAAGAGCAAAAGGGAGACGGCTATGAAAATAGCCGTACTCCAAATTTTAAAAATTAATTAATTATTACCATTTATAGCCTTTGAAACCAGTTGGTGAACTGTTTCTAAGATTACTCGAATACTTTTGTATAAATTCTTTGGTAGAGTTCAAGTTATAAACATTTTCTGAAATACCAAATATTGCAGTTCTACCTGATGAAAAATCTACCAACTTTCCATTTCGATATATCTTCTCAAAATTTGGATAAATAACATCTTCTGCATTATCCAAAAATACGTAAAGTGAAGCAAAAGCATGGATACTACTTAAATCCACTCTTTTCAAGCTTGGCAAATCACAAAGTTGTAATTTTGAAACAATACCATCACCATCTTTGTGAAACTTTATCTCTTTAAGATTTTTGCAACTATAACATACGAATATGTTTCCTACGGTTGTAAAATTGTCGAGTTTTTGGTTCGCAATCAACGTATTAGACAAATCCAACGTCTCTAAGTCGTTATTTGAAAGTTGTAAATTTGACATTTTTGCAGATTGAGATAAATCCAAATAATCTATGGCTGTATTTATAAGACTCAATTGTGAAATGTTATTTCTTGGCATCAAGCCTTTAACATCAAAGTTTGTTTTTCCATAACCAATAGAAACAAAGAAGTCTTCATAAAAAGGATTGTTTACAAAGTATTCAACACCTCTAATACTTTGAATTTTATCAATATCTTCATATTGAAGGGGTGCCCAAAGATTTATGTTTGTTCCTTTTTCCAGAATACCCAATGGCTTGCTAATATCAATATGTGTATCATCCACAAAGATGCTTGCAAACAAATTCTTCAAATAAGCAGCAAAGTAAGTATCAGGAATCTCTCTCAAAGTGTTGTACTTCTCCAAAGAGCCCTTATCATTTACCATCTGCATATCAATAGTCTTATTCTCTGCCTCATTCTGGGTATAGAAAGGCATCAAATCCTCTACATTATACTTGCAAGAAGCAGGGAGATAAAGTTTGGTAAACTCATGGAGGATAGTAGCTTTCACATCGTCATTCTCAACCTTGGCTGTTACCAAGCCATCGAAGTCATAGATGTCATTGCCTTGCAAGTCAAGACCTGTAATCTGTGAAGGAAGTGAAGCGATATGGAAAACTGGACCATAGCCATTGTTGCTAAGGTTCAACTCCTTCAAATTAGGAAAAACGGAAAGTTCTTTCAGGGCTGCGGTATCAACCTGTGTGCCTGAAAGGTCGAGTGAAGTGGTGCTGTTTGCTTTGTCATCAAGGAGCAACTTGCCATTCTCGTCGAATGTATATCCTTTACTTGCGAGAAGGGCTTTGAGAGGTGAATTATCAATTGCCCCCCCCACTATAAGAAGGTGCATCGTCGTCACTGCTGCAAGAAGCGAAACCGAGGCAGAGTGCCAGGGCAGCGAGACCGATAAAATTCTTAAAAATCTTCATTGTTTTTTGAACTTTTAAAGTGTTTATAATTAAAATTAAATATTGTCTTGAATCAGGCTGCAAAGGTACATATTTATTAAATAATGTGCAATACCTAAAAATAATGAAATACGTCATCCTCATTGAAAGACATCCGTAACAAAAACTTTAAAAATATTAGAGGGCAGAACACCATGTGGATGTCCGCCCTCTTAACGGTGTGTAAAGATTAGTAACGATAGCTGACAGTAAATGTGACGTTACGGCCGTCGCCATGCGCATATTCAGCATCACGCGCCATCATCATTGAGGCCGGCGTGTAATAAGTGTTGTTTAGCAGGTTGCTGATGCCAAGACTGAAATCCCAATTTTGGAGTTTATAGCCAGCAGTCATATTAACCAGGTTGATGCGCTTAACGATGCCCTCGCCTTCATTGTAGTTACCTTTCTCGTTAGTGGAGAAGCGATCACGCTTACCTGTGTGAACGTACTGCAGGTTGACATACGTGTTGCGCAGCGGCTCATAATTAATATACAGTGCGAGTTTCGGAGCGGGGATAGAGATATTCGACATGTAAGCATCCCATTTACCCTCGTCACTCTTCACCTTGCCTTCCATCCATGTGAAGTTTACACCGGATTTGAGGTTGCTTAACAGACGTGCGTCGGCACTGAGTTCAACACCATACACCTTCTGCGGCTTCCGGTTGACGACCCAGAACCCATTTTCTATCACCAGGTCACTACCCAGTTTTGAGTAGGTGTAGAAGAAAGAAGCATTCAGCTGTAGCCAGTTGGAGATATTGGAGTATGCACCCACCTCGTAGTTATCGGTCTTTACAGGTTCCGTTGAGATCTTCGAGAGCACATCAGCCTTGGCGGCACGCAGCGTACGACCGAGGTCAAAGATGGAAAATCCCTGAGAGAACGCTATGAATGGCTGGAAGACCTTGTACTTGTTGAAAGAGATACCGGCGTTGAACGAGAAGTTGTCATAGTCGAGGTTGCCACCTTTAACGTCCACTACAGGATCGGAAAGTCTGTTACGCAGCACCTGGTAATCAGGCACTTTCACACGGATGAAGTCATAACGTCCGCCCACCTTAACGTTGAGCCACTGCCAGAGTGTTGTCTTGGTCTGAACGAAAGGCGCATGGTTGTAGCTTGTCAGCCATGGCACCCACAACCTCCCGTCGATAAGCGGTTGGGCGGTCTTGTCCTTTAAGAAATCATAGCCATAGAGAATGTTCGTAAAGACATTGTCGGAGAAGACAAGTCGTGTGTCGAACTGGGCACGAATGCCAAGTTTCCGGTCCTTGACTGCTGACTGCCCACTTGTCTCTTCCCACCGTGGCTGTTTCTTGTTAGCTTTACGGAAATCGTAGATGGTGAAGAGGCTGGAAGCATAAGCAGAAGCCTCGAAATCGGTATGAGCGAAGATATCCTTGGATGTAAACTTCAGGTATCCATTATGGTTATAGCGAGTGCCTTCATCAACGGCCTGAGGGTCACGGTCTCCTTTCACCCCCACAGCTGGACTGACGAGATACTTGCCAGTCTGAGGAATCAGCTTCGTGTCTTGCAGGCTTCGATAGTAGTTGTACATAAACTCTAAGCGGTTCTTGCTGTCAAACTGATAGCCGAGCTTCGTGAGGATATTGGTTGTACGGGTATCGCCAAGGCCATATCTTGGAGAGATATACTGTCCGTCGCCATCTACGTTACTTCCCGTGCGACCATAGGATCCATTGACGAGATAATCAAACTGACGGACACGGCCATAGAACTGCTGATTAAATCTATAGCCTTGTCCTTTGCTCTTGCGGAAGAAATCATAGGTTGAGCCGGATATGGCGGTTTGTCCATTGAAAGCCTTATCCGTCAAGCTCTTCTTAGTGATGATATTGATGACACCACCGATAGCACCGTTGCCATAGAGTGCTGTAGAGCCTTTCACTACTTCTATATGGTCTACGGCAGCCGGGTCGATAGTGCGGATGTCACGGTCTGTAGCACGGAGTGGAGTTGATTGTGGAATTCCGTCAATGAGCACTAACACGCTACGGCCCCGAAGACTTTGAGAACGCGAACTCGTGGTGTTGCTTGAAAGTGCCATTCCGGGAGTGAGAAGACCGAGAATCTTGGACATGTCAGGAGCAATCTTGCTCATCTCTACAATCTGCTGGTGACCGATAATGGTTACAGTAGAAGCAGAATTGGAACGGATCTCCGGTATGCGTGTCGTACTGATTACCACTTCCTTAATCTGCATGGTACTGTCTTCCATCCTGCTTTGAGCTTGTGCTGACAGAGCCGTCATAGTCAGCATCGGCACGATAAAAGTTAAATTCTTCATTTGTTTTCTGAACTTTTAAAATGTTTATAATTAAATGTTATCTTGAATCCGGCTGCAAAGGTACGAAAATCGGTGTATATTTGCAATACCTTGAAGTAGGTAAAGTGCCAAAGGGCTTGCCAAGGGAATCCATTAAAGAAAGTGAAAAAATGAGCAAAAATAATTGTATTTCAAAATTTCAATTTATCTTTGCACTTGTAATCAAAGCGTTCTTTGTATATTGCAAAGTTGTGAAAGAAAAAGAATATAGCTCGTTTCTAAATCGTTAGCAGTTACACTTTTTAAAGTGCTTAACCCACTGATATTCAATTAATAAAAGATTTTGTTATGACTCGTACTGTGCACCAGAAGGTACCAGCAAGGAATGGCAGAAAATCCAATTTCCCTTCCATTGGTCGCCAGTTGCTCTCCGTGAGCAGGTCCCACAGATGATACTGGCTCAATATCGGTTCCGATTTGATGAACATCACTTGTCTTGCTATCTTATCCTTTGCTTCTCTGATGAAGTCCACACTCCCTGTGCTCTGGAGATTCCCACCACCATCTGCCTGCACGGATATCCTCGCCAGGCTTAATAGCCCTCATTCTACTACCTGCATGTTCTTTCGGGTCACGGGCGGATTTATTTGTCTTCACGATGATGTCGGTAAGCGTCTGATCTTCTATGCTGAGAGAAGAAGAAAGAGCGATGCGCCCTTTGAATGCCTGAAGGAAATAACCGACAATATCTCCTTGAGATGTTTGATAGTCTTATTGTCCATAATCTATGTCTTTTTTATTGTTATTTTCTGGGTGCAAAGGTACTGTGATTTCTCCAAGTGGGCAATATCACATGGGGTGTAAAAAGACTACCATACAGGGAGTAAAGAACATACCATACATTTGGTATAAGGCTGCCAAACGTATGGTATGTATGATGGATAACGTATGTGTATCCTATATAATTAAGGTGTAATTACTTTATAATGAAGGGTGTAATTACGGTGTGTCATGGATAGATCTCGATATGGCTGCTGCCTGAGTTGCCATTCTTGATAATCCTTATTTGGGTGGTGATGCGCTCGCTCATCGTGTCGGTATGACTGATGACGCCCACCTTCTTGCCTTGCGAACTTTGCAGCATGGCGAGGGAGTCGATGACGGTGGCGAGGGTATCGGGGTCGAGGGTTCCAAAGCCTTCGTCGATGAACAGATTCTCGAAGGAGATGTTACGGGAGGATAATGCTGACAGACCCAGGGCGAGACCGAGACTCACGATGAAGGTTTCGCCACCTGATAGGGAGGTGGTGTCTCGGATATCGTCGGCACGGTCGTGGTCGATGACTCGGATGCCCAAGGAATGCTTTACCTGCTGTAGTTCGTAACGGCTATTGAACTTTCTGATTTCCTGGTTGGCATGAGTTATCAGGAAACTGAGCGTATAGCATTGGGCTATCTTGCGCAGCGTCTTTCCGTCTGCTCCGATGGCATCCGTGATGGCTGTCCAGTCGTCCTTTTCCTGTGTTACGAGCTTCAGAGCCTCAGCTTTGTCGCCCAACTGTTTTACGGCTTCCTGGTGGTTCTGCATCCTGGCTTTGGCAGCAATCAGTTCGTTGCGCTGGCTTCTTTCCTGATACTCCTGCTGAATGGCTAAGAGAGCATCACGGGCTTGGGCTGGCTGATGTTCCAAGTGCTGCTGATGCGCCTTTTCAGCGCTTTTGTAAAGAGCGGTCGTTGAGGCTACGGCTTTCTCCTTTTCGTCCTTTTCCCGACGGATGGCATTCCAGTCTTCGGCAGAATGAAGCATCTCCAGGATGGTATTTCGGTCGATAAGGCTTGGTTCGATGCTCTTTTCTGCAAGCTGCTTGTTATATTCCTCTATCCAAAAGTCGAGTTCCTTTTCCTTCGTTTGCAGATTCTCTTTCATCGTCTTGTTCTGTGACAGCATGGTTTGATGCGAACCTTTACTGTTGGCGAGATCTGCCTTCAGTTTGTTGATATTCTCGTTCTGGTCATCTGCTGCTTTTGTTGCTTCGTCCTTAGCTGCAGTCAGTCTTTGTTCAGCAGCATCAGGCTCTTCTCCATTCAGAATCTGCTGGTATTGCGCCTGCCATTCCTCCATTTCTTTCTTGGTGTTATTCCACGCTTGAAGAGCTTTCTCGTAAGCTTCTTTCTTGTTCTTTTCTTGTGAAATGAGATTTGTGGTAAGTGCTTTGTGTTCAGCCAGTTTTGTGGCGCAGATTGAAGTGCTTTCTTGAGTGTTATTCAGTATTGTTGAAGCCTTGCTTTCATACGTAACTTCATCCTTTACAGCCTTATCCTTGAGTTGGGTCAGCCGTTCTATCTCTTTCTGAATCTTGTTAAACAGGCTCAGTTTGCCGGTTGCTTCCTTCGCCTTGTCTTCATAGATAGGCAAGAGCGATTTCAGTTCTGCCTCTTCCTTTGGAATCTTTGGATACTGGGCGATGAGCGCCTTCCATTCCTCTTCGTAAGTCGCGATTTCACCCGAGAGTTTTTCCTGTTGTTTTTGGAGCGTCTGTACTTCACCGTCGTTCTGTTTTCTTTCGCCGGAAAGATCCTTCTCCTGTTTCTGCTGTAGTTTCAGCAGATCCTCTTTTGCTTTCAGAAGTTGCGTGAGTTCTGTAGTAGCTTCCTCAAACTGCCTGTTGTCTGTATGATAAGGATGGGTCGTGCTGCCGCAGAGCGGACAAGGTTTGCCTTCGGTCAGGTTGGCACGATGAATCTCCCATTTTTCACTCACCATGAGGGTATAGGCATTTCTCAGCGTTAGGGTCTCTTTCTCCAAAGCCTCGATGAACAATTTGCCCAGCGCCTCATCTATCTTGGCATTTCTCTTGCCCAAGAACTGGATTCGTTCTTCATTCTTCTGCTTTTCAGTTGTGGCAGTATAGAGATGAGCCTCTACCTTGATGGCTTGCTGGACATCTTGCAGTTTCTTTTCGGCTACAGTCTTACTGTTCTGCAGTTCCTCTATATTCTGTCCGGCAGTCTTGCTCTTTTCTGTCTCCCAAGCCTGTTCTGCGGCTTGCGTCGCTTCGTGCAGAACCTGTTTCTGCTTGGCAATCTCTTCCTGTGTCGCTTTGAGAGCAAGGTTCGCTTTCTCCGTTTCAGCTTCCCATTTCTTGATGTTTCGGGCGTTTTCCTCCACATCTCTTTGGGCAGTTAGATTCTCTTTCTGTGCCAACTCCAATGCCTCTTTCTTTTCTTTCAGATTCGGCATCGCCGCTTCCATTTTTGTTTTCAGCGCCCTTGCTTCAGCGATAACCGGCATGGCCTTTTCGAGTTGCTCCTGTGCCTTGTTGACTACTTCCTTTAGGTAGGAGAGAGTATGCTCGCTTTCGGTGATGCCAACCTCCTTGCTTTTGATGGCAGCTTCCGATTTCAGGATTTCTTCTTCCTGATTGTGGATGCTTTGTATCTGTCGTTCAACTTCCTGTAACAGGTTGACGGCTGGTTGTACTTCATCGTGCAACTGGAGACGGATAATCTGGGCTTGTATGTCTTTGATAGCGTTTGCAGCCTGCTCCATATCTGCTTGATAGATAGCTATTTTCTTCGTTTGCTTATCGTTTTCCTCATACCATTGTAGGTTTTCTGAGATGGCCTTCAATTGGCGGTCGAGTTCCTTCTCTGCCTTTTCCAAAAGAGTGATTTCCTCTTGCTGTTGGGCGAGTTCTTCGTCATTCAGCAGGTTCTGTTTTACTGCTTCCACTGATGCTGCCATCTGGTTGTAGGCATCCACCGCCTGGTCTTTTGCTTTCTTGATTTCAGTAGCGATGTTCGTATAAGTTTCCTCACATCCGATGAGTTTCTCCAGGAGTTCGTAGCGCTCGTTTTCCTTTGCTGTCAGGAAGTTGGCAAACGAACCTTGTGCGATGAGCACGGTGCGGAGTAACTGGTCGTAGTCGAGACCGATGATGTTCGGCAATTCGTTCCAGTCGGCTATTTCTTCTGTCAGTTGTTCTCCGTTTCTTGTGATTTTATAGAGAGAAGTCTTGGCATTTTCATAGCGTACTCTTTGGAATCTGACGTGCCATTCTGCGCGGTAGATACTGCCGTTGTTGGCAAGGAAGGTGAGTTTACTGTAACCCTCTTTCTTGCCACGGGTCAGTATGTTTCGACTATCTGTAGGAGCTAACCGGTTGTTTTCATTAGCATCAGCTTCTCCGAAAATCTCTATGTTCTGATTCTTGTCGCCTTTCTTTCTTGGGTAGCGAGGGGCGCGGTTGTAGAGGGCAAGGCAGATGGCGTCGAGTAGGGTGGATTTGCCACTTCCCGTCGGACCTACGATGCTGAAGATGGTGCTCTCGCCTAAGGCACCTTCTTCAAAGTTGATGACCTCGCCACCCTGTTTGTCAAGCGAAGCGAGGTTGAGTATTTCGAGTTGTATGAATTTCATAATGATGATGTCGTTAATAAATCGGATAACATTTTCTCCTGTCTTTCGTTCATCGGAGCGTTGTGCCTGATGGCAAAGGCCTCCTTCAAAGTATCAAGTGGCGGTCGGTTGACGATGTCCTCGATGCTGGTGATTTGCTGGGAACCTTGGATGGTGGAGAGGTCTAACTGCGGGATGATGCGCTGGATTTTGCAGAGTACGGCATCCTTCTCATTGACGAGATTCTCCAGTTCCTTGATGTCATCGTTGGAAAGCTTCTCCTGTTTCACCTTCAGCATTACGTAGTCGAAATGGTCGCTCAGTTCGCCATTCATCCTTTCTGAAAGTTCTGAATGGATGAGTTTCTGCCATTTCTTGATGGTGAGTTCCTCCTCGTTTTCAGGCAGAATGCGAAGTGAGTGCTGAGGCTTGTATTCCAGGAATTCTACTTTTATATCCTTGCTCTTGCCTTTGCTGTTTTCCTTTTCCTTTTCTTCCTTCATTCCATCTTTATTTTCCTTCATTTCATCTTCTTTCTCCTTCGCTTCCATTTCCTCCTTTTCTCCCTTGTCACATCCGATGGTGATGAGGTCGATTCCGTGTATGTAGTCTTTCTCGGCGAACGACATTGGAAGAATACTACCCGTATATCTTGCCCAGTCGGTGTTCCAGATATGTTGTCTCTTATGGATATGTCCGCAAGTCATATAGTCGGGATGGTCGTTCCATCCTTCCAAGTCCACTTCCTCCTGTCCGCCGATAATGATCTTTTCGCTCGCATCTTTTTTGGCGATATCCGAACCCTTGGCGTACATGTGGGCCATCATGATGCACTTTCTGCCCAGGTATTTCTTTCGTGCTTCAGCAGTCAGTTCTCTCAGGAAGGTGTTGACTCCTTGCGAATAACAGGCGTTCTGGACCACATCACTCCGAAGGAAAGGTACGGCGAGGATGATGACTTCTTCTCCTTCCTCATTGGACACAGGGATGATGAGATCGTCGTAGGAATAGAGCCAATGTCCGCCGGTTTTATTATCGTCTTCGTTTTCTCCCTGCTGCCAGATTTTCCTTACGTTTCCTCTGATTTCTACATGGTATCTGGCAAGGAGTGGGCGGGGAGCCTCCAGTCGGCTGGCGGAATCGTGGTTGCCGGCGGTGATGATAATCTGCATGTTCGGGCACAGATGGGTGGCATCGGCAAGAAACTCGTAATAAACGGTCTGTGCTGCTGCCGATGGATTTCCATTGTCGAAGATGTCTCCTGCGATGAGGAGAGCATCGGGCTTTTGATCAGCGATTTGCACTAAGAGCCATTGCAGGAAGTGCTTGTGTTCAGGCAGTCGGTCGTTGCCGTGAAACAGGTTGCCCAGATGCCAGTCGCTGGTTGCTAATATCTTCATACTCATAGGGGTTGTGTTATCTTTGTCTTTTTCTTTGTTTCAAGTTTACAATCGTTTTTTCCTCCGTTTCATGATTGCAATCCTTGAACTCGGAAATGCAATCTGACCACAAAGTTAGCATAATTCTTTGGGATAAGCAAGGAAAAATACCCTAAAAATGAAGAAAAATGACTGGAAAAGTGAAGATATTTGGGTAAACTATTGTTTTCTTCCTGATAAAATTGTATCTTTGCCTAATAGAAATCTCCGTTGAATGTCGGTTCAACGACTTTGAACGGAGATTTCTATTAGGATGAGATACTTTTATTCCTAAGTAGGAGATAGAAGACCAAATAGAGACCAATCAGCAGATGTTGTCTTTGACGAGGTATAACGAGAATGCTGACGCATTGAGTGGCAAGCCGTTGCCAGGTTCCTTTACTTTGTACGATTTGAACGGAAAACTTTGGACAGAACAGTCGCTCAAGGGACATAAGGTAGTAATCAACGCATGGTATTCTGGCTGTGGACCTTGTTTGCGAGAAATGCCTATCCTTTCGGAGTGGAAGAATAAGTATCCTAATGTGATATTTCTCTCTGTAAACTTCGAGAAAGCTGATAAGGTAAGGAAGATAACGGAGGCACGTGGCTTCAATTGGACTCATCTTTATTGTGATAATTATTTCGTGAAATTTGTTGGCTCAGTCGGTTTTCCTCTCTTTATCGTCCTAGGGGAGGATGGCTTGATACGTTATATGGTGAATGGTACCAATGAGAAGATACGTCAGGATATTTTGAACGTTATCAATAAGTAGGTAACTACTCAGCACCCCTATGGGCATGAGTAATCGTCTTACTGTTGTACTACAGCAAGAATTGCATTGCTCGCGATTCTGACTGGAACACGTATAGACTGGTTCGTGCTTTACAATCACGTCTGGTTCTGCAATAGTCTGCAGTGTGTGACCCTTGTGGTCAGGCTGTCCACCGCTCGGCTTTCCGCTTGGCTTGCGAAGAGACTTTGTCCTGCGCTGCTCACGAGAAGCGATACTTTCTTGGGATGGAGGGATACTGCTGTTGCTGCTGTTTGTCTCGGGCTTCCCTGGTGTACTTGACGTATCGTCAGCAGCTTCCTCGAGTTCCTTGATGCGCTCTTTAGCAGCGGCAAGTTCTGACTTTAGATTATGTATTTCCACATCCTTCTGGTTAATGACACGATTGAGGCGTCCGATCTCCTCATTCTTCTCGGAGTCGGACTTCTCAAGCTTGCGCAGACGCTGGTTTATCTGGCGCAAAACAATATCTATGTCAGTACAGTCGTTTGCCATTGTTTTTGGTGCAAAGATAAGCATTTTTATCCACATGGCAAAATCACGATTTAGGATTATTAACGAGAAGTTTTCTATAGGGGTGCTGAGTAGTTACGAAGGACTGCAGTTATGTTAATATTTTGTTAAAGGCGCGTGTTAATAGTCTTATTTATAGGAAAATATGTAATTTTTCACTGTTAAATAGATGTTTAATTTAAAGTCCAAATAATTATGGAGCAGATTACTATAGATTTTAAGAACGCTTTTGATTGTTCCAAGAAGGAAAAGTCAAAACAATACATTTTTAAGCTTTTGCCCTTACAGGGCGTATTGCTGACTGCGAGTGTACCCAGTGTGCTGCCCTGGGCTACGAGCCTTTGGACTTTCAGCCCGTTTCAACCATACAGTTAGAGCTCTTTCCTTTATAGTTTTCTTTTGAATTGTCTGATCAGATATCTGGGGCTTCTTCTCATATCCCATAAATCTACGATAATGACGAGGTAGTTTTCTTTGTTTTTACGCCGATATTCTCCATTATATTGATTTTTTTGCTTTCAGATTTG
>UMCM01012359.1_pt1 | contig 17480 bp, 10 predicted proteins | sample 1964231 | NCBI WGS metagenome assembly UMCM01 (sample SAMEA4835968, study PRJEB28245) | human gut metagenome | biome: gut microbiome; material: fecal sample | place: Denmark | collected 2008
TATCAGGGCAGGCGGGCTTGTCGGCCTGCCGCAAAGCGGCCCGATCGGGCAACTTGGGTGGTACCGCGACTTGAGCTTTTCAGGCCGTCCCATGATAAACTCATGGGGCGGCCTTTTTTATTTTGTCCAAATGTAAAAATCACGCCCCGCACATTCACGAGGAGGTTTACACTATGCCGAAGGAACTCGCCAAACAGTATGCCCCGCAGGGCACCGAGGATCGCATCTATCAGAACTGGTGCGACAAGGGGTATTTCCATACCCAGATCGACCGCAGCAAAAAGCCGTTTACCATCGTCATGCCGCCGCCGAACGTCACCGGCCAGCTGCACATGGGCCACGCCATGGATGAGACCTGGCAGGACATCCTGACCCGCTACAAGCGGATGCAGGGCTATGCCGCGCTGTGGGTGCCCGGCACCGACCATGCGTCCATTGCCACCGAGGCCAAGGTCGTCGCCAAGATGCGCGAGGAGGGCCTGACCAAGGAGATGGTGGGCCGTGACGGCTTTCTGGAGCGTGCTTGGGACTGGAAGAACACCTATGGCAACCGCATCGTCAGCCAGCTGAAGAAGCTGGGCTGCTCCTGCGACTGGCAGCGCGAGCGCTTCACGATGGACGAGGGCTGCTCCGACGCCGTCAAGGAGGTCTTTGTCCGTCTGTACAATGAGGGGCTGATCTACCGCGGCAACCGCATGGTCAACTGGTGCCCCCACTGCAACACCTCGATTTCCGACGCCGAGGTCGAGTATGAGGCCAAGGAGGGCAGCTTCTGGCATCTGCTCTACCCCGTCAAGGAGACGGGCGAGATGCTGGAGCTGGCCACGACCCGCCCCGAGACGATGCTGGGTGATACCGCTGTTGCCATCAACGCCGAGGACCCGCGCTACAAGCACCTGCACGGCTGCCATGTCGTGCTGCCGCTGCTGGGCCGCGAAATTCCCATCGTCTGCGACGAGCACGCCGACATGGAGAAGGGCACCGGCGTTGTGAAGATCACCCCCGCCCACGACCCCAACGACTTTGAGGTCGGCAAGCGCCACGACCTGCCGATGATCCGTGTGCTGACCTACGACGGCCACATGACTGGCGCCGCCGACAAGGCCGCCGTCGATGCCGAGAAGGCCGCGGGCCGCGCTGCTGCCGACGAGCCGGACGTGCTGGACTGCGGCAAGTATGCCGGCATGACCGCGCTGGAGGCCCGCAAGGCCATTCTGGCCGATTTGGAGGCCTGCGGTGCGCTGAAGGAGACCGAGCCGCTGACCCACGACGTGGGCACCTGCTACCGCTGCCACTCGGTCATTGAGCCGATGGTCTCCAAGCAGTGGTTCGTTAAGATGGAGCCGCTGGCCAAGCCCGCCATCGAGAGCGTCGAGAAGGGCGAGATCAAGTTCGTGCCCGAGCGCTTCACCAAGAACTATATCAACTGGATGAAGGGCGGCCGCGACTGGTGCATCAGCCGCCAACTGTGGTGGGGCCACCAGATCCCCGCCTGGTACTGCGACGACTGCGGCGAGACCGTCGTGGCCAAGGAAGCCCCCTGCACCTGCCCCAAGTGCGGCAGCTCCAACATGACCCAGGACCCCGACACGCTGGACACCTGGTTCAGCTCTGCCCTGTGGCCGTTCTCCACGCTGGGCTGGCCCAACGAGAACGCCGAGGATTACAACTACTTCTACCCCACGAACACGCTGGTCACCGGCTATGACATCATCGGCTTCTGGGTGTCCCGCATGATCTTCTCGGGTCTGGCCTACACCGGCAAGGCACCGTTTGACACGGTACTGATCCACGGCATTGTCCGCGACAGCCAGGGCCGCAAAATGTCCAAATCCCTGGGCAACGGCATTGACCCGCTGGAGGTCATTGAGCAGTACGGCGCGGACGCGCTGCGCATGATGCTGATCATCGGCTCCACCGCAGGCAACGATATGCGCTACAGCGATGAAAAAGTCCTTGCCTGCCGCAACTTTGCCAACAAGCTGTGGAACGCCTCCCGCTTTGTGCAGATGAACCTGCCCGAGGACTTTGAGCCGGGTCTGCCCGAGGAAAGCCTGCTCGACATGAGCGACAAGTGGATTTTGTCCGAGCTTGCCAAGGTCGCCGCCGAGGCTACCGCCAACCTCGACAAGTACGAGCTGGGTCTGGCCGCCGAGAAGGTCGAGAACTTCATCTGGGAGGTCTACTGCGACTGGTATATCGAGATCTGCAAGACCCGCCTGAACGGCGAGGACGCGGCAGCCGCCGACGCGGCCCGCAAGGTACTGGTCTACGTGCTGGACAAGGCGCTCAAGCTGCTGCACCCCTTCATGCCGTTCATCACCGAGGAGATCTATCAGGCTCTGCCCGGCAGCGCCGAGACCATCATGAACGAGAAGTGGCCCGGCGACGAGAACATGAAGGTCTGGGCCGAGGACTGCGCCGACTTTGAAAAGCTGATGGACTACATCAAGGCTGTCCGCGCCATGCGTGCCGAGATGAACGTCCACCCCGCCAAAAAGACGAGCATGGTCATTGAGACTGCCTCCCCCGCCGCGTTTGAGAAGGGCGGCGCGTATCTGGCCCGCTTTGCCTTTGCCACCGACGTGACGGTCACGGCAAAGTACGAGGGCAGCACCGACGGCATGGTCAACGTGGCGACCCCCGACGCGAAGGGCTTTATCCCGATGATGGAGCTGATCGACCGCGACAAGGAGCTGGCCCGCCTGAACAAGGAGCTGACCAAGGCCGAGAAGGAGCTGGGCATGTTCACGAACCAGCTGAACAACCCGAAGTTCGTCGAGAAGGCCCCGGCGAAGCTCGTCGAGGAGACCCGCGCCAAGCTGGCTGCCGCCCAGGACAAGGCCGCCAAGATCAAGGAGAGCATTGCGGCGCTGGGGTAAGTCTGAAGGCTTCCCCCGTGGGGGAAGCTGTCACCGCAGGCGACTGATGAGGGCAGCGTTTCCGCCGCAGCTCGTTCACGGGCAATACTGGCACACTCGCCCCTCATCCGGCCCTTCGGGCCACCTTCCCCCGTAGGGGAAGGCTTTTCAGCCACAAACAAAAAATAACCCCGCCCCGTCAGGAACTGCATCCTGACGGGGCGGGGTTTTCTCGTTACAGCACAAAAATTGCAGAGGAATCGTTACAAGGGCAAATTACTTGCGGCGCTTGCCCTTGCCGCCCTTGCGGGTGTTGGTCTTGGCAGCGGCGGTCTTGACGGCCTCGACGGCCTTCTCGGCTGCGGGCTTGGCAGCCTCAACAGCCTTCTCGACGACGGGCTTCGCAGCCTCGACGGTTTTCTCAACGACGGGCTCGGCAGCCTTGACGGCCTTCTCGACGACGGGCTTGGCAGCCTTGACAGCCTTCTCAGCGGCAGGCTTGGCAGCCTTGACGGCCTTCTCGACGACAGGCTCAGCAGCCTTGACGACCTCGGTGGCGGCCTTCTCGGCAGCGGCCTTGGCCTTAACGGTGGTGGCCTTCACGCTGGTCTTGGGCTTGCGGGTGACCTCGTTGATGGTCCAGAACTGGTTGTCACCGTTGACGTCAGCCCAGATCTGCAGCACGGTGCCGTTCTCGGTAGCCATGCCGGGGTCCAGCAGCTTGCCGGCCAGGTTGGACTTGATCTTGACGCGGCCATCGTTGGTAGGCTCCACGACCCACAGCTGGCTGGATGCCTGGGCACCCTCCCACTGGTGGACGCGGGTGCCGTCGCTGACGCCGCCCATGTCCAGATCCATCATCTTGCCGGTGAAGCGGTTCTGGATGCGGTAAACGCCGTCGCCTGCTGCGACGAAGTTCCACTGCTGCCACTCAAAGTTGGCGTTGTCCATCAGCTGGATCTTCGCGCCATTGTCAATGTTATAGTCAGCGACCTCAACGACCTTGCCGTTGGCGGCGCTGATGGTATAGAACTTACCCTCGGTAAGTACGGTCTGTGCAATCTTCTTCGGTGCCATAATTAGTCCTCCTATAGGTATATCATGTATATTATGCGGCAAATCTTGTTTGTAGTTTCCCTCATGCCGCGTAGTCAAACACCGCTTTTTGCGTGTCTACGTATCCTATTATAACCACTTTTTACCTTCCCGTCAACTTTTTGGCGCTGTTGCGGCATTTTGCACAAAAACCGCCGGGACGGCAGATGCTATCCCGGCAGTTTTGATTGATTTTATGCCGTTTTGCGGCTTTTTTCGACCTCTCTGCGCTTAAGAGTTCTCGGCAAAGTTGCCGGTGTACAGGCGGTAATAGCGGCCCTTCTGGGCGATCAGCTCGTCGTGGGTGCCGCGCTCAATGATACGACCCTGCTCCAGCACCATGATGCAGTCCGAGTTGCGCACGGTGGACAAGCGATGGGCAATGACGAAGGTCGTGCGGCCATACATCAGGCCGTCCATGCCGTCCTGCACAAGCTTCTCGGTGCGGGTGTCGATGGAGGACGTTGCCTCGTCCAGGATCAGCACCGGCGGGTCTGCGACAGCCGCGCGGGCAATCGCCAGCAGCTGGCGCTGGCCCTGGCTCAGGTTCGTGCCGTCGCCGGTCAGCATCGTGTTGTAGCCGTCTGGCAGATGTTTGATGAAGGTATCCGCATTTGCGAGCTTCGCGGCGGCCATGCACTCCTCATCGGTGGCGGTCAGGCGGCCATAACGGATGTTCTCCATGACCGTGCCGGTGAACAGGTGGGTATCCTGCAGGACGATGCCCAGAGAGGAGCGCAGCGCGTCCTTCTCAATGGACTTGATGTCGTGGCCGTCGTACAGGATCCGGCCCTTCTGGATGTCGTAGAAGCGGTTGATCAGGTTCGTGATCGTCGTCTTGCCCGCGCCGGTGGAGCCGACAAAGGCGATCTTCTGCCCCGGACGGCCATACAGGTTGATGTCATGCAGGACGATCTTCTTCTCGTCGTAGCCGAAGTCCACATCCTTAAAGACGATGTCGCCCTCCAGCTTGGTGTACCGGGGCTTGCCGTCGGCATCCATGCGTTTCCACGCCCACATGCCGGTGGACTCGTTCGCCTCGGTGACAGTATCGTCCGCTTCGTACTTGGCGTGGACCAGGGTGATGTCGCCCTCGTTGACCTCGGGCTTTTCATCCAGCAGCGCAAAGATACGCGCACCGCCGGCCAGCGCCATAACGACGGAGTTCAGCTGCATGGAGATCTGGCTGATGGGCTGGTTGAACTGGCGGGTCAGCACAAGGAAGCTGGCGAGGCCGCCCAGCGTAAAGCCGCCGAAGCCGTTGATAGCCAGCGCACCGCCGAGGATGGCGCAGAACACGTAGGACAGGTTGCCCAGCTGGCCGTTGACGGGCATTGCTACCAGCGAATAGGAGTTTGCCTTGTCGGCGCTGTGGAACAGCTCATCGTTGAGCCTGTCGAACTCCTCAATGGCAATTTCCTCATGGCAAAAGACCTTGATGACCTTCTGGCCGTTCATCATTTCCTCAATGTAACCGTTGACCTTGCCCAGCTCCTGCTGCTGCTTGATGAAGTATTTGCCGGAGTTGCCGGTCAGGTACTTCGTCGCCAGCAGCATGACGCCGACCATCGCGAGAGCCAGCACCGTCAGGGGGACGCTCAGATAGAGCATCGAGGCCAGCACGCCGACGAGGGTCACAACCGTGTTGACGAGCTGCGGCAGGCTCTGGCTGATCATCTGGCGCAGCGTGTCAATGTCGTTCGTGTAGACCGACATAATGTCGCCGTGGGCGTGGGTGTCAAAGTATTTGATGGGCAGCGTCTGCATGTGGGTGAACATCTCGTCACGCAGGTCCTTCAGCGTGCCCTGGGTGATCCTTGCCATCAGGCGGTTCTGCACAAAGACAGCGGCGATGCCGACGCAGTAGATGACTGCCACGCGCAGGATAGCCGCGGCCAGGCCGCTGAAGTCCGTGCTGCCCGCCTTGAGCAGCGGCAGAATATAGCTGTCGATCAGCGTCTGGGAGAACATGACGCCCTGCAGCTGGGCGAACACGGCCAGCAGAATGCAGCAGAGCACCACAATGACCTGTGCCTTATAGCGGCTCATGACATAGGCGAGGATGCGCTTGAACACCTTGCCGGGGTTTTCGACCTTTGGTCGGGGGCCATTGCTGCGCCCGCCGGGGCCGACCTTTACGACTTTAGGCTGCTGTGCCATTATGCCTCCCCTCCCTTCTCATCAAAGTCGCCGGAGCCTTTGGTCTGGCTGTTGTAGACATCCTGGTAGATGGCATTTGTTTTCAGCAGGTTGGCCGGGGTGTCAAAGCCGCTGACCCTGCCGTTGTCGAGCACGAGGACCTTGTCCGCATTTTCCACGGAGGAAATGCGCTGGGCGATGATGAACACCGTCGTGCCGGGGATTTTTTCCGCAAACGAATGGCGGATCTTTGCGTCCGTCGCGGTATCGACGGCGGAGGTGGAGTCGTCCAGGATCAGGATGCGGGGCTTTTTCAGCAGTGCGCGGGCAATGCAGAGGCGCTGCTTCTGGCCGCCGGAGACGTTGTTGCCGCCTTGCTCGATGTGGGTCTGGTACTTGTCGGGGAAGCGCTCGATAAATTCATCGGCGCAGGCCTGCTTGCAGGCGTCCTCGATCTCGGCGTCGGTGGCGTCGGGGTTGCCCCAGCGCAGGTTCTCGGCAATCGTACCGCTGAACAGCTCGTTCTTCTGCAGCACCATGGCGACGTTGTTGCGCAGTGTGTCGAGGTCATATCTGCGCACATCAACGCCGCCGATGGTCACGCTGCCCTCGGTCACGTCGTACAGACGCGGCAGCAGCTGCACAAGGCTGGACTTAGCCGAACCGGTGCCGCCAATGATGCCGATGGTCTCGCCGGACTTGATGTCGAGGTCAATGTCCTCGAGGGCCTTCTCGCCATCCTTTTTATAGGCAAAGCTGACGTGGTCGAACTTGACGGAGCCGTCCCTGACCTCCATAACGGGATCCTCACCGTTCGTCAGGTCGGACTGCTCGTCCAGCACCTCGGCCACGCGCTTGGCGGAGGCTGCAGACATCGTGATCATGACGAACACCGTGGACAGCATCATCAGGCTCATAAGGATGTTCATGCAGTAGCTCAGCATGCTCATCAGGTCGCCGGTGGTGAAGGTCGTTGCGCCGGAGCTGACGATGAGCTGGGCACCGATCCAGGAGATGAGCAGGATGCAGCTGTAGACGGTCAGCTGCATGAGCGGGGCGTTCCAGGCCAGGATCAGCTCGGCACGCATCAGCAGATTGCGCACATTCTCGCTGGCCTTGCGGAACTTCTCGCCCTCAAACTTCTCGCGCACATAGGCCTTGACAACGCGGATGGCGGAGACATTCTCCTGCACGCTCTCGTTCAGGTCGTCGTACTTGCGGAATGCCTCGCCGAAGTACTTGGTGGCGCGGCTCATAATAAAGGCGAGCGCGCAGCCCAGCAGGATGACGGCGATCAAATAGATGTTTGCCAGCCGACGGTTGATCGTGTAGGACATGATCAGCGCCACGATCATGCTGGCGGGCGCACGCACCGACATGCGCAGCATCATCTGGTAGGCGTTCTGGATGTTGGTGACGTCGGTGGTCATGCGGGTGACCAGGCCCGCGGTGGAGTACTTGTCAATGTTGGCAAAGCTGAAGGTCTGGATGTTGCGGAACATGCCGCGGCGCAGGTTGCGGGCAAAGCCCGTGGCCGCGTGGGAGCCGGCCACCGCGCCCAGAATGCCGAACAGCAGGCCGAACAGCGCCGCGACGACCATCTGTGCGCCGACGGTGTAGATGACCTGCATATTGCCCGGCGTGACGCCGTTGTCAATGATGGAGGCCATCATCTTCGGGATGATCATTTCCATGATGACCTCCGCGATCATAAAGATCGGCGTCAGCACGGAGACCAGGCGGAAGCCCTTGGTTTCACGTCCGAGTGTTTTTAACAATTGGTATTTCCCCTCTCTTGTTTGGTATTTTCCTCTTGCAGGAAGTGCTGTGCGTTGCGCAGGGTCTGCTCCAGCACAGCGCGGGCCGCGGCGACCTGCTGCGGGTCAATGCCGCTTTGCAGGTCATCCTCAAACCGCGCAATGCTTGCCTCGATCTGCTTGTGACAGGCGCGGCCCTTCTCTGTGGCGATAAGGCGCTTTAAGCGGGCGTCTTTCGCCACGGCGCTGCGGGTGATGAAGCCATCCTGCTCCATGCCCTGCAGCATGGCGGTGACGCTGGAGCGGCGAATGTTGAACCACTGCTCAATGTCGCGCTGGTAGACGTCGCGGCCCTGGCGCTCGGCACGGACGATGTCGCCCAGCACCATGCCGCGCACGCCCGACAGCTCCGAGCTGACCTCGGCGTTGATGCGGGCATCCAGCGCACGGCGGATGAGCCGCGAGGTCTGGTTCAGCAGTGCGCCGAAGTGGACATCCGCGCAGCAGCCGCAGTCATCATACGATGATTCGTGCATTTCTTCCCTCCTTTACGGTTTTTGGGTCCAAGAAGTTAGATTCCGAATTGTTCGTTGTCTAACTGTTCGTTTGCGTACTTTACCAGTATAACACCGGATCGGGGAATGTCAAGAGGGACGGCGCAGAGTTTTTTATATAGTGCAACGGCAAACGGGCAGAGCCCCGTCACCCTGCGCTTTCCCGATTCAACGTAGGGGCGGATTCCATATCCGCCCGTGCCCGGCTGTCTTTATTCGCCGCTTTCCCTCTCCACCCCCAGATACGGCAGCACCTTTCCCAGTACCTCGGCGCACACCGGCCCGGAGAGCGCGCCGCCGCTCGTCGTCCAGCTGTGGGGCTCATCCAGGCAGACCAGCACAGCGACCTTAGGGTCGTCGATGGGCGCAACGGAGACAAAGCTCGCAATGCGCGCGCCCTCGTTGGCGCTGTCCAGCTTTTGGCTCGTGCCGCTCTTGCCGCCGATGCGGTAGCCCGCCAGCGCGGCCTGCTTACCCGTGCCGCCTGTAACGACACCCTCCATCAGGCGGCACATCGTGGCGGAGGTTTCCGCGCTGATGACGCGGCGCTTCACCGTCGGCTGCACTTCCTTCACAACAGTGCCGTCAGGTGCCGTGATTTTCGCCACAACGTAGGGCTGCATCAGCTCGCCGCCGTTTACCACCGCACAGACCGCCGTGAGCATCTGCAGGTAGCTGACCTTGCTGCTCTGCCCGAACGAGCAGCTCGCCAGCTCCACCGGGCCCATCCGGTCCGCCGTGTAGTATTCGCTGCGCCTGACCTCGCCCGGCAGGTCGATGCCCGTGGCCTCCCGCAGGCCGAAGGCCGCAAAGTAATCGCAGAAGCGTTCTTTTCCAAGCCGCGCACCGATCTGGATAAAGCAGGGGTTGCAGCTGACAGCCAGCCCCCGGGCGAAGGTCTCGGTGCCGTGGATATGCCCGTTTGCACAGCGGAACCGCGTGCCTGCGACGGTTATTTTACCCGCGCAGGTGAAATAGTCCGTGGCCTTACACGCCCCGGAGTCCAGCGCCGCCGACGCCGTGATGAGCTTGAACACGCTGCCCGGCTCATACAGGTCACTGATGGCCTTGTTGCGCCACTGTGCCTGCTGGGCCTTTTGCAGCGCGGCGCTGCGCTCCTCGCCGGTCAGGGCATTCACAGCGTCACGGACTTCCTTATTTATAAGGGTCCGCGGCGCGTTCGGGTCGTAGTCGGGCTGGCAGGACATCGCCAGCACGGCCCCGGTGTGGACATCCATCACGATGCCGACGCCGCGCTCGGCCACATGATGCTCCGTCACAGCGGCGGACAGTGCGCTTTCGAGCCAGTGCTGAATGTTCGCGTCGATGGTCAGCGTCAGCGTGCTGCCGGGCACGGCGTCCACCAGCGTCTGGTAGTGCGTCGGCATATCGTAGCCCCAGGCGTTCTTGGCGGTCAGGATGCGCCCGTTCTGCCCGGTCAATTCGTCGTTGTAACGCAGCTCCAGCCCCCACAGGCCCGCGTTGTCCACGTCGGTAAAGCCTAAAATGCCGCCCATAAAATCCCCCTGCGGGTAGACGCGGCGGGTATCCTGCCGAATTTGTATGCCGTCCACACCGTTCGCCCGGCACCAGTCCCGCACAGCGTCGGCCATCGTCTTATCCACGCGGCGGCGCAGCAGGCAGTCATTGGAGGTTCGCTGGCTGAATTTGGCCAGCGTATCGGCGTAGTCCAGCTCTAAAATTTCGCTCAACGCCCGCGCAGCCGGTTCGACGGCGTCGTCGGCCATCTCCCGCGGGGCGGCGCGGATGGTCCAGCAGGTCTCACTGGCGGCCAGCAGCGTACCGTCGGCGGAATAGATCTCCCCGCGGGCGGCGGGCAGCGTGGCCCCGCGCAGCTGCTGGTCGGCGGCGCGTGCCGCGTAGCCGCCGGGGTCGCGCAGCATCAGCACAAACAGCCGCACCGTCAGTCCGCCCAGGCACCCCACCGCCAGCACCGCCGCCAAAAGCCGCATGCGCAGGCGCATTTTTGTATTCTGCTGCGGCGTGATCGGACGCATAGCTCCTGCCCCCTTCCCCATAGAACAGCCTATGAGTGTTCCACTGGCAAAATGCTGAATTATCGCCGGAAAATTCTCTGTATTGTCGATTGACCGTTTAGACACATAAGGTGTATACTGTTAATAACAGATTTTGATATTTAATTGTCAATGTCCGAGAGAGCTATTTTTAAAGGAGGCAAACCCTATGGCTAGATTTACTTTACCCCGTGACCTTTACCACGGCCCCCACGCGCTGGAAGCGTTGAAAACGCTGCCCGGCAAGCGCGCCATGATCTGCGTCGGCGGCGGTTCGATGAAGCGCTTCGGCTTCCTGGACCGCGCCGAGGCCTACTTAAAAGAGGCCGGCATGGAGGTAGAGCTGTTTGAAGGCATCGAGCCCGACCCGTCCGTGGAGACGGTCATGAAGGGTGCTGCCGCCATGGAAAAGTTCCAGCCCGACTGGATCGTCGCAATCGGCGGCGGCTCCCCCATCGACGCAGCCAAGGCCATGTGGATCAAGTACGAGTACCCCGACATCACGTTTGAGGATATGTGCAAGGTGTTCGGCATCCCGCCGCTGCGCCGCAAGGCCCACTTCTGCGCCATCTCCTCCACCTCCGGTACGGCCACCGAGGTCACGGCCTTCTCGATCATCACCGATTACCAGAAGGGCATCAAGTACCCCATCGCCGACTTTGAGATCACGCCCGATGTCGCCATCGTTGACCCCGAGCTGGCCCACACGATGCCCAAGAAGCTCGTCGCCCACACCGGCATGGACGCCATGACCCACGCCATTGAGGCCTACGTCTCCACCGCGAACTGCGACTTTACCGACCCGCTGGCCCTGCACGCCATCGAGATGATCCAGGCGGATCTGGTCGGCAGTTACAACGGCGATATGGATAAGCGCGACGCGATGCACAATGCCCAGTGCCTGGCCGGTATGGCGTTCTCGAACGCGCTGCTCGGCATCGTGCACAGCATGGCCCACAAGACCGGCGCGGCGTTTGCCGATTACGGCGCACACATCATCCACGGCGCAGCCAACGCCATGTACCTGCCCAAGGTCATCGCCTACAATGCGAAGGACCCCACCGCCAAGGCACGCTACGGCGTCATTGCCGACAAGATGCACCTGGGCGGCGGGAACGACGACGAGAAGGTCGCGCTGCTCATTCAGTATCTGCGCGGCATGAACGACGATCTGAACATCCCGCACTGCATCGGCCACTACGGCCCCGACTCCTACCCCGCCGAGCAGGGCTTTGTCCCCGAGAACGTATTCCTCGAGAGACTGCCCGAGATCGCAAAGAACGCGATTGCCGATGCCTGCACCGGCTCCAACCCGCGCCAGCCGACCCAGGAAGAGATGGAAAAGCTGCTGAAGTGCTGCTACTACGACACCGAGGTCGACTTCTAACCACCGCCCTTCTGCGGCCCCTGCAAGCCGCCGCATGATCTGCCCCGGCCACAAGCTTTTGTGGCCGGGGCTTTTTGCCGCCGCAAAAGTGGGCAAAATCCTTGCGATTTGATTTTTGCGGATTTTTGCTGTACAGGGCGCAGTTACAGCGTCCGCTGGCATTTTTTGTACAAGTGTCAAATCCTTGATTTCGCATAGATTTTGCTGTATACTAATGGTAAAATCCAAGTAAAAGAGGATGGGAGTTTACCATGACAGCCACTGCAAAATCACAAGGTCCCCTGTTTACCAAGCGGGCGCTGTTCACCCTGATCTGGCCCCTGCTGCTGGAGCAGACATTAAGCGTCACGATGGGCATGGCCGACACGCTGATGGTCGCCGGTGTGGGTGAGGCCGCTGTCTCCAGCGTATCGCTCGTGGACAGCCTGAATATTTTGATTATTCAGATTTTGTCCGCACTGGCTACCGGTGGTGCGGTCATTGCCAGCCAGTATCTGGGCCGCCGGGATGAGGAAAACGCCAGCCGCAGCGCCGCCCAGCTGTACAGCGTGCTGGGCATCTCTACGGTTGCGGTGGGTGTTGTCTGTATGCTGCTCTCCCGCCCGATCCTTCGGATGGTGTTCGGCAGCATTGATGAGGATGTCATGCGGTTTGCGCAGCAGTACTTCCTTATCAGTGCGGTGTCCTACCCCTTCATCGGCCTGTACAACGGCGGCGCGGCGCTGTTCCGTGCGCAGGGCAACAGCCGCATCAGTATGCTGGCCAGCCTTGTCATGAACGTCATCAACATTGCGGGCAACGCGCTGCTGATCTACGGTTTCGGCATGGGCGTTATCGGCGCGGCGCTGGCCACGCTGATCGGGCGTGTGTTCGCCGCGGTGTTCATCCTGTGGCAGAACCAGAACCTGCACAATCCCCTGCGCGTGCAGCGCTTCGCTGACCTGCGGCCCCGGCGCAGGCCCATCATGCAGATTTTGTCCATCGGCATCCCGTCGGGTCTGGAAAACGGCATGTTCCAGATCGGCAAGCTGTGTGTCAGCAGCCTGACGTCTACCTTAGGCACCTCGGCCATCGCGGCCAATGCCGTGGCAAACTCGGTCTCGACGCTGGCGAACATCCCCGGCAACACGATGAGCCTTGCCATGATCCCGGTCATCGGGCAGTGCCTTGGCGCAGGCGAGAAAAAGCAGGCGCAGCGCTATTCCGTCACGCTGCTGGGCATCGCCATCACAGGGTTGACCGTCGCGAACGCGGCGCTGTTCTTCCTGATGCCCGAGGTTGTGACCTGGTTCAACCTCTCGGCGGAGGCATCCGCCATGTGTACCCACGTGGTCCACTGGTTCAACCTGTTCAGCATCTTCTTCTGGGCGACGAGCTTTACCCTGCCCAACGCCCTGCGCGCGGGCGGCGACGCCAAGTTTACGATGTCGGTCAGCATCGTCAGCATGTGGCTGTTCCGCGTGATCCTGAGCTATATCTTCGTTCTGCAGTTCCACTTAGGGCTGACCGGAGTCTGGTTCGGTATGTTCATCGACTGGATCTGCCGCAGCCTGTGTTTCCTTGTGCGGTTTGCCCGCGGGAAATGGATGGAGCATAAGGTGATATAAGACGCAAAAAACTCCCTGCCCGGTGCGGACAGGGAGTTTTCTATTGTATGGCGCGGGAAATTACTCCACCATATACTCAAAATCAATACGGCCCAGCGCCACATCGGCGGCGGCGACCCGGATTTTCATGGAAGAACCCAGCATCCAGCTCTTGCCGGTCAGCGGGTCCAGCATGCTGACGCCGTCGATGACCTGCGGTTCACCCTTGCAGAGCTGCGCGGCGGGGACAAAGCCCTCCACCGTGTTGTCCAGCTCGACAAAGACGCCGCGGGGCGTGATGCCGGCCACCGTGCCGGTGTAGACCTCACCGAGATGGTTGTGCATGTACTCGGCCTTGTACAGGTCCTCTACATCGCGCTCAATGCGCACGGCGGCGACCTCCTGCTTGCTGGACTTCTCGCTGGCCTGCTGGGCAAACTCGTTGAAGTCGCGCTGCAGCTGGCTGGCGGAGACACCGTTCAGCATCTCGGTCAAAATACGATGAATCGCCAAATCGGGGTAGCGGCGGATGGGGCTGGTGAAGTGGGCGTAGTCCGCCAGCACCAGACCGTAGTGGCCCAGGGGCTGCGGGGCGTAGCGGGCCTTCTGCATGCTGCGCAGAATGCCGGTGTGGACGGGGATCTGGATGGGCTGGCCGCGGGTCTCGTCCAGCAGGGCCGCCAGCTCGAGCTGCGTCGGGATGGGGTTCTTGAACTTGGCGTTCAGGCCGCAGGCCAACAGCGTGGCGGACAGCTTCTCCATCTTCTCGGCGTCGGGGGCCTCGTGCACGCGGTAGACGAACGGGACCTTGTTCGTGCGGCCCGCGTTGGCGGCGCACTGGTTCGCCAGCAGCATGAACTCCTCGATCATGCACTCGGACGTGCCGCGGTCACGCTTGACAATGTCGATGCAGCGTCCGTTCTCGTCCATGACGAGCTTAGCCTCGTTGGACTCAATATCCATGGCGCCGCGGGCCTTGCGCAGGACCAGGCGCTTGCGGTACAGCTCGTCCATCGTGGGCAGCTGGTCAAGCACGGCCTCATATTTCGTCTTGAGGTCGGTCAGGTCAACACCCTCCTCGGGCTCCAGCAGCGCGTTGATCTCCTTGTACACGCCCTTGACGCGGCTGCAGATGACGCTCTTGACGAACTTGTAGCTGCGGATCTCGCCGTTCTCGTCCAGTCGCATCAGACAGGAGAACGCCAGGCGGTCCTCGCCCTCGTTCAGCGAGCAGATGCCGTTGGACAGCTGGGTCGGCAGCATCGGGATGACCTTGTCGGCGTAGTAAATGCTCGTTGCGCGCTCGAACGCTTCCTCATTCAGCGCGGAGCCGGGGCGGACATAGTGGCTGACGTCGGCAATGTGAACGCCCAGCTCGTAGCCGTCGTCCAGCTTCTGCAGGCTGATGGCGTCGTCGATGTCCTTCGTCTCGGCGGAGTCAATCGTGAAGATGGGAATGCCGCGCAGGTCCAGGCGCTTCGCGGCCTCGGCGGGGTCAATCGTGGCGTTGTCGTAGGCGCGGGCCTCCTCCAGCACCTCCGGCGGGAACTCCTGGCGGACGCTGCGGCCATACAGGATGGCCTTGGCACACTCGGACGCATAGTCGGAGGAACCGAATTTCTCGACAACGGCGGCGCGGTGGTCGCTGTGGCGGTTGCCGCGGTGGGTGATGAGGAAGCCGACCTTGTCGCCCAGGTGCACGCCCTCGCTCCCCTGCTTGGCCAGCAGGAACTTCACGTCGCGGCAGCCGTCCGGCTCCACGGCCATGCGGCCATCCTCGGACAGGCAGACCGTGCCCGCAAAGCGGTTGTTCGGGACCGTGACCTCGACGACCTCGCCCTCGGAGGAACCCTCCACGCGCGGGTGGTCGAACAGCTTGACGTTGATCTTATCGTTGGGCATTGCGCCGTGCAGCGCGCGGCCCGGGATGAAGATGTCGCCCTCGCCGTCGTCGCGGCTGGCAAAGCCAAAGCGCGCGGCCAGCTTGACGAGCGTGCAGGGAATCGTGTTGGGGGCTGCAGCATTCTCATAGGTCGCAAAGCCGGGCACATAGGTGCCGTTGCGCATCGACAGCTCGCCGGTGGCGACCATAGCGGAAACGGTGGTGCGCAGGCGGGAGTTGTCCACCTGCAGGTTGTTCTGCAGTTCGCGCAGCGTCATGGGACGGCGCTTGACCGCGTTTAAAATAGATTTCTGTAACGGTGTCATAGTTGCTCCTTTAATTTACGTCGCACCGCCATCCGACGGTGCCCTACCTTTATATACATCCACAAAAAACGGCCCGCCGGGGCGCTGCTTGCAAAGCCAAAGCGCTTGGCGGACCCTTTTCATCTTTGTTACCCTGCCAAAATCACAGGCGCGCGCTCAAAACGCAGACGACCAGCGTGACGACAAAGAAAACGACGCCGCAGATCTTGGTCAGCTTGGCCAGCTTGGCGTCCACGCCGCGCTCACGGCCTGCTGCCATCGTGGCGGAGCTTTCGCCCATGATCGCGCCGGACAGGCCCTGGCCCTTCTGCTCCTGCGCAAGGGTGAAAACAACGATCAACACGGACACGGCGATGAGGACGACGCCGAGAACGATCTCATACCAGTTCATTAGATTAGCACTCCTTCTATTTCTATCCACGCCGTCGTGACGTGAAAAGTCTCATGCACCGTACAGTATAGCATAGTTTGCCGCACGTTGCAAGCGCTTTTTTCACGTTTTGGGTGTAAAATCAGTTTTGCAGCGCAATTTGTTCGCCCTGCACCAGCGGATAGCGGACCAGCCTGTCCCCGTCAAGGTTTTCCCGATGCATATCGACGGCAGTGATCTGGTGGTTGCCGTAGGTCGTATAGTAGTAAATGCCTCTGTCAGCGTTGCAGCAGCTTGTGTAGAGCGTGATCTCGTACTTGCCGCCGTCCAGCTCACAGCAGCCGCGCTGCTGCTCGACAGCGTGCAGGATGTGGAAGAACTGCCCGACGCTCTCGGCCTCGCTGCTGCCGGATTTCGCGTTCATCCGCACAAAGGCCGCACGCACAAAGCGGGACTGGCTGGACAGATCACCCGGCAGGCCCAGTGCGCCGAGGCCGCGGCTGTAGACGGGCAGGTCAAGGCCGTCCGCAAACGCAACCGCAGGCGTGCGCGGCGAGAGTGCGCGGTAGTTGTTCAGTGCGAAAAGCTGCTGCGGGAACGGCGGATTGTTCGTCAGTACACCGACGGGGTTATCGTAGATGTGCAGGCCGTCGGCGGTGGACTCCACCACGATGCTCCCCGTTTTGTCGGCAATGAGCCAGTGCAGCTGCGCGAGGGGCAGCTGCTCACTGAACGGGATATTGACGATGTTGGTTTTTGCAAGCAGCGTGCGCGCCTCGGCCAGCGTCGCACAGCTGCCCAGCAGCCAGGGAATCAGCTCAAACTGGGCGACGTTGCTTTTGCCATCCTGCGCCGGGTGGTAGACTGCATTGCCGACAAAGTTCAGCCCTGCGATGCCCAGGCCCTTCTCATTGACGGCGTCATAGTAGAGCGGGTACTCCCCCGCCACGTAGGCCATGCCGATCATCGCATATTTTGTGCGGAAGTCCCCCATGCAGCGCAGGCTAAACGGGTAGGCCCGCGGCGTGATCGTGACCTCGTCACCGTAGGAAAATTCATAATCGAGATTGCGGCCAAAGTAGAAACTGTCGGTTGTATAGGTTGCAGCTGTACACATGGTAAACACCCCTTTAATTATAATAGATGCAGCACGGCCTTCCTGCGTCGAGAGTGTATGGGCGGACATGGTTCGCCCGCGGCACATAGTGGCCGCCGCAAGGTTCACGGGTCGATGGTGAGCATCGGCCCCTGCATTTTCAGTGTGATTTATATTGTACCACACCCTGCGCGGGATAATCCACCGCCAAATTGTAAACAATGCGTCCTTGCCGAATCCAACGCCATCACAAGAAAGCTTGCGGCGTATAAAAATCTCCCGGTAACAGAAGTAAAATTACCGGGAGAAGGAGAAAACAAAAACGCTGCAAGCCCCGAAAAAAGGCTTGCAGCGGTGCTTTCTGGCGTCCCAGAGAGGATTTGAACCTCCG
>UMCM01008390.1_pt1 | contig 17406 bp, 13 predicted proteins | sample 1964231 | NCBI WGS metagenome assembly UMCM01 (sample SAMEA4835968, study PRJEB28245) | human gut metagenome | biome: gut microbiome; material: fecal sample | place: Denmark | collected 2008
GTGAAAGAACTTCCCTTGGAAACTGAAACAACTGTCGAAGCCGTTCTCCTTTTGTCCAAACTCAATGTCGAGCGGCATATCGAAGTGGACGTCAGCATGGATGAACTGGATGTGACTGCTGCGGAGAGCAAGGCGACTTACGATCAGATTCGGGATTATGTGTGGGAACACCATCAGTTGAGGGTTTCCAACCTCTATATCGCACAGGTGAAGCAGAAGTACGGCATCATCGAGCGAGAGAATTATAATAAGCCCAAATCTGAAAATGCCAAACAGCCCAAGTGTCCGAAAGAAAAAGAGGATGCGATCGTGGAAGCGTTGCGGCATTTTCAGATGATTTGATAAGTTGAAGCAACCTGCTGATGCTAAATAGGAGGCATCAAATGTCAAAATTAAACATTGATCAAAAAAGCGTGCGGGCACTTTTCAGTGAGAAGAAGGCTGATTTCCTCATTCCGGATTATCAAAGGCCTTACGCCTGGGGAGAAAAGGAATGCCAGACTCTTTGGGATGACCTGTTCTTATTTGCATTTCCTGATAATGACTGCGACAAATTCAACAGTGACAGCGATGAGTATTTTCTCGGCCCCATCGTCACATTTAAAAATGATGACGGTAAAATGGAGATTATTGACGGACAACAGCGCCTTACGACATTGATGCTGTTGCTTCGAGCTTTCTATGAAAAATATGGAAGCATGAAGAACGATAAAGCTGTAAAGACCAGCAAGTTCATTGAGCAGTGCATCTGGAAAACCGATGAGTTTGGTGACCCGGACAAGTCAGCATTGAAAATCGACTCAGAAGTCGCCACCGACAAGGAAAAGGACGAATTTCTGAATATCCTGAAAACAGGAACCTTGTCTGATTGCGAAAAGAGCAGCTATGCTAACAATTACCGCTTCTTTCAGCAGAAAATCGTGGATTTTTTGAACACCTACCCTGATTGGTTTTCCTTCTTTCCGATTCGGATCATGAACAACTGTATTTTGCTCCCGATTGAAGCAGAATCTCAGGACACCGCTTTGCGAATCTTCTCGACATTGAATGACCGCGGAAAGCCACTGTCTGATGCAGATATCTTCAAGGCGCAATTTTACAAGTATTACTCTGCCAAAGGCGAGCGGGAAGTCTTTATCCAAAAGTGGAAGGACCTCGAGGTACTGTGTGATTCTATTTTCCATCCTATTACCGGCACTCCGATGGATGAGCTTTTCACACGGTATATGTACTATGAACGTGCAAAGCAAGGCATCAAATCCTCGACAACGGAGGCGCTGCGCAAATTCTATGAGCGGAATGCTTACAGCTTGCTAAAAAATGACCAGACTTTTGAAAATCTGATCAATCTTGCAGATTTCTGGAATGATGTGCAGAATCAAAATGTTGAGCGCTTCTCTGACCGAGTTCTTCGCAGGCTCTTTGTTCTGAACTACGCTCCCAACGGTATGTGGACCTATTTTGTTTCGGTCTATTACATGGCCAATCGGGATTCTGATGGTCTACTGAACGACGATCGTTTCTATAGCTTTCTTAACAAAATCACCGCATTCATCTGGGCATATGCCGTTACAAATCCGGGCGTAAATGCACTGCGCACTCCCATTTTTGCAGAAATGATCAACATTGTAACCGGGCAACCTGTTCGATTTTCTGACTATTTGTTTGATACGCAGAAATTGCAGAACGCTTTTGACAACTATACCTTCAGCAACAACCGCGCGATCACAAAGGCCATGCTGACATGGTGGGCATTCCAGAACTCCTCCCAGGAGCTCTTGTCCCTTGAAAGTGTACTTGAGATCGAGCACATCTACGCACGCAACCGCCAGGAAAAGGAGCACTCGCTTTCCAATCCGAGAAATGTTGAAAGCCTTGGCAACAAGGTGTTGTTGGAAAAGCGCATCAATATCCGCGCTTCTGATTATCGCTTCAGCGATAAGGTCAAGTACTATACCGGTTTTGAAAACAACCGGAAGCAGAAAAAAGAGGGTACAAAAATCAAGGAGCTTACTGACCTCGCTGCGAAAGCCACAGATTTTACCGAATCTGACATTGTAGAGAGAAACGCCAAAATCATCCTCAGCTTTGTCACCTTCATGCGCAACAACGATCTTCTATGTGAAGATTAAGCCCTTCTATGATCGATGCCCGTCTGGTTTTCAGGCGGGCATTTTCTTTTGCCGGAATATGGTGTTTCCACTTTTATCGTGGTACAATAGATGCAAGCATCATTTTTTGGGAAAAACGTCCTGCCATCCGATTTATCGGACACCCATTGTTGTAAGATCAGGATGTCCACCTATCACAAAAAATAAGGAGCAACGTATGCCAAACGATAAGATCACCGCCGTAGGTGCCAATATTGCCGAAAAAGCCGCCATGATCTGGAACGTAGCCGATATGCTGCGGGGGCCGTTCAAGCCCCACGAGTACGGTCTGGTCATTCTGCCCATGACCGTGGTGAAGCGGTTCCACGACTGCCTGCTGCCCACCCATCAGGCAGTGCTGGACACCTACGAAAAGGTGAAAAAGCTGCAGGTCATCGACGGCTTTTTGCAGAAGGCCTCCGGCTACCAGTTCTATAACACCAGCCGGTTCACCTTCGAGACTTTGCTGGCAGACCCGGACAACATTGAGTCCAACTTCCGGGATTACCTGTCCGGCTTTTCTGCCAACGCACAGGACGTGCTGGCAAAGTTCGACTTTGACAACATCATCAAGCGGATGGTGGAGAGCAACACCCTCTACCTCGTTATCAAGGAGTTCGGCTCCGAGAAGGGCTATCTTGGCCCGGACAAGATCAGCGCCGTGGACTGCGGCTACATCTTCGAGGATCTGGTGCGGCGGTTCTCTGAGAGCTTTGGCGAGGAGGCAGGAGCCCACTTCACCAGCCGGGATATCATCTATCTGATGACCGACCTGCTGCTGTACTGGCCAAGCGCCGGAGCTGAGTTTTACCACAAAACGCAAAAGACCGCTGCGGCCTCCGGAGAGATCGCAGCGGTCCTTTCTTTTATGCTCAGTAGCACTTTTTGCAAGCCGTGAATCCGCGGGATTTTGCAGTGGACAGACTCACTTTCTCAGGGCCTTTCATTCCGCTGCAGTTGGGGTTGCTGTGGTACTTCTTGCCGCCATGGGTTGGGATCCACACCATCTGGCTGGTCGTCTGGCCGGAAGATGCACTGCCCGTGCTCTTTTTGCTGCCGGAAGTGGTCGTGGTCTTTTTGCTGCTGGCGGCAGCGGCGGCCTTCTGGGCATCCAGCTTTTTCTGCCCGGCCGTGTACAAAGCTGTCGTGTCGCTGGTGGTGCCGTTCAGCAGCACCGAGCCATTCTGGATGTCCAGAATGGGCATGCCGTTCACGTCCAGTGTGCCGGCATACACGCCGTACAGGGTCATCTGCTGCGCCGGGACCGCCGCCTTGAAGGCATCAAATTTCGACTTCTGCACGGCCACATACCACACGCCGTCGGCGGTGTCAAAGCCAAAAATAAATGCAGTATCGTTGCTGGTAGCCGCACTGTAATTGGGCGTACCGGTAATAGTGATAGGCTGTCCCAGCGGCTGAGACGTTGCCTGCGCATAGGGTACCGTCTGGCAGGAACTGCTGTCCACCGCCGCAAAGGCCGCCGGGCAGCACAACAGGCTCAGGCACAGGGCTAGTGCCGCTGCAAGAATCCGGAATTGTTTTTTCATCACACACATCCTCCTCTGTTTGCCGGTCACCCGGCTATTTTACGGTTTGATCGTACCTCCTGTTTCTCTGTGCAGCAATTCCCAGAATGTGTTGTTTTTCGGCACATTCCGACGCATTCAGGAGGCAAGATCAGTTCTCACCATATATTACACCACTTTATGTTCATTTACGAACCGTAATATGGCATTCATTTCAAGCAAAATTCACCTCATAATAGTATTGGGGTGATAATAATGGATGAACTCAGAATTAAAAAGCTCTCCGAACCTGTTACATTTACGATTCGCGTAGACAAGTCAATCGTCGATTTCTACGATGATCTTGCCGGAAAAACAAATCGCTCCCGCAATGAGCTGATCGGGCTTGCTTTGGACTACGCCAAGGATAAGATCATCGTGGAAGAATAAGCGTTCTTTCCGTAAACAAAAAATGCGAACGAAAGCATTTCTGCTCTCGTTCGCATTTTTTTATTGCTTCACATAGCGTGTCGTGTTGCGGGCGCTCCGGATCAGATGCCGGCGGCAGCGTTCTGACCGGCAAAGCGGCCGAAGGTGGCGCTGCGGCCTGCGGCGGCACCAGCCATCAGGCAGGGATAGCTGCCGGAGAAGTAGTTGCCGCTCATGTCACCGATAACATACAGGCCCGGGATGGCCTTGAAGTCGTGGTCCAGTGCGTGCATGTTGTCGTCGATCTGGATGCCGTCCATGGTGCAGATGAGGTAGCCGCCGGACTGGCGCACACCGTAGAAGGGAGCTTCGCTCAGGGTGGACAGACGGAAGTCCTCCTTACCGTAATCCTCGTCCTCGCCCTTGGCAGCCAGCTCATTGTAGCGATCCACCGTTGCGGTGAAGGTGTCCTTGGGCAGGCCCAGCTTGTCGGCCAGCTCCTCCACGGTGTCGGCCTGCACGATGTAACCCTGGTCCTGCAGATCGGCGTTCATGCCCTCGATGTACTCAATGGGGAACACCGGAGCGGTGCCGTTCACATGCGGGTACAGACGGCTGCAGCCGTGGGTGGCAAAGCGTTCCACATCCTCGGGGTACTTGCTGTCCCACACAGTGCAGTAGGTGTGGTAGGGCTGGCTGGCTGCAGCGTGCAGCACCAGATCGTAAGGCATGTACTCGTTCATGAAGCGCTCACCGTTCAGGTTCACCTTCAGGAACGGCTGGCTGCCCATCCAGAACAGGGCACCGTCGTTGGCCTTACCGTACTCCCCCACCTGGTCGGGCTTGATGGCACCGCGGTCAAAGATCATGGAGGTGTGGGTCTGGTCCATGATGGCACCGGCCCACAGGCAGGCCTTGATACCGTCGCCCTTGGCACCGGGCTTGGAATAGTTGATGCAGGTCTGCTCCACGCTCTGGGGCTGCAGGGCGTTCATCATGGTTTCATTGCCGCTGTAGCCGCCGCAGGCCAGAATGACGCCCTTGGATGCGTTGTAGCGCACATACTCGTCGTTGGCATTCTTGGCGATCAGGCCGGTGACGCGGTTGCCGTCCTTTTCCAGCTTGACCATGGTGATCTCGTACTGCACTTCCAGACCGTCGGCCTCGGCGTGCTTGAGCACGGCGTCCATGGTCAGCTGCTCGCTGTACTCGTCGCCGTACTGGGTGCTGTGGCCCACGTCCAGCACCTCGTAGTTGTCGTTGTCATGCTTTTCGTCGATCTCGTGGCGGAAGTCGATGCCGCTCTCGGCCAGTACGTCGGTGAACCAGTCGATGGTCTCACCGCTGCGGTCTGCCCACACCTGTGCCAGGCTGCGGCGGGTATAGCCCTGGCTCCAATTGCACAGGTAGCGCACAGCGTCCTTCTTGTTCACGTCATCGCCGTCCTCCTGCTGCTGCTTGGAGCCGCAGGCAGCCAGCGTGTCGCGGATGCCGCTGGCCATGTCGTGGCCGAACTTTTCGATCAGGATGGTCTTGGCACCAGCCTCGGCCGCGGCGGCAGCGGCAAAGGTACCAGAAGAACCAGCACCCACCACCAGCACCTCACACTCCACGGTCTGCTTGATGTCGCTCTCGGCCACTTCGGGCTCCTCGCCCAGCCAGTCGGCGGTGGAGGCAGTCTCCTCGGTGGTCTGCTCAGCGGGGTTGATGGCACCGCCGCTGGCCTGACGGATGCAGTCGGCCACAGCGTTCTGCACAGCCTTGCTGGTCACGGTGGCACCGGTCACACCGTCGATCTGGCTGGTCTGAGCGTTCATCACCTGCTCGATCAGCTTGTCCTTGGCGGCCTGGCCGATGCTGTCGGTCTCGCCGGACAGGTCCAGCTCCACCTTGGTGATGCTGGCAGCGTCAAAGGTCACCGTGGCGGTGATCTCGCTCATGCCCTTGGCGGTGGCAGTGTAGGTGCCGGGGGTGTAGATGCCGGCTGCACCGGAAGATGCAGCAGCGGTGGAGCTGCTGGCTGCATTGCAGGCAGCCAGACCGGCTGCGGTGACGCTGCTCATGGCGGCAGCGGCAGCGATCTTCAGAAAGCCTTTGCGGGAGATCTTTTCCATAATAAGGTTCCTTTCTCTTCTTTTTCTTCGTGCTTTGTTCCAGAGTGGCAAAAATGCTTTGCCATTCTTGTTAAAAGTATCACATTTACAACCAAAGAAAAAGAAGTTATAATATCCCTGTAGGTATCAAGAAAAACTTGCGTTTTATTTCTGGAAAGGAACCTCCCATGACCATTCAGCAGCTGCGCTATTTTCTGGCGTTGTGCGAAGATCTGAACTATACCCGCACGGCCGGGCGGCTGTATCTGTCGCGGCAGGCGCTGCGCCTCAGCATTGCCGCGCTGGAACACGAGCTCTGCGGCCCGCTGTTCATCAATGTGCGCAATCACCTTGCCCTGACCGAAAAGGGCCAGCGCTTCCGGGCGCAGGCCGCGCCGGTGGTGGAGCAATTTGACCGGATGTGCGCGCAGGCGTATCAGGATATCCGGTCCCCCGCCCTGCGGCTGGGCATCAGTGTGGCGTTGGTGCCCAGCTACCTGCCCATGCTGGGGGATGTGCTGGAGCAGTTCCGGCAGCAATACCCGGGCATCCCGCTGGAAACCACATTGCTCTCCAACGACGCCGTATGTGCACAATTGCAGAACGGCACGCTGGACGCCGGGCTGGTGATGGACCTGGGCGGCTGCGCGGCCGGGCTTGCCCGCACAGCGCTCACCCGGCACACCGCAGCCCTGCTGGTGCCCCGCTGCAGCCCGTTCTGGGGGCGCAGCAGCATCGCCCCGGCAGAGCTGGACGGCCAGCTGCTGTTGGTGCCGGGCCTTGCGCCGGAGCCGCTGGCCCCGCTGTGGAATACCCTGCGGCAGGCCGGTGCCCGCCCGAAGGTAGAGATCGGCGAGCAATACTATCAAGTGCTTTACCGCACCCAGGAGCGCAACGGTCTGGCCCTGGACCGGTTGGAGATCACCTCCGACCACTGCATGGACAATGTTCAGGACGTGGCACTGGACGGCATGCCGCCCATCTGCGCCGCCTTTTTGCAGCCGGAGCACGCAGAGCACCCCTGTGCCCGGCTTTTGTGTGGCTTTTTGCAGGAACACCTGCGCAATCTATGAAAGAAGGGACCCCTTATGCATTTTTATGGAACCATCGGCCCGGCCTGCGCCAGTGCCGGAACTCTGCGCCGCCTTGTGGACGCCGGCATGACCGGCCTGCGCATGAACCTTTCCCACGGGGCGCTGGCCGAACACGCTGACTGGCTGGCAATGATCCACGCTGTCGGCATTCCGGACCTGCTCATCGACCTGCAGGGGCCGGAACTGCGTGTCGGGCGGCTGGCCAGCCCGGTCACCCTGCCGGAGGGCGGCACGGTACAGCTGGGTGCAGGCGGCATCCCCTGCCCTGTCCAGCTGGTACAGGCGGCCCGCCCCGGGCAGCTGCTTCTGCTGGATGACGGCAAGCTGCTGGTGGAAGTAACTGCCGCCGGGCCGGATGCACTGGTCTGCACCGTACTGCGGGGCGGCGTTCTGCAAAGCCGCAAGAGCATTGCCGCCCCGGGTCTGTCGGTGCCCATGCCCACCCTGACAAGTGAGGACCTTGCCAACCTGCGCATCGCAGCTTCCTGCGGCGTCACCGGGGTCATGCTGCCCTTCGTGCGCGGGAAACAGGACATCCTTGCTTTGCGGCAGGCGCTGGCCGAGGCCGGTGCGCCGCAGATCCGCATCTTTGCAAAGATTGAGAACCTTGCTGGGGTGCAGGCCCTGCCGGAGTTTCTGTCCCTCGTGGACGAGGTGGTCATCGCCCGCGGCGACCTGGGCAACGCCATGCCGCTGTGGGAGCTGCCCCGCTGTCAGAAACAGCTTTCCGCCGCCTGCCGGGCCGCCGGGGTGCCCTTTATGGTGGTCACCCAGATGCTGGACAGCATGTGCACCCGTGCCGTGCCCACCCGCGCCGAGGTGAGCGATATTTACAATGCTGTGTTGGATGGTGCGTCCAGCCTGATGCTCACCGGCGAGACCGCCGCCGGGCAGTACCCCGTGCAGGCCATGGAGTTCCTGGTTCGGACGGCAAACACCGCCCTGTAAGGCAGTTCGGCCTTCTGCGCGCTTTTTCGGCCCGAAATGACAAAAAGGATGGATTCTGTCGTAAAGAGTTGGTATAATGAAGGCAAAATATTTTTGCAGGAAGGTTTTTCTATGGGAATCGTAGTCATCGGAGCCGTTTTTGTGGACATCAAGGGGTACCCCCTTTCCACCTACATCCCGGGCGGGCGCAACTCCGGCCGGGTCGAGCAGGTACACGGTGGTGTGAGCCGCAACATCGTGGAGGACATCGCCAATGTGGAACTGCGCCCCACCTTTGTGGGTCTGGTGGACGACACCGGCATGGGCCAGGATGTCATCGACAAGCTGCGCGACCACAAGGTGAACACCCAGTTCATCCGCCGCGTGAAGGACGGCATGGGCACCTGGCTGGCCGTGTTCAACAACGACGGTGACGTATGCGCCTCCATCTCCAAGCGCCCGGACACCACTCCCCTCACCGCTCTGCTAAAAGAGCAGGGAGACGAGATCTTCAAGGACTGCGACAGCATTGCGCTGGAGCTGGATCTGGAAAAAGAGACGGTCAAGCAGGTGCTGCGCTTTGCCAAAAAGTACAACAAGCGGGTCTACGCGGCCATCTCCAACATGAGCATCGCCATGGAACGCCGCGACTTTTTGCAGCAGGTGGACTGCTTTGTGTGCAACCAGCAGGAAGCCGGGCTGCTCTTCTCGGACGATTACGACCACCTTTCCCCCGCTGCCATGCGGGAGGTGCTGGCCGCCAACGTGCACAGCGCCAACATCCCCTGCATGGTGGTCACCATGGGCGGGCAGGGTGCCGTGTATGCCCGCGCCAACGGCGAAAGCGGCGTTGTGCCCGCCAAGAAGGTGGATGTGATCGACACCACCGGTGCCGGTGACGCCTTCTTTGCCGGTACGGTCATCGGCCTGACCTACGGCAAGAACCTGCCCGCCTCCTGCGAGATCGGCAGCCGTCTGGCCGCCTCGGTGATCTCCATCACCGAAAACGTCTGCCCCCGGTTCCGCCCGCTGGAATTCGGGCTGGACATTCCCGTGCTGGACTGAGTTACACCCAAAAGCGCCGGAGCATTCCCGCAAAAGGGAGCGCTCCGGCGCTTGTTTTTTGTTTGTCAGAGTTCGTTGATGGCTGCTGTGACGGGCATTGCCTGCAATCGCTTCACCGGGCCGTGCACCGCAAGCGCCGCTGCACCTGCCACGAACAGACAGAGCACTGCCAGCAGCCCGAAGGGCACCCGCCACACGACGCCGAAATAGTGGGTGATCAGCCGGGTATACAGTGCACGGTGCAGCACAAGGCCGGCAGCAACGCCCACCAGCAGGCCGGACGCCGCATAGGTCCCGGCCTCCGCCGCGATCATCCGGCACAGTTGGACATCCTCCATGCCCACGGCGCGCATGGCACCGTACTGCCGGGCACGGGCGGAAACGCTCATGGAGATGCTGTTGACGATGTTCAGCAGCGAGATGCCGCCGATGATGGCCAGAAAACCGTACAGCACGATGCGTACCGCGTAATAGGTGCCGCGGTCCTGCCGGTTGCTCTCCCGCAGGTCCTGCATGATGACGTCATCCGTGGCAAGGTCCGCCAGCGTGAAGAGGGTGTCCTCGTCGGCGGTGCGGTCCAACTGCACACCTACCATATTATAGTTCTGGTCGCCTGCCACCTGTCGGAACAGCGCTTCCGGTGCAATAAGGGTCACATCATCCGGGAAGGCGCCCTCCGAGAAGGCACCCACGATGGTAAGTGGCACCCCGTTCACTGTGATGACGTCCCCGATCTGCATGGGGTTGTTCTTATTGTAGATGGTCATCACTTCATTGCCTGCGCCGGGCATCCGACCCCGTACCACCGCGGAACGGCTGGACTCCAGCATATAATCATCGTAGGAGCAGAAGATAACGTGGTCCACGTTGCCCTTGTCGCTGCTGGCCAGGGTATCCACCAGACCAGTGCAGCCCCACGCATGGGCGACGCCCGGCACTTCCAGCAGTGTCCGGGTCATGCTGCCGGGCAGCACCTGCGCATTGCCGTAGCCGTTGTAAAGCACATCGGGCTGCCACGGCACCAGACTGGGCAACAGCAGAGAGGCAAACTGCAAGAGCACGGTAAAGCCCAGCGCCAGCACAATGCTCAACGCAAAGCTGGCGGTCATCAGGGCCCAGTTCTTTTTGCTGGCGGTGGCATGGCGGACGCCCAGTGCCAGTTCCACCCGGCCCTTTCCGGCATGGGCCGCACGGCCCACCGGCACATTCTGGGTGCTGCCGGAGACCGCCGCCATCGGCGAGACCTTTGCCGCCCGCTTTGCCGGGGCCTGCGCAGCCAGCAGCACCGTCACCACACCCACCACGGCACCGGCGCACAGGCCCGCAGGGCTCAGCTGCCAGACTGGCGTTGCCGCAAACTCGCCGCCGATGCCGTACCGCAGCGCGGCGCAGATCGTCCAGCTGGCCAAAGTGCCCAGCACAAGGCCGATGGGCACCGCCGTCCTGCACCAGTTGAGGGCTTCCAGCCGGACGAACCGGATGACCTGCCGTTTGCTCATGCCGATGCAGCGCATCATGCCAAAGAACTGGGTGCGCTGGGCCAGATTGCTGTTCATGCTGCCGGAGATCATCAGCACTCCGGCCAGCAGCACCAGCACGAACAGCACCGCTGCCATCCCGTACACGGTCTGAAAAGCCGTACTGCTGCTCTGCCCTGCCGAACCCATCACCTGCAGGTTTTCCTGCACAGCCGTCTCCCCGTACCGGCTGCGCAGCTTCGGCAGGGCCTTTGCTGCTCTGGCCGCGCTGGTGTATTCCAGCTCATAATGTGTCTGGGGCAGTGCCTCGCCGTTTGCAGTCAGCAGGGCCGCAAAGGCTTTCTGTGGCAGGTAGGCATCCACGATGCTGTACTGCTCGCCGTAAAAATCCTCGTCGATGCCGCCGACGCCGGTGACCGTGAGGGGCTTTTCCGTTCCGTCCGGCAGTGTCAGCGTTACAGTGTCTCCGCTGCCCACATGCAGCACCCGTGCAGCGGTCTTGCCCAGCAGCACTTCGTTTTCCGCCTGCGGGTAGGTGCCCGCAAAGGCTGCGGCACGGTTCAGGCTCACATAATCTGCATCGGCACCATACAGCACCACCCGCTTGCCGTTCAGGCGGTATGCGCTTTCGCCGTTCTCATTGAATACTGCTCCGGCACCCACCCGCACCACGTCCGGCTGGCCGACCAGCTGCGCAGCCTGCTCCGGCGTGATGCCGGTGACCTCCAGATGCCAGCTGCCGCTTTTTCCGGCTGCACGGCCCGTCTGGGTGCGCAGCATCATGTCCGCCACACTGAAGATGGCCGTGACCAGGAACACTGCCGTGACGATGCACAGGATGGTCAGCCGGTTCTGCCGCCTGCGCACCCTGGCAGAAATGGGGATCAGGCTTAGATAGCTTTTCATTCCGCGCACCTCCCGAAGTCGGTCAGCACGCCGTCCGACACCTGCAGCACCCGGTCTGCCGTCTGGGCGATGCTGCGGCTGTGGGTGATCATGACGATGGTCTGGGCGTATTTGCGGGAAGCCTCCTTCAGCAGGGCGATCACCTCGCCGCTGTTGCGGGTGTCCAGATTGCCGGTCGGCTCATCGGCTAAAATCAGCGCCGGACGGGTGATGAGCGCCCGCCCGATGGCCACGCGCTGCTGCTGCCCGCCGGAAAGCTGGCCGGGCAGGTGACTGCGCCGCTTGCGGAGGTCCAGCACATCCAGCAGTTCTTCCAGATACGCCGTGTCCGGCTTCTGGTAGTCCAGCAATACCGGGAACAGGATATTCTGCTCCACGGTCAGCTCCGGGATCAGGTTGAACGCCTGAAACACAAAGCCGATGTTCCGGCGGCGGAAGATGGTGCGCTCCCGCTCTTTCATGGCAAACAGATCTCGCCCGTCCAGCAGCACCTTGCCGGAGGTAGGGGTGTCCAGCCCGCCCAGCAGATTGAGCAGAGTGCTCTTGCCGGAACCGCTCTCGCCCACCACGGCCACAAATTCGCCCTTGGGCACCGAGAAGCTCACGTCCTTCAGCGCCTGCACGGCAGTCTCGCCGGTGCCGTAGGTCTTGCAAAGGGCCTGTGCCTGCAACAGATTCATACAAAAACCTTCTTTCGTTTTGATCTGTCCACAGCATACCACCTGTTTGCTACAGCCCGGTGACTGCAAGACTACAATTTTGTAGGGATCGCCGGAGCGGGCCTGTTCCGCAGCAGGATGGTGAAGGCGGTTCCCCGGCCCAGCTCACTTTCCACTTCCAGTGTGCCGCCGTGGACCTCCACAATGGATTTCGCCAGCGGCAGCCCCAGCCCGATGCCCGGCGTATCCTGCGCAAAGCGGCTGCGGTAGAATCGCTTGAACAGATGGGGCAGGTCCTCCGGGTGGATGCCGGTGCCGGTGTCCACCACCCGGATGCGCACAAAGTCGGCAAAGCGGCTGCCCTCTACCGTTACGGTGTCCCCGGCGCGGGTGTGGTCCAGCGCATTCTTGATCAGGTTGCCCACGGCCTCGCGCATCCACACCCGGTCACAGCACAGGCACACCCCCTGCTCTGCCGCGACGGCCAGCTGCTTTTGCTCCTGCCGGGCGCGGCAGGCAAAGGGCCGGGCAGTCTGCTCCAGCAGACCTTGCAGATCTTGTTCCGTTTTTTCCAGCTGTACAGTCCCCGCATCCAGCCGGGTGAGCTTGAGCAGACTTTGCACCAGCTGTTCCATCCGGTCCAGCTCCTGTTCGGAAAGTTCGGCCAGCTCCCGCACATTTTCTGCGTCATCCGTTCCGGCCTGCAGCAGACCGTTGTAGATATTCAGAGCGGCCAGCGGCGTCTTGAGCTGGTGAGAGATATCGGCCATGGTGTTCTTCAAAAACTGCTTTTCCCGCTGTTCCTGGTCGGCATGGGCGTTGAGCACTGCCGCCATCTCATTCACTTCATGGAACAGCCGGTACAACTGCCCTTCACGGCCGCTGTCCAGCCGGGCAGTGGCGTCCCCGTCCAGCAGGGCACGCACCTGCGCAGCCGCTTCCTCCAGCCGTTTCTGCCGTCGGGCAAAATAAGCAGCGGCACTGCCCAGCACCCCGGCCGCCAGAAGGACAAACAGCCCCAGCAGCGGCAGGCACAGTGCCGGGCACAGTGCCCACGACGCGCATTCTGCCGCCAGCAGGGCCGCAGCCAGCCCGGTGCACAACCGGGCAAACAGCTGCCGGACATCGTCCTCCACCAGAAATTTCATCTCACACATCCCCGTTCCAGCGGTAGCCCATGCCCCGCACCGTGACCAGCCGCTGCGGGCTGCCGGGGTCATCCTCCACCTTGAGCCGCAGCCGCCGGATGTACACCGTGAGGGTGTTGGTATCTACATAATTGCCCTCGCAATCCCACAGGGCGTTCAGAATGGTCTCTTTGGTCAGCACCTGCCCCGGGCTGCGCAGAAACAGGCACAGCAGCTTGTACTCCGCTGCCGTGAGTTCCAGCGGAACGCCGTTCTTTTCGGCCCGGCCGGCCAGCAGATCTACCCGGATGCCGCCGGAGCACAGCTCGGTGGCCTGCTGTGCCCCGAACCCTCCGGCCCGGCGCAGCAGTGCGTGCACCCGACTCAGCAGCACCCCCAGCTTGAAGGGCTTGGTGATGTAATCGTCACCCCCCAGGTCCAGCCCGGTGATGATGTCCATTTCCTCATCCGACGCGGTCAGAAACAGGATGGGCACCCCGGAAGTGCGGCGCACCTCCCGGCAGAAGTCGAAGCCGGTGCCGTCCGGCAGGGTCACGTCCAGCATCAGCAGGTCGTAGCGGCCCGCCTGCCACAGATGCCCGGCCTCGGCCAGGGTACGGGCCGTGTCCAGCGCATAACCCGCCCGGCCCAGTGCAAGGGTCAGCCCGGTGACCAGACTTTTGTCATCCTCCAGCAGTAAGATCCGCTCCATGGTGCAATTTCTCCTTTTTGCAAAAAATGCCGGGTGCTGCCGCAGGTACGGCAGCTGCCCGACGTGCAGTCACGCATTCTGTTGTTTGTACTGTTCGCCCCACACCCGCATAGCGTCCATGATGGGCTTCAGGCTCCGGCCCCTCGCGGGCCGTTTTTTCTATTTTACGGCACAGACGCAGTACTTGTCAAGCAGGGGCCGGACACCCCGCACATCCGGCTCAAAAAATTTTTTTGCAGTCCAAATTGCGAGAAATCAGCGGTTCACCGCAAAAGTTTCCGAATCGTAACCGGTCAAAAGTCACCCGCCGGTAACCAGGTTACCGCATTGTGCGTACTTTACGCCGGGCAAAAAGGGGTGTATCATGGCCTCGTCAGCCGGGGCACGCCGAGATGCCCCGCACACCCAATGCAATAATCCTGGAGGATGCTCACGGCGCCATCGCCGACTTCTCCGGCAACCCTCCCTACGAGTTCTGATTCCCGTTTCGTGCAGATCGCCTTGGAAACGCTGTTTTCAGGGCGTTTTGCCGTTTGGTACCGCAAAGGAGGTCTTTCTATGACCCAGACCGAACGCCGCCGTTTTTTGCTCAGCCGCCTGCTGGCAGAAGCCCCCGAATACCGGCAGCTGGCCGTCCCGGACGATGTCGCCGGGCAGAAGCAGCTGCTGCGCGCACTGCTCAATGTGCGCCCGCCCCGGGATGCCAGCCCGGAGTTTTTGCAGGTGCAGGACGAATACCTGCGCGCCGAGCTTGTCCCCCACTGCCCGCACTGCGGCAAGCTGCTCACGATGAACCTGCGCTGTGATGACAGCTTTGTAGAGGATGCCGGCTGGCACGCCGCCGCCGAGCGGTACAGCGAATTTCTCCGCCGCCACGAGGGGCAGAAGATCTTGTTCTTAGAACTTGGCGTCGGCGGCAACACCCCGGTCATCATCAAGTATCCTTTCTGGCGGATGACAGCCAGGAACCCCAATGCCACCTACGTCTGCATCAACAAGGGCGAGGCCGTCTGCCCGAATGAGATCGCCAAGCAGTCACTGCTTTTTGACGGTGACATTGCTGCGGTGCTGGCACAGATGATCCGCGAACACGGATTTATCGTTTCCGACAGCTAAAATGTATTTCAGCAGATCTCCCGTAATATGCCGGGCCGTACCATCCGACCGAAATTTCCGTCGTAGTTCAGGTTTCCACGCAAGAATGGCAGAGCATTCCCGTCCTCTCGCTGCAGTCCTGCACCCCGATAAAAAGCTGCCCGCATACCGTGTGATCTTGTCACATCCGGTATGCGGGCAGCTTGTCTTTTCTGATTTTACGCGATTTAGGGGCTTATTTTGCCACGATCTCGTCGGCCAGAGCGTCCATCTGGGCTTCCGCAGCAGCATTGGCAGCAGAGCGGATGGTGACCACGTTCTCGCAGACCGTGATGTTCTTCATGCCTTCCAGCTCGGCGCGCATGAGTTTGGCAGCCATGGGGGCCCAGGTGCCGTTCTCCATCAGGCCGACGGTACGGTTCTGGAACGCCTTGGTCTTGAGGTGGGTCAGCAGGGACTCCATCGGCGGGAAGAGGAAGCCGTCATAGGTGGCGCAGGCCAGAACGATCTTTCCGCAGCGGAATGCCTCGGTGACGGCGTAGGACACATCGGTACGGGTCAGGTCCATCTCCACCACCTTTGCGCCCTTGGCACGCAGCTTTTCGGCCATGGTGTGAGCCGCGGCGCGGGTATGGCCGTGGATGGAAGCACTGGCCACAAGGATCTTTTCCGGCTCCTCCGGCTTGTAGCTGGACCAGGTATCATAATAGGCCAGATACTTGCCCAGGTCCCCGGTGAGCACCGGGCCGTGCAGCGGGCAGATGGTGGCAATATCCAGTGCGGCTGCCTTTTTGAGCAGTGCCTGCACCTGCGGGCCGTACTTGCCCACGATGTTCAGGTAATACCGGCGGGCTTCGCTGGCCCAGTCGGCCTTTTCGTCAAACTTTGCCACCGCCCCGAAGCGGCCGAAACCGTCGGCGGAGAACAGCACCTTTTCGCTGCTCTCATAGCTGACCATGACCTCCGGCCAGTGCACCATGGGTGCAAACACAAAGGTGAGGGTGTGGCTCCCCAGAGACAAGCTCTCGCCGTCCTTCACCACCACACGGCGCTCCTTGGCCACGGCATCCGGGCCGAAGAACTGCTCCATATACATAAAGGTCTTGGCGTTGCCCACCACCTTCATGTCCGGGTACTTAGCGGCCAGGCGGGCAATGTTGGCACCATGGTCCGGCTCCATGTGGGAGACCACCAGATATTCCGGCATGCGGTCGCCCAGCGCTTCGGTAAGGTTTGCCAGCCAGGCATCCGTGGCACGGTTGTCCACCGTATCCAGAATGGCGACCTTTTCATCCAGAATGACATAGGAGTTGTAGCTGACGCCGGTGGGCACCGGGTACTGACTTTCAAACAGGTCGATGGTGGTATCGTCCACCCCCACGCCCAGAATGGTATTACTGATCTTCTGTACGCTCATAAATCCCATGCTCCTTTATTTTTATGCTGTGCCGCAGAAAGCGGCCGATTCTTCTTAAGAACAATTCCTAGTATAGCATATCGTCAGAAATTTAGCAAGAGGGATCTGCGGCTTTTCCCTCCCGGACCCCTGACCACAACCGTTATTCATCGCCCCTGCTTTCCGGCAGGCGGGCAGACACGGGGCGGCCCGGCTCGGTGTCCAGCTCCAGCAGGGCCGCAGCGCTGGCGTCATCCATCGTCTGTACGGCCCGCAATTTGCGGCTGATGGCACGGCTGCGCACGCCGATGAGATTATCCAGCTCTTCGTCGGTCTGGCGCAAACGCTGCTGCAGCTTGGAAAGCCCCTGCCCGAACTTGTCGAACTCAGTCTTGACGGCACCTAGCAGCTGCCACACCTCGCCCGAACGTTTCTGGATGGCAAGGGTCTTGAAGCCCATCTGCAGGCTGTTGAGCAGGGCCGCCATGGTGCTGGGGCCGGCCACGTTCACCTGATAGTCCCGCTGCAGCACCTCCAGCAGGCCCGCATTCACCACCTCGGCGTACAGGCCCTCGAAGGGCAGAAACAGGATGCCGAAGGCTGTGGTATACGGCGGCTCCACATACTTTTCGCGGATGTCCTTGGCCTCGCTACGCAGCACCAGTTCCAGTGCATGGCGGGCGTTTTCCACAGCCTGCGCATCGCCGGATGCCTGCGCATCCTGCAGGTGGGCGTAGGTATCACCGGGGAACTTGGAGTCGATCGGCAGG
>UMCM01024087.1_pt1 | contig 17389 bp, 10 predicted proteins | sample 1964231 | NCBI WGS metagenome assembly UMCM01 (sample SAMEA4835968, study PRJEB28245) | human gut metagenome | biome: gut microbiome; material: fecal sample | place: Denmark | collected 2008
CATCTGTGTTCATCTATCTCGATGATCTTGGTCTCCATATACTCCGGCATCTTCTTCACGGCTCTCACGGCAGTACGTCCACCGCCCATGACCATCACGTTCTTCACATCCACATAATGCTCCTTGCCCACAATCTTGCGGATGTATGGGATATAGTTGCGGGTAGTCATGAAGTAAGCCAGGTCGTAGAGCTTCAGTTCATCATAACCGCCCGGGATGATAGTATCGCTGCCTCGCTTGATGGCCACCACATGGTAAGGGTCGTTGGGACCGCTGATGTTCTTGAGCGGCTTATTGAGAATTTCGCAGGTTTCGCGCAGTTTGATACCCAGCATGATGAGGGCGCCATCGTGCACATCCCATCTCTGGCGCACCCAACTCATCTTCAGTCCGTTGTTGATATCCACGGCAGCAAGCATCTCCGGATAGATCAGCTTGTCGATGCCCAGTTCGCGGAAGAAATCCTGTGCCTGCTGGTCCATGTATTCCGGATTATCCACCTTGGCAACGGTGCGCTTGGCTCCGAGTTTCTTGGCAAGAATGCAGGAAGTGATATTCTTGCTTTCCAATGGCGTTACGGCGATGAAGAGGTCGGCATCCTGTATGTCTGCATTCTGCAAAATTTTCAGACTGGTGGGCTGTCCCAGCATGGTGAGTAGATCATAGTCTGAACCGATGCTGGCGAGTCGTTCTTCGCTATCATCAATGAGCGTGATATCCTCCTTGCTTCTGGAGAGCAATCGGGCCAGATGGGTACCTATGGCGTATGCGCCTGCAATAATGATTTTCATTTTTGATTTTCTATTGTTTTTCTGATGGACTCATTGTCCAGACCGATGATTTCTCTCAACTGGGCTACGGTTCCATGTTCTACAAATTCGTCTGGAATACCCATCCTCGTTATCTGCGGACGGTATCCGTGGTCGCTCATCCATTCCAGTATGGCAGATCCGAATCCTCCCTTTCTCACTCCGTCTTCGATGGTGATGATGCGGTCAAATTTCTTTGCGATTTCTTCGAGCAGTGCTTCATCGAGCGGCTTGAGGAATCGCATATCGTAGTGGGCAATGCTCAATGCAGAAGCCCTTTCTATTTCAGCAATCACCTTTTCCACATCGTTTCCGATAGGTCCCAGGGTAAGTACCGCCACGTCATCGCCGTCTTTCAACTTGCGTCCGGTGCCGGTCTTGATTTCCTCCATCTCGTTCTTCCAATCTACCAGCACGCCCTTGCCTCTCGGATAGCGAATCACATAGCTGCCCTGTCCCGGGAGCTGGGCTGAGTACATCAGATTGCGCAGTTCATGCTCGTTCATAGGCGATGCGATGGTGAGGTTAGGTATCGGGCGGAGCGCTGTCAGGTCGAAAGCACCGTGGTGGGTAGGTCCGTCTTCGCCTACCAGTCCGGCACGGTCCAGACAGAGTACTACAGGCAGATTGAGCAGCGCCATGTCGTGGATGATATTATCATAGGCTCTCTGTGCAAACGAACTGTAGATATTGCAGAAAGGTTGCAGTCCGTCCTTCGCCATACCGGCAGAGAAAGTCACGGCATGTCCTTCTGCGATACCCACGTCGAACACACGGTCGGGCATCGCCTTCATCATGATATTCATCGAGCAACCGGTAGGCATGGCAGGTGTCACACCCACGATCTTCTGGTTTTTCTCCGCCAGTTCGAGCAGGGTATTTCCGAAAACATCCTGGAACTTAGGAGGCTGGTTGCTGGTATCAGCGATGATACGCTCTCCAGTCTCCGGGTCGAATTTGCCCGGCGCATGCCAGATGGTGGCACTCTTCTCGGCAGGTTCATAACCCTTGCCCTTGGTGGTATGGAGATGCAGGAGCTTAGGTCCCTTCATGTCCTTGAGCTGCATGAGAACCCTTACTACCTCCTTCACGTCATGACCATTGAAAGGTCCGAAATATCGGATGTTCATTCCCTCGAAGATGTTCTGCTGATGGCTGAGTGCCGACTTCAGCGCATTGTTGAGCCGTATGATGCCCTTCTTGCGGTCTTCATTGAGATAGCCCTTGGAATGGAGCCACTGTGAAGCCTTGAAGCGCAACTTGTTGTAGGTTTCGTTGGTGTCGAGATTGAGGAGATATTTCTCCATACCTCCCACAGCCCTGTCGATACTCATATCATTATCATTCAGGATGATGAGCATGTTGTTTGGGGTGCTGGAAACATTATTGAGTCCCTCGAAGGCAAGTCCGCCACTCATGGCACCATCGCCTATCACCGCCACGGTATGCCTGTCTTCCTTGCCCGTCTTCTTGGCTGCCACCGCCATACCCAACGCTGCCGAGATGGAATTGCTGGCATGACCGCAGGCGAAGGTATCATATTCGCTCTCTAAGGGTGTAGGGAAAGGACGAATGCCGTGCAACTTCCTGTTGGTGCAGAAAGAATCGCGGCGACCGGTCAGAATCTTATGACCATAAGCCTGGTGGCCCACATCCCAAACGATGCGGTCCTCAGGAGTATTGAATACGTAATGTAGGGCTACAGTTATCTCGACTACGCCAAGTGAAGATGCAAAATGACCAGGATTTACGGCTACCTCGTCGATGATGTCTTCCCTCAGTTCCTTGCAGACTTGGGGAAGTTGGTCAATACTCAACTTCCTCAAATCGTCTGGGTATTTTATCTTGCTTAAAAGATTAAACTTTTCTTGATCCATGTGTTCAACTCGTGAATAACTCTGCAAAGATAATGCTTTTTTGCTAATCCTAATCATATTTATCCCGATAATTTCGGTTTTTCAGTTTTTTCTTTGTATTTTTGCACAGAAATGTTGTCTTTTGGTGGGGGAATTGCATCATAAAAGCATAAAAATGCTTTATAAAGGCATGGTAAAACATGAACAAGCAATATATTAAGGTATGATGATGGCAAGTCAATTGCAAAATAATTGCAAAAAATCAAGAAGACAGTACCCCAATCTATTCGTAAAAACGTAATAATAAACAAATAACACATAATAATATGAGAAAAAATGTAATCTTGATGGGAGCCTTGCTGATGGCTTCTATGTCGATGATGGCGCAGACCGGTAAGGGAGGCATCTCTACCCAGATGATCCAGCAGATGGAGAAATCACAGAAGGGCGGTACTGCCGAGAAGGCTCTCTTCAATGCCATCGCCAATAATAATATCGACGATCTGGTGAAAAATCCAGCCAATGCTGCTGCCGTGGATACTCATTTCAGTATCGAGACTCCGCAGCAGTCTATCCACAACCAGTTGAGTTCCGGCCGCTGCTGGATGTTCAGCGGTTTCAATGTGCTTCGCTCTAACTTCGCCCTCAACGACAAGCAGGGTAGAGTGGTGGAATTCTCACAGGACTATCTCTTCTTCTACGACCAGTTGGAGAAGGCCAACCTCATGCTGCAGGGTGTTATCGACCTGGGCAAGAAGGATATCGAGGACCCTCAGGTGCAGTTCTTCTTCAAAAATCCGCTCAATGATGGCGGTACTTTCTGTGGTGTTGCCGATTTGGCAAGCAAGTATGGTCTCGTACCAATGAGTGCCCAGCCTGAGACTTTCTCAAGCAACAATACTTCCAAGATGAGCCGTCTCGTAAGCAGCAAGCTCCGCGAGTATGGTCTGGAACTCCGCAAAATGGTGGCTCAGGGCAAGAAGTCGGCAGCTATCCAGGCTCGCAAGAACGAAATGCTCGGTCAGGTTTATCACATGCTGAGTCTTACTCTCGGCGAACCGGTAAAGGAATTTACCTATGCTTTCCGCGACAAGGATGGCAAGCAGGTTGGCGAGGCGAAGAAGTATACTCCTAAGAGCTTCTATGAGGAAACCGTAGGCAAGGACCTGAACGGTACCTTCCTGATGGTGATGAACGATCCACGCCGTCCTTATCACAAGACCTACGAGGTAGAATACGACCGTCATACTTACGATGGTCACAACTGGAAATACCTGAACCTGCCGATGGAGGAAATCGCTGATCTCGCCATCGCTTCACTCAAGGGCGGACAGAAGATGTATTCCAGCTATGATGTGGGCAAGCAGCTCGACCGCAAGCGTGGTTATTTGGCTACCGACAACTTCGACTATGGTACTCTCTTCGGCACCTCCTTTGGTATGGACAAGGCTCAGCGCATCTCTACTTTCGACAGTGGTTCTACTCATGCCATGACCCTCACCGCTGTGGATCTCGATGCCAATGGCAAGCCGGTCAAGTGGAAGGTGGAAAACAGTTGGGGTGCTGACAATGGCTTCTCCGGTTGCTTCATCATGACCAACGACTGGTTTAATGAGTATATGTTCCGCTTGGTAGTAGATAAGAAATTCGCTTCTGAGAAGTTGCAGAAGGAGTTCGATCAGAAGCCAACCATGCTGACTCCAGACGATCCTTTGTTCCAGTTGGAAGATTAGTCTTGAAAAATAATAGGAGTATTCTCTGAATAATAGAACAGTTCCTGACGCAATAGGAAAGTTCTCTAAATAATAGGAGTATTCCTGATTAAAATAGAATGTTCTTGATTTATATATAAAAATGCAAGAGAAGAAAATCAGAGAGCGCATTATTTCGCTCGTCAATAAGGAGGTAGTTCCTGCCATCGGTTGTACAGAACCGATGGCTGTAGCATTGTGTACGGCAAAGGCCGCAACGACTTTAGGCAGACGTCCGGATCGCATTGAAGTGTTCTTGAGTCCCAACATGCTCAAGAATGCGATGGGTGTGGGAATCCCAGGCACGGGAATGATTGGTCTGCCTATCGCAGTTTCGTTGGGTGCCCTCATCGGCAAACCGGAATATGAGTTGGAGGTGCTGAAAGATCTCACTCCTGCCACGCTCGAACAGGGGAAGCAATATATCAATGATGCTGATATTGACATCAAACTCAAGCAGGGAAATGTCGATAAACTCTATATCGAGGTAGTCTGCCGTGCTGGCAGCGATATGGCTACGGCCATTATCTCCGGTAGTCATACCCACTTTGTGTATGTGGAGCGCAATGGTGAGGTGGTGATGGATAACCGTGGCGGTCATGGTGGTAGCGATGAAGAGGAGGATGATATCCAACTCAACTTCCGCCTGGTATATGATTTTGCCACTACGGCTCCGCTCGATGAAATCTCTTTCATCCTCAAGACCAAGGAGTATAATATGAAGGCTGCCGAGGAATCTATCAAGGGCAATTATGGTCATTGTTTGGGCAAGACGATGGACCGTCCTTTGAGTCATGGTATCTTCGGTAAGAATATTTTCTCGCATATCCTCTCTCGCACAGCTTCTGCCTGCGATGCCCGTATGGGTGGAGCCATGATTCCTGTGATGAGCAATAGCGGTAGTGGTAACCAGGGTATCTGTGCTACTAACCCAGTGGTGGTCTATGCCATGGAGAATGAGAATACCGAGGAAGAACTGATCCGTGCCCTGATGCTCAGTCATCTTACCGCCATCTACATCAAGCAGAGTTTGGGCAAACTCTCTGCCCTCTGCGGTTGCGTGGTAGCCAGCACGGGCAGCAGTTGCGGTATTACCTATCTGATGGGTGGCGACTATACCCGCATTTGCAATTCAGTGAAAAACATGGTGGCCAACCTCACCGGTATGATCTGTGATGGCGCTAAACCAAGTTGTGCCTTGAAGATTTCCTCAGGAGTGAGTACTGCGCTCCTCTCAGCTCTCCTCTCTATGGAGGGCAAGTGCGTAACCTCTGCCGAGGGTATCGTAGATGATGATGTGGATAAGTGCATCCACAATCTGACATCCATTGGTGCTGATGCGATGAGAGCTACCGATGACATGGTGCTCGATATCATGACGCATAAGAGCTGCTAAACTTACAGAAAAGGGGGATGAAATAGCCTTAAAATCCCTCTGTTTTTCTAAATATACAAAAGAAGTATCAAATTATAAGCGTATTTATTGTTTTTGCTTACAATTTGGTACTTCTTTCTTTTTACGATTTATCTTTTTGTAAGCTAATAAAACTTTTAATAACAAAATGTTACTAAAAATGCTTTATATGTTAACAAATTGTTGTACTTTTGCAATCGAAAGATAACAAAGTGTAAATAATAATAAGTGTAATAACATATAGGAGAAAGTAACATGAAAAAGATCGAAGCTATCATCCGTAAGACAAAGTTTGAGGATGTAAAGGAAGCATTGCTTGCCGCCGACATCGAGTGGTTTTCTTACTATGACGTAAGAGGCGAAGGCAAGATGAGACAGGCTCGTATTTATCGTGGTGTCATGTATGATACCAGTAGTATCGAGCGAGTACTTTTGAATGTAGTCGTTCGCGACAAGAACGTAGAAAAAACTATTAATGCCATCCAGGAGGCTGCCCGTACAGGCGAGATTGGTGATGGTCGTATCTTTGTAATCCCTGTAGAGGATACCGTTCGCATCCGTACAGGTGAAAGAGGCGACATCGCACTCTATAATGCAGAGCAGGAGAAATAAACTTTGTTGAATAGGAGGAGAGAGATTTTACAACAACCAATCTGAGTCATATAAATGATATTTGAAATCAGATAGCTGATATATTGAAAGATTGGGATAACAACAACACTTTAAAGTTAAAAGATTATGAGTGTACAGGATTTAGGTATTTCATTAGATACCGTGTGGATGCTCTTAGCAGCCATGTTGGTCTTTTTCATGCAGCCGGGATTTGCCCTCTGTGAGGCGGGTTTTACCCGCAGTAAAAACACTGCGAACATCTTGTTCAAGAACTTCGTCGATTTCATGATCGGTTCTGTTCTCTTCTGGTTCGTCGGTTTCGGATTTATGTTTGGTAGCGATGGGGCTGGTTTTATTGGTATGCCAAACTTTGGCGACCTTTCTTTCTATCATGGTGATCTTCCTACTGAAGGTTTTCTGATGTTTGAAACTGTATTCTGCGCTACCAGTGCTACTATCGTTTCTGGTGCTATGGCAGAACGTACCAAGTTCTCTATGTACTGCATCTATTCATTCTTCATTTCATTGATTATCTATCCAGTAGAAGGTCACTGGACATGGGGTGGCGGCTGGCTTTGCAACGCCGATGCAGGTTCTTTCATGATGGATACCTTCGGTGCTGCCTTCCATGATTTCGCAGGTTCTGCTATTGTACATAGCGTAGGTGGTGTGCTCGCCTTGGTTGGTGCCATCTGTCTTGGCCCTCGTCTCGGTAAGTATCGCAACGGCAAGAGTACTGCTATTCCAGGTCACAACCTGATGGCTGCTGCCCTCGGTGTATTCATCCTCTGGTTTGGTTGGTTCGGTTTCAACCCGGGTTCTCAGCTCGCTGCTTCTGGTGTGGTTAATCGTGTTGCCATCAGCCACGTATTCCTGACAACCAACCTTGCTGCTGTTTGCGGAGGTCTCGGTACTATGTTTACTTCTTGGATTAAGTATGGCAAGCCATCATTCTCATTGACATTGAATGGTATCTTGGCTGGTTTGGTAGCCATCACAGCAGGTTGCGACTTGGTTAGCCCATTGGGTTCTGCCATCATCGGTCTCTTGGCTGGTATCATTCTGGTATACTCTATCGAGTTTATCGATACCAAACTTCATATTGATGACCCTGTAGGTGCAAGTTCAGTACATGGTGTATGTGGTATCTTCGGTACATTGATGACTGGTCTCTTCGCCCTCGACGGTGGTGCTTTCTATGGCGGTGGCTTCGGTTTCTTCGGTGCACAGTGCTTCGGTATCCTCTGTATTGATATTTGGGCTGCAGTCACAGGTGTGATTCTCTTCTGGGGTATCAAGAAGATTGCTGGTCTGCGTGTTGACAAGCGTATTGAGGAAGAAGGTCTCGATATCTACGAGCACGGAGAGAGTTGCTACAACTAATCTCCCGCAGATAATTTAGAGTTGTATTAACATTAAAATTGTGAGATTATGAAAAAGATTTTAGATATGAAAAAGATGAGTGTATTGGCACTCGGTTTGATTGCTTTTGCTCCTGCTGCTTCTGCCCAGGATGAGGTGGAAACTACCATTGCTGCAGATGTTGTTAGTCAGTATATCTGGCGTGGTCAGGATCTTGGCAACGTATCACTCCAGCCTACTCTTGGTATCGGTTATAAGGGTTTCTCTTTGACTGGTTGGGGTAGTGTAGGTCTTTCCAAATGGGATGACACCAAGGAGTTCGATTTGACTGCTGCCTATTCCACTGGAGGTCTTACCATTGGTATTACTGATTATTGGTTCAATTCTGGTGACGGTCGCTATTTCGAGTATGATTCTCACAAGACTTCTCATGTTTTTGAGGCGAATGTAGGTTATGACTTTGGTCCTGTAGCCTTGAACTGGTACACCAACTTTGCTGGTGCAGATGGTCTCAACAAGAGTGGCAAGCGTGCATATTCATCTTATGTAGAGGCTTCAGCTCCATTCAAATTGGGCGGATGCGACTGGACTGCTACCATCGGTGCCGTTCCTTATGCCACCTCTTTCTATTATGGTCATGAGGGAGGTGTGAAGGGCTTCGCAGTAACCAATGTTGCTGTCAAGGCTACCAAGGATATCAAGATTACTGATACCTTCAGTGTTCCTGTCTTTGCACAGATAGCAGCCAACCCAAGTAGCGAGAAGGCATATTTGGTTGTAGGTTTCACCTTGCAGCCATAAAGCAGGTTGCTTGCAGTCATCAATAACTGCAGGTTTACTTGCAGTATCAGATAGGTTTCTCTAAGATTTTGCAATAATAGGATTGCAATAATAAAATTTGCAATAATTAAAATAATCTCGATGATTCTGTAATAAGAGTTTAAGATTTTATTATCTAAAGCCGATGGTCTTTCCAGACTGTCGGTTTTTTTTGTGCCTTCCCATTCATTTCTCATTTCTCATTTGTCATTTCTCATTTTAAAGTCTTTCTCATTTCTTCCTCATTTCTTTCTTCTTTTTTCTTCTATCTTTCAATTTGTAATGTAAAACAATAAAAACATGTTAGATTGAAAGTGTATTATGTAAAATGCATTATAGTTTGTAATATATAGATTAATATTAGTGCAAAATGAAACTGTTTCTTTTCATAATCTATCAAAAAGTAGTAATTTTGCACCAAAAATATATCAAAATGATATTTTAAGCTAAGTGGATAGCATGAAATAAGCTATGATATTGTGTTATAAATAACCGTAAAAGAAAGGAAAGATATTATGTGTGGATTCGTATCTATCTTCAATATTCAGGAACAAACTCCTGAATTGAGACAGCAGGCACTCCGTATGAGTCAGAAGATTCGTCATCGTGGACCAGACTGGAGCGGCATTTACTGTGGTGGCTCAGCCATCTTGGCACACGAACGACTCAGCATCGTAGATCCAGAGTCTGGTCGCCAACCTTTGTTCTCACCTGACAAGAAACAGGTGCTTGCAGTGAACGGCGAAATCTACAATCATCAGAATATCCGTGCTCGATTTGCTGGCAAATACCAGTATCAGACTGGTTCCGACTGTGAGGTGGTGCTTTCACTCTATCGTGAAATGAGACAGGATAGCGACTTCGCTAACTTGATTTACACCGATGAGGATGCCATCCATGCTCGCATCTGCAAGATGATAGAACAACTCAACGGTATCTTTGCTTTCGCACTCTACGATGCAGAGAGAGATGAATTCCTCATCGCCCGCGACCCTATCGGTGTGATACCACTCTACATCGGATTTGATACAGACGGGAAGGTGCTTGTTGCCTCTGAACTCAAGGCACTCGAAGGACAGTGTGATCACTACGAGCCATTCCTCCCTGGACATTATTATTATAGCAAGACTCCGGGCATGAAGCGTTATTATACACGCGACTGGTTTGAATACAGTACCATGCTCAAGGAATATCATATAGATGAAAGCAAGTCTGCCGAAGAACAGATGGCTGAGGCTGAGATGGAGGATAGAAAACAGGCTGAGGCTACAGGCGGAAAAACTGCAGTGCAGGAGATTCATGATGCACTCGAAGCTTCTGTCAAGCGCCAGTTGATGAGCGATGTTCCTTACGGCGTACTCCTCAGTGGTGGTCTCGATTCATCTGTCATCTCTGCCATCGCACAGAAATACAGTACTTATCGTATTGAGAATGGTGAACAGACCAAGGCTTACTGGCCACGCCTGCACTCCTTTGCTGTAGGACTGAAAGGTGCACCAGACCTTGCTAAGGCTCGCCTCGTAGCAGAGCACATCGGTACCGTGCATCATGAGATCAACTATACCATACAGGAAGGTCTGGATGCCATCCGTGATGTCATCTATTTCATCGAGACCTACGATGTGACAACCGTTCGTGCATCTACCCCGATGTATCTGTTGGCAAGAGTCATTCGCAGTATGGGTATCAAGATGGTACTCTCCGGTGAGGGAGCAGATGAGGTATTCGGAGGATATCTCTATTTCCACAAAGCACCGAATGCCAAGGCTTTCCATGAGGAAACGGTCAGAAAACTTGGTAAACTCTATCTCTACGACTGTCTGAGAGCCAACAAGAGTCTGGCTGCCTGGGGTATCGAGGGCCGTGTACCTTTCCTCGACAAGGAATTCCTGGATGTGGCTATGGGCATGGACCCTGCCTTGAAGATGTGTCCGGGCAAGACCATAGAGAAGAAAGTAGTTCGTGAAGCCTTTGCTGATTTGCTGCCAGAGGAAGTAGCATGGCGACAGAAAGAGCAGTTCTCTGATGGAGTAGGTTACTCCTGGATAGATACGCTGAAGCAGATTACCGCTTCTGCCGTGAGTGATGAGCAGATGGCACATGCCGCCGAGCGATTCCCTATCAATCCTCCACAGAACAAGGAGGAGTACTATTACCGTTCTATCTTCGCAGAGCATTTCCCAAGTGACAGTGCTGCCAAGAGTGTCCCAAGTGTCCCAAGCGTAGCCTGCTCTACAGCCGAAGCCCTTGCCTGGGATGCTTCTTTCAAAAACCAGAACGACCCAAGCGGACGAGCTGTTGCCGGAGTTCACGAGAAAGCGTATAAATAAATGAGAAATGAGAAATTAGAAATGAGAAAGTTTAAATAATGAGAAATTAGAACTGAGAAATGAGAAATGAAAGGGAGAGTAATTTAGAAATGAAAGTAATGACCATTTCTCATTTGTCATTTGTCATTTTAAAAAACTCATTTGTCATTTCTTAGTCTTTCTAATTTCTAATTTCTAATTTCTCATTTGTCATTAATATATAAATAACCGATATAAAACGAACAAGAAATGGAAAAAGGATTGTACAGTTCTGCCTATGAGCACGATGCGTGTGGCGTAGGTATGGTGGTTAACATCCACGGAAACAAGAGCCATGAGCTGGTCGATAACGCCTTGAAAGTTCTCGAAAATATGCGCCACCGTGGTGCTGAGGGAGCCGACAACAAGACGGGTGATGGCGCTGGTATCATGCTCCAGATTCCACATGAGTTTATTCTTCTTCAGGGTATCCCAGTACCAGAAAAAGGTAAATATGGTACGGGTCTTATCTTCTTGCCAAAAGACGAGAAGAAACAGCAGGAAATCCTCTCTATCATGATTGAGGAGATCGAGCGCGAGGGATTGCAGTTGATGCACCTCCGCAATGTTCCTACCAACCCTGAGTGTCTCGGTGAAGCTGCTTTGAGCAATGAACCTGCCATCAAGCAGATTTTCATCACCGGTGTTACTGACGATAAGGTGCCTGTTTTCGAGCGCACTCTCTATCTCATCCGCAAACGCATTGAGAAACGTGTCAGTGATCCTGATTTCTATATCTGTTCGTTGTCTAATTCGAACATCGTCTATAAGGGTATGTTGAGCAGCCTCCAGTTGCGCCAATACTATCCTGACTTGACCAATAATTATTTCACAAGCGGTTTGGCATTGGTTCACTCCCGCTTCTCTACCAACACCTTCCCTACATGGAGTCTGGCGCAGCCATTCCGTCTCCTTGCCCATAATGGTGAGATCAACACCATCCGTGGCAACCGTGCCTGGATGAAGGCTCGTGAGAGTGTGTTGAGCAGTGAGGCTCTGGGCGATATCCGTGAGATTTCTCCTATCGTTCAGCCTAACATGAGTGACTCTGCAAGCCTCGATAATGTTTTCGAGTTCTTCGTGATGAGCGGTCTGTCATTGCCTCACGCTATGGCTGTGATGGTGCCAGAGAGCTTCAACGACAAGAACCCTATCTCTGAGGATCTGAAGGCTTTCTATGAGTATCACTCTATCCTGATGGAACCATGGGATGGTCCTGCTGCCTTGCTCTTCAGCGATGGCCGCTACGCTGGTGGTATGCTCGATAGAAATGGTTTGCGCCCAGCACGCTATACCATCACCAAGAATGATATGATGGTTGTGGCTTCTGAGGTAGGTGTCATGGATTTCGATCCTACTGAGATTGCCGAGAAGGGTCGCTTGCAGCCTGGTAAGATTCTCCTCATCGATACACAGGAAGGTAAGATCTACTACGATGGTGAAATCAAGGAGCGTCTGGCTGCCCAGCATCCATATCGCCAGTGGTTGAACACCAACCGTATTGAACTGGAGAAACTTCGCAGTGGTCGTAAGGTGGAAAATGGTGTGGATAACCTCACTCGCAAGGAATTGGAATTCGGTTTTGGCGAGGAAGATATCGATGGTACTATCATCCCAATGGCTACCAAGGGTCAGGAACCTACAGCTTCTATGGGTAATGATACTCCACTTGCTGTGCTTTCCGACCAGCCACAGATTTTCTTCAACTACTTCCGTCAGCAGTTTGCACAGGTTACCAACCCTGCCATCGACTCCATCCGTGAGAACCTCGTGATGAGTCTTACCGAGTATATCGGTAGAGTAGGTTCCGGCATTCTGAACCCAGACGAAAGCAACTGCAAGATGGTCCGTCTGCCACATCCTATCCTGACCAATACCCAGCTGGATATCCTTCAGAATATCCGCTACAAGGGCTTCAATACCGTCAAGCTCCACATGATCTTCGAAACCGCCAAGGGTGAAGGAGGATTGCATGAGGCTCTGGAAGAACTCTGCAAGCAGGCTGCACAGAGCGTGGATGATGGCTACAACTACATCATCTTGAGCGACCGTGGCGTGGATGAAACCCATGCTGCCATCCCATCTCTGCTCGCCGTGAGCGCCGTACATCATTATCTGATTGATGCCGGCAAGCGTGTGCAGACTGCCCTCATCGTAGAGAGCGGTGAGATTCGTGAGGTAATGCACGCAGCCCTCTTGTTGGGTTATGGTGCATCAGCCCTCTGTCCATACTTGACATACGCCATCCTCGACGACCTCGTAAAGAAGGGAAAGATTCAGGAGGATTATCATACAGCCGAGCAGAACTATATCAAGGCTGTGAAGAAGGGCTTGTTCAAGATTATGGCTAAGATGGGTATCTCTACCATCCGCAGTTACCGTGGTGCCAAGATCTTCGAGAGCATCGGTTTGAGCGAGAGCCTCCTGAAGAGCTACTTCGGAACAGAGGTGAGCACCATCGGCGGTATCGGACTTGAGACCATCGCCCGTGATGCCATTCGCCTGCACGACAAGGCATTCGAGACCAAGAAGCTCGACTTCCTGCCAAGCATGGGACAGTTCCACTACCGCAAGGACGGTATCAAGCACGCTTGGAACCCAGAGACTATCGCTACTTTGCAGCTCGCAACACGCAAGGGCGATTACGATCTCTTCAAGAAATATACACATCTCGTTGACGATAAGCAGGAGCCTATCTTCATCCGCGACTTCTTCAGTTTCCGCAAGAACCCTATCTCTATCGACAAGGTAGAGCCAGTAGAGGAAATCGTAAAGCACTTCGTTACAGGTGCGATGAGTTTCGGTGCCCTCTCCAAGGAGGCCCACGAGGCAATGGCACTCGCCATGAACGCCCTCGGTGCTCGAAGCAATACTGGTGAAGGTGGTGAGGATAACGAGCGATTCCACTCTACACAGGATGGTATCAGCCTCTCCAGCAAGACCAAGCAGGTGGCTTCTGGTCGATTCGGTGTGACAACAGAATATTTGGTAAATGCAGAGGAAATTCAAATCAAGGTGGCACAGGGTGCTAAACCGGGTGAGGGTGGTCAGTTGCCTGGCTTCAAGGTCAACGAGGTCATCGCCAAGACCCGTCACTCTATCCCTGGCATCAGCCTGATTTCTCCTCCACCTCATCACGATATCTACAGTATCGAGGATTTGGCTCAGCTCATCTTCGACCTCAAGAATGTGAACCCTAAGGCTGCTATCTCTGTCAAATTGGTGGCTGAGAGTGGTGTGGGTACCATCGCTGCCGGTGTGGCTAAGGCAAAGGCCGACCTCATCGTCATCTCTGGTGCTGAGGGTGGTACAGGTGCCAGCCCTGCATCCAGTATGCGTTTCGCAGGTATCTCTCCTGAAATCGGACTTTCTGAGACTCAGCAGACTTTGGTGAAGAACGGTCTTCGTGGACAGGTTCGCCTCCAGGTGGATGGTCAGTTGAAGAGCGGTCGTGACATCATCCTCATGGCTTTGCTCGGTGCAGAGGAATTCAGTTTCGGTACTGCAGCCCTCATCGTCTTGGGTTGTGTGATGATGCGTAAGTGTAACCTGAATACCTGTCCTATGGGTGTTGCCACACAGGATCCTAAGCTCCGTGCTCACTTCCGTGGCAGTTACAAATATCTCATCAACTACTTCCGCTTCCTCGCCGAGGAGGTTCGTGAGTACTTGGCAGAGATGGGTTACACCTCTTTGAATGATATCATCGGTCATACAGAACTCATCGTTCGCAAGACTGATGAGGAGATTGTTCCTGCCACAGGTTCTGATGCCGTAGAGCCAGAGGTGGCTAAGAGCATCATGGAGAAGGCAGACTTGCTCGACTTCACACGTCTCTTGCATCGTGAGACAGGTCATTGCTCACTCTATCATACTACCGAGCAGATTCATGATCTCGACAATGTGCTCGACCAGCAACTGATTCGTGGTGCCCAGCGTGCCATCGAAAATCAGGAGGAGGTGAACCTCGACTTCGCCATCAAGAATACCGACCGTGCTGCCGGTGTAATGCTCAGTGGTATGATTGCCGAGAAATATGGTGAGGCAGGTCTTCCTGACAAGACAGTGAATGTGAAGTTCAAGGGTTCTGCAGGTCAGAGCTTCGGAGCATTCTTGGTAAAGGGTGTCGATTTCAAGTTGGAAGGCGAGACCAATGACTATTTTGCAAAGGGACTTTCAGGAGGTCGTATTTCCATCCTTCCTCCTATCCGCAGTAATTTCTCTGCCGAGGATAACATCATCGCTGGTAACACCGGTCTCTATGGTGCCACAAGTGGTGAACTGTATATCAACGGTAAGGTGGGTGAGCGCTTCGGAGTACGTAACTCAGGTGCTGTAGCTGTCATCGAGGGTGCTGGCGACCACTGCTGTGAATATATGACAGGTGGTAGAGTCGTAGTACTTGGTGAGACAGGTCGCAACTTTGCAGCAGGTATGAGTGGTGGTGTAGCCTATGTATGGGATAAGAACCACAACTTCGATTACTTCTGTAATATGGATATGGTGGAAATCAACCTCGTGGAGGATAGCACCTATCGCAAGGAGTTGCACGAGCTCATCCGTCAGCATTATCTCTATACAGGCAGTAAGCTCGCCCGTACCATGCTTGATGACTGGAATCACTACGTAGAGGATTTCATTCAGGTAGTGCCAATCGAATACAAGCGAGTTCTCCAGGAAGAGCAGGTAAAGAAGTTGCAGCAGAAGATTGCGGATATGCAGCGCGATTACTAATTTTTAAATTAGAAAAAAGATGGGAAATCCAAAAGCATTTTTGACTATACCTCGCAAAGAAGCAGGTTATAGACCAATTCACGATAGAATCCTCGATTTCAGCGAGGTAGAACAGACATTGAATAGCAACGACCGCCGTCAGCAGGCTTCCCGTTGCATGGATTGTGGTGTGCCTTTCTGCCACTGGGCTTGTCCATTGGGCAACAAGGCACCGGAGTGGAACGATGCCCTCTACAAGGGCGACTGGGAGTTGGCTTACCGACTCCTCAATTCCACCAACGACTTCCCAGAGTTCACAGGACGTATCTGTCCTGCACTCTGTGAGAAGGCTTGTATCTTGAATCTCATGGACCATGAGCCAACCACCAACCGTGAGGATGAGTGCGCCATTGTGGAGCACGCTTTCTCTGAGGATTATGTGCATGTTGAGATTCCAGAGCGTAATGGCAAGACCGTGGCAGTCATCGGTGCCGGTCCTGCAGGATTGGTAGCTGCCAATCAGTTGAACCACAAGGGATATAAGGTAACAGTCTTTGAGGCACGTGAGAATGCCGGTGGCTTGTTGCGCTATGGTATTCCAAACTTCAAGCTCAACAAGAGTATTATCGACCGCCGCCTCCGTCTTCTCGAAGAGGAAGGCATCGAGTTCAAATACAATCAGAAGATAGATGTCACCAAGTTGCCAGATGGCTTTGATGCCTACGTGGTATCTACGGGTACTCCTACAGCCCGCGACCTGAAGATTCCAGGACGAGAATTGAAGGGTGTTTATTTCGCCCTCGAACTCCTCTCTCAGCAGAACCGAGTCCTTGCAGGCATGGAGTTCTCTAAGGACGAACTGGTCAACTGCAAGGGTAAGGATGTCTTGGTTATCGGTGGTGGTGATACAGGTTCCGACTGTATCGGTACGGCTCATCGTCAGGGTTGCAAGAGTGTAACTCAGATTGAGATCATGCCTAAGCCAGTAGAGGGTCCTGAGGATCCTAAGAATCCTTGGCCAAACTGGCCTCGCACACTGAAGACTACATCCAGCCATGAGGAAGGCTGTACACGTCGCTGGAACATCAACTCATTGGAGTTCCTCGGCAAGAATGGAAAGTTGACAGGTGTGAAGGTTCAGCCTATCGATTGGAAGCCAAACCCAGAGGGCGGTCGCCCATTGATGGTAGAAGCTGGAGAGCCAGAAATCATCAAGGCAGAGGCTGTATTCTTGGCCATGGGCTTCCTGAAGCCACAGCAGCCTGAGTTTGCAGAGAATGTCTTCGTGGCAGGTGATGCAGCAAATGGAGCTTCTCTGGTAGTAAGAGCTATGGCAAGCGGAAGAAAGATTGCAGCTCAGGTAGATAAGTTCCTGACTCGATAATTCCCGGATATATTATCGGTTATTTTTAACTATAAGTAAGTGGTGGGAGGCCAGACCTTGAGATGAGGTTTGCCTCCCTTTTTTTTAGTATGCTCGGCATGAGCCTATGTCTCCCTTTCGTTCGCTATGCCGATAACTCGATGATAAATAGGTGTTATAGCCATTATTTAGTAATACATTCAATGATTTTGACCAGAAATGCCTTTGACCATAATGACCAGAATTTCTATTCTAATACTTTGTTACTTACGCTATCCCATACAACTTGTAACGCCCAATGAAGTGGCAATTGCTGTCAAGAAACTGATGGCGATTTGAAGA
>UMCM01059628.1_pt1 | contig 17331 bp, 13 predicted proteins | sample 1964231 | NCBI WGS metagenome assembly UMCM01 (sample SAMEA4835968, study PRJEB28245) | human gut metagenome | biome: gut microbiome; material: fecal sample | place: Denmark | collected 2008
GGGAGTGCGAGTGCGGATGCCAGCATTCAATCGGAAGTATTGAAGAACTGAAATCTATGTCCGACAACTGTCCGGATGAGATCGAATTACACCGTCCATATATCGACAATGTAACGATCAAGTGTCCGAAGTGCGGCAAGCCAATGCACCGTGTACCGGAAGTTATCGACTGCTGGTTTGACAGTGGATCTATGCCGTTTGCACAGTACCACTATCCATTTGAGAATCAGGATCTGTTCGAGAAGCATTTCCCGGCAGACTTTATTTCCGAGGCGGTAGACCAGACACGTGGATGGTTCTATTCCTTACTGGCTATTTCCACATTGATTTTCAACAAAGCTCCGTATAAGAACGTTATCGTTCTGGGACATGTACAGGATGAGAATGGACAGAAGATGAGTAAATCCAAGGGAAATGCAGTTGATCCGTTTGATGCACTGGAGAAATACGGAGCAGATGCGATCCGCTGGTATTTCTATGTAAACAGTGCACCGTGGCTGCCGAACCGTTTCCATGGAAAAGCTGTTGTAGAAGGACAGAGAAAATTCATGGGAACTCTGTGGAATACTTATGCGTTTTTCGTACTGTATGCAAATATTGATAATTTCGATGCAACAAAATATGTACTGGAATATGATAAATTATCCGTTATGGATAAATGGTTATTATCCAAATTAAATACACTGATCAAAGACGTAGATGATCATCTTGCAAATTACAGAATCCCGGAAGCAGCAAGAGCACTTCAGGAATTTGTAGATGATATGAGTAACTGGTATGTAAGAAGAAGCCGTGAGCGTTTCTGGGCAAAAGGAATGGAGCAGGATAAGATCAATGCTTACATGACTCTGTACACAGCGCTTGTTGAAGTGAGCAAGGTTGCTGCACCGATGATCCCGTTCATGACAGAAGATATTTACCAGAACCTCGTAAGAAGCCTGGATGAGAGCGCACCGGAGAGTATCCACCTGTGCGATTATCCGACTGTAAATGAGGAGCACGTTGACAAAGAACTGGAAGATAACATGGAGAAACTTCTGAAACTGGTTGTTATGGGACGTGCCTGCAGAAATACTGCAAATATCAAAAACCGTCAGCCGATTGGAAAAATGTATGTGAAAGCTGATTTTGAACTTCCGGAGTTCTATCAGGAGATTATCGAAGACGAATTGAATGTAAAAACTATGGAATTTACACAAGAAGTTCGTGATTTCACCTCCTATTCTTTCAAACCTCAGCTAAAGACGGTAGGTCCAAAATATGGTAAAATGTTAGGTGGAATCAAAGCTGCACTTGGCTCATTAGACGGAAACGCAGCAATGGATGAGCTGAATGCAACCGATTCTTTAAAACTGGATATCAATGGACAGGAGATTACTTTATTCCGCGAGGATCTTCTGATTGACACTGCACAGATGGAAGGCTATGTATCTGAAAATGATAACGGAATTACCGTTGTTCTGGACACGAACCTGACAGAAGAACTTCTGACAGAAGGATTTGTACGTGAGATCATCAGCAAAGTACAGACGATGCGTAAAGAAGCCGGATTTGAAGTTATGGATCAGATTGCGATCACATACGAGGGAACCGAGAAGGCTGAGAAGATTTTCGCGGAGCATGCAGATGAGATCGCCGGAGAGACTCTGGGCATAAGCGCAGTGAAACAGACACCGTCAGGATATGTGAAAGAATGGAAGATCAACGGAGAGAATGTAACACTCGGCGTGGAAAAACAGTAATCTGTGCCCCTCCGTAAAGAAAGGAATGTGAAAATGATCAATCCAAGATTTGAAAAACAGGCGTTTAAAAAAGAAGTTAAAAATAATGTAAAAACCCTGTTTCGTAAGACAATTGAAGAAGCAACCCCGCAGCAGTTATTCCAGGCAGTCTCTTATGCTGTAAAAGAAGCGATCATCGATGACTGGATCGCGACTCAGGAACAGTATGAGAAAGATGATCCGAAGATGGTTTATTACATGTCTATGGAATTTCTGATGGGACGTGCGCTTGGAAATAACCTGATCAATATGACCGCTTACAAAGAGGTGAAGGAAGCTTTAGATGAGCTTGGCATCGATCTTAATGCAATCGAGGACCAGGAGCCGGATCCGGCTCTTGGTAACGGCGGTCTTGGAAGACTGGCAGCTTGTTTTTTAGACTCGCTTGCAACACTGGGATATGCAGCTTACGGCTGTGGAATCCGCTACCGCTATGGTATGTTCAAGCAGAAGATTGAGGACGGCTATCAGGTAGAGACTCCGGATAACTGGTTAAAAGACGGAAACCCGTTTGAACTGAAACGTCCGGAGTATGCCAAAGAAGTACGTTTTGGCGGAAACATCCGTGTAGAGTATGACGAGCATGGAAAGACACATTTTGTACAGGAAAATTACGAATCTGTACTGGCTGTTCCGTATGATTATCCGATTGTCGGATACAACAACCATATCGTCAATACTTTACGAATCTGGGATGCAGAGCCAATCGTAGACTTCCAGTTAGATTCCTTTGACCGTGGAGATTATCACAAAGCGGTTGAGCAGCAGAACCTTGCAAAGAATATCGTAGAAGTGCTGTATCCGAACGATAATCACTACGCAGGAAAAGAACTGCGTCTGAAACAGCAGTATTTCTTCGTATCTGCAAGCTTACAGGCAGCAATTGCTAAATTTAAGAAAAAACATACAGATTTACATGAACTGCCGGAGAAGATTACAATTCAGATGAACGATACACATCCGACTGTAGCAGTTGCAGAGTTAATGCGAATCCTTCTGGATGAAGAAAATATGGAATGGAACGATGCATGGGAGATTACAACAAAGACCTGTGCTTACACAAACCATACGATCATGGCAGAAGCGCTGGAGAAATGGCCGATCGACCTGTTCTCAAAACTGCTTCCTAGAGTTTACCAGATCATTCAGGAGATCGACCGTCGTTTCGTAATCCAGGTACGTGAGATGTATCCAGGAAATGAAGAAAAAGTTGCAAAAATGCAGATTTTAAGAGACGGACAGGTAAAGATGGCACATCTGGCAATCGTTGCAGGATATTCTGTCAATGGTGTTGCGCGCCTGCATACAGAGATCCTGAAAAAACAGGAGCTGCGTGATTTCTACGAGATGATGCCGGAGAAATTTAACAACAAGACAAACGGTATCACACAGAGACGTTTTCTGATGCACGGAAATCCGCTGCTTGCAGACTGGGTAACAGAAAAACTCGGAACAAAAGACTGGATCACAGATCTGCCGAAGATGTCCGGACTGAAAAAATGGCTGGATGACGAGGAAGCTCTGAAAGAGTTTATGTCTATCAAATATGAAAATAAAGTACGTCTTGCAAAATACATTAAGGAGCATAACGGTATCGAAGTAGATCCGACATCTATTTTCGATGTGCAGGTAAAACGTCTGCATGAGTACAAACGTCAGCTTCTTAACATTTTACACGTCATGTACTTATACAATCAGATTAAAGAGCATCCGGAGAAGAGCTTCTATCCAAGAACATTTATCTTTGGAGCGAAGGCTTCCGCAGGTTATATCCGGGCAAAACAGATCATTAAGCTGATCAACTCCGTAGCAGATGTTGTAAATAATGACCGCAGTATTAACGGTAAATTGAAAGTTGTATTTATTGAAGATTACCGTGTATCTAATGCTGAGTGGATTTTTGCGGCAGCAGATGTCAGCGAACAGATTTCTACAGCATCCAAGGAAGCATCCGGAACCGGTAACATGAAATTTATGTTAAATGGTGCCGCAACTCTGGGAACGATGGATGGAGCAAATGTGGAAATTGTAGAAGAAGTCGGAGCGGATAATGCATTTATCTTTGGTCTGAGTTCTGATGAAGTTATTAACTATGAGCAGAATGGTGGATACGATTCACGCCAGATCTACAACAGCGATCCAGAACTCAAACGAGTGGTTGACCAGCTGGTAGACGGTACTTATGCACAGGGTGATACAGAGATGTATCGCGATCTTTACAACTCACTGTTAATGCCACAGGGAAATAATCAGGCAGATGTATATTTCATCCTGAAAGATTTCCGCTCTTATGCCGAGGCACAGGAGAAAGTAGAGGCAGCTTACAGAGATAAAGACAGATGGGCTAAGATGGTCCTGTTAAATACAGCATCCTGCGGTAAGTTCTCATCAGACAGAACGATTCAGGAATATGTAGATGATATCTGGAAACTGGACAAAGAGACAATTTCAGAAGAAATTTACGAATAAAATTTGCAAATAAATTTGTGAATAAGCAGACAAGTCCTTCCATACAGTGTATGGGAGGGCTTTTTGTATGCATAGATATTTGAAAAAAGCAGTGTGTTATCTGGCGATACTGATCTGTGTGCCGTATTTTGTGACAGCATTTTTAAATGGCTCCGGGCGGGGAGGAAGCGTGGAAGTGGATGAGACGTATGTGCGGGTGGAGAGTAGTGAGTCGGGAGATGGCTCGGAAAACGGTGCAGATATAGCAGATGGGGATGAGAATGGCGGTGGCTCGAAAAATAGAGATGGTTCGGGAGGTAGAGATGTGGATGACGATAGTGTGAAGAACAGTGGATCAAAAGAGAAAAATGGAAATAATAGTAATTTGAGAGGTAGTAAGAAAATTATAGAAATGCCCTTAGAAGATTACGGAATTAGTGTCATGGCGAAAGAAATGCCCGGTTCATACAGAAAAGAAGCATGGAAAGCGCAGGCAGTACTTGTGCGTACCGCAATCTGCAAGAGAATGAACCACGACGGAAGTGATACTGTACTTGAGCAGAGTTATCTGACCGATGCACAGAAAAAACAGTTGTGGGGAAGCAATAAATATTATTCCTACTATAATAAATTAAAAAAAGCGTGGGAGGAGACGGATGGCGAGATCCTGACATGGAAAGGAAAACCGGCGTATGCACCATTTTGCAGGCTGACAAACGGAAGTACAAGGGATGCAATAGAGTCGCTGGGTGAAGAATATCCTTATCTCAAAAAAGTGACCTGTCCGAAAGATCTGGAAAATGAATGGCAGATCCAGACAACAATGGAGAAAAAATTAGATGCAAAAGTGACTGCACTCGATAGCGCCGGATATGTGAAAAAAGTGCGGGTTGGGGAAGAAATAATGAGCGGTGAAGCGTTCCGGGAGAAATATCATTTGGCGTCGTCGAGTTTTATTTTACAAAAATACGCTGGAAAACTGCGCATTATCACATGCGGTGTCGGACATGGATACGGAATGAGCCAGTATACGGCAAATGAAATGGCGAAAAAGGGGAAAACTTATAAGGAGATACTCGGTTATTTTTATAAAAAGACGAAAATCCGGGAGGTTGCGGAGATCGTACAAGGGGAAGGAGGACGTAAAAATCAGGTGGGAAAGTAGGTGATAATATAAAATTTAGAAAATGAATAAACTATGTGAATAAGGTTACCATGCGCTGGCAAAAATAAAGTCAGAGGTGGTGATTAGATGAATCAAGAGCAAAAAAAGAGACCAGGGCCGAAAAAAAGAAAACGAGGGCCTGCCGTTGCAGCCGTTTTGTGCTTTGTGGCAGCTATCGCAATAGTAGGAACATATACATTTAAAGACTACAAACAGGCGCAGAAAGAACAGTTGCAGGCAAAAATGGAACAAGAGAAGAAAGAAGCCGGAACGGACAAGATTGTGAACGAACCGGAAAAGAGTGCAGAAGAAAAAGGCGAAGGAAACACACCGTTAGATAACGTCCCGAATACAGAAGAACCGGATAATAACGATGAAAATACAGGAGCCGGAGAAAGTACATCTGATAATGAAAATGATTCAGATGGAACAGGAGCCGGAGAAACACAAACAACCGGAAGTCGGGCAATATCAGGATTTGACGGGAAGAGTGAACTGCTCTGGCCGGTAGACGGCAGCATCCTGATGAACTACAGCATGGATAAAACCGTGTACTTTAAGACATTGGATCAGTACAAATACAATCCGGCAGTTATTTTCTCTGCAGAAGTCGGAGATCAAGTCATAGCAGCAACAACAGGCGTTGTAAAGTCGATTGACAAAACTGCACAGACCGGAACAACCGTAACCGTTGATATTGGTAACGGCTATGAGCTGATTTATGGACAACTCAAGGAAGTGCCGGTGAAGACCGGGCAGTCGGTTACGGCAAAAACAACACTCGGTTATGTTAGTGAACCGACCAAATACTACAGCGCAGAAGGCAGCAATGTTTATTTTGAAATGCGGAAAAATGGGCAGCCGGTCAATCCGATTGAGTTCTTAGTCGAATAGGGGACGGGGATTTTCTAGAAAATCCCCGTCCCCTATTCGAAAGTCCCTGTCCCTTTTTCGTAACTGGACGGGATATCGTGGATAAGTTATACTGTGATGTAGATAAGATGTGGAAAGATGTGTGGAAAATGAATTATACATATATTTTAAAATGTGCGGATGGCACGTTATACACAGGCTGGACGAATGATGTGGAAAAGCGTGTGAAAATGCATAACGAAGGAAAGGGCGCCAAGTACACGAAGTACCGACGCCCAGTTGAGCTGGTTTATTATGAGACATTCCAGACAAAATCTGAAGCTATGCGACGGGAGTATGAGATCAAACAACTGCCGCGGAAGAAGAAAGAGCTTCTGCTCGCTACATTTCAATTAACGGAGAACAAAGTTGTACATAACGATGAAGTGGCAGAAGCTTCCACCCATAACGAATAAGTGGAAGATCTCATGACTTCCGAAATTCTTATGACGGCGGTTGAAAATCGGCAGTTTCAGTGCGTAGATCACGCCGCCGACAGTGTAAATGATACCACCTGCAAGGAGCCATCCGAAAGCTGCCTGTGACATGGAGTTAAGAAGTTGTGTAAATGCAAGTACGCAGGTCCAGCCCATGCCGATATACAGAACGGAAGATACCCACTTCGGGCAGTTGATCCAGAAAGCCTTGATGATGATTCCGGCGATCGCAATACCCCACACAATAGAGAGCAAAATGATTCCGGTTTTGCCACCAAGCACGAGCAGACAGATCGGAGTGTAGCTTCCGGCGATCAGGATACTAATCATCATATGGTCGATTTTTTTCAAAATTTTATTAATCCGCGGCGTGCGGTTAAATGTATGGTATGTGGTGCTGGCTGCATAGAGCAGAATCAGGCTGACCGCATAAATCGCAATGGAAATAATATAAATGCGGGAAGGCTCTCTTGCTGCTTTGATCAGAAGTGGAATAGCTGCAAAAATTGCCATTAACATTCCGATAAAATGAGTGATCGCACTTCCTGGATCTTTGATATATTTTTGTATTGTATCTGACATAAATACCGCCTCCTAGAAATCGATAGTTCGACACGTAGTATTAAATACTATATCTATTTATATCCATATTATATCTCAAAAAATAAAAAAAGCAACCCCTGAAACAAAAAAATTTGAAAATCAAAGTATTTGGTGATTATTATGTGTTTTTCATATATAGAAAAATAAATATTTGTATAGCTACTTTTTAACATATCAATATGAAAAGAAGCTTTTCTAATAGGGGTGATGATTCTTGTATTTACAATATAAGATAGCGGTCAGCGTGCTGGCGCTGGTCGCAAGAATTCCGGCACCGGTGATGGCAGCAGGATTGACACTTCCGTACTGACTGCGGTATGCAATAATATTTACTGGAATCAGCTGTAGTGATGAAATGTTCAGAATGAGAAAATTACACATTTCTTTGCTCGCAGTGCCTGGAGGAAGCACCGGACCGGGAGCTTTTCCAGACCGCCGTTCCTTTTCCAAATCTGAAAGTGCCTGCATGGCATTTAATCCGGCAGGAGTCGCAGCCCATCCAAGCCCTAATATGTTGGCAATAATATTTGTAGAAATATGTGGTATTGCTTTATGGGAAGAGGGTAGTTCTGGAAATAAAAAATGTAGGAAGGGCAAAAGTTTCGCAGAAAGTTTCCGGATCATGCCTGCTTCCTGGGCGATTTCCATCATTCCGGTCCAAAAAGCCATAACTCCTGAAATTGTGATGCAAAGCGTCACTGCTTCTTTAGAAGAATCCAGCGCTGCTTTTGTTATTTCCGGAATCTGCCCGGTGAATGCGGCGAAGAAAACACCTGCAATGATCATGCCTGCCCAGAGAAGATTTAACATAGGATACCTCGAAAGCATTTTTTATTACAAACTTAAAGTATTTTATGAAAGAAAGGAAAAAGTTATGCTTAAGATAAAGGAGATATTTGCAACAAAGTGTGCATAGAATAAAAAAATATTCCGGAATAAAAAAATAAGAATTTATAAAGAAAAACAGCCATACAGTAATAGTATAGAAATATTGGTATAGGATTAGGGGAGTAAAAAAGGAACGATATGCAAGTATTATAGCTGTTGTTTTTTGACATTTTGATTAGAAAGAACAAAAATATATGCTAAATGGAGAATCTGGAAATGAAATGGTTTCTTATCGTGTCGGATCTGCTGATTCCGATGATCATTCTTGGAATTTTATGCTATGGAATCCTGCAGCAGGTTGCGGTTTATGATGTATTTGTAAAAGGCGCGAAAAGCGGTTTTCTGACTGTGGCGAAAATCATACCGACAATGGTAGGGCTTATGGTGGCAGTCGGAATCTTGAGGGCTTCAGGCTTGCTGACTTGTCTGTCGGAAGAAATCGGAAAGTTTACAAAATGGATTGGCTTTCCGGGCGAATTGGTGCCGCTTACAGTTGTAAAGATGTTTTCTTCTTCGGCAGCAACCGGTTTGCTATTAGATATTTATAAGGAATTTGGGACAGATTCGAGAAACGGATTAATTGCGTCCATCAGCATGGCAAGTACCGAAACGATTTTCTATACAATGAGTGTGTATTATATGACAGCAAAAGTTACAAAGACGAGGTACACACTGACTGGTGCATTGCTTGCAACTTTCGCCGGGCTTGCAGCAAGTGTGATACTTGCGGGAGCGATGTTGTGATTATTGCCAGAGACGAGATACGCTTTTTCGTATCTCGCTCTGATTAGCGGCCGTCAAATGCACCTGCATAAATGCGTGCATTTTCCTCGTAGCTATAACAAAATCCGACCTGGAAATTCCAGACCGGATCATATAGTAAAATTGATTTTAAGTTAAATACAAAATAAATATGAAACAGATAGCTATTTAGTATCTTTATTTTTACGATCGCTCTTATCTTTTGGATTCTTCATGATCCAGAAAGCGCCAATAATGCCGACAATATAAAGGATGCTTAAAAGGATTGTCGGATTGTCTTTTAAAAGATAAGTAACTGCAATGACAGCGGCAAGTGAAAGTAAAAGCTGAACCAGTGTGAAAATGCGTTTTTCGCGTTTTTCTTTTGCCTGTTGTAAAAGTTCCATGCGATGCTGTTCTAACCGGAGATATTCCATCAGATCCTCGTCTTTGATGTGGGAAAGAATCCACTGATCTCTGGAAAAATTATCGGAAGGATCGTCAATCGTACGATAATGAGCTGATCCGGTAGAGTCTGCATTTATAGAGTCTGCATTTATAGAGTCTGCATTTGTAGAGTCTGCATTTGTAGTGTCTGCATTTGTAGAGTCTGCATTTGTAGAGTCTGCATTTGCAGAGTTTGCATTTACAGAATCATTTTTCATGGAATCTGTCTTAACGGAATCTGAATTTTCAGCAGCAGAAGTTTTCTCCTCAGTTTCTTTTGTAGCATTTTCATTTCCTGTATTTTTCTCAAAAGGAGTTACCACATTTTCAGTGGTGTTATTCTTTTGCTCTTCGGTTGTTTTTTTCATGATTGTTTCAGCCATGTCTGTTCCTCCATTTTATAACGTACGTGGCAGGTCTCAAAGTGTGTCATCCGTCTCCGAACAAGGTCAGACGGATAACGCCTTTTGCACACTTATATATAATCCCATCGGATTGCTGCGTACTGCGTACTCTCGCAATTCGCCCCCGCTATTCGCATATCGTGGAGCTTACGCTCCTCTTACATGCTCATAACGTGGCAGGTCTCAAAGTGTGTCATCCGTCTCTGAACAAGTTCAGACGGATGACACACTTTTATCCCTTGGTATTATATACATTATGACAGGAAAAATAGAACATTGCAATGGAAGCCGGAAACATTTATACTAAATGATGGATTTTAGTTGTTGTTTGCAGATGGTTTGTGGGCAATAACGGATTTGGATTATAAAATGGAGAAAACAGATGCAATTAAGAAATGAAATCCCGGACACGTTCTGGAGTTTATTCCGTTCGGTGAACCGGGACATTTATATTGAAGCACTGTTGTGCATCAATGAAGAATATCAATATAATAATTATTTCCTGACGAGGGAAGTGTGTATCCAAGTGCTGGGGGACATGAATGCGAGAAAGCGGTTCAAGCTCCAGTGGGAGGAAAATGAGACAGAGTTCGACATGCTGGAGACGCCATCGTCGAGGATTCTGAACTGGCTTTTGAAGACCGGATGGCTGAAGCGGATTGAAGATTATCAAACGCTTGTTACGAACATTGTCATTCCGGATTATTCGGCTGTTTTTATTGAGGCGTTTGAGCGGCTGTCTTCAGAAGATATGCAGGACACGGAAATCTATATCCAGAATGTGTATGCGACATTATTTTCTTTTAAGAACGACAGCAGGGCGAACCTCGGAATGCTGCGGACGGCGCTTGTTAACACGAAGCGGCTGAATAAAGCATTGCAGGATATGCTTCATAATATGGATAAATTTTTTGCAAGACTTCTGGAGCAGAATAATTATGAAGATCTGCTGCGGGAACATCTGGATGGATATGTGGAAGAAATCGTACAGAAGAAATACCACATTTTGAAAACATCGGATAACTTCTATATTTATAAGATGGATATTAAAAAATGTCTGCGCGACATGCGGGAAGATGAAGAATGGATAGAAGAGATTCGTACCCGGGCGGCGCAGATGGGTGATACGAAAGATGATGTGTTGGATCTTCTGGATCAGATCGAGCGTGGATTTGATGACATTGAGCACCGGATCGCCAATATGGATAAAGAGCATGCGAAATATGTGCGTGCGACAGTGACGAGACTTAACTATCTGTTAAGTGGTGAGACGGATACGAAAGGTCTGGTCGTGCAGCTCTTGAACCGCATGTCCCAAACGGAGGATGCGCAGGAACAGGATGCGATGATCCGTGAAACCGGGGAGCGGATGAATCTCTCGCTTTTGGAAATTCTTTCGGAGAAATCGCTGTATAAGAGACGAAGACCAAGAACGGATTTTATCAGTAAAATGGCGCCGGATCAGGCATTGCCGGATCTTGATAAAGATGATGTACTCAAGCTAAACCGGATTCAGATGCGCTACAGCAGAAGCCAGATTGAGGAATTTATTGAGTCTTATATGGACGGAGAAGTAATGGACGCTTCCAAGATTTCGCTGATGGATGAAGAGGCGTTTGAGAAATTGATTCTTGCTTACGATTACAGTACAAGAAAGAACAGTAAATATATGGTGCTGGAGGAAGAACCGGATCAGATTGAAAATGGTTCTTATAAATATCCGGCACTCAAATTTGTAAGGAGACGCTTATGATCGAATATTTTGAACAGCTTTCGCAGGAAGAGCAGGAAGAAATAACAGAAGTTATCCAGATCCTGTACCGACAGACCTTCGTTCTGGAGCGGAAGTTTGATAAAAGACAGGGACGCATGGTTCCGGTGAGAGAATATCGTGTGTTGAGCAAACATCTGGAATTTATCCGTGCCTACTTCAAAGTGGCAGGAATTACTTTGCGGGAAAATGCGCATATGGGTGTGATTTACATTCAGGGCGAACAGCTCTGGGGTGAAAAATTATCGCGGCTTGCGACGATTTATCTGCTTGTTCTGAAACTGATTTACGATGAGCAGATGGAGACGGTTTCTTCGAGCAGCCACATTGTGACAACCGTTGGCGCATTAAACGGTAAAGCCGGCGAGTTCCGCGTGCTACGCGGTCTGCCGTCACCGACCGAAATGCGCAGAACGATTGCACTTTTAAAAAAATACCAGATCATAGAACCGCTTGATGTTCTGGAAGAATTAAACGAAGAGACGAGACTGGTCATTTACCCATGCATTCATACGGTACTTCTGGGCGATGACCTGCGGGCATTATTAGAGACATTCAGTGAGGAGGATACTATTGGAGACGAAACAACCATTCAAAATACTGTCGAAGATCTGTCTGAATAACTGGCATTACATTGATCAGAAAATACTGACATTCAGTGAAGGAATCAATTTCTTCACCGGACATTCGGGAAGTGGAAAATCAACCGTGATTGACGCGATGCAGATTGTATTATATGCAAATACAGACGGACGTGGATTTTTTAATAAAGCGGCAGCAGATGATTCCGACCGTTCCCTCATTGAATATTTGCGTGGAATGGTCAACATTAACGAACACAATGAATTTCAGTATCTGAGAAATCAGAATTTTTCCAGCACGATCGTACTGGAATTAGAGCAGAGTGATACAAAAGAAAAGCAGTGTATCGGCGTTGTGTTTGACGTAGATACGGCGACAAATGATATCAGCAGACTGTTTTTCTGGCACATGGGAGGTCTTCTGGAAAATAATTACCGTACCACATCCAGATGCCTGACGACGATGGAAATGCGTGAATATTTACAGCGTTCTTTCCCGGCGGAGCAGTTTTACTGTGGACCGAGCAATGAGAGATTCCGCCGCCAGATGTACGATATTTATCTTGGCGGACTGGATGCGGAGAAATTCCCACGACTTTTCAAACGTGCGATTCCATTTAAAATGAATATTAAACTGGAAGATTTTGTGAAAGAATATATTTGCATGGAGCAGGATATTCATATAGAAGACTTGCAGGAAAGCGTTATGCAGTATGCGAGAATGCGAAGCAAGATCGAGGAGACATTGAACGAAATTCAAAAGTTGCAGGATATCCATGGCAGATATGAAGCATTTCAGGAGAAAGAAAAAGAAGTTCTTTTATGTACTTATCAGATCGACCGCCTGGAAATGCTGAAGCTGGAAGGACAGATCCAGGCCTGCATAGATAAGGAAAAAGTGCGCAAAGAAGGCACCGGTGAGCAGGAAGCAATTTTATCGTTGCTTAAGAAAGAAGAAGCTGAACTGCAGAAACAGTATGAAGAGATTATTTTAAGAATTGCGAACAGCGGATATGCAAATCTGGAAGCTGAACTTGCGGCGGTAAATGAGACACTGGAACATTTACAGACAAGCCAGGGAAAATGGCAGCAGATCAGTGAACGGCTGGAAGCATGGAAAGAGCAGGATGTGGTTTCCAACCAGATGCTCTGGGACATGGAAAAGTTTACAAAAGGAACGATTATGGCAGAAGAGCTGGAGCGTCTGCAGGAGAGCTTTGGCGAAGTCCGCGAGGAACTGGAAGAGCAGAGACAGGAAGCACAGATGTCGCTCCGCAAAGTGAAGAAAGAAGAGAAAGAGGCAAGAGAAGAGTTAAAAGAGCTGAAACAGGGAAAGAAAGCTTATCCGAAAGAGCTGGAGGAAGCAAGATATGAGTTGCGCAACCGCCTACATGAGAAGTGCGGAAAGTTTGTAAATGTGCAGATCCTTGCCGACCTTCTCGATGTGAAAGACGAGACATGGCACAACGCTGTCGAAGGTTATCTTGGCAACAACAAGCTGCTTCTGATCGTGGAACCGAAGTATGCAAAAGAAGCGATGGAACTGTATGAACAGATGGATCGGAAGAAATACCACCGCGTGTCCATTCTCGATACAGAAAAAGTGGTGGCAGGCGCAGGCAAGGATGGCTATGCGGTCAAAGATAACGGACTTGCAAAAGAAGTGAAAGCGAAAGAAGCATATGTGCAGGATTATATTGATTTCTTCCTTGGAAATGTAGAAAAATGTGCTTCCGTAGAACAGCTCCGTAACTGCAAGATCGGTGTGACACCGGACTGTGTATTGTATCATAGTTTCCGTTTGCAGCATATGAATCCGGATCAGTACACAAGAAGAGCGTACATCGGTGAGACGAGTATGCGTCAGCGTGTCCGCCAGCTGGAAGAGCGCTGTGAGAAACTGGTAGAAGAACGCATGCCGCTGCAGGAATTATTAGAAGAGATCAAGAAAACATTGCAGCTTGAAATGCTGTCCCAGCCGGCAGAAGAATATCTTACTTTGCAGGCAGATGCAGAGAAGATTACAGAGCGTGAGAAACGGAAAAGTCAGCTTGTAAAACAGATGCAGCAAATGAAAGAAGCGTCTGTGGATGCTTGGGAGCAGGAAAAAGAAGACATCCGTAAGAAACAGGATGCAAAGAAGGCACAGATCACGGAAGTGCAGGAAGCAATCTGGAAGCAGACGCAGGAAATGCAGCAATTGCAGGAAGAACGTCTCCATGCGGAAGAAGCGCTGCTTGTGCAGAAACAGAAAATGGAACAGAGCAAATGGGATGACGTTTACGAACAGGAATTTCAGGAATATCTTGCAGGCAGACGCTCGGAAAATTATGAATATTTACAGAAACAGAAGATTGCTTCACGGTATCCGAAGATGGATGAGCGGGAAGAGGCTTATCAGAAGCTGGTAGAAGAAAGAAGTACTTATCTCAGAAGTTATGCGAACCGGACATTTTCTGCGACAAACAGAGACAATGAAGCATATGACAGACTGCTGGATGAGCTGCAGTGTGAAGAATTAGAGACATTTAAGGACGCAGCAAAAGATCAAGCAAGGGCAGCAGTAGAGCATTTCAAAGACGATTTTATTTTTAAGATCCGCAGTGCCATAAGAGAAGCTTATCAAAGACAGGATGAGTTGAACCGAATTATCAGTAAGCTTGATTTCGGTAAAGATAAATACCAGTTTGTCATTACGAAGAACAAAGGACCGGACGGAAAATATTATAAAATGTTCATGGATGATTCGCTCCAGATCCATCCGGCGTCACTGGATGACGGTATGGAAAATCAGATGAATCTTTTCACGATGGAGCATGAGGAGCAGTACGCGGATCTGATGGATGAGTTGATCAGTATTTTCCTGCCGCCGGAGAATGCAACACCGGAAGAGCTGGAAGAAGCGAAGAAAAATATGGACAAATATGCAGATTACAGAACGTATTTATCCTTCGATATGCAGCAGATCGTGCATGGCGAAAAAGACATGAAAATCGGTTTGAGCAAAATGATCAAGAAAAATTCCGGCGGAGAAGGGCAGAACCCGCTGTATGTGGCACTTCTTGCCAGCTTTGCACAGATTTACCGGATTAACCTGTCTCCGAAAATGCACCGCAACCCGACAATCCGTCTCGTTGTGCTGGACGAAGCGTTTTCCAAGATGGACGCTGAGAAGGTGGCAAGCTGTATTTCGCTGATCCGCGGACTTGGATTTCAGGCGATCATCAGTGCTACGAACGACAAGATCCAGAATTATCTGGAGAATGTCGATAAGACATTTGTTTATGCCAATCCGAATAAACGGCACATTTCCATCCAGGAGTTTGAGAAGTGCGATTTCGATGAGTTGGTTGAGGAGTAAGTGCCTGTGATCAGGTGGCGAACATTTTCGCTGAGTATGGAAATCCGAACTCGAGTGTGATATGATAGTTAGCATATAATGAAATCAAGGGAGTATGATTATGAGTCAAGAGATTACAAATACAGCACCGATCGGAGTATTTGATTCTGGTGTCGGCGGGCTGACGGTAGCGCGGGAGATCATGCGTCAGCTTCCAAATGAAAATATCGTCTATTTCGGAGATACGGCGCGTGTGCCATACGGAAGTAAATCCAAGGATAACATTATCCGGTTTTCCAGACAGATCATCCGTTTCTTAAAGACGAAAAATGTAAAGGCAGTTGTAATCGCCTGCAACACGGCAAGTGCGCTTGCGTTGGAAACTGTGCAGAAAGAGACGGATCTGCCGATCCTCGGCGTAATTGTTCCGGGAGCGAGAGCCGCTGTACAGGAGACAAGAAATAACTGCATCGGAATCGTCGGAACCGAAGCGACGATCCGAAGCGAGACCTATAACAAAGAGATCCATAAACTGAATCCGGATATCAAGGTTATCGGGAAACCATGCCCGCTGTTCGTACCGCTGGTAGAAGAGGGATTTGCAAAACACAGCATTACAAAAGAAGTCATCGACATTTACCTGTCTGAGATGAAGAAAACAGATATTGATACGATGATCTTAGGTTGTACCCATTATCCGCTTCTGCGTTCCAGCATCCGGGAATATTTCGGAGAGAGCGTACATATTGTCAATCCGGCATATGAGACAGCCATGGATCTTAAAAAAGTGCTGTCAGAGAACGGAATGGCGAATCCGTCTGAGGGAGAAGCGTCCTATGAGTTCTATGTCAGTGATGCGGCGGAGAAATTTACGAAATTCGCCGATTCGATCCTGCCTTATGATGTGACGACCACGAAGGAAGTCAATATCGAGGAATATTAAACAAAATTAAAAAAATTTATAAAAAAGTGTCACGAAATACCGCTTTCCATTGTTACTTATAGTAGGACAGTAGGAGCGGTATTTTTTTATATAAGAGGAAATGGCATTTCCTCTTATATAAAAAGCCTCCGGCAGGATGCGCACTGCGGCGTACAATGATGATGTCGCAAGCGGTCTACGTTCCACTTCGGTCGTTGCTAAACGAGCGTCACAGGCGCTCAGCAACGCCGCAGGCGCTAGAATGTGCCAAGGCACATTCTTTGTTCCAACTTTTTCAAGAAAATTATAAAAATCTGTAACAAAAACAGATTCTCAAACGTTGTAGTAGATAAGAGGATGCGTGCGGAAAGATAAGAAGAAGGAAGGTGAAAATGGAAAATAAAAATTGTAACTGACTACAAAAGCATTAGAAAAGGTGGAAAGATTATGAAGAAAAGAAAACGAAAGAAGGACAAGAACCATGTGAGTTTTAATCAGATTGTAGCAACGACATTAATTGCAGCACTGTCTGTCACCTCCGTATCACTGGAATCACTGGCTGCTGAACCGGCACAGACAGCAGAGAATCCGACGAAGACCGAAGCACCTTCCGGTGCGGATGACAGCGTCGAGCGTCCAAAAGAGCTAAAAGGTGTGACAGAAGAGGATGCTGTGAAGAAAGAGAATACAGAGACTTCCACCACGTTCCAGATTGGAAATGGTAAGAAAGTATCTGTATTCTATCAGGAACCGGTGCGGTATAAAGATGAGTCGGGGAAGCTCATTGATTATGATCCGTCACTGGTAAAAGTGGACAGTGCGAAGAGTGAGAATAAGGAAAGCCTGAAAGGATATGCATATGAGAATGAAGAAGGGGATGCCAAACAGTAC
>UMCM01063424.1_pt1 | contig 17330 bp, 7 predicted proteins | sample 1964231 | NCBI WGS metagenome assembly UMCM01 (sample SAMEA4835968, study PRJEB28245) | human gut metagenome | biome: gut microbiome; material: fecal sample | place: Denmark | collected 2008
TGCTTTAATGGCTTCCAACGTCAATGCTTCAGTTACAAAAGTTTCTGTTCCCCAATATTTCTCCAATCCGGGAACAGCCATGAGAGATACCGGTTTTCCGTCTTTGGTATGTCCGTAGTTCTCTTCTCCCAGATAACTGGCAAGTCCTCCGGCAGCATGCCCGGCGATATTGACTTCAAATCCCCAATGATGCGGATCTTCTCCCGGAGTATCTATGGCACCGAAGTGTGCTTTTCCACAATGGATAGTGTGATAACCGCTGTTTTTTAGTAGTTGGACGAATGAAGTTCCTACGTAAGTATTGTTCGTTCCGGGCACTTGGCTTACTCCGTTATAGTTCCAATCAGGCACTGCCAGGATATTATCTTTGCGGTCTGTCATTGTATTCTTTTGCAGCGTCCAGTTTGTTACCCGGTGGCGTGCCGCATTGGTTCCGGTGATGAGGCTGCATCGGGTAGGGGAGCTGATACTGCTGGCATACGCTTGGGTAAACATCATTCCTTGTCGGGCAAGACGTTCCATATTCGGAGTTTCATACAGTTCGTTGTAATGCGTCTTTTCTGTCCAAAAGGGTAAGGAGGTGTCCTGCCATCCCATATCGTCCACCATAAAGAGGATGATATTCGGACGTTTGCCTGTGGCATGTTTTGTCTCAATGTTACTCTGTGCCGACAGACTGGTTGCAGCAATCGGTACAAGGACGAGGGGAAAGATTGTCTTTTTATTCATGGGGGTAATTATTTAGTGTTATTTCTTGATTTCAATTTTACCGGTCCTTTTTATCGGGATACTTCGTAATTCTTGTCTTCCATTGGATTCTACCCATACTTTCAATGTCCCGGTGCAATGTGCATTTAATATCAGCATATCATTGGTACGTGACAATATCTGTACGGTAGCAGGCGACAAGAATTTTTCTTGTATTCCAATCACCGCCCAACCTTGACGGATGGGACAAAGATGGAATAAACGATCGGTAAACCCTTCTAACTTAATCTCTTTATCCGCATTCAATACTTCTGCCGTTTGTTTTTCCCAGTCAAATGCAATAATTCCGTCGGGTGCAGAAGAATAGAGAGAAGAGTTTTCAATCTTTTTTCCATTAAAGTAATCTTCCTGTTTTATATATGATTTTACTGTTTTATCGGCAGGAGAAGTATTCAGATTATAACAAATAATTGAGATAGCCTCATCTCCTGTAGGTGCAAATATCCGGTAATCCTTACCACTTAGTAATGGATTGGTCAGTATGGATTCCGGAGTAGGGATGGCTGGGGCGGACGGACGAAAGATCTTTCCGGATTCGTCAATCAAGGGCCGGATATTTGCTGCGACAAACTCATTCGGCGAATCGGATAAATAAACCGGTCCACCGGATATAGCTTTCGAGCGTGCCATCAGGCTACCGCAAATAGTATCGCTGGAATGAAACATATCATGATCCGGCCAGACTGTTTGTCCCAACAGGAGGGTATTGGTGTATGACTGGAACAAGTGAGATTTTGCCATATTTTCGTCGTACTTCTTATAGTCGATACTGACGCGGGTAACGGCACTGTATTGTGTATGATCGGTATTCACTACATTTTGTGCCATGCAGTTCATCAATCCCATCCCAGAATTGTAGGTCTGGTGTTCTAATGCAAGATTACAGTCCTTTGCTTGCCGAACGACTTGGATATCTCCCATATAGAGCGGAAGAGTAAAAGCCTGATTATCAATTTTCAGAAAATCAAATCCATGTTCTTTCATTGTGCAGATGTAATAATGATAAAAAGCCTCGATTTTATCCGTACTTCTGCCTGGCAATAAACTACCATTGTAAGAGTGTAATGTCTGTTGAATTTCCTCCGGAAAATCATTGTTGGCGGAGATACCCAACCAATATCCTGAAAGACTGTACCATAATCCTATCCATTTAATTTTATGATCCCGCTTCCGGTTCATGATTCGTTTCCAACCATGGGGGAAACGCTTTTTATCGGGAGTAAAGCTAGTTAATTGGCGGTCTTTGTTGGCGATATGTCCGTCATCTATTAGTACATAACGCACGGGTATGCCGGAGGCTTCAATAGCATTGATATCATTCAATATTTTTGTTTCGTCGATATCATAGTGATAATGTTCCCAGGTACACCAACCCAAATAATCGAATGTCTCGAAATACTCTTTGTCTATTCTTCTTTTTAAAGAAGATACTTTAGGGTCTGCAATCAATGAACTGTAAGCATTGTTGAATGCATCATATACCGATTGTGATCTTTGAATCAGAAGAAGAGGTATTTGTCCGGCTAATTTGTCTTCTCCAAGGGTGGAAATATAAAGTGTAAGTGTCCCATCTGTATTGACTTGAAACCAACTTAAGCTATTGTCTCCTGCAACGGCTTTGGCAAATAAATACTCACCGTTGGAAAGTTGAAGAAGTAAAGCGTCTCCCAGGGTAGAAGGCTGGGAATTGGAAGGAATACCCGGATAGCTTTCTTGAGTAAGTTCTTTCAGCCGATGAAACATCCAAGGGAGTAATCGGTTGGTATTATTGGGCCATTGATAGTCATTGGGACGAGAATCGCGACTGAAGAATATACCACGGATATAAGGAGGAAGTGCAATTCTATACGAAAGAGTACTTTGATGTTCGGGTACTGATTGTTCGTATAAGATGGGGACGGATGGGGTATATGTGTTCAGGTCGATCTCTTTTTCCATCCGGTATGCTGCAATGTCTTTGTATCCTTTCCCTTTATAATAAGTAAATGGATTTTGAGCAAGCATCGATGTTTCTACAAAGATGCCTGCAAATATATATAAACAGATGCGGGTTATTCTTCTCATGCTACTTGTCTTATTTGACGTAATATGCGCTGAAATTGATAATATCCGGTAATGCAATCGATTCAAGAATAGTGAGTCTGAATGCCGTTGCTTCTATCGGTCCAAACTTCTCAATGCGTTTGTGCCCTACAGATTCACCGGTACAGACAGTTTTCCATTTTCCATTTACTTTTGCTTCAATCTTATATTGGCGGATACGTTCTCCATTTTTTATATTTTCTTGGATAATGCAGTAATTTATGGTTTGTTTTTTCCCAAGATTCAGGACAAGATTTTTCTTTTGTCCCGCCGTTTTTTCTATGGGTGAGGAGAATCGACGGTCTATTTCATCCCCCATTTCTTTGAGGCGCTGTGCGTCTCCTGACGGAATCAGCCCTGTCGGGTCGGGTGTCAGTCCGAGAATAAGCGTGGCATTTCGTCCTACTGATTTTTCGTATTTATCCATCAGCACGTCCAACGCATAGATATTATTCTCATCGTCCGGTTCCCAAAACCATTCGTGACGTCCGTTTGCTCCTCTCAATGGAGTATCTGCCATAGCCGGAACCCAGTACTGACCATTCTTATCACCGTGTTTTAATAAATCTAACTGGTCGATATTGCTTTCAATACGTTTATGATGAGAACAGGGAACCGGGAAGGTTGACCAGCAGGGATATTCCACTGTACCCGTTTCCGAACCTCCCCAACGAAAATCGGCACGGTCAATATTATGATAGAAAAGACATTCCGGTTGATATTTATTAACGATTGGTTCTACATCGGGTCCGTCACCACGTGGGTCGTCAGCTCCACCGTCAAACCATATCATATAGAGATCACCATAACGTGTACAAAGTTCTGTAACCATCTTCTCGCACAGGCGTTTGTACCATGCCTGGCGATTGCGGGCAAAATCTCCTTCCCCTTCGGCTTTGAAGTTATGGATACCTAATAGGGAATTCCAGCGAATACCGATATAAATTCCAGGCTGAAGACCATATTTACGGCAAGAATTAACAAAATCGCGGACTATATCACCTTTACCGTCCCGCCACTTTACTGCTTTCAGACAGTATGGATTGACGTCACTCTGCCAAAGCCCGAAACCGGTTTCATGAGTAGCGGTCAGTACGGCAAACTTGCATCCGGCAGCTTTCGCGGCTTGTATCCACTGGTCGGTATTCAGTTCGGTAGGGTTAAAAATATTGTAGTCCTCGATGGGATTGATGCGGTTATTGCCTTGTCCGTAACGGATACCATCGAATACATGCAGGTCATAATGGAATACGGCTCCCATTTCCGCTTCGTGCCATTTTAGTTGGTGAGGTTTGGGGACAGGGATGATATTCTGTACTTGTGCGGAACTACAGACGGAGCTGCAAATAAAGAGGAATATAAAGTATAATGTCTTCATGATAGAATAATTTTATTTAAGGGTTCAGATAATTGGCAAATGAATCATTAGTCCGGCGCAACCATGTTTGGAGTTGTTTACTAAGTTGCTTTACTAGCTTGGGGGAGCTTTGAGCGATATTATTCATTTGATATGGGTCTTTTGTCCGGTCGAAAAGAACTGTTTCGTCTATTTTTCCATGGGTGGTATGAACTACAAAAGTATGGGTTGCCGTACGCAATCCCCGGTAACCGGTGGAATGATTGTCATACTGCACATAATAATAAGGTTGCACGATTTCCCTTTTGCTTTTACCCAGAATTTCCCGGGATAAGTCGAAGGTTTGTACCGTTCCGGGAATTTCTTCTTGAAATCCCATCATTGATAAAAGGGAAGGATATAAGTCAGCAAAGGCAATCATCAATCGATTGTCTTTGCGTGGCTTTATTTTATCCGGCCAGGAAATAATCATGGGAATACGCATAGCTTCTTCATAAAAAATATCTTTTCCTGGGTTGTTGTGTGCTCCCATGCAGATACCGTGGTCGGAAGTAAATACTACAATGGTATTGTTGAAAAGCCCGTTGCTTTTGAGTGCATCTATGATGCGTCCCACGTTTTCATCTACTCCTGTGATACAGGCATAATAGTTGCGTATGTTGTTTCTGAAATAATCTCCCATTTCTGTTCCTTTAGCCGGTATGTCCGGTCGGTTGGCACAAAGAGTTTCTATATCCAGATTTTTATACATTTCTTTGTATTTGTCAGGTACCAGATCATAGCCTGTATGTGGGGGATTCATGGAAACAACTAACGCAAATGGTTGCTGCCTTTCTTTTTGGTCCTGAATATATTCAATGGCTCTGTCTGCTTCATAAGCAGGTCCCCATTGGTTGACATAGTAGAAACTGTCTCGTGGAGCGGTTGTATTCCAGTACATCGGTTTCAGGTGGTAGTCGTATGTGCCGTAAGCTATCCAGTGTTCGAAACCGTGGCGGCGTTCAGGCGGACACCATTCATTCCAGGCTATTCTGCCGTGATTGTTGTAGGTGTCTACATAAGGTTTGTAGGGAGAATCCAGATGCCATTTGCCTATATATCCGGTATGATAGTTCATATCTTTCAGCACATCACTCCAGCAACGGGCGTCTTGTGAAATCTCCACTCCGTAAGGAGCTGTGTCAGAATTACAGTTACCAGTTACTTTATTGTTCAAAGGATACATCCCGGTCATAAGCATGGCACGGGCAGGAGACGAAACAGGATAACTGCTGATGGCATTGGTAAACAGGATACCTTCAGAGGCCAGTTTGTCTAAAGAAGGAGTTTTCACAGGCTCTTTGCCTATGCAGCCTAATGCATCCCCCCGGTACTGGTCGGCCATGATAAAGACCAAATTCGGAGGTGACTGTGCTGTCATCGGAAGTATCGGAGCAGCTAATGCTGCTCCGATGAACCATATTTGATGCTGTTTTGTCTTCGTCATATTCTTTTTTACAAAAATAGTCTTTTGAATCGATTAGTGATGAGATAATAGGCTAATTATTATTGATTTGCATAAAGATTAGCTCCTATCGGCCATCCTGGATTCTGATATACTACCGAAGTGGTGGGATCTCCTCCTTTTACAGGCGTTGACATACGGAATACATCGTAAGAAATCGGGGTCAAATAGTTCGCTTCTTCAAAAGTGTAGCCATCGTTAGAGATAATCAATTCGTTGAAAGCGTGCGGTTGCAGATACTTGGTTTCTTTGACGGATAATCCGGCAGCGATTTGCTTTTTATAATACTCCTGTTCCTTATATTGCTCCCAATTGAAACCTTCCACCTTGTAATTCTTCATCTTGTCTAAAGAACGCCAACGGAATAGGTCGTCTTTGCGCATACCCTCTGCAATAAATTCGCAACGGCGTTCCCGACGGATATTGTATAACATTTTACTCACTTGCGTGCTACCAGACCATACAGCCAGGTCATTCTCTTTGCTCAAATCAGTATTGTCTATTGTCTTTTGATAATCTTCTGATACTCCGGCACGTTTTCTCAATGCTTTCCAGTATTTTTGGCTGTTTGCATCTATTGAAGTTCCCCCGTTTCTCATACAATCTGCTTCCATATAGTTGAGGAATGCTTCTGAAGCGCGGAAAATCATGTAAGCGAGGGGAGAACTTTCTGTTGGGGGAACAGCACTGTCTCTCCATCCTTTGCGTACTAAATAGCCGGTTGTGGATCTGCCTAAGTTCTGGTATCCCTGCAGTAGATTAGCATATTTCATGACTCCGTTAGCATCTAGATTCGCTCCTCTCCATACCATATCATTCGGTTTGAAAGTTGAATTCACTAAACGTAAATCTCGATTTTGCATTACAGTTTCAATGCTGTTGTCTCCTTGATATTCTGTATTGCCGGTTGCGTAGAATGGTAAGCCGTTAGTCGTTAAAAATGTTTCTACTAATGAACGGGTATATCCACCTCCGTTGCCAACACAACCTTCATCGTTTATATTATAAATACTGTGGAATGTGCCTTCTACTGTATTGTTGACTTTCGCATCTACACTGTACATACGCCATAGTAATACCTCTTTATTGAATGATAAATCATATTGGTTAAACATATTCATATAGTCCTGAATATTTGTAGTAATATTGGCGATAAATTCTTCTGCTACAGGTTTGGCAGCTTCCATAGCCTGAGTCAGGAAGAAGTTAATTTCTGTGTCCAGATTGCCTTCGAATGTTCCTCCCGGCCATCCTGGACCACCTGGAACGCGAGCTGTTCCTTTGTGGTAAGTCTCCCAACTAGCTTCATATAAAGCAACGCGAGATTTAAATAGTAGCGCAGATTCCTGATTTAAGCGATGATTAGTCAAAGCGTTGCTGCGAGGGAGCAGCCGAGTGATAGCGTCGTCTAAATCCTTGAGGATGAAACGTGCAACTTCATTACGAGGTTTACGTTTATTTGCTTCTACATTAGTGGTGTAGTCATCAGCGGTAAGTTCTTCTTCAAGGATAGGAAAGTCACCAAACTTTCTTAGATATTCAAAATATATATAAGCACGGAAGAAATACATTTCTCCAAGATATTGCTGTGTTTCGTTGGTATTTTCAAGAGTTCCGTTTTTTATATTTTCGAGCGTATAATGCAGAAAATGGTTACAATCACGTAAATGTCCGTGACGGTTATAGCCGCCTTCGGCTGCAACTCTGATGCGCTGAGGCAGAAATACGTCTTCCGGTTCATTCCCAGCCTGATTGTCGCTTTTTTGATCATCAGTAAAGAGGTTGACATCTTTGAAGTCAGGAAGTAGTTCATACTTTTTGTTGCAGTATGCCTGAAGCTGGATAGGATCAGTGAAGAAACCTTCGTCCGTGTTGTCTGTCAAGGGTTGCCTGTCTAGAAAGTCGCTGCATGAGCATAATGTGAATGAAGCGGCTATGAATGAAAGTAGGATATATTTTAGTTTCATAATTAGTCTGTTTTTTAATGGTTTATAATGTAATGTTGACTCCACAAGACAATGTATAGCTAAGTGGATAAGTCATACCATTCTGGTACAATAGTTCCGGATCGAAATTCTTACTCATCTTACTTCCTGTCCAAAGGTTATCACCAGAGAAGAATACTCGTACTTTTTGCAGGCTGATTTTTTGTGTCAGAGCTTTCGGCAGAGTGTATCCGATTTGTAGATTCTTCAGGCGGATGTATGCTGCGTTTTGCAAATAGCGGCTCTGAACTTGTTGGTTCTGTTTACTTCCGATAATAGGACGTGGATAGTATGCATTTAAGTTTGCACCTAGTTCATCACCTTCTGGGCGGAAGAAATCCCAATGTTCTTCGTATCCGGTAGAATCCCATTGTCCTCCATTGACTCCCCAAAAAATCATCCCTTTTGAAGTTGCTGTTTTCTCGTCTCCTCCTACCCAAATATCGCGTTTGGCTACTCCTTGGAACATTAGACTGATGTCGAATCCTTTGTAATCGGCTCCTAAAGTAATACCAAAACGATAGCGTGGTGTACTGTTACCGATAATACAGAGATCTTTTGGATCGTTTGCTGAAGTTCCCTTTTCAATAGCAGGGTCGTCATCAAGATTTGCGTACATGATATCGCCAGCTTTCCAGATATTGTTACCGATATTGGGAAGTCTGCTTTGGTCGTGGATAGCAATATAATCTTGAATTTCTTGATCTGTTTTAGCCATACCAACAGTTTTGAATCCCCAGATTTCTCCCAGCTTTTCCCCTTTCCAATAATTGTCTACCGTATTCCCATCTGAATCTTTTGTGAAGAAAGTTTTATCAGGATTCGGATATTCCGTCACTTCTGTTTGTGCATCGGATAGATTGAATGCTACATGATAACCAATTTGTCCGATTCTGTCTTGCCAATTAACTTGTAATTCCCAACCTTTTGTTCTTAGAGCGGTATTGTTTAGTTTAGGAGCGGAGGCACCTACGATAGGTGATATTTCTTCGGCTGGTCCTACCATGTCTTTGGTGTCGCGGATGTAGTATTCGGCATATCCGGTAAGGCGATTATTGAGTGCGCCGAAGTCAAGACCTATATTGTAGCTCGTAACTCGTTCCCAAGTAAGCAATGAGCTGACAAGACCTGGAGAGGAGGCTATACTTGATTTATTAGCCTGTTCAAGTAACCATCGACCGCCATCGTCAACACCACCTACAGTAATGTTTTGAATAGAATAGGTCGGATAATAATTATCTGTGTTTTGATTACCTAAACTACCATAAGAGAATCGCAATTTCAGTAGATTGACGTAATCTTGTATCGGTTCCCAGAATGCTTCGCGAGCTATGTTCCAACCTACAGATACTGAAGGAAATGTTCCCCAACGTTGATCTCCGCGAAAACGGGAAGTTGCATCCCGGCGGATATTTCCTTCAATCAGGTATTTTCCGTCATAATCATAGTTGACACGAGCAAAATATCCCATCGTTGCCCATTCTTTAGAGTAGGCTTTTAAGTTACTGCTACCTGTGGCAGTGTTAATACTTGGAACGTTCTCATTGACTACATCGTAGCGTTTTCCTTCCAAATTGTTTATATAATAATATTCGGAGTTCATACCTACAGTGGCTTTGAAATTATGCTTTTTCCATGAGTATTCATAATCTGCATATAATGCGGTAGTCATCATAGAGGTTTGCTGAGTTTCGCTTTGTACAAATGTCTTTCCTGCAACAAGGTCATTATCATTACCTAACCATTGTTCTTCTACCGGTTGATTATCTCGAGTGTAGAGATATACTTTATTGACGTTGTATTGATGACGGTAGCTTTCTGTACGTAAACTAGCCTGTCCGTGAATACCTAAACCTTTTAATGGAGTTAGGTGGAAGCCACCTTGGGTGAAGTATGTGTCTTTACTTGTGTCAGAACGTCCTCCGGAAGTCAACTGCATGAGTTTGGGATTACGAGTATAATGTCCGTTGTTATCGTATAGTGGCATCATTGGGTACAATTTTGTTGTTTCCTGAAAGAAACGGTCGCCATAAAGTTTCATAAAAGTGGGCATAGCAATGCCTTCACGGATAAAGCGGGCATTGAAATCCAGACTCAACCATTTTGTGACTTGTCCGCTGACTTTACTGCTAATGTTGTAACGCTTCTTTTTCTCATCCGAGTAATTCATTTGTCCCTCTTGGGAAAGGAAAGCTCCGGAAATATAATATTTCACTTTCTCACTTCCTCCAGAAATACTTAAATTATGTTCTTGTCCGAAAGCTGTTTTGTCGATGAAGTTCCGTGGCCAATTCTGATTATCATTAGAGGCCATATTAAAAGGGAAGAAATTACTGGCTTGGGAACCGTTTGGATCAGAGGTGTATGGATATTCTCCAGCCATATATCGTTTAATACGGTCAATAGTATCTTCTGTGAATAAAAAGGTAGTGGCACCGCCATTGTTTTTTTGTGCTGCATTGAAATATTTAGCAAAGCGGTATGAATCAAGCATATCAGGAATATTAGTCGGATGAGACCAACGGAAGTTATCCGAATATTGTATAGTTGCCTTTCCTGCTTCTCCGGACTTAGTAGTAATTAATATTACACCAAACGGAGCACGAGAACCGTAAATAGAAGAAGCTGCAGCATCTTTCAATACTGAAATATTAGCAATATCCTGTGGATTGAGAGAGTTAATGTCTCCTTCGGCGCCATCAATTAAAACAAGTGGTGAAGCACTGGAACCTGTTCCTAGATTGCCGGCACCACGGATATTTATATTAGGATTATAGTCCAAGCGTCCACCTTTATCATTAATATCAATGTTTAGTCCCGGCATGACACCTTGCAGTGCTTGTGATACAGAACTAACCGGGCGGGATTCCAAAGTTTTGGTATCTACGGTCGCTACCGCCCCAGTTAAGTTCACCTTCTTTTGCGTACCGAATCCTACGACTACCACTTCGTCCAAAGTTTGTGTATCTTCAGTCAGCATGATATTGAAACTAGTTTGATTACCGTTGATTGTCAGACGTTGGGGTTGGTATCCTATATAAGATACTATCAGTACATTTCCTTTAGAAACGTTTTTGAGAGAGAAGTCACCATTCATATCTGTAATGGTTCCGTTACTGCTACCTTCCACTAATACACTGGCACCGATGATAGGTTCGTTAAGCCTTTGGTCTGTTACGGTGCCTTTGATGTTGATTTGCTGCGCATACACGAAACTGATACCGAGCAACAACATAGTAAGTAATGATGTTAGTTTTCTCATTGCATTTTATTTAAAGTTATACATAAGGTTATTATATTGCAAATGTATGTAAATGTAGTCGTCTGGGGTATGCATACTCCATTCATTTAGCATACATGTTTAATTCAGAAGAATATTTATTCCATTACTTCTTTGTGTCTTTTGACTTATTTTCGTTTATTTGTACTAAAACAGAACTAAGATGAAGCAATTAAGTCTAATATTTGTTATTTCCATTCTGATAAGTAGTTGTCCTTTGGCTTCGGTTCACGCCTTTTTCGATAAAGACATCCGTTTGTTGACGATGCAGGATGGATTGGCAGATAATACAATCACCTGTATATATAAAGATATAGATGGATTTATGTGGTTTGGAACAAGTAATGGATTGAGCCGCTATGATGGAAAAACTATTCAGAACTTTAAACCGATTGAATCATCTATCTCGATTTCTGCCATTGTGAGATTGTCTGATGACTACTTAGGTGTTATGTCTGATTCCACTCTTTATTGTTTTAATCGGAAGTTGGAGACTTTCGTTCCGTTGGTTTCTGATCATAATGGCAACAAGCTTGCCATTTCTCGTATATTACCTGCGGAACAATCTTTTTTCTGGGGTATATCAGGAAAAAGATTGTTATTATACCAATGGGAAGAATATCAGAATCAAGAGGGACAAACCTTTTCTGTCCGGGCGAAGTTACAAAAGGAGTTCACTATTTTAGGTGGAGAAGATGAAACCTTATCTGCGGTTTGTTATGATGGAGAAAACAAAAAGGCTCTGTGGCTGGTGAGCAATCGGGCTAACTTATTTCTGTTTCAACCGGACCGTCCGGAATCCTACCGGAAAATTTCATTGAGAGATGAGGCGCCGCTGCAAGTCACTTCTATTATGAATAGAGATGGCATTGTCTGGATTTCTACCATTATTAATGGCATTATTCGCTATCATGTAAAGACGGGATATGTCGACAATATTTCGTATGGAGGTGTGGGGAAACAGTCTCTTCTGTCCCATAGAGATGTTTATCAAACAATATTTATAGACAATAATCATTATTTGGCTGTGACATGGAGCGGTTATACGTTGCTGATAACGGACGAGAAACATCCTGAAGAATTGACTTCGGAGATTTACAACTATACCCATACGCAGATTCACCGGAATCTGGAAACTCGGATGATTTCTGCATATTATGATCCGAATGGCCTGCTTTGGATAGGTACTAATGGAGGAGGAGTGATGTATTCGGATTTGAGGTCACAGTTCTATAACCGTTATTCTCAAGAAAGACATAATGAAATTTGCAGTGTCGTAATGGATAACAATCGATATATGTGGTTGGCGACGTTTCATAAAGGGGTTATGCGAAGTGACACGCCATATACCAAAGGCGAGAAACTTCATTTCTCCAGAATGGATTTACCAGGTGGAAAGATAAGAGAAACGACGTTGTGTGCAATTAAAGATACTGAAGGAAATCTTTGGTTTGGAAATGTGGATGGTACGATAACTCGCTACGATAATAAGACTGGCAGGTTTGTAATTCATTCTCTATGGGTCGGTGGTATTGTCAACAAGTCTTCGGTCTGGGCTTTGTATATTGATCGTAATAATAGAATTTGGGTAGGAACGGAACAGGGGCTTTTGTTGTACGATTATAAAAAAGGTACATGTGTTAAGTTGCCGGTAGAACAGTTTTTGAATGAACAGCAGGCGTTGTTCGTACGTGCGATTGTTGAAACAAAAGATGGAACGATATGGTTGGGAACGGGGAATGCAGGAGTTTGCAGACTAGTGGAATCCGAATCCGGTATTATCTCTGTAAGCAATGGTTATGAACGAAGAAAGGGGTTGGAATATCATTCAGTACGTTCTTTATTGGCATCTTCAGACGGGAATCTGTATATCGGTTATATGGATGGTTTTGCTATTCTGAATCCACGGCAGGATAGTATCAGCGAATGTTATACGACAAACGATGGATTATGCAGTAATTTTATCGGTTGTATGGCGGAAGACGGTAAAGGGCATATCTGGTTGGGGAGTAATTCCGGTATTTCCCGGTATAGCCGTCATCAGCATCTTTTCTATAACTATTATATTTCAGGCAGTAACCGCTCCGCATTCTTTAGCGATGAGACTTTATTTTTTGGTAATAATCAAAGTCTGACCTATTTCAATCCTGATGAGATAGATGCTTATCCTGCTAATAGGCGGGTTCTGATTACTGGACTGGAAGTTGATAACCGTTTAGTTGGGATAGGGGAGGGAATCAATGACCAAGTTATACTTAATGAAGGAATTTCTTATACAAAACAGATTGTATTGAATAATAGTAATCGGGACTTTGCTTTAAACTTTAATAATCTGTCTTATTCAAACGAACAACAGAAATATAATTACCGCCTCTTGCCCTATCAGGAGAATTGGTTGGTATCCGATGGTGGAGAGAAAGCCTCCTATACCAATTTGCCTGCCGGAGATTATGTGTTTGAAGTGAAAAGTATATATCCCGACGGGCAAACAGGCCCGGTGACTTCATTGAAGATCGTTATTCTTCCTCATTGGAGTCATACTTTGTATTTCCGCCTCTTTATTTTGGCATTGTTGCTTGCGGGAATGGCCTACATGATAAGATTGATGAAGCTTCGCCAGAAGCGAATAGAATATGAGATGCAGATGAAACATGAATTGCTGACGGTCAATCTGGAACGCGAGAAAGAACGTCAGATACGTATGGAACGTGAGAATTTCTTCACAGGTGTTGCCCACGAATTACGTACTCCGCTGACATTGATACTAGCTCCCTTGCAGGAACTGATGAAACTTTGTAACCTGCCGGAGCCTTTTTGCAGGAAGTTGCAGGTTATGTACAAAAACGCAACATCGTTGCATACGTTGGTTGACCATTTGCTCTATGTACAGAAGATAGAGGCGGGAATGGTGAAACTTCAATTATCAGAAGTTGATCTTATCCGGTTGATAAGAAACGTGACCGACTCATTCCGGCAGATGGCGGAAATCAAAGGATTACGTTTTGAAATAAGCTGCCCTGAAGGGAAGCAACTGCTTTGGATAGATGAAAAAAAGATTTTCTCGGCTGTGCAGAACCTGCTATCCAATGCTTTTAAGTATACGCCGCAGGGAGGAAGCATCCTGCTTTCTGTCTCGCGCACCGTCAGAGATGGGCACGCCTATTGCCGAATTGCCGTCTCGGATACGGGTATAGGGATTGCGAGAGAATTACAGAAGCATGTTTTCGATTCTTTCATCACAGGAGATAATCATCCTGAATATTCTACAAAAATTGGAATCGGTTTGCATATTGTTAAACATACCATGGATTTACATCATGGTCTGGTAACGCTGCAAAGTGCTCCGGGACAAGGTGCTACCTTTGTGTTGTATATACCTGAAGGCAAAGAGCATTTTGTAAAAGACAGCTATGAATGGATGGATTGTCGGCCGGAAGAAACAAAATCAGACGATTTACCCGATATTCCTCTTTCTATTTCCGATGACGATACACAGGAGGCGTCTACTAAAAAGAGCTTGTTGATTATTGAAGATAATGAAGATGTCCGTGAATATATCTGTAGTCTGTTCAGTTCCCGATATATTATTTATGAGGCTGGCGACGGAGAAGAAGGAGTCCGTATAGCAAAAGAGCAATTGCCTGACCTGGTCATTTCGGATGTGATGATGCCTGTCAAGGATGGCTTTGCTTGTTGCCGGGAGATTCGCGGCCGACAGGAAACAGCGCATATTCCTATTCTGTTGCTGACAGCTAAGTCGGAAGATACTGATATTTTGCAAGGTTCCTATAGTGGAGCAGATGACTATATGATGAAACCTTTTAATCCGGAAGTACTGAAAACAAAAGTTGATAATCTGATTTTGCAGCGTGAACGACTGAAGCGGATTTATACCAAAGCGCTGATGCTGAAACAAACTACGGAAGAAGGAGAAAAAGAGGATGCCTTTTTGCGGCAGCTCGTTCATGTGATAGAAGCCAATCTCGCAAATGAGAATTTTAATGTGAAGATGCTTGCTGAACAATTGAATATGAGCCAGCCTACACTATACCGCAGGGTGAAACAGCGCAGTAATTTGTCCGTCATAGATATGATTCGCAGTATACGTATAAGTAAGGCGGCTTCGTTGATTATGGAAAACCGGTACTCTATTCAAGAGATATCCGAGATGGTCGGATATTCCGATACTCGTACTTTACGCAAACACTTTACGGAGCAGTTTGGAGTGTCTCCTTCCAAGTATATGGGAGAGAAGTAGAAGGCATGGACCGAAAATTTCTTTTGCATGAATATATTAGATTCATGTTGGTACTGTTTTGAGCTAAATGGTGATATTTTCGTTCTACAATGAAGTTTAAAAACGTATAATTATCTACCACCTTGCACTTTTGCTACTTATTATTTTGATATATAGAGGATTAGTAGAGTGCAAGATAGGGTGGAAGATAGTGTAAGATGCGGTTATCTTGCACTATCAAAAAAGTCAAAAAAGGACTATAGTAAATAATAAAAAGTACGTAGCAATTTGCAGAATATATGGGTAGAATACTTTGTTCATATAGGCGAACATGATGTTTTCCTATAGTGAAACAAAGTGTTTACTATAGAGAAACAAAGTGTTTTAAGGCTTCGAACACTTTGTTTCAAGCCTGCGAACACTTTGTTCAAGTGCTCGAAACAAAATTAAACTGCCGTAGAAATCATCCGGTAAGTAATCACCGAAAAAAAGAGTGCAAGATAATCGCATCTTACACTATCTTCCACCCTATCTTGCACTCTACTAATCCTCTATATATCAAAATGATAAATAGCGAAAGTGCAAGGTGGAAGATAATTATACCTTTTTAAACTTTATAGTAAGGTAACTGGAATGAAATAAATATTTCATTCATTTCCGTACCAAAATGATCAAGGAGACAGAATGATTAGTAAATTTGCAGGATTACAAATCAATATTATAAAGTTTTAGCTTGTTGTATAAAGTCTTTCGGTCAATATTCAGCAATTGCGCAGCCTTGCTCTTATTATTTCCGGTTTGGCGCAATGCTTCCAAAATATGCTCTTTTTCGGTCTCTTCGTTGCGTAATGCGATACTCGTGGTGCAAAATGCCGGAGTTTCCAGAAGTTCGGTTCCCAGTTCAAGGAGAGTGATAAAACTGCCTTGTGCTAGTAAAGTCGCTCTTTTGACAATGTTCTTCATTTGGCGTAGATTACCCGGCCAGTGATAATTGAGTAGAGCTTGTGATGCTTTCGCATCAAAGCCGATTAGCTGTTTATCCAGTTCCTTGTTTGCCTGATCGAGGAAGAAGTTGGCAAAAAGCAGGATATCCTCTTTCCGTTCTTTCAGGTCGGGCATCCGAAGGGTAAATTCATTGATACGATGATAAAGGTCTTCACGAAAAGTACCTTTTTCAATGGCTTGTTCCAGATTCTCATTGGTGGCAGACACCAGACGAATATCTACCGATATCTCCTGTGTAGAACCTACCGGACGTATTTTTCTCTCTTGCAAGGCTCGGAGCAGTTGTATCTGTACCTCATAACTAAGGTTACCGATTTCATCCAAAAAGATAGTACCACCGTTGGCTGCAACGAAGGCTCCGGTCTTATCCGTGAGAGCACCCGTAAACGATCCTTTTACATGACCGAAAAATTCGGAGGCGGCCAGTTCTTTGGGGATAGAACCACAATCTACGGCAATAAACGGTTTGTCATTTCGTTTACTAAGCTGATGGATACGATGTGCTACATATTCTTTTCCCGTTCCGCTGGAGCCGTTGATAAGTACGGACATATTGGTAGGAGCTACCAGTCCTACATAATTATAGAGTTGTTTGGCGGCATCGCTTTCTCCTTCCAAATAGGTATGACGATTTTCTGTTGAATCTTTGGAGGGAGTGGAAGGACTTTTCTTGGAAGAAGATTTAACGACGTTATGAGTACCCGTATCTTTTCCTGCCTGTAGGGCTTCAGAGATTTTCTTCAGCAACTCCTCCGGATTCACCGGTTTGGCGACATAATCCCGAGCTCCCAGTTTCATCGCTTGCACGGCAGATTGTATATCTGCATAACCAGTCATGATAATCAGAGGAATATCCATGCCTTGTTCATTCATCCATTTCAGCAAATCAATGCCTTCGTGGTCGGGAAGCCGTAGATCAGACAAAATCAGATCGACGTTTTGGCTTTCGATATGTTTCCGGGCGCGTGCAATATTTCACTGAACTTCAAACCCTTTCTTGCCTAACCAGGTTTTTAGCATCATTCCAAAAGTAATATCATCTTCAACGATCAATATGGATCTCATCATATCAAGTTTTGATTCTTTTAAGTCACAAAGGTAAGAGGTTTTGG